>Ga0302238_1000161_pt1 | contig 73749 bp, 68 predicted proteins | sample AAG_UR_Asn_MG_FD_193527 | JGI IMG/M metagenome (GOLD analysis project Ga0302238, IMG submission 193527) | Enriched activated sludge microbial communities from anaerobic digester in WTTP, New Holstein, Wisconsin, United States - AAG_UR_Asn | ecosystem: Engineered > Bioreactor > Anaerobic >... | reverse complement strand
AGATTGTCGAACTCGAAATAGGTCGTCCTGGCCTCGGCACCTGCCCCCACCGTGGCCGCAGTCCGGTTCCCGTTGGCATCGTAGCCGAAGTAGCTGGCCACGGCCTCCGCATCCACCCCCTGCACCATCCGGTTCAGAGCATCGTAGCCGAAGTAACTGGCGTAACTCCGAGGCGAGATCGCGAGCACGCGGTTCCCCACTGCGTCGTAGCCGAAGTAGGTCTCGTTCAGCAGCGCGTCCTTGACCCTCTGCTGACGCCCCACGAGGTCGTACTCGAAGTAGGCCGCGTAGCCGCGGGGGTTGATCCGTTTCGTAACCTGCCCCGCCGCATCGTAGACCGTCTGGCTGTCCAGGATGGTCACGCCGTCCGGAGTGGTCTTCAGGTGGGTCTGCCGCCCCACAGCGTCGTGTTCCAGGTAGGTCACCTGGTTAAGCGCAGCCAGGTGCCTCCTGGTCTGCCGCCCAGCCGCATCGTACTGGAAGTAGGTCGAGACGTTGAGCGGATCGATGGAGGTCGTCAGCCTCCCGGCCGCGTCGAAGATGCTCTGCTGCTCAGCCCCTCTCGGGTTCTTGACCTTGGACTGCTCATTGCGCGCCGTGTACTCGTAGTAGCTGCAGTAACCCGCCGCGTCCTTCTGCCAGTCCATCCGGTTCAAGCTGTCGAAGTGGAAGTAGGCGGTGTTGCCACGTGCGTCCATGGCCCGCACACGGTTACCCACCTCGTCGTAGCCGAAGTAGCTCGCCGTGCTGTCCACCCCGCCATAGGGCGTCTCCCCATAGGCCTGCTCGCCGTAACCGTACTCAGGCGTCCACTGCACAGCCAGGCGGTTGAGCTCATCGTAGGCGAAGTACGTCGGGAAGGTCCGCTTGTCGGAAACCCGGACCTGGTTGCCCACGGCATCGTAGCTGAAGTAGCTCTTGGCCCCCAAGGCATCCACAGCGCAGCTCTGCCGGTTCAAGGCGTCGAAATAGGCGATCGACACCCGCTTGAGCGGATCCACCACCTTGAACTGGTTGCCCACCGCATCGTACTCGAAGTAGCTCTGGCTCCCCAAAGCATCCTGCGAACACTTCACCCGGTTGAGTTCGTCGTGGAAGGTCTGCGAAGCGCGCGCCAGCGGGTCGATCACCTTCGTCTGGTTCCCCGCCGCGTCGTACTCGAAGTAGGTCTTCGCCGCAAGCGCGTCCTCCACGCACTTCTGCCGGTTGACCGCGTCGAAGTGGAAGTAGGTCGTTGAGCCGGTCGGGTCCTCGACCCGGACCCGGTTCCCCACCAGGTCATAACCGAAGAGCGTGGCATTGCCGCCGAAGTCCGCGCTCCGCGTCAGCTGCCGCAGACCGTTAAAGGCGTAGTACGCCGCGTACCCCAGCTCGTCGAGCTCGACCGTCCTGAGCCCCCGCCCGTCGTAGCCGAACTGCCGCGTGTACAGCAATGCGTTCTTCTGCTGCGTGACCCGGTCCCGCTTGTCGTACGCGAAGTATGACGCATTCCCCCGCGCATCGATCTCCCGGACCCGGTTCCCGGCTGCATCGTAAGCGTAGTAGGTGTTGTTCCTCAGCGCATCCTCGCGCACCAGCTGGTTCCCCCAGGCGTCATAACCGAAGTATGTCGCCCGGCCCAGCTGATCCACCGCGCCGGTGAGCAGCCCGCCGGCCGCGTACTGCGAATGCCCCACGTTCTGCAGAGCATCCTTCACCGAAGTCCGGTTCCCAGCCGCATCGTAGGTGTAGTACGTCTCCCGCCCAAGCGCGTCCCGCACGTACGTCACGCGCCCATAAGACCCGTACGCATACTGGGTCTCGTTCCCCAGCGCGTCCCGGGACTTCGTCCGGTCGTAACCGGCATACTCGTAGTAGGTGCTGTACCCACGAGCGTCCACTTCGGCCCTAACGCTTCCGTAGACATCGTGGCTGTATTGAGGCGTCTGCCCCAGAGCGTCGCGAACGCTGTCGTTGTCCTCCTGACTGTTGTAGCGGTAGTAGGTCGCATGGCCTCGCAGGTCGACCTTGGTCAGGACTGGCGCACTCGCGTCATGGTAGAAGTAGGTGCTTCTCCCCTCCGGCTCATCGGTCCGCTGAATGCGGCCGTAATAATCGTTGGCGTAGTTGAAGTAGGTCGTGTAGCCTTCAGGGTCGGTCTCCGAGGTGATCCTCCCGTAAACATCGTAAGCGAACAGCGTCCGGCACCCCTCCGGCCCCTGGAACGCCGCGACCTTCCCCGCACTGTCGTACTCGAAGTAGTTGGCCCGCTCGCTCAGGACTCCCAGTGGGTCCTTCTGAACCATGCTGGTCGTGCGGCCGTAGGAGTCGTAGGAGAAGTATGGGACCAGCGGCAGGTCGCCAGTTATGTTGGTCAGCCGCCCACGCCGCCCCGAGTCGACGATGCTGTAGTCGTAGTTGAAATAGACGAGATTCCCGCTGAGCTCGACCCGCCGGATCTCGTTCCCATAGGCATCGTAGACGCTCCGGTCGCCCTCCGGAGTGGTTTCCACGTATTCCGTGCCGACCTTGGCAAAGGCCCCCCGTTGGTTCGGCGCCAGGACATAGGCCCCGCCCACCGAGAACACCATGCTCTTTCGGCCGTCTTCCCCTACGATCACCACCTTGGTGTCGCCATTCTGATGGAAATCCAGATGGCTCGTGAGCCCGAGGTGGCTGCCCTTGCCCACCCGCGCTCCCGTGGACACGTCCTGCTCGTCACGGTTGTAGTGCGAAAGACAGGTCTTCAGCGCCTGGCCCTTGGTGCGAATCGGGTCGCAAGAAATCGCCGTCCACACCTTGCCGCTGGGCGATACCATTGTGCTGCCGGGAGCTTTCGCCGCCTCCGGCGCCTCATCGCAGGCCTTGCAGACCTTCTTGTTGCCCGTAGTTATGTAGATCTTCAAGTAATCGCAGTCAGGACTGCACTCCGAACCGTACGAAGCCCAGATCTCCTCGTAAAGAGGGTCGTACTTGGGAGATTCAGGATTGTCCTTGGCTAGGCAGTATGCATGCGCATATGAGCCCTCCACCCAGCTGTAGACCACGACCAGATCCGCGTCCTCATAATGCTCCGTGTTCCAATAAATCTGCGCCGGATCACCATCGGTGTAGGCTATCACCTCGAACAACGTGTCTCGGGCTATGGTGATCCCCGGGTTCCCAGCGCTCTGTGAACCAGGTGCCGGATATTCTATCCTGACTGTCGGCATCGCCGTTCTCCTGCAGATGACCTGGTACTAAATCCCGAAGTCCGACCGCGGCGCACGATAAATCGCGCCCCGCCGGTCTCCATCCAGCCCCACGAAGTACACCTGGTCCTCGAATAACACCGCCTTGTACGCACCCCACGCGAACCGACTGTCCCCGGCCAGGTCAATCACCTCCCGGCCATCCCCGAAACTGACCCCGTCCCGACCCTCGGCCAGAAACGTCCGGCGCCGGCCGTCATCGCCAGCCCCGGCAAACAGCATCTTCCACTTCGCACCCTCCTTGAAAACGAAGGGCGTGTAGCACGACCTGCCGTACTTGCTCCCCTTCTTCGGCCGATACTTCGCCGCCTGGTCCACGCTGAACTTCTTCCCATCGGCGCTCTCGGCCACATATATGCTGTCCATCTCCCCGGAAGCCACCGCCCCGGTGAAATACATCCTCTGCTTGTTGCCCCCAGCTTCCACCACGCAGGGACTGGCCAGATGATTCTGACCATCGAAAGACTCGAAAAGCGCCACGGAGTCAGGCGTCCAGGCCTTGAGATCCGCACTCCACGCCGACCACACCCGGTAATCCCGCGGACTCCACGACCTCACGAAATACATCCGCCACCCACCGTCAGCCTCCACCACCCACGGCCGACACACCGAGTAATGCATCGACAGCACCGGCTTCGCCAACCCCTTCCAACCCTTCCCATCCCGACTCACCGCATCGAAAATCTCGTAACGCTTCGCGAAGGCCAAGGTCCGCAGCCCGGCAGGATAATCGCACTTCGCATAAAACAGATGCACCTCCTGCCCGCTCCGCACCACAAATGGAGTGTGCACCGCAAATTGCCCCGCCTCGGGCTTCAGCACAAGCTCGATCATCGCTACGGCCTCCGCCTATCCGTCAAGAAACTATCGACTGGAAATCGCCACCAAGCCGGGAACACGAGAAACACCGCGTCAGCGCGTCTTGCACTTCTTCCCGCCACCGGCATCCACAGGGGCCCCACCGTCGCCCCCACCAAGAATCTCGGCCAGTACCTTCTCCCCAAGAAGCTTGCGCGCCTTCGGGTCATCCGTCTCCACCACCGCCTTGCCGCTCGGATTCCCCTTGGTCACGAACTTGTCGCTGAAAACCTCCACCCTCATAACCCAGCCCCCCACTCACGCCGTCCGCTGCAGCCAGACCCCCGAGGCACGGAACCGATACGCATCCGATGACGCGTTCTTCCCGTCCAGCAGGAACTTCAAAGCATGCGCCCCGGCCGTCAGCGAAATCCCAGTGATCTCCACGATGTTCAACACGTCCTTCGAGGCCGCGTACGTGTCGTAACCGCCGGCATCGCCCACCTGCACGTCGTCGACGTACACCTTCACTATGCCCCCGTCCGTGTGCCGCACCGCGTTGAATCGCAAGGTGTACGTCCCGGCAGGCCCACGGAAGTTGCACGAAAACCCGTCCCCGTCCTCCACCGTCGGGTTCCGGAACTCGCCGCAGAATAGCCGGTCGCTCGACTGCTGCCGGTACCACGTCCCCTGGTGAATCACGTCCGGCTCCGCAGTCAACAGGTTCCAGTAGATGCACGTCGACACATAAGCCATCGCGTCGAGCGTGTCCCAGTTGCCGTTGAACGCCTCGCGCCAGCCCGACTCGCCCCTGTCCGGCTTCGTCAGCCCCAGGTTCGTCGTCGTCGTGCCCATCACGCCGTCCTCTGCAGCCAGATCCCGGAGGTCCGGAAACGGTAGCTCGTCGAAGACCCGTTCTTGCCGCTCAACTCGAACTTCAGCGTGTGCGCCCCCGCCGTGAGCACCAGCCCCGTGAGCTCCTCCACGTTGGCCACGTCCGTCGTCGCCGCGTACTCGTCATACCCACCAACCGTGCCCACCTGAACGTTGTCGATGTACACCTTCACGATCCCCGCGTCCGCAGCCTTCACCGCGTTGAACCGCAATGTGTACGTCCCGGCAGGACACCGGAAGTTGCAGACGAAACTGTCGCCATTGGCAGTCGTCGTGTTCGTAAAATCCCCACCGTACAGCCGCGAACTCGACGCCGCCCGCGCCCACGTCCCCTGCACTATGCTGTCAGGCTTCGTCGTCAGCATGTTCCACGAAATCGGCGTCGATACGTACGCCATCGCATCCAGAATGTCCAGATTGCCGTTGACCTCCTGAGCCCAGTCCGTGTCCCCTGCCCCAGGCTTGCTCATGCCCAAATTCGTCGTCGGCGTGCTCATCTCCAGTCTCCCTCTTCGGCCATCATGCCCCGTATCGAAAAACCAGGGCCGGCCACGCCCAAAGGCGCTGCCGGCCCATCAAATCCCCACTCCGCGGCGGGCACGCCCGCAAACACATCACGCTCTCCCCAACAGTCGAACACACGCCCTCCACGTATATGAACACTGCATGTAATGTATCTACATCCTATGCACATACATGTCAATAAGAAAAGCGGCAATTCCAAAATCAAGACCCCTTGACCTTTCGGCCGCAGGACCATACGCGTGAGCAGGTTATGGACCTGGCTGCGGCCTTCGTCTGGATGTCCTGGGATATCTGGCAAGCCTTGCACAAGAAGGCCTCCGAGGTCTCAATCGGCCGCCTGAAACAGTGGGAGAACAGGCTTCAGGAGATTGAAAGGGCCTTCGGCAGGCTCCGGCTCGACACAAGGTTTATAAGGGGCTGATGGTTTACACGTGCGGTGAAGTTTATCCATGACCATCGCGGACTACCTCAAACAAAGAGCTGACCATCTAACCCAAGCCGGAAGGCGCATCAAGGATTTTCAGGTGTTCGACTTCAACTACATGCCGGAGCAGCCGCTCATGCGTGAGGAGGTCAAGCCCATCATCGATGCCTGCCTCCGCTACCTCAGTACCGGCATCGCCAACCATGTCTTCATCTTTGGCAGCCGAGGCTCGGGCAAGACCCTTACAGTCAAGCACCTCGGACGCCTCCTGGCCCAGCAGCACCAAGCCGAGGTTCTCTACGCAAACTGCCGCCAGCACAACACGAGCTTCAAGATTCTTGCGCACCTTCTCGGCGTCAGGCCCAGGGGATGCAGCCTGGACGAACTCTGGCACAGGTTCACCGAGGCCCACAGTGGCCGGTTACTGCTGATCCTCGACGAGGTGGACCTTATCTCCGAAAAGGACCGCAACAAGGACATCCTCTATCTCATTGGCCGTTCGCCCAGGAACTACATGACCATCCTGCTCAGCAATCACCCAAAGTTCCTCAATACGCTGGACGAGAGCGTCCGATCATCGCTCCAGACCGAGCTTATCCACTTCCGCAACTATGACGCCCAGGAGATCATGCGGATACTCAAAGATCGGGCTCTGCTGGGGCTCAAAGACATGCCGGATGAGACCATGGCCAAGATCGCGGCGCTCACGACCCGGGCCACGAACTCCGATGTGAGAGTGGCGATCAAGACGCTCTACTACGCTGCACTGGAAGAATCCGGTGACATTGAAGACTTCTTCAACCGTGCCAGGCGAGACCTCATCACCGACATACTTGCCGACCTCAGCGACCGTAACCTGATGATTCTCAAGGCTGTTGCCAACATCCAGGAACCCTTCGTCAAGGCAGTCTACGAGGAATACCGCCGGCTAAGCATCCAAGAGCACGAAGAGCCCTTCTCATATGTCTACTTTTACGCCAACCTCAGCTATCTCCAGAGCATCGGGTTGCTTGTGCTGGTTGCCACAAAGGTCGGCCGAACCTACACCAACCGCATCCAGGCCCTGTTCGACGCCGAGATGCTCAGGGCCATCTGGGGCATGCGGTTCGGCACGGCGGGCTCAGAAGTTCACGGACTTACGGGTACTCATTCATAGACAGAAAGCGCCTTGACGAGTGTGGGGCTGGAGTCACAATCTCCGGGCACCGCTCTGGTTCCGTTGTTCGTGCAGGAGTAGGCATCTCCTGTTTTCGGTCTAACAACAAGCGCTCGTGGGCAACACATACAATGTCCACGGTGGTTGTGAGCGTCGGGATGGTGTCGATGGACACAAAGGATGAAACCACCCTTCTTGAGATGTGCGACAGCAATAAGAAGCTGTCACGGGCAGCCATACTAGCGGTTGTCGAAAAGGAATTGCCTCATCTGGTAACAGCTGTCGAGGTCAGCTTAAAGAAGCGCGAGATCCAAGGAGACCGGAAAGGGATGGCCGAGGACATAGTCCAAAATGTCCTTGTCGACATGGTACTGAGGACAAGAGATGGGAGCATGCTCGACATCAAGAAGTCCATTGAGAGCTACCTTTACGGCGCCGCCAGACTGAGCATGAAGCGCTATTTGCGCGATCAGGCAAGGAAGCAAGACAAGCCGCCGGATTCCGACGCATTCTGGGAGAAGACAGACCGGCTCCTCCTGGATGCAGGTATCTCGCCTTCGGAGGCGCGGGAATCAGAGGATGCCGTCTTCGATTGCATCCAGCGCTTGATGGGCAAACAGCAAGTCTATATGAAGCTCCTTGCCGAGGATTGCGAGGATCCACCGAGCGATTCCGAAATCGGCAGGCTCTTCAACGTTTCCGCAGTATCGGTACGCAACGTCATCTTCGAGGCCCGCAAGCACATGGCAGAATGCTTGTCCAAGAAGGGCGTTGACCTGTCTGCCCTTGGGAAAGGAGGAACGCCGTGAGCCACGACAGCCGGAGCGATACCCTCCTCTGCGTCTTGTGCGCTCGTGCCCTTCAACGGAAAGGCGAAGGCTTTCCTTCAACCGCGGAAGAGATCGCCGCTTTCAAAGCTGCGCATTCAATCAGTGCCGAAGACATGGCACGATTCCGCGTCTTAGCGCAACGGATGGTTGATGTTGCCCTGGCTGAGGCCGACAAAGACACACCTCAGATTTCGATATTGCCAAGGCGCTTGTTGACCAATACACCCGAAGATGCTCAAGGCTTCCGGTACGCGGCTCGCAAGGCGCAAGGAGCGAACATCTCTGATGATCTCAAGAAGGTGATAGACCACCTGATCGACGAGAAAAGGAAACGGCGCGACGGCGAGACGGGAAATGGACAGAATGCGTAAGGATCCTGCATGGGAGCGGCTGGACGACATTCAGAAAGAGGCCGACTCCTATGTTCGCAATGCCAACATAACCACTCTGCCGGTTGATCCCGGATTCTGGTGTCGAGCAGAGGACGATATTTACGCAAAGGCTCTTGACCTGAAGGGCGAGTGCGACGGTCTCCTTGTGTTTCGGGACGGAACCTTTCACCTCTTCTATCAGCCGGACCAATACCGCGGAAGGTTCAACTTCGCTCACGAGGTGGCGCACTTCCTGTTGGACGAACATCATCAAGCCATCAGAGATGGGCGGGGTGAACATAAGTCCCAGACCGGGTTCATCACCGACATTCAGATGGAGCGTGAAGCCGACTGTTTCGCGTCAGCTCTACTCATGCCCGAATCGGTCTTCTGGAAGCTGTGCCCGGATCCCAATTTCCGAGACATTGGGCGTACGGCGGCGGCCTTCGATGTCTCGCTAACTTCCGCGGCCATACGGACGGTCCAGTATACGCCCCTGCGAGCAGCTCTCATTGTTAGCACGGCCGGAAAGGTCGCCTGGGGGCGGGTTTCCGAGGGCTTGGCACGTTCTGGCATATACGACGTTAAGAAGGGGAAGTCGTTGCCGCCCCGCTCCAAGAGCTGCGATATCTGGTCCAAGCCGAGCTGCATTCCCAGCGGCATCGTTGAGGGGGCCGAGAGCTGCGCCTCTGAATGGTTCGCGGTGTACAGTCATCCCCTCAGGCTGTGGGAGGAAGTATTCTGCATTCCACGCTTCGGGACAGTTCTGACATTGCTGACTGCCTACGATGAGTAGGCCGCTCGCTGGCTAACCAGGACTGCGCTTTGAGCGGTCGACGAAGCGCATAATGTCGGCAGCGTCCCTCTTGCCAACCAAATCATTGCAGATCCGGCATTCAGGGCGCTTGGTGTCACTGGACTTGGTAACTACGCCGCGCATTCCGTGATAGGTGAGCATGCGTTCTGGAGGACGTAGCCCGGTGACCAGGGCTATGAACTCGCCAACGGCCAAACTCGAGACCACGCCGTTCATGGAGACGACCGACGGAGAGCGAGCCTGCGGGCCGAGGCCATAGCCGTGCTTCTCCCGGTAAGCTCGTTCCTCGGGGCTCTCGAGCGCCTGCTTGGCTGCTTCAAGGTCGATCTCGCCTGCGCAGAGCAGGCAGAACGTGCCGGGCAATGCAACGATGACCCGTCCCCCGAATTCCTTGAGCTTGCCGTCCCTATCGACAATGATCTCGCTTGCTACGTCGATGAGCGGCTTCCCATAGGCTGCCGCCAGGTGGTTTAGGACAAACCGCGCAGCGTCGTTGTCCACGCACCCAAACACAACGTCCGGGCCTGCAATAAGTAGCTCCAGCGCTTCCGTGGTCATCAGGTTGCGTTTGAGCATCGTCAACTGCACATGCTCGTTGATGGCCCGGACATGTCGGCCAATCACTTCTACCTTGGGCCTACGTTCAAGGGCATCTTGCATGGTGGCCCCGACCAAACGGTTCAGGTTGGTCTCCTCGACCACATCGTCATCAATCAAGACGATGTCCTTGACGCCAAGGTAGGCAAGCTGCTGCGCCACATGGCAACCGGTTCCCCCGAGGCCTACGATGGCAACGCGCGTGGCTGCGACCTTGTCATGGCCCTCCTGGCCGAAGGCCAGTTTCTGCCGGTCATAGCGATTGTCATGGTCCGTCACTTTTGCCTCCTGTAGCCCCAGCCTCGTACGGAGCTTTCCAGTGCCCGGTTGTCGGCGAACCTGAGGGGCTTGGGGTTCCCCGATACATCGATTTGGACCACATCCGAAATGGGCATCACCCCATCGGGCGGGGAGGTCCAGACTGCGCCCGCTACCTGCATATGGCTCCACACGATGGCACCGTACATCTTACCGGGAAGTTTCCACTTCACGTAACGCAGCACCTCAGCCAGGCCAGCGGTGTCGCTGACGGAGAAACCAGCCGGCCCCATGCCACGGTGGGAGTGAAACTCGACCAGGTGGGAGTCGCGCTCGCGAGCCATCAGCATAACTTTGAGGCGCTCCTCGTCCCGGAGCGAAAGGTGGTAACCCGTCTGCCTTTCCCATCCACTCCTCGGCACCAGGTAGGACGCGGTGGCCGACAGAACTACCTGCCCCTTGGCTTGGCTGAGGTCGGCAAAGAGGAAGCCCCCTTGTTCGGTAGTTCCCCGGAAGATGTGCGCGTGCAGGTCTGAGCACAGCGCTGTGGGGATCAGTATCTTTGCCTGCCGTTTCATTTCCCTGCGCGCAGCCTCCACAAGATGTGCCGGACGAACGTAACCAAATTGTCCCCCGCCTCGATGGGCGTGGCGCACCGCCATGCGCCCTTGGGGTGCCACGAGAAAACGCCGTATCCAGGAATGGGCGAACCGCCATCCTCAGTGTAGTTGTCCGGCTTTTCTCCGCTGGCTAATCGCAGCCCCGTCTCGACGTAGAAATTGTCAGGCGAGGTCTCCGGGTAAGTGACGGGCAGGCTGAAGACCAGCGTGGTCGTTGCTCGATTCCATCCCGGCGGCATCGGGAAGCCGGCAATGGTCACCCGCCGTTGCCGCTCATCGTATTGGACCCCGGGGTACGATTGCTTCAGCATCTCCAGCTCGTTGCGCAGGCGCTCATCCATGTTAGCCCCTCTTGAAGGAGGGCTTGCTGCCATACCTGTGGCCAGGCTTGAGTTCGACCACCTCGTTTTCGCCGAGGGTCCTTTCCGTGCCGTCGGTGAACTCCTCGATCACCGGCATGTTCGCTGGCAGGCTCCCCAAGGACCGGATCTGCGGGACCGAGATGGTGTTGCTGTCCCAGGGGTGCTCTGTGCCTTCGATGTTGACGTAGTACTTGGGCCCCTGCCCCCGGTCACCCTTACCTTCGTTCTGTACCATGGATCCCAACCTCCTGAAACTGGTCCTTTGCCGCGTAGCCCATCAAGTGGCCAGACGTGCGGCAGAAGCAACTGCGGTGCGACCATCGCACCGTTACACAATGATCGTTGCCTACTGGCAGGAAACGTTAGACCATATTCGCCCCAAAAAGGCCGGCCGCACCTACACCAACCGGGCCCAGGCGCTATTTGAAGCCGAGTTGCTCAACGCGGTCAGCAACGACAAGGGGAGCTTGGCAGACCAGCCATAGCGACGGACTTGCGCGATGGGCCTATGCGGAAGGCGTAGTCAGCTGCCTTGGCCTGGCCCTCAAGGCCCAGCGAAGCCTCAAGCACAGGGATACGTAGCCTTTGCGACTGCCATGCGCAATGAGCTGTGCTGAATATTCCTGCCTCCTGGACGTCTTCAAGATTGTGCGCGTACATGCAGCACACTAGGAAAGGTGGCCAGGATGAACGGCTCATGGTCTAACAAGATGACCTCCCCGGACTTCGAGAATCTGAAGTCGTCCATAATCCAGGGATGGAAGCCCACTCTGGGGTTTAGGGAAGCGGTGTACCATAAAGAGCTCAAGGCCCTGCTTCCCAAGCTTACCGAGCAGCGAGCCGCTGGCGGGCTCCCGACGCTCGTCACTTCTGATCCAGGAGCACCGACGAGCCAACTGGAGATAGAGCCGACAGGCAGCGAACTCCTAATCTACCCGTATCGAGGCATGCTTGACGGTGATGCCCCTGGCCCCCCGATGAAGCCCGACCTCTTCTCTGGCGCAATAGCCATGGAGTTGAAAGTAGTCCCCTTCAACCACAAGGAGTTCTGTAGGACTCTCGGGCAGGTCTGGCTGTATTTGCACGCCCAGGAGCTTGCCGGGTTGATTGTCATCCTGATCGGCCCAACCGTGAAAGATTGTCATATAGCTGGTCTCCGCCGTCTTTTGGCTGGGCATTCATTCAGCTCTCCGTCAGATTTCTTTGAAGAGCCTGATGAATTGACTCGCACAAGCACAGCTATTCTGCATTGGAACGGGGATGATTGGACCGAGCATGAGATGGGTGGCATGCAAGAGTGAAGCGCACGTTTTAGCGCTGTGAGCCTATCATCGCTCCCACTTGTCGCAGTACGCGTGGAAGTGCCGGACGAGCTTCTCATACTTGGCTGGTGCCTGTTGTTTCATGGCCATTACCTCAGCCAGCTTGGTCGAAGCATAGACCATGATTTCCTTCATCTCGGCTTCAGATATCCTGCCAGCCGCGTGGACGCGCTCAATGGGGCCGTGTCGGCAAGCGTAAATGCAGATCGCATTCGCTTCATCCCGAAGCGTTAGCTCCTTGCGTGGGACAACGTATTCTACGGGGAGTGAGGCGTCCAGCCCCAGCAATTGCTTGACTCGGCCAGCGCGCTTTCGGATCGTGCTCATGGTAGCGCCAAATGCCTTCTCAAGCTCGGCGTTCAGTACGTTCGGGACACCCGCGCCAGCTGTGCAACCCACGGCATAGACGATCCCGCCTGCCCAGCCTCCGACCGCTCCGGGGAAGTCCGTTTTCAGTTTAAGCAGGGATGTCAGCGACAGGCTGACTTTGCCGCACAGGTCGTTATTGGGGAACCTTTCGAAGAAGCCAAGGCACAGCTTCGCGCAGGCTTCCTCGAATTGACGTTGTTGCTGCATGCCCATGGCTCCTTCCACCTGGCTGAAGCGTAGCCCTGAACCAGGGGCCAGTCAAGGACAACGCCAACAGCGAAGGGCATCTGCTCCAAGCAGTCCCATCCATAGCTTCCGGGAATTGTCCGAAAGAAAGCTCTTGACCTTTGCCCGCAAGGTGGTAAGATATGCTTACTGGAGGTAAGGCCGCATGACGAAGGAAGAAATCAAGACAACGGTTGTGCAGGTAATCCGCGGGTACTGCGACGCAGGGAAGCGCCCAGCCATCTCCGCCCACAGCCGCCCGGTAGTCGACCTCGGGTTGGAATCGCGGGACGGCGTAGATTTTGCCTGCGACATCAGCGCCAGGCTTGGCGTGCTTGTTCCGTACGAAGTCAATCCGTTCGTGTCGGACGATGGAAAGCGAGCTCGCACGGTGGGCGAGATCGTGAATTTGCTCTGCGGATACGCTCAGCAGCGAGGAGAGTTGGTCCATGCGTGATTCTGTGTCCAAGAACGATCTGGCCCAAAGGCTCCGTTTGGCGAGGGAGCAGGCCGGGCTTTCCCAAGGCCAAGTGGCGACGATCCTCAAGATGCACCGCCCCACGATCTCGGAGATCGAGGCCGGGCGCCGAAAGGTCTCCGCCGAAGAGCTCCCGAAGTTCTCCGATATCTACAACGTTAGCGTGGTTTGGCTAACCGGGAGTTCGGCGGACAAGAATGATCCCCGAGTCGAGCTGGCCGCACGGCAACTCGCCAATCTCAAGAAAGCGGACCTGGATGCGGTCCTCCGGGTTCTCAAGACGCTCAAGCAAAGGGACACATTATGAGTCTGACTCGACGGCAGGAAAGCGTTGCCGCCATGAGGGCGGCTCTGGAAACTCGACGCCAACTCGGGATTGAGCGGGCGTCGCCGGTATGCGCGTTCGATATTGTCGAGAAGTGCAAGGTCGAGGTGCATTTTGCCAAGCTCCCCACCCTGGAGGGGCTCTACGTCAAGGAACCAGGCCCTGTGATCTTCCTATCTTCCCTTCGCCCAACGGTTAGGCAGGCATTCAACTGTGGCCATGAGCTAGGACACCACGTCTTCGGCCACGGCACTCGGGCCGACGAGTACATTGAGGACTCCCAACGAGGGTGCGCGCAGACTCCGGAAGAGCACATTGCGGACACCTTTTCTGCCCATTTGCTCATGCCCAAGCAAGCGGTGGAGGCGACCCTCAAAGACAGGGGCATCACCGCCGCCAAGATCACTCCGCTGCAGGCCTACCGCGTGGCGAACCAACTCGGGGTTGGTTACTCCACGCTCATCACCCATATCTGCTGGTCGCTGGGGATGATCCCCGCTGATCAGGCGAACGGTCTGCTGAAGAGCTCTCCCAAGACGCTCCGCGCAGAGGTCCTGAACCAGGACGGGACAGAGCACTTGGTGATTGCCGACACCACCTGGAAGGCGGTGCCCATCGACCTCCAGGTAGGGCACCACGTCATTCTGCCAGCAGGATGCACCATTCAAGGCTCTCAGCTGCTTGCTGTGACCGAGAACGCCCTGGGCGTCGTTGCGCAAGCCGTGGCTCCCGGAATGACTCGCGTTGTCTGTGGCGACACGCAATGGGCCGCCTTCGTCCGGGTCTCCCGACGCGAATATGAAGGGCGGTTGATCTATCGCCACCTGGAGGACCCTGATGTCGACGAACGCGCCTAAGATCATCGAAGACGAGAACCTCTCCCATGCTTGGGGACGGGCCTTCCTACGCCTTATGATGCGACCGGCCAAGAAACACGAACCGCTCGTAATCTCCTTAACTGGCTTCGACGGGGCCGGCCCGATCGAAGCCGAGCCGATTCGCAGCGCACTGGACGAAGCACTCCGAGGGGTTAGCGGGAAGAAGCTGTTCAGTTGCAGGACGACAGCGTCCCTCATCTTCCCTCACGATTATTGGCGGAGAAGACCATGGCGATCACGACAGGAGTTCTTCGACAGCTATCTGAACGACATGTACCCGCGCCTGAGGGCACTGGACCTCAGGAACCGGCGGGGCACCTATTTCCAGAGGATGCTCCAATACAGCGGCCTTGACGGAGACGAAGCGCACACGGTCAATCAACTGGACTTCGTAATCGACCTGTGGCAGAAGGCAAGGGCCAAGAATCGGCGCCCTCGGCATTCAGCCCTCCAGATTGCTTGCTTCGACCCGGCAAAGGACCATACAGGCAGCGCCCTGGCTGTCTTTCCCTGCTTACAGCAGGTAAGCGCCTGTTTCGGCGAGGACTCCGGCGGCTTGGCGATAAGTGGCTACTATCCAAGCGAGTTCATCTTCGACAGGGCTTATGGCAACTACCTGGGCCTCTGTCATCTCGGGATGTTCATGGCGGCACAAATGCAGGTCAACCTCGTGCGGGTCAACGTGTTTGTTGGTCAGCCAGCCTTGGGGTATACTGGGAAGCGCGCGCTAACTGCCCTACGGCAGATCGTCCAGGAGCAACTACGAGCTGCCGGGAAACCCTGTGATGGTGACGATGCCTAGCCCGCCGAGGGCAGCCGCGGCTACGCATGGCGGGGTGTTGTTGGGGGAGGAAGCGTAAGATGGCTTTCTGGTGCCGGGACACGATACGGACCAAACAAGACCAGCATGGCCTGATCACGCCGTTTGACGAGAAGAGATTGACCCATAGCGCGTATGAGATGGCCCTTGGCCCGGAAGCCTTCATAACCTCTCAGGAGCACAAGACAAAGATTCCTTTGGCCGAGAAAGAGCAGATCTGCATACCGTCGGGCCAGTTTGCGCTACTGATTACTGAAGAGCGCGTGTATGTGCCCGAGGACGCCATCGCCTTCATTTCAGTCCGCACAGGGAAGAAGTCCCAGGGCTTGGTCAATGTCTCGGGGTTCCACGTCGATCCAGGGTTCAAAGGACGGCTTAAGTTCTCCGTCTACAATGCCGGGAGCAAGGACATTTGCCTAGCTCGAGGTGAGCCCATCTTCATGATCTGGTACAGCGACCTGGATAAGCCAACATCGAAGCCCTATGCGAATCGCGCTGAGTCCGACGGCGTCACATCGGAAGACGTCAACAAGCTTCTCGGATACGTGTCTTCTCCACCGGAGCTACAGCGCCAACTAAACCAACTTCGATCCGATGTCGCCTCGAAATCCAAGCTCCTGTTCGGCTTGCACGGCGGCCTCGCGGCGCTTGTGTTGGTTATGTTGTCCGTAATGCTTGGGTCCACTCGGGGGTGCCAACCCGGTGAACAGGTCAACAGCCAGCCGGTGAAACAGCCAACTCTTGGGGCCCCTGTGCCTGACAATGCCAACCAGCCTGTACCGCCGAAATCGCCGTCAGTGCCTTCGTCCCCCGCGCCAGCGAAAGGACCGGGCCAGCTTTGATGCGTACCACAACGCGTGGAACAGGACTTCTCGTCACTCCCCGGCAGCCAAGGGGCGTGACGTCTTCTTTAGAGGTGCGCGAACTGTTGCCGGCGCGCCCGTCCAAAGTGTTCGACACCTATTGGCGTTTTGCCGTAGAGAGGCAAGAAATCTTCTTCCGCCGATTTCAAGGTACGCCGCCACCCTGGACCGACGATCCCATCCTACAAACGTACAAGTTCACCAACGCCTACCGCGCCTCGGACAGGGTGAGCCAGTACCTGATAAGGCACGTCATCTATGAGGGCGATCAGTCGTGCGAGGAGGTATTCTTCAGGATTGTGCTATTCAAGCTGTTTAACAAGATCGAGACGTGGGAGTTGCTGCGTGCCAAGCTCGGATCAATAACCCATCGAGAGTATTCTTATGACAGATACGACGCGATTCTGACGAATGCTCTCGAGAAACGCGGGGACGCAATCTATTCGGCCGCCTACATAATGCCTTCCGGAGGGCAGTACTTTCACGCCAGCAGGAAACACCGCAATCACCTGCGGCTCATAGAGTACATGATGAAGAACGATTTGCCGCAAAAAATCAGTGCCTGCCCGTCGATGCGTGAGGCGTTCGAGCTTCTTCGCGCGTGTCCCACAATCGGGGATTTCCTGGCATATCAGTTCGTCACCGACGTCAACTACAGCTCGCTCACGAACTTCAGCGAGATGAGCTTCGTGTCGCCTGGCCCCGGGGCTCGTGACGGGATCCATAAGTGTTTCGCAGCTCTTGGTGGGCTGAACGAGGTGGAGATTATCAAGCTGGTCGCTGACGTACAGGAGGCCGAGTTCAAACGACTAGGGCTGACTTTCCGCACATTGTGGGGAAGGCGCTTGCAGCTTATTGACTGCCAGAACCTGTTCTGTGAGGTGGGCAAGTACACCAGAGTCAGCCATCCAGACATCAAGGGGATCAGTGACCGAATCCGAATCAAGCAGCGGTTTAGCCCCGAGAGCGCATCGATTGACTATTGGTACCCCCCGAAATGGGATCTCAATGATAAGGTCGCGGCCGAGAAGAAGAACTCCGGGAGGGCCAAGGCATGACGCCATCGCGCGCCGCAGGGCAGGCGCCCCCCATGATCGCCATCGCGCCTCCATACCGTCTCAACGAGATCAAGGTTGAGGTCACCCATCGGTGTGCCCTGCAGTGCATCCACTGCTCCAGCAATGCGTCCGAATCCTGCGCCCGCGAGATGAGCAAAGAGAGCTGCCTTGCCATCGTCCGGGACGCAAGCGTCATGGGCGTCAAGCAGATTGACTTCTCCGGGGGGGAGCCTCTCCTATGGCAACATCTTGAAGAGGCCATCGCCACAGTGCGCGAGAAGGGGATGCTGGGCCGCGTGTACACGACCGGTTGCGCACCGCACGGAGAGGAGAGGCTCCGACGCTTGGTCGCAGTAGGCGCAGATACCCTCATTTTCAGTCTGTTCGGCGCCTCGCTCGGACCGCATGAACAGGTAACCACCGTAGACGGCAGCTTCCAACGCACCGTCGCCGCCATCAAGTGCGCAACCGAACTGGGTACCAGAACGGAGATACATTTCGTCCCGATGGCAGCCAACTACAAGGAATTGCGCCCTCTTGCTGTCTTGGGGAAAAGCCTGGGAGTTCCTCTCATAAGTGTCCTTCGCTTCGTTCCACAGGGACGCGGCACGCAAGAGCAACGGAGCGTGCTCAACAAGGAGCACAACCTCGAGCTGAAACAACTCATCCTCCAACTGCGAGACGAGGGGTACGACATTCGCACCGGATCGCCATACAACTTCCTGATGGTCAAGGATCAGCCGCGGTGCTTTGCCGGCATCGACAGGTTGTGTGTCGGCCCTGACCTCCGGATATTCCCCTGTGACGCCTTCAAACACATCCGGCCTGGCGATATAGGAGTGTCAGCGGAATTCTCGTCCTTGGACAACGCCAGCCTCGCCGACTGCTGGAGCAATTCCCCATATCTGGCAGCGGTAAGATCATATTTGACCACGCCCTTCGCAGAGCGCTGCAGGACGTGCAAGGCCTTGGCGAAATGCCTATCTGGTTGCGTCGCCCAAAAGTTCTACGCCTGCGGCACGCTGGCAAAAGTGCCAGACCCAATGTGCCTACTGTAACGCCAACTCGAGTCGTATGGATGCGAACGCTCAGGCTCACTTGGGGTTGGCGGACAAGGTGCGGGGGAGGGAAGAGTTCTTGATGATTCCTAATGAACCAGCCCAGCACCCTTTCTTGCGCCTGCTTTCTTAACGGACTCCTCCCTGCCCTACACCGACATCGTGCTGCTTAACTACTCCCGCGCACTGCGTAGAATTGTTGTCGCAGAGTCGGAGGCGGTTCCTCAGGCCGTTGCACTTGACACCGCATAACCCAGGCGTTGCCGGACAACCTCCAATGTGTTCTCCCGCAACGTGACAACCTTCTCCATCTCCCTCCCCAACGTTGCCTCCCGCGTGTGGGTGTAGAGCGCCGTGGTCTCAAGTCGGGTGTGCCCGATGATCTCTTTCCGCGCGAACGGATCCACGCCGGCCTCCTGCATGGCCGTGGCCATCTGGTGGCGCCAGAGCTTAGGGCAGGTCAGGTCCGGTCGGCCGATCCTTCTGGCCACCCGGATGAACTCCCTCCGGACCTCCTTCGGCGTTACTGCACCCAAGTCCCGCCATAGCTTCTGCCCGGTACGCTCTTCGGCAAGCCGATCCCACGCGGCACCGCTTTTCTGTGCCCCAGCAACAACCCGCATGTTCAACTCGTTCGCAAGGCCTGGCGCATCCTTCCCGGTCAGGAAGGGCAGTTCCGGTCCACCCGCGAATGGTCTGGCCAAGAAGAGGGGACCTGCGGTGCGCGCACCTATGAGTTCCTTCACCACCATCAGCAGTTCGTCAAAGAGATAGACCTTGCGCTCGTTCCGGGTCTTTGTCTTCCAGCCGAGTTCGGGACGATTGCGAATGTCCATGGTCCGAGCGTCAGAGTGCACGTCCTCGACCAGCAGATGGCAGAGTTCGCCTGGGCGCATGCCTGTAAAGGCCAGAGTGAAGAATAGCCTGAACTGCCATGGGTCGCAGGCTGACAGAAATGCGGCCTCCTCGTCCTGCGATAGCACTCCCGTGGGTTTGGCGTCTTCGATCTTCATCCTCTCGATGCCAAGTTCAGCAAAAGGGTTGCGTGCATAGGGTGGCAGGTGTCTCTGGCGGATCGCGTAGTTGAACAGCGAACGGCAGACTTCCAGGATATAGACCAGTCCCTTGTCACGGAGTTTTCGTCTGGGCGTCTTGGAGTGGCCATTGGGCGAGACTACCAGCCCTCGGAGATGCTTCACAAAGGACTCCGCAATGCGGGGAGTCACATGGTCTGCCATCAAGCCAATATGCTGCTGTCGGGCAAACGCGAGGAAGTGCCCCGTGGCTGCACGATAGCGCCTGACCGTGGCTACAGAAGAGCGCATCACGAGTTCGTGGTGCTCCAGCCATAGTCGCACGAGATCCTCGACCGAGGCGCGTTCATAGTCGAAGGTGGAAGGGAGCCCGTGCGTGAGTTGGGCATTGATTTCGGCTGCGCGTTGTTCAGCCTCGTTGCGGTCAGGACCGATCCGATATTTCCGCGGTTTCCCGTTTTCTCGGTAGTAGATGCACCATGAAGCCGCGCGCCTGAAGACCGAGACCTTCCCGACACGGATACTACGTGGTGACCCGCGACGGTCCCGCAGAACCACTGTTCCCGATGGCATGGACTGCCTCCGCGTGCGCAAAACGTGCGCAGAACGTGCGCAGGCAGAGGCTTCCGTTTACTAAAACCCTTGAGGGCTCAAGGGTTGCGAACTTGATGGCGGAGAGGCTGGGATTCGAACCCAGGGTACCGGTGTAAACCAGTACAACGGCTTAGCAAGCCGCCGCATTCGACCGCTCTGCCACCTCTCCGCGCCGCGGCCTTGTGGCTGCGGCCAGTAGTCTAGTCGGCCAATAGCGGGATGCAAGGGCTTTCCTGGGTGAAGCGGCTCTGCGAGTCTCGCTTGCGGGCACTGGCCGGGCGGCGAGAATGCAGGTCGGAGGGGGCATGCAGAAGCCTGGCGACCTGCCGACCGTGTCCAAGCCGCCGCGCACCTGGCGGCCGATGGTGCTGTGGACCGCCGCCATCCTGCTCCTGGCCCTGTTGGCGGTCGCCCTGGCGGCCCGCCTCAGTCGCCGCGAGGACCAGTCGCCGGTCCGCGCCGGGCAGCTGGCCGCCGAGGCGGGTGTCTGCCTGCCAATGGTCAGGGCCTGCGACGTCGAAGAGTGGGACCTGCGCACCCACCTCGGCGTCGTCGTGACGGTCGGCGCCGACGGGAGCCTCCGGCTGGACGGCCGCGCGACTAACTCCACGCCCCTGACCGTGAGCCTGCAGGAGATCGCCTCCGGGAAGATGGACTGTGACGGACTGCCCGACGTGCGCGTCGAGATCGCCGCCGACGTCGAGGCCAAGTGGCAGGCGGTCCTCGGGGTGCTCCACGCCTGCCTGCGGGCGCACATCTTCGACACGCACCTGGTCTGCCTGGACGACCTCGGCCGCCCCGTGCGGATGCGCTACTGGCTGCCCAAGGATTCGGGGGCCTCGGACGAAGAACGCTACGGCCACAAGCTGATCATCCGCATAAAGGCCGAGGGCGGCGCCCCGGTCTATCGCGTCCGCGACCAGTCCTGGCCGGAGGTTGAGCTGCCGGCGATGATCCGCAGCCTGCTGACCACAAGGGGCGCTCCCCGCGAGGCCCACCTGGCGCTCAAACCCGATCCGGACGTGCGGGTCGAGTCGGTGGCCAGGCTCATGGGCGAACTCCGGGCCGCCCGCTTCAGCTCGCCCCTGCACTGTGTGCTCATGGACATCGACGCCGCCGAGGACCGGCGGACGTGGGACCAGTGACCATGTCGGAAAGAACGGATCAGCCAGCCGCCTCTGCCGCCAAGCCGCCCCGCACCTGGCTGCCGATGATCTTCTGGATCGCCGGCATCCTGTTGGCACTGGGGTTGGCGTGGTTCATCGGGGCAGTGGTGGTGCCGGTGTGGCAGACCCGCGCGGTCGTGTGCGAGTGCGCCGAGGATCGTCTTGACGAAGTTGATGATGCGAAGGTGCTCAGCCGGCTTGGCAGTCCGGAGCAAGCTGCGGACCGGCTCGCGGCGTATCTTCGCCTGCCACGATGGATGAACGTCGATCGGCGCGAGGCAACGTTTCTGCTTGGCCGGTGTGGCCCTCGCGCTGTGCCCGCACTGATCAAGGAGCTGACGGACACCGATAAAGGCGTACGCCGGGCTGCAGCTGCGGCTTTGGGTCTGATCGGCTATGCGGCAGAAACGGCAGTGCCCTCACTCACAAGGACGCTTGAGGATGCGGACGCGGGCGTGCGTCAGGCGGCGGCCGAAGCGTTGTGCCAGGTCGGCCCGGCGGCGGGAATTGCCGTTCCCTCCCTCATTGGACGTCTTGAAGACACTGATGAATCCGTGCGCGGATATGCGGCTTTGGCGCTGGGTGCGATCGGTGCCGAGGCCAAGGACGCAGTGCCAGCGCTTGTCAAGGCGCTCAAGGATACGGACGCAAACGTGCGCTGGCGTGCCGCCCACGCCCTGGGCAAGATCGGGGCATCTGCGAAGCCCTCAATTCCTGTGTTGGAGCGGGCGCTCACTGATGGGGATGCGGCGGTCCGCCAAGCCGCCGCCGAGGCGCTGAAGAAGATCAAAGGCGAGACGCCCTGACCGGAGCGAAGTGGAGACGCGAATACACGGTGGTGTGGCTACGTAGCTGTCCCCGTGTCCCCGTGTCCCCGTGTCTCCGTGCCCCGCGTTCTTGACTGCCTCGCTGCGGCCGCTACCATCTCCCTCCGGAGGAACTCCGCCATGCGCACCGCTCTCGCCGCCGCACTCCTTATCTCGCTCGCCGCTGTGCCGAGCTTCGGCGTCTCGGCCGAGCCCGAGCGGATGCCCGAGCCGGGCAAGCTGAATCTGCCGCTCACCGTCACCGACTTCAGCGGCACCAACCGGCTCGGCGAGGTGGTCACCGGCGGCGTGCCCCTGCCCAAGGGGCTGGTCAAGGACGTCAGCAAGCTCCGGATTGTCGACGCCGCCGGGAAGCCGGTGCCCTGCCAGTTCTCGGTCATGGACAAGTGGTGGGCGGAAACAGCAGTTGCCAGTTCCCAGTTGCCGGTTGCCAGTGGAGAACAACCGGGCGCCAGCATCCGCTGGGTGCAGGTCGACTTCATCGGCCACGTGTACGCCGACGAGGCCGTCACCTACTACCTGCGCGACGACGGCGGCGAGGCCGCGCCGGCGACGAAGCTCAAGGTGGCCGAGGACGACGACAAGGTCACGGTGTCCACCGGGCCGCTCAAGTTCACGGTCAGCAAGAAGGCCTTCAACCTCTTCGACGAGGCCTGGTATGACCAGAACGGCGACGGCCAGTTCACCGACGACGAGAAGTACGTGGTCTCGAGCCCGGACAACGGCGGCGTGGTCACCGCCGGCGACTGGCCCGACCAGGGCTACAAGGCCGGCGACAAGTACTACAGCTCGGCCAAGCCGCCGCGGAGCTTCGTCGTCGAGGAGAACGGGCCCTGCCGTGTCCTGATCCGCGTCGACGGCACGCACTACGCCAAGGACGGCGGCGCCGCGGACGGGCTCTACGACTACCGCGTCCGCATCCAGGCCGTCGCCGGCTCGCCCGGCGTCAAGGTCAGCTACTCCATCTCCAACATGCGCGTTGCCGAGAAGTGGAAGACGCCGCCCATCCAGGACTTCGAGGTCGGCACCAAGGTCGAGTTCACCGGCGAGCACGCCGCGGTCTTCATGCTCGACCCCGACCACCTGGCCGCTCCGCCGCTCTTCCGCGAGGGCTCGGCGGTGAACTCGCTTTACGGCGCACGGCCGGACATGTGGGGCCGGCGCGTCTCCGACAGCCGGGTCACGCTCTACCAGGACTCCAGCGGCGGCGAGGAGTGGAAGGACCTCCGGCCGAGCGGCTACAACGGGCGGTTCTTCCCGGGCAACACCATCCCCGGCGTGACCTTCCGCGGCTTCAAGGTCTTCAAGGACGGCAAGGAGGAGATCAGCGGCAACCGCGCCGGCGGGCTGATGACCGTGCGCTCGAGCGGCAACCGCGTGGAGGTGCCGCTGCGCTTCGCGGTCGACCCGACCATCTCCAACCAGAAGCAGAGCAAGAACCGCGCGGTGATCCTGGCCTTCCGCGATTTCCGGCAGCTCTACCCCAAGGCGCTCTACGGCGAGAAGGGCCGGGCCGCGGTCAAGATCTTCCCGGAGGAGGCCAAGCGCACTTTCCACGTCAACCGCTCGAGCTGTCGGACCCACGACATGCTCTTCTTCTTCCACAGCGCCTGCCTCTACGAGCGACACTACGACTGGCTGCTGCTGGCCTATGACAACCCGCTCCTGCCGCGGGCGCCGGCGGAGTGGTACGCCCGGACCCAGGCCTGGGACATGGGCGTGGCCCGGGTGGCCAGCATCCCGCTCGCCGAGTTCGACAAGCACAAGTTCGACGGCATCCGCATCGGCGAGGAGCTCTACGGCTGGATCACCCGCTGGAACCCCGGCGGCCAGCACTGGAACGAGTCCAGCCAGTTCGCGCCCTGGGCCACCCGGGGCGACCGCGCCGCCTTCCAGGTCGCCGAGGTCTCGGCGCGCTGGAGCCGCGACCTGGTCCAGACCCAGACCGAGGCGGCCCCGGACCAGTACAACCGCTTCGCGCTCTACCTGATGGGCTGGAACCGCCTGGACGAGTGCAAGGTGACCGACCTGACCTACCCCGGCTACAAGAACACCACCGCCTGGATCGAGATACCCGACAGCGGCCACGCCGGGCAGCTCCAGCTTCTCGAGCACTACCGCATCACCGGCGACCGCTTCAGCCGCGACGCCGTCGAGCGCCTGGGCCTGCGCGGCCGGGCCTACGCCTGGAAGGGGTTGAGTAAGGCCGATCCGGAGACCAATCCCAAGCTGATGAGCGACAACCGCTACAACGCCTGGCCGCTCTTCAACCACATGCAGGGCGTGTCGCTGTCCGGCAACAAGGCGGAACTGGCCGAGGCCCGCAAGGTGGTGCTGACCTACCGCAACGCCGTGCGCTACAGCCCGATCGGCTTCATGTGCCTGACCATCAACGACAAGGGCTCGCCCGAGGTCTACGGCCGGCAGTACCCGGAGGACAAGCGCGGCCCGGGCGCCGGAGCGGTCTACGCCAACTTCCAGTTCGGGCTGGTGGTCATCGCCCTGGCCAAGTACTACGAGGAGACTGGCGACGAGGAGGCTCGGGACACGATCCTGGCCACCTGCGACGTGCTCGTGAACCGCTCCATGCTCCGCGACAAGGACGGAAAACCCGCCGGTTGGACCTACTGCTGGAGCGACGTCTGGGGCGCGAACGCCCCCGGCGGCGGTGCCGGCGGATTCAACGACGACTGCATCGCCGCGGTCGGCTACGGCTACCGGGTGAGCGGCCGCGCCGACTTCCTGGAGGCCCTGAAGGCCGGCTACGAGGAGACCAAGACCGAGTACCGACCCTTCTCCCAGCCCGGCTACGCCTGCGTGGTCCACCCGCGGCTCGACCAGACGCCGCCGGCAGCCATCAAGGACCTGGCGGCGGAGGCTTCGGGCGGCGGCGAGGTCAAGCTCAGCTGGACGGCCCCGGGAGGCGATGGGGAGAAGGGCAGGGCGGCGCTCTACCAGGTGAAGCACTCGGCGGTCAAGATGGTCGAGCGGGTCACCGACTGGCCGCCGCCGGGCGTCGAGATGCCCGCCAAGGCCGTCGACTACCGGAAGCTCGCCGACGAGCACCGCACCAAGGTCTGCTCCTTCTACCAGGCCGTGAACGTCTCCGAAGAACCGGTCCCGCAGGCGGCGGGGGCCAAGGAGAGCTTCGTCCTCAAGGGGCTCGCGCCCGGCAAGCACTGGGTGGCGGTGAAGTCCTTCGACTCCGAGCAGAACATGAGCGACATCTCCAACGTGGTGGAAGTGGAGGTCAAGTGATGACAGCGAAACAGAAAGCAGCAGGCGGTGGGCAGGGGGCGGAAGGGGGACGGCGGAAGTCGTCGGCTGCCGCCAACCACCAACCGCCAACCTCCAACCGCCAACCGGCCCGGCTGCCCTCGGGCAAGACGGCGGCCGAACTGCTCAACATGTACTTCCTCGACGCGCGGATGCACCTGCTCGAGACGGCGGCGATGCTCGACCGCCTGGAGCGCGCCCGGGGCTTCGAGGAGATCAAGGGCGACCCGCGGCTGGGGAAACTGGTCGAGGCGGCGCGGTTGCTGGCCGACGGTCAGTCCGAGCGCGCCGAGCGCTTCCAGCGGCTTTTCTCGGTGGAGTGAAACAACGGCATGAACCACGGGGCTCACCGCAGAGACGCAGAGGGCGCAGAGGCGGCGCAGAGCTTTCATCCGGTCACGGCGGAAGGCCCCAGCGCGGGCATTTCACCTCTGCGATTCCTCCGCGTTCTCCGCGCCTCTGCGGTGAGCCTGCGGTCGTTGTGAGGGGTGAACGATGAGAGTGATCGAACCGCACATCCACATGATCGCCCGGACCACCCAGGACTACCAGCGCATGGCGCTCATGCACACGGTGGCCTGCGTGGAGCCGGCCTTCTGGGCGGGCTACGACCGCGCCGGCGCCCAGGCCTTCTACGACTACTTTAAGCACCTCACCGAGTTCGAGCCGACCCGCGCGGCGCAGTACAACATCCGGCACTTCTGCCACATCTGCATGAACCCCAAGGAGGCCGAGAACGTCGGCTTGGCGCGCGAGGTCATCTCCTTCATCCCCGAGTTCCTGGAGAAGCCCACGGCGCTGGGCATTGGCGAGATCGGTCTCAACAAGAACACGAAGAACGAGATGACCGTCTTCACCGAGCAAGTCGAGCTCGCTGTGAAGCTCGACAAGATCATGTGGCTCCATACTCCTCATTTAGCCGACAAGCTCAAGGGCACCCGGATGATGCTCGACTACCTGAAGGGCCACGGCGGCGTGAAGCCGTCGATGGTCTGCTTCGACCACGCAGAGGAGCACACCATCGGCATGATCATCGAGGCCGGCTTCTGGGCGTCTATGACCATCTACCCGGTCACCAAGAACAGCCCGCCGCGCGTGGTGGACGCCATCGAGCGCTTCGGCCTGGAGCAGATCATGGTCGACGCCTCCGGCGACTGGGGCCCCTCCGACCCGGCCACGCTCCACGAGGCCATCTTCGAGATGAGGAAGCGCGGCCACAAGGAGGACGACATCGAACGCGCCTTCTACGATAACCCGGCGAAGTTCCTGAGCCAGAGTCCGAAGTTCCCGTTCAAGCCGACACATCGGTGAATAGCGAGAGGAGAATACTTTGATTCCCAGCTGGAAACCCGACTGGCCGCAGGCCAAGGCCAACCTGACCAAGTGGTGGGAGCACAAGGGGCTGGCGCTCGACGTCACCGCCCCGCGGCGGAAACCCATCGAGGACATCCCGGAACCGAAGAAGCCGGCGGACCTCCGGACGGCCTACACCGACCCGGTCTACCGCTGCTCCGCGGCCGAGCACCGGATGGCCAGGACCTTCTACGGCGGCGAGGCCTTCCCGTACTACGATGCCATCCTGGGGCCGGGGAGCCTGGGGTCCTTTCTGGGCGCCAAGCCCGGATTCTCCGAGCGCACCGTCTGGTACGACCCGTGCATCGAGGCCCCGGACTCCTTCGGGCCGATCCGCTTCAGCACCAAGGGCAACGAGTGGTGGGACATCCACATCGCGCTCATCGAGGAGGGCCGGCGCCGCGCCAAGGGCCGCTACCTGCTGGGCGTGCCCGACCTCATCGAGAACGTCGACACCCTGGCGGCCATGCGCGGCACCGAGCCGCTGCTCATGGACCTCTACGAGCGCCCGGATTGGGTGAAGGCCCGCACCGAGGAAATCAATCAGGCCTTCTTCGCGGCCTTCGACGGCATCTACAAGCTGGTCAAGGACGAGGAGGGCGGCAGCGCCTTCGCGGCCTTCGACATCTGGGGCCCGGGCAAGACCGCCAAGGTCCAGTGCGACTTCTCCTGCATGATCTCGCCGGAGATGTTTCGCGAGTTCGTGGTGCCGTGCCTGTCGGCGCAGTGCCAGTGGCTGGACTGCTCCATGTACCACCTCGACGGCACCACCGCCATGCAGCACCTGGACGCGCTGCTCGGGATCGAGGCGCTCGACGCCATCGAGTGGACCCCGCAGGCCGGCAAGCCCAAGGGCGGCTCGCCGGAGTGGTACGACCTCTACAAGGCGATCAAGGCCGGCGGCAAGTCGGTCCAGGCCATCAACGTCAAGCCCGAGGAGGTCCTGCCGCTCATCGACGCGGTCGGCCCCGAGGGGCTCTTCGTGATGGTTGACGCGCCGGACGAGGACTCGGCACGGGAAGTGCTCAGGAAGGCCGGAAGGGGATAGTCCATCGCGGCGGCATCGCCGCCGGCGGAAAGGAACCACGATCATGATCAAGCTGGGAGTCGTCGGCACGGGCGGCATGGCCAACTCGCACGCCAAGGCCTTCAGCGCCATCCCCGGGGTGAAGCTGGTCGCCTGCTGCGACATCGACGCGGCCCGGGCGCGGTCCTTCGGCGAGAAGTGGAACATCCCGGGCGTCCACACCGACTACCGGAGGATGTTCGCCGTCGAGAAGCTCGACGCCGTCACCAACGTGACCATCGACGCGGCCCACGCGCCGGTGTCGACCGCGGCCATCAAGCGCGGCCTGGACGTCCTCTGCGAGAAGCCCCTGGGCGTCACCCTGGCCGAGGCCCGGCGGATGCGCGACCTGGCCGTCCGGAAGAAGGTCGTGCACATGGTCAACTTCTCGTACCGGCGCTCGAGTGGGCTGCAGGCCGCGGCGAAATACGTCCGCGACGGGGGCATCGGCCGGGTCCTGCACGTGGAGTCGAGCTACCTGCAGAGCTGGCTGTCGCAGCCGGCCTGGGGCGACTGGCGCACCAAGGCGGCCTTCACCTGGCGGCTGTCCACCAAGCACGGCAGCGGCGGAGTCCTGGGCGACGTGGGCTGCCACATCCTGGACATGACCGCGTTCCTGTGCGGTGACATCCGGTCGATCTTCTGCGACCTCAAGACCTTCGACAAGGGCGTCCGCGGCAACCGGCTGGGCGAGTACGTGCTCGACGCCAACGACAGCTGCGTCATGACCGTGGAGTTCGCCAACGGCGCCATCGGTACGGTGCACACCACACGCTGGGCCACCGGCCAGATGAATAGCCTGCGCACGCGGGTCTGGGGCGACCAGGGCGCCGTGGAGGTGGACCTGGACCGCTCCTACGACGAGTACCGTGTGGTTCGTGGGAAGAAGGCCATGCTCGCGGCTGAGTGGAAGACGGTGGCCTGCAAGCCGGCGCCCACCATGTACCAGCGCTTCGTCCGGGCGGTGAAGTCCAGAAGGAACGACCCCTCGGACTTCGTCAACGGCGCCAAGGTCCAGGCCTACCTGCACTGCGGCTTCGAGTCGGCGCGGCGGGGCAGGCCGGTGAAGGTGGTCTTCTGACCGCGCGGCGGCATCCGGGGACCGGCAGGGGCGGGCCTACGGCTCGCCCCTACCTGTTGGCGGCGGCCCCGGCCCGGCCGATGGCCACCGGCGCGCTCGTCGGCTCCGAGCCCGGCCGGCTCCAGCAGTAGCCGGTCGGCCGGCCGGAGGCGTCGGCGGCCAGCCACATCATGCCCCGGCCGACGCCCGAGCCTTCCGTTGGGCGCGAGTCGCGGGCGTGGCGCGAGGACGAGGAGTCCATCACTTCGACCCGCCACAGGCAGGCCGACTCCGCCCGAGGCGCCGAGAGCAGCAGGACTACGTGGCCGGTGTTGCCGGGCCGCCCGCCTCCGGGCGCGCTCCAGGCCACCATGTCGCCGCCGCGGGCGGCAGCCACGGTTTCCACCCGCCGCCAGCCGGCCGGCCCGGCGCCGGAGGACGGCAGCGAGCCGAAGAAGCGCTGATAGTCGACGGCGCGGGGGCGGGCCTGCCCGGAGGCCAGGCGCAGAGCGTCGAGGTGCCCGGGCGCAACGTTCGCCAGGATCAGCCCGGTCAGGCCGGAGCAGTCCAGTTCGTAGCGGCCGGCGTCTTCGTCGACGCGCGTGGAATGCCGGTAGGCGGTGGTGCGCAGGTTGGCCAGGATCCGGAGTCCCTCGGCCAGGACCCTTTCGGAAGGCGCGGCGCCGGTCGGCGTCGGTACCGGCCTCGACGGCTGGCAGCCGGCGGCCAGCGCCAGGAGGGCGGCTGCGGCGAGCGTCCGGCCCTTCACGCTGCCAATCATCACTACCGGGCCTCTTCCTGTCATGCGAAGGGGCGGACCGTTCGGCCCGCCCCCTCAGTGAACTTGCTGTCAGTTGCCCGCCACCCGCAACCGCCGTCGCTCACCCCGCCGCCGTCGGCCCCTGGTAGGCGCGGACGGCCCGCGGAGCGCCGAGCAGTTCCTGGTAGATGATGGCCTTGGCGACCTCCGCGCGGTCGAGCGCGACGCCGCCGATGGCGACCATGGCCTTGGCCGCCACCCGACCCTGGACGGCCTTGGTGGAGTCGTGGGTGGCCAGTTCGGCGGCCGCGGCCACCCGGGCCTTGGACTCGGCCATCTTGCTGCGCTGTTCCTCGGCCAGCGTCGGCCCGTCGGCCGTGGCGAAGGCCGCCTTGGGCCGGCGCAGCACTATCCGCGGCGGGGCCGGCTTGCGCATGGCCGCCGGAGAGCGGACCGACGGCTCGCGGTAGGGCCGGGACTGGGCCACCGGCCGCGCCACCGGCACGGGCCTGGCCACCGGCACCGGACGGGCCACCGGCGGGGTCTCCTGGTGCAGGGGCGCCTGCTGCTGTTGCTGCTGCTTGCGGCGCTCCTGCATCTGCCGGAACATCTGCTCCAGGGCCGCCTCCGGGCTCTGCGGGTCGGCGGAGTCGGAAGCCGGCCGGCTCTCCTCGGAGCCGTCCTGCCCGGACTCGGTCTTCTTGGAGAAGATCTTCCCCAGGAGGATGATCAGGCCGATCACCCCGAAGATGATCAGTTTGACCAGGCCTTCGTCCATGGCTGGTTCCCTCTGCCTGCAGACTGGAGCCTGGAGACGCGAACCTGCAGCCTACAGCCTGCAGCCGGCAGTCTCCGTCTCCACCCTGCCGTTCAGTCTTCCTTCTTGCCCTGTCCGCCGACGATGCCGTCGCGCATGCGCGTGTCGGCCTGGATGTTCTGGAGGCGGTAGTAGTCCATGACCCCGAGCTTGCCCTCGCGGAGCGCGGAGGCGAAGGCCTTGGGTACTTCGGACTCCGCCAGGACCACCAGCGCGCGGTTCTTGCGGACCTCGGCGGACATCTCCTGCTCGTTGGCCACGGCCAGGGCGCGGCGCTTCTCGGCCTGGGCCTGGGCGATCTGCTTGTCGGCCTCGGCCTGGGCGATCTGCAGGGTGGCGCCGATGTTCTCGCCGACGTCCACGTCGGCGATGTCCACGGAGAGCAGTTCGAAGGCCGAGCCGGAGTCCAGGCCCTTCTGCATCACCGTGCGGGAGATGCGGTCGGGGTTCTCGAGCACTTCCTTGTGGCTGCCGGCCGAGCCGATGGTGGTGACGATGCCCTCGCCCACGCGGGCGATGATGGTCTCCTCGGTGGCTCCGCCGATCAGGCGGTCCAGGCAGGTGCGCACGGTCACGCGGGCCTTGGCCTTGAGCTGCACGCCGTCCTTGGCCACCGCGTCGATGGTCGCCCGGCCCTTGGCCGGATCGGGGCAGTCGATGACCTTGGGGTGCACCGAGGTGCGCACCGCGTCGACCACGTCGCGGCCGGCCAGGTCGATGGCCGTGGCGCGCTTGAAGTCCAGCGGTATGTTGGCCTTGTTGGCGGCGATCAGTGCCCGGACCACGTTGGTGACGTGGCCGCCGGCCAGGTAGAGGCCTTCCAGGTCGTCGGTGGACAGCTGGATGCCGGCCTTGACCGCGGCGATGCGGTTCTCGACGATCAGGCGTGGCGGGATGTGCCGCAGGCTCATGCCCACCAGGCTCGAGAAGCCCACCGGAGCCTTGCTGCTCATGGCCTGGATCCACAGCCAGCCGTACTTGATGAGCAGGATCATTATGACGAAGCCGACTACCGCGACGACCGCAATGCCGAGCATAGTAAGGTTGGTCATCCCACCGCTCCTTCTGTTCCGCGCCGGCCCGGCCCGGGCCGGCATCCGTCCGTCTGATGTACTCGGTCAGAGCACCTCGCGCTCGACCGTCACCTTGGTGCCCTCCACGGAGAGGACCCGCACCCTGGCGTCCTTGTCGATGAAGCCCCCGGCGGCGACCACGTCCACCTTCTGCCCGTCGATCAGGGCCGTGCCGCCCGGCCGGAGCGGGGTGAAGGCCACCCCGGACTTGCCGGCCAGTCCGCTCGTGTCGACCACCGGCTGGTAGCCTCCCTCTTCGACCTGGGTCTTCTTGAGGGCCAGGCGGGAGGAGAAGAAGCGCAGCGATACCAGGAAGGCGGCGAGCATGCCGGCCATGTTCAGGAAGACGAAGAGCCAGCCGGCCTCGGGGCTGTGCCGGAAGGCCGCCCAGCAGGAGCCGCCGGCGCAGACCAGGGCCAGGGCGGTCATCATCCCGAAGGAAATGACCAGCACCTCGAAGAAGCACAGGGCCAGCGCCGCCACCAGCAGGGCCGAGGCCAGGATCAGCAAGGGCTACGCCCTCCTCACGACGATGCGGTTGGAGTCGGCCGAGACCACGCGCACCTGCGCGCCGGCCTCGATGAACTCCCCGTCGGAGATCACGTCCATGAGCTTCCCGTCGAAGCGCACCGAGCCGCCGGGGCGCAGCACGGTCGCGGCCGTGCCGGTCCGGCCGACCAGGCTCTCCGGGTCGCGCACGCCGGCCGGATCGCCGGCGGTGACCACCGCGCCGGCCAGGTCGGCCTGGAGCACCAGCCTGTTGAGGAGCGGCAGGTGGGGGAAGAAGCGCATGAGCACGGCTATGCCGATGGCGCCGAGGACCAGTCCGACCAGCACCGGCACTGCCGCGCCGGCAAAGACGCTGCCCCAACCCACCGACGGCATCTTGTAGCCGCCGTCCGGGGATGGGCCAGGCGAGGAGAACAAGTCCGCTGGTACACGCGCCAGTATCAGGCCCAGGGCCACGAGAACCGCGCCGCTGATCCCGGCTACTCCGAAACCAGGGAAGAAGAATATCTCCACCGCGAGCAGTGCGGCGCCCATCAGAACCAGGATGATGGAAACGGCATTGGCCGTGCCAGCCATGTAGTTGGCCCAGAAGAAGAGCCCCAAAGCCAGCAGAAAGACGCCGGCGGCCACGCCAGAGGGGTGCTGGAGTTCTGTGTAAAGGGCCAGTACGCAGATGGCTAGGAGCAAGATCACCACTAGGCCGCTTGAGAAGAAGCGCGCCAGACGCTCCGAAAGAGTCAGCCGGATCTCGACCACCTGTCTGCCTGCCAGGCCTTCGCGACGCAGCATGTCGCCCAGATCCTCGACCTGGGCTCGGATCAGCCCCAGTTCCAGAGCCTGGGTGGTATCCAAGATAAGGATGTCGTCGGCTGAGTCTATTACCTCTACCTCGACTTTGACTTCCTGAGCAGCATCCGGGAGAGGAGCTTTCTTGCGGGTGTAATCGCTACGCTTGACCAATTCCCTCCGTCCATCGCTCGTCACCGCCAGGACTTCGACGTCCGGGTCCACCATGGCGGCAGCCAGCGCCGGGGGGTGCCCCTTCTGTGCGGCAGCGGCCTCGAAGTAGGCTACGATGGCGCCGATCTGTTTCTTGTCCTCGTTGCTACTGGTCGGTCTGCGCAGCGGTTCCGGCCTCTTACTGTCCGGAGAGGTCTCCGGCGCCCCCGGCTCGCTCTGGGCCGGTGGGGTCTGCGGCTTGCCCCCCGGTACGATCGATATTGGGTAGGCATCACCGATCACGCTGCCCGGGACCATGTAGATGTCGTCACAAGACATCGACAGCAACGACCCGGCCGATATGGCCCGGTGGTTCACCAGAGTGGCCGTCCTCATGCCCTGGATCTTTCGGAGCGCCTCCGACATCCGGAAAGCGTTGTTGACCAAGCCGCCGTTGGTGGTCAAGCGGATGACGAACAGGGACGCGCCGGCCTCTTTGGCGCGCTCGAGGCTGCGCCGCAAGTGGGCGGTATTCCACTCAGTGAAGAGCCCGTACAGCGAGGCGCCTGGAGACTCCTCGTCCTGCAGCGTTAGCACGTATACTGGGCCAGGCCCGTAAGGAATCGGGGCCGGGGCCGCGGCTCCGGGCGCCGCCGCGGGCGTCGGAGCCGCCGCGGCCGGGACCGGGGCGGCCCCGGAACCGGCCGGTGCGCCGGACGGCTCGGCGGCCCGGACCGCGGCGATGCCGAGGACCGCGACCGCCAGCCAGCAGGCCGGTCTGAGAAGCTTCATCATGCTTGCCTTTCCCATTGGTGCCGGGATTGTACAGTCCGGGCCGGGGGGAAGCAAGCCCGGGTTGGACCGCCACGGTTGACTTCCGCCCGCAACCGGCTAGGATTGCCGGCGGGAACGGGGGAGGTTCCGGCCGGCGTCTTCGCACGTGCCGGGAGGAGGCCGCAATGGACCAGAAGACCGGGGCATTCCTCGACAGCCGTCTCGGCTCCATCCTCACCGGGGTGACCATCAACCTGGCCGCCGGCGCGGTGGTGCTGCTGCTGGCCAAGATCTGCCTGCCCGAGCAGATATCCTCCTGGAAGATCTGGCTCTCCCTGCTGATCAGCGTCGTCGGCGTGGGCACGGTCATCTGGCTGGGCGTGAACCAGCGGATGGAGCTCAAGGGCGTCCAGGAGGCCCAGCGCGAGATCGAGGAGCTGGCCGCCGAGCTCCGCCGGAGCGGCGCCGACGCGCTCAGGTTCCGCGACCAGCTTGAGTCCCAGGTGGAGGGGCTGGGTCGGCGCATCGACGAGGTCGCCGGCGAGCTCGGTTCCCTCCAGAAGGCCCGCGAGGCCGACCTGGCCGCCATGCGCCGCGCGCTCACCGACAAGGTCGAAGGCCTGGGCAAGCGCGTCGACGAGACCAACGCCAGCATGGCCTCCAGCCTCAACGCCCTGGAGGAGGCCAAGCTGCACGAGGCCGCCGCGGCCCGCAAGCTGATGCTCGACCAGGTCGGAGCCCTGGGCAAGCGCCTCGACGAGCTCAAGGGCGCCGGTTCCGCGCCCAACCCGGCGGTCGAGTCGCTCAAGTCGGCGGTCGGCAAGCTCCAGCAGGAGCTAGCGGCCCTGAAGAAGGCCGTCGAGGGCCTCCGGGCGGCCCAGGCCGCCCCGGCGCCTCCCATCCCGCCGGTGCTGCTGGCTGCGGCCGAGTCCGCGCCCGCCGCGCCGGAGCCGGACGGGGAACAGCCCCGGATCATCCCGCCCAAGGCCGGGGAAGGGCAGGCCTGACCGTCTCGATCACGGGTCCCGGGGCGGCGCGATCGCGTCGGCCCCGCCCGCGCTTCTTCCAGCCCAGGTTGCCGCCATGAACACCGCCGAAGCCCTCCTCCAGGACCTCAACCCCGCCCAGCGCGAGGCCGTGCTGCACCGCGGCTCGCCGCTGCTGGTGGTGGCCGGCGCCGGCTCCGGCAAGACCAGGGTGGTGACCAGGCGCATCGCCCACCTGGTGGCCTCCGGCGAGCACCCCGGCGCGATCCTGGCCGTGACCTTCACCAACAAGGCCGCCGGCGAGATGAAGGAGCGCGTGGCCGGCCTGCTCCAGGCCGAGGCACCCCGCTGGGTCTCGACCTTCCACTCCATGGCCGCCAAGATGCTGCGCATCGAGGGCGGCGGCCTCCGGCGCACCCGCGACTTCACCATCTACGACGACGACGACACGTCCAAGGTGATCAAGGCCGTCGCCGGGGAGCAGAACCTCGACGACCGCGAGTTCCACCCCCGGGTGATCCGCGCGGCCATCGACCGCTGGAAGAGCGAGGGTCTGCGCCCCGACGAGGTCAAGGAGGGCTCCTACCGCGACCGGGTCCTGGCCACCGCCTACCGCCTCTACGAGCAGAAGCTGGAGCTGGCCAACGCCCTGGACTTCAACGACCTGCTGCTGGAGCTGGTCCGGCTCTTCGAGGGCCGGGCGGAGGTCCTCGAGGGCTACCGCCGGCGCTTCCGCCACGTGCTGGTCGACGAGTACCAGGACACCAACGCCGTCCAGTACCGGCTGGTCCGCCTGCTGGCCGGCGACGGGCGGAGCCTCTGCGCGGTGGGCGACCCCGACCAGTCCATCTACGCCTGGCGCGGGGCGCGCATCGAGAACATCCTGGACTTCGAGAAGTCCTTCCCGGGCACCCGGGTGGTGCGGCTGGAGCAGAACTACCGCTCGACGGCCCCGATCCTGTCGGCGGCGGCCGCGCTCATCTCCCGGAACCGCCAGCGCATCGAGCGCGGCCTGTGGACCGAGAAGGCCGGCGGCGCGGCCGTGGAGCTCTTCACCGCCATCGACGAGGAGCACGAGGCCGAGGAGGTCGTCCGGCGCATCGCCGGCCTGCGCTCCCACGGACGCAAGCTGGCCGAGTGCGCGGTGTTCTTCCGGACCAACGCGCAGAGCCGGGCCTTCGAGGAGGCCTTCCTGCGCAACTCCGTGCCCTACGTGCTGGTCTCGGGCACGGCCTTCTACCAGCGCGCCGAGGTCAAGGACGCCCTGGCCTACCTGCGCCTGGCGGTCAACCCGCGCGACGAAATCTCCTTCGACCGGGCGGTCAACTGGCCGCCGCGCGGCGTCGGCGACGGGGCGGTCGAACGGCTTAGGGCCGAGGCCGCCAGGCTGGGACTCTCCTCCCTGGAGGCGGCGCGCAGCCCCGAGGCGCGCTCGGCTCTGCCGCCCCGGGCCCGCGCCGGGCTGGAGGGCTTCGTCGCGCTGCTCGACGGCCTGGGCGGGCCGACGGCCTATCCGGTCGAGCCGGCCGTCCGCCGGGTGCTGACCGGCGCCGGGCTGCTGGCCCGCTTCACGGAGGACGAGGAGTCCGAGCGCGTCGAGAACCTCAACGAACTGGCCGCCGCCGCGGGGGAGTACGACGAGGTCAACCCCGACGGCTCGCTGGCCGGCTTCCTCGAGCAGGTGGCGCTGGTTTCGTCCGTCGACGATTGGGACGGCTCGGCCGACCGGGTCAGCCTGATGACCCTGCACGCCGCCAAGGGCCTGGAGTTCCCGGCGGTCTTCGTGACCGGGCTGGAGGAGGGCCTGCTCCCGCACATGCGCACCCAGTCGGAGGGTTCCGCCGAGGACCGCGAGGAGGAGCGCCGGCTGCTCTACGTGGGCATGACCCGGGCCCGCGAGGAGCTGGTCCTGACCTGGGCGCGCTCGCGCCGGCGCTTCGGCCCGAGCCAGCCGACCGTGCCCAGCAGCTTCATCCGGGAGCTGCCGGCCAAGGAGATCCGGCCGCCCGGCGCGGTGGACCGGGCGCTGCTCCACGCCACGGAGGCCGCGGCGCGCGACTGGGAGTCCCCGGTCAGGCGCTGGAAGCCGCAGGCCTCAGACCGCCCCTCGGCCCCTCCCTGGGAGAAGCGGCCCAAGGCCGACTCCGACGGCCGGTACATCGAGGAGGAGGCGGTCATGGAGGCGGCGCGCTCCGAGGGTCTGGGCCTGGCCGCCGGCGACCTGGTGGTCCACGACCGCTTCGGCTCCGGCCGGGTGGAAGCCATCGAGGGCTTCGGCGAGACCGCCAGGATCACCGTGGCCTTCAGCGGCTACGGCCGCAAGAAGCTGGTCGCCGGCTACGCCAAGCTGCGGAAGGCGTGAGGGCATGGCTTGCGCAAGCGGCGCCGGCAAGCGGGGCGACGCGGCAGTTCCGGGCGGCGCGGCTGCAAAGGCCGGCCTCTTCGACGCCCACGTCCACACCGAGCTGGCCGCCTGCGCCGAGGACATCACCGCCGCGGCGGCCTTCGCGCGCTTCCGGGAGCTGGGCGTGGGATTCGGCTTCGCCGAGCACGCCGACCAGCTCTACTTCCCGCGCCAGGGCTACTTCGAGAAGTTCGAGGTCGAATCCGGCAGCCTCGCGGCCATGCGCGAGTCGAGCCGCGCCGGGCACAACCGCTTCGGCCGCTACCGGGAGCTCGTGGCGCCCTTCGCCGCCGAGGGTGTCCCCGTCGGCATCGAGGCCGAGGCCGCCGAGGACGGGCCGGGGCTCGGGGTCCTCGAGGATGACCTGGCCGGCTGGGACTACGTCATCGGCGCGGTCCACGAGTTCCGGGGCATGGGCAGCCGCGGCCGGACCGAGCCCATGGCCGACCTCGAGCGCGACTTCATGCAGCAGACCGAGAAGCTCTGCCGGGCCGGGGTGAGCGTCTACGCCCACCCCTTCCGCATCTTTGGCCGCCGCGGGCGGGAGATCCCGAAGCACCTCTACCGCCCGGTGGCCGAGATGCTCGCCGCCCACAAGGTCGCCGCCGAGATCAACTTCCACACCAACCGGCCCGACCCGGAGTTCTTCGCGCTGTGCCTGGAGCTGGGCGTGAGGCTCTCGATCGGCTCCGACTCCCACGCCATGTGGGAGGTGGGGGGGCTCGAGAAGCACCTCGCGCTGCTCGGCGAGCTCGGCGCCGCCGGCCGGCTCGGCGAGGCCCTCTGGCGGCCGCCATGCGCGAAACGCTGAGGAAGGTCTTCGGCTTCCACGAGTTCCGGCCCAACCAGGAGCCGATCGTCGAGGCCATCATGGCCGGACGCGACGTCTTCGCGGTCATGCCCACCGGCGGCGGCAAGTCGCTGTGCTACCAGCTCCCCGCCCGGATGACCGGCCGGACCGCGGTGGTCATCAGCCCGCTCATCTCGCTGATGAAGGACCAGGTGGACGCCGCCCGGGCCAACGGCCTGCGCGCCGCATTCCTGAACAGCTCGCTGTCGGCGGCGGAGAAGGGCCGGGTCTACGGCCAGCTGCGGAGCGGCCGGCTGGAGCTGCTGTATCTGGCGCCCGAGCGGCTCAACCTGGGCGGATTCCTCGAGTCGCTCGCCGGCATGCCCATCTCGCTCTTCGCGGTGGACGAGGCCCACTGCGTCTCGGAGTGGGGACACGACTTCCGGCCGGACTACCTGAGCCTGTCGGCCATCAAGAAGGCCTTCCCGCAGGTGCCGCTGGCGGCCTTCACCGCCACGGCCACGCTCCAGGTGCAGGCCGACGTGCTCGGGCGCCTGGGGCTGGCCGACCCGCTGGTGGTCCGCGCCTCCTTCGACCGGCCGAACTTCTTCATCGAGGTCCGGCCCAAGGACTCGGCCGAGGACCAGGCCCTGGACTTCATCCGCGAGCGGCCGGGGCAGGCCGGGATCGTCTACCGGACCTCGCGCAAGTCGGTGGAGCACACCGCCTTCTTCCTCGAGCGCCACGGCGTCGCCGTCCGGCCCTACCACGCCGGGCTCCCCGACGATGAGCGCAAGGCCAACCAGGAGGCCTTCCGGAAGGACCAGGTCGACGTGGTGGTGGCCACCATCGCCTTCGGCATGGGCATCGACAAACCCAACGTGCGCTTCGTGGTCCACGCCGACCTGCCGCGCTCCATCGAGGGATACTACCAGGAGATCGGCCGGGCCGGGCGCGACGGAGAGCCGGCCCACTGCCTGCTGTTCTTCGGCGGCGGCGACGTGCCCAAGCTGCGCCACTTCATCGACGAGATCGAGGACGAGAAGGTCCGCCGCGCCGCCGCCCGGCGCCTGGCGCGGATGGTCGAGTACGCCGAGAGTCGGGTGTGCCGGCGGAAGTCGCTCCTCGACTACTTCGGCGAGAAGTACTGGGAACCGAACTGCCATGCCGCCGCGGATCCGCAGGCTGGCGGCGGCTGCGACGTCTGCCGGGCGGAGGCGAGCGGAGTTGCGGTTCCCCAGGTGGACGCCACCGTCGACGCCCAGAAGCTGCTCTCGGCCATGGCCCGGACCGACCAGCGCTTCGGCGCCAAGCACGTCATCGACATCGTGGTGGGCGCCAAGACCGAGCGCATCCTCGAACTCGGCCACGGCCAGCTCAAGACCTACGGCGTGGGCCGGGAGCACTCGCGCGAGCACTGGCGGCGGGTCCTGGATGAGATGCTCGCCCGGCGCGTCGTGGTGCGCGAGGGCGACGAGTACCCCGTTCTCAAGATGACCGCCCTGGGCGCCGAGGTGCTCCGCGGGAAGTGCCCATTCACCATGGACGCGCTGCCGGAGCCGGCCGAGCCGGCCGCGGCCAGGGAGTCAGCCAGAGGCAAGGGCCGGAAGAAGGCGGCCAAGAAGCCCGCGGTCTCTCCGCCGGGCCCGATGCGGGCGGAGAACGGGCCGCTCTTCGAGCGCCTCCGCGCGCTGCGCCTGAAGCTCGCCGAGGAGCAGGGCGTGCCGCCCTACGTGATCTTCCACAACCGCGCCCTGCAGGAAATGGCCGAGCGCCGCCCCACCACGCTCGCCGAGATGGCCGAGATCAACGGCGTCGGCGAGGCCAAGCTGGATGCCTATGGGAAGCTCTTTGCGGACGAGATCGAGGCGTTCCTGGGAGAACGATAGGACGAATCGGACCGATAGGACCTATGGGGCCGGGCAGCCGAAGTCTATCATGGGTCCCATCGGTCCCATCCGTCCCATCGGCCCCTATCAGAACAGCCCCGCCGCCCACTTGGCCCACTCGGCCAGCGTCCGGCCCACGGCCTGCTCGTAGGCCGCCCAGCCGACCGTCTTCGAGGCCGCCGCGAAGAGCGCCGCGATGATCTGGAGGTTCACCGCGGCGATGAGCGCCAGCGAGAAGCAGTAGCCCTCGGCCTTGAGGTCCGACTGGCCGCCCCACAGGGAGTGGATGGTCAGGAGCACGTGGAAGGCGTAGGTGAAGCCCAGCCCCGCGAAGAGCCAGCCGCGGTAGCCGACGAATTCCGGGACGAAGGCCTCGGTGGCCGCCCAGGCGCCCAGGAGCAGCAGCGAGTACAGCGGGAAGAAGTAGGGGGCCAGTCGCACCAGGAAGTTGGAGCCGGCGGTCTCCACGTGGCCGGAGTCGGAGCCCACCCGGATCTTACCGACCTTGTGCCCGGTGGCCAGCGCCCAGAGCGCGTGGGTCAACTCGTGGGCGAAGACGTAGGTGGTGATCGGCTTGTGCAGCAGGGCGTGGATCAATCCGTAGGCGGTCGCCCCGCCGAGGAGCCACAACGCCTCGGCCGTCGGCGAGCCGGCCTCGATGGCCTGTCGGCCCTCGGTCCCGAGGGCCTGGGCCAGCGCCCAGACCTCGGCGGCCACCACCGGCAGCAGGACCAGGAAGGCCAGCCAGCGCCAGACGGTGCCGAGGAAGGTTCTCTCTGCCATGGCTCCGAATCGTCGTCGGGGTCAGCTACGTGTCAAGGTTACTCTCTACCGCAGAGGGCGCGGAGGTACGCAGAGGCGAGTCGGCTTTGGGCTTTCGGCTATCGGTACAACGGATGCTCCGAAAGCCGAATGCCCAATGCTTTCGGCCTCCTCCGCGATACCCTTCGACTGCGCTCAGGGCCTAGGCCGTGAGCCTGTCGAACGGCTCCGCGTCCTCTGCGGTTAAGGCTCACGTCAGCCGGTAGAGGTCCCGGCGGCGCTGGGGCAGGAACTTGCGGTGGGCCTTGGCCGGGTCGATCTCGGCGACGATCGCGTCGGCGCGGCCGGGATTCGCGGCGGCCAGGTCCAGGCCGTCGGGGTTCACGATCCGCGAAACCACGAAGGAGTTCCGGTCGCCGATGTTGGCGGCGACCAGGAAGACGCCGTTCTCGGCGGCGCGGCTCCGCAGGTGCCCCTCCATGACCGGCGTCTTCCAAAGGCCGTCACGGCCGAAGGCGGCGAAGGCGAAGACCAGGACCTGGGCGCCGGAGAGCGCCGCCAGCCGCGGCAGCTCCGGAAAGCGCGAGTCGAAGCAGATCTGCATGGCGACCTTGATGCCGGCCAGGCGGACGACGTCGGGGGCCTTCCGGCCGCGGGAGAAGCACTGGTGGTCGCCGCCGATCAGGTGGGCCTTGTCGTAGACGGACATCAGCAGGCCGCGCTCGTTGACCGCCAGGAGCGAGTTGAAGGGCAGCCGTCTCCCGTTGGGCAGGGCCGATCCGAATACCAGGCACATCCGGGTCTCGCCGGCGAGCCTGCGCAGGCGGGAGAGGCCCGCGGCGATCGCCGGCCAGTCGCGGTCCTTGGCCGGGACGATGTAGCCGGACAGGCAGCACTCCGGGAAGACGGCGAGCTTGACCCGCTTCCTAGCGAGCTTCCGGATCGCGGCCTCCATGGCCTTGACGTTCTCCGGCACGTCGGTGCCAAAGGGCATCTGTACCGCGGCAACCTTGATCTTCATCGTTCAGCTCCGCCTCCTGCCCGCAACCCACAACCCGCAACCGGCAACTACCCCTGCAGCAGGCTCCTCCCCTCCATCTCCGCCGAGAGGGAGAGCCCCAACGCCTCGATCACCGTCGGTGCCACGTCAGCGAGGCGCCCGCCGGCGCGGAGCTTCTTGCCCTTGAAGCGATCGCCGGCCACGATGAAGGGGACCGGGTTGGTGGTGTGGGCGGTGTGCGGCTGGTTGGTCTTGTAGTCCCACATCTCCTCGGCGTTGCCGTGGTCGGCGGTGATCAGCGCCGTGCCGTTCATCTTGAGCGTGGCAGCCACCACCTGGCCGACGCCGTCGTCCACCACGCGCACGGCCTTGACCGCCGCGTCGAGGATGCCGGTGTGGCCGACCATGTCGCAGTTGGCGAAGTTCATGACCACCGCGCCGAACTTGCCGCTCTCGACCGCCTCGACCGCCTTCCTGGTCACCTCGGGAGCGCTCATCTCCGGCTGGAGGTCGTAGGTGGCCACCTTGGGGCTGGCCACCAGGCAGCGCTCCTCGCCGGGCCAGGGCTGCTCCACGCCGCCGTTGAAGAAGAAGGTGACGTGGGCGTACTTCTCGGTCTCGGCGGTCCGGAAGGACTTCACGCCCGCGCCGGAGAGCACGTCGGCGTAGAGCCCGGCCATGCTCTGCGGCGCGAAGGCCGTGACCGTGGCCAGGCCCTTCTCGTACTGGCTCATCCCGGTAACGGTCACCTTCGGCGCACGAGCGCGCTTGAATCCGGCGAACTCGGCGTCGATGAATGCGTGACAGATCTCCCGGGCGCGGTCGGAGCGGAAGTTGAAGAAGATGATCTCGTCGCCGTCGGCCAAGAGGCCCAGCGGCTTGCCGTCGGTGCCGGTGATCTTGGTGGGCAGCACGAACTCGTCGGTGACCTCCTTGCCGTAGGAGGCCCGGATGGCGGCGACCGGGTCGGCGGCCAGTTCCGCCTCGCCCAGCGTGACCGCCCGGTGGAACTTCTCGACGCGGTCCCAGCGCTTGTCGCGGTCCATGGCGTAGTAGCGGCCGGAGACGGTGACCACCCGGCCGACGCCGATCTCCTTCGTCCACTTGACCACCTGCTCGACGAAGGCGGCGCCGCTGTTGGGCGGCGTGTCCCGGCCGTCGAGGAGGGCGTGGAAGCAAACCTTGTCGGCGGCGAGCCCCTCGCGCTTGGCCAGTTCGAGCAGTGCCTTGTAGTGCCGGTCGGAGCTGTGCACGCAGCCGTCGGAGGTCAGGCCCATGAGGTGGAGCTGGCTGCCCTTCTGCTTGGCGCGGCGCGCGGCGCCGGCCAGGGCCTCGTTCTTGAAGAACGGCCCCTCGCGGATGGCCTTATCGATGCGGGTGACGTCCTGCCAGACCACCCGCCCGGCGCCGAGGTTGAGGTGCCCGACCTCGGAGTTGCCCATCACCCCGGCGGGCAGCCCCACGTCCTCGCCGGAGCAGATCAGCTCGGTCGACGGGTAGCGGGCGACCAGCTCGTCGTAGCGCGGCGTGCCGGCGAGCGCTATGGCGTTCTTGTCTCGGTCCCGCCGCATGCCCCAGCCGTCCATGATGATGAGCACTACGGGTCCCTGGGATGCCATGGCTTCTCCTCTTGAAGGCGGGGGCGGCGCACCGGCCGCCCCCGTGCTTGCGGGATGATCCTGGGTTACTTCCTCTTGCCGGCCTTCCTGGCAGCCTTCCTTGCGGGCTTGGCGGCCTTGGAGGCCTTGGAGGCCTTGGCCGGCTTGGCCTGGCTCTTCCTCCAGAGCGGGATGAGCTTGGTCAGGCTGCTGCCCTCGCCGTTGGCCACGCCAAAGGCGTAGAGTTCGTCGTAGGCCTTGCGGCCGAGCGGGAACTTGACCTCGGCACCGGCGAAGCTCGAGTAGGTGATGGCGTTGGCCAGTTCGAGGCTCCGCTTGCCGTCCTCGCCGGTGACCATCGGCGCGCGGTTGTCGCGGATGGCCCGGCAGAAGTCGCGCAGGCAGACGATGTGGCCGGTCTCCTCGCCGGGGCGCGGGGTCAGGTCCACCTCGGACCACTCGCCCTTGAGGCTGCCCCACTCCTCGGGGTTCGTGGCCAGGAACTCCCGGCAGGAGCCGGGGAGCTTGCCGAGCAGCAGTTTGTTGTTGTCATCGTCGATGACCAGCCGGCCGCGGTCGCAGGAGATCTCCAGGCGGTTCATGGCCGGGGCCTCGGCGGTGCTCATGAACAGGTAGCCGGTGGCGCCGTTGGGGTAGAGCAGCATGGCCTCGGCCTGGTCCTCGGTCTCGATGGGGTGGCCGAAGGTCATGGTTCTGGCCAGGACCGTGGCGGGCATGCCGGTGAGGTAGACGACGCGGTCCAGGGTGTGGGGCGACTGGTTGACCAGCACGCCGCCGCCCTCGCTCTGCCACCTGCCGCGCCACGGGCAGATGCGGTAGTAGGCGTTGGTGCGCAGGCCCACGTGGATCATGTTGACCCGGCGGATCTCGCCGAGCGTGCCGGCGTCGAGGATCTCCTTGGCGCGCCGGGTGGCGATGTTGCCGCGCATCTGGAACATGACCGCCAGCATCAGCTTGGCCTTCCTGGCCGCGGCGATCATGGCGTCGGCCTCGGAGATCTTCGACGTCATGGGCTTCTCGGTGAAGACGTGCACGCCGCGCTTGAAGCAGTCCAGCGCGTTGGCCAGGTGCACCGGGTGCGGCGAGGCGATCACGCAGCCGGCCGGTCCGGTGGCCTCGATCAGCTCGGCGGCCGAGGCGAAAACCGGCAGGTTGAAGTCCTTGACCACCCTCTCGCGAGACTGCGGCGAGGGATCGGCGACGCCGACGATCTCGCCTTCCTCGATCTTCTTGAAGGTGTTCAAGTGTCCGCGGCCCATGCCGCCGCCGCCAATGAGCCCGATCCTGACCTTTGCGCCTGACATGGCTCTCTTGCGTCCTTTCCCAGGGGCAGTCCTGGAACCGCGCGGGGAGGTTTGGCAGGGGGACCAGGATTCGAACCTGGACTAGGAGATCCAAAGTCTCCCGGCCTACCGTTAGCCGATCCCCCTGCGCCCCGCATCAGCCAGGAATTCTACTTCGCGACGTAGGAGGCGCAAGGAGAATGCAGAATGATGAATTATGAATGATGAAACGCAGGAGGCTGACGGCTTGCCCCGCGGTCATTCATCTGCCTGCATTCCGTCTCATCGTCCACGCCAGCCAACCCGTCTTGACGGCTATAGCTTTGTACGGGCATACCTCCTGGCAGCAGAAGCAGCGGATGCACTTCTTCCGGTCGATCACCGGAAGGCGGCCGCGGCGGTCCGCGGCATCGAGGTCCAGGTCGATGGCCTTCGGCGGGCAGATCCTGGCGCACTCGCCGCACAGCCGGCAGAGTTCTGTGGAGATGACCGGCTTGGAGGTCAGCGCCCCCTTGAGCAGCTTGTGCAGGAAGCCGGGCAGGCCGATGCCCTGGGCCCCGGGACTCTGGGCTGCGGGGCGGAAGCCCTGCACGGCGACGGATGCGATGTCCTCGCCGAGGACCTCGATCTTTCCCATGTCGGGGGTGCCCAGGCCGAGCTCCCGCGCGGCGGCGAGCGTCGGAACCGCTTCCGGCGCAAAGCCGACTATCCGGCAGAGGACGGCGTCGACGGCGGTGGGGTCGTCGCCGGCCAGGATCACGCCGAGCGGCCGCGGGTCGCCCGAGCCCGGGCCGTTGCCCTCCATGGCGATGACCCCGTCGGCCACGATCAGGCCCGGGCGGAAGGAGTAGGCGATCTCGACGACCAGTCGCGCGAAGAGCCCGAGGTTCTCGCCGGCGCGGAGGTGCCACTGGGCCTTTCTCGCGCCTATCACCGTGCCGAAGAGGTTCTTGGTGGCCAGGGTCAGCCCCATGTAGGCGTGGGTCTTCACCTTGGGAATGTTGACCAGCAGCCCGGCGTCGAGCGCCGCGGCGGAGAGCTCCAGATCGGGGTGGTCCTTGGTCCGGGAGGGGCGGCCGGAGTCGAAGTCCACGCGCCGGACCCAGTCGGGCACGACGCCGTCCCAGCCCGAACGGGCCATGACCTTGAGCGCCGAGCCTATGCCGGGACTGTCGCCGGCGGAGATGTCGTTGGCCCCGGCGGCGCGGAGAACCTCGGCGACCGCGCGGACCACTTCGGGGTCGGTGGTGACCCGGGCTTCGCGGGGGCGGCCGGCCAACAGATTGGGCTTGAGAAGAACGCTGGGCGGTCGGACCTGTCCGACGTGTCCGACCTGTCCGACGGGTCCGACCGGTCGGACGAGCTTGGTGCCATCGACAAGTTCGATAGCTCTGGCCACCGCGTCCGCCACTTCGGCTCGGTCGTAGGTCCGGCAGCGGACGATGGCGACGCGGGCGGGGTTCACGCCTTGCCCTTGGCCAACGCCCCCGCCACCGCCTCCGCGGCCCGGCGGCTGGACTGCCGGGGCCCGAGCTTCTCGCGAAGCTCCCCAAGCGCCTCGCGCATCCGCCTGCGGGCCTCGGAGTCCTCGAGGAGGGCCAACGCCGAGTCGGCGATCTGCCGCTCGTTGACCTCGCCCTGCCAGAGCTCGGGCACGACCGGCCGGCCCGAGACGATGTTGGCCAGCGCTATGGACGGGATCATCACCAGCAGGCGCCCCAGCGAGTAGTTGACCCAGCCGGTGCGGTAGCAGACCACCATGGGGCAGCCGAGCAGTCCGGCCTCGAGCGTGGCCGTCCCGGAGACGACGATCCCGAGGTCGGCGGCGGCCAGGACCTCGCGGGTCCGGCCGGCGAGGACCGGGAAGTCGAAGCCGGCGGCCTCGCGGGCGCGGCGAGCGAGTTCGTCCTTCGGCGCCTCGGCGGTCAGCGCGAGCACCGGCAGGACGCCGGGCCGGGCCTCGCGGATCCGCCGCGCCGCGCGGCAGAAAACCTCGAGGTGCCGCTCGATCTCCATCGGGCGGCTGCCCGGGAGCAACGCCAGAATGGTAGGCTGGAGGCTGGAGACTGGAGGCTGGAGGCCAGCAGCCTGCGAGGCAATTCCTGCAGCCTGCAGCCTACAGTCTCCAGCCTGCTGCGCGAGGAGTTCCTCGCGCAAGCCCGCGCCCTTGGCTGCGTAGTCTCCCGGCAGCTCGTCGGCCAGCGGATGGCCGACGCACTCGGCGGCCACGCCCTCGCGCTCGTAGAGCCCGACCTCGAAGGGGAAGAGGGTGAGCACCTTCTCACAGAGGCGGCCCATCTTCTTCGTCCGGCCAGGGTTCCAGGCCCAGACCTGGGGGCTGACGTAGTAGAGGACGCGCACGCCCATGGCCCGGAGCTTCGCGGCCAGGCGCATGTTGAATCCGGGGTAGTCGACCATCACTGCCACATCGGGGCGCTCGGCGCGGGCGGCTTCGAGCATGGCGTTGAAGGCCGCCTTGACCTCGCTCCACTTGGCCAGGACCTCGACGAAGCCCATGACGTGGAGCCGGGAGTTGTCCACCACCAGCCGGCAGCCGGCCTCGGCAAGGCGCGGCCCGCCCATGCCCAGCGCCTCGACGCCGGGGGCGAGCAGCTTCAGTTCACGGAGCAGCGCCGCGGCGCGCTCGTCGCCGGAGTCCTCGCCGGCGGAGAAGAGTACTTTGGCCATCGCCCCGGGATTCTACCGGCCCGACCGGCCGCGGCCAGAAGAAAAGGGCGGGGACGCGTCGTCGTGGCGTCTTGCCGGTCGGCTGGTCCCTCGCCCGAGCGCCGTGCGCCGGCGGCCATGAAATGGGGGCGGGCCCGCGTTGGGCCCGCCCCTCCCGTTGTTCCCGCAGCCTTCAGCCTGCAGTTCGCCCCTACTTCGCGTACATCGGCAGGTAGCGGTAGTAGACCTCCAGGGTCAGCGCGCCCATGGCGGTGGTGAACACCCGGCCGCCGTGCTTGTCGATCCAGCTGGTCGGGTCCCAGGAGCCGTCCTTGTCGGCCGCGGAGCCGTCGGTCGGCCCGCCCTTGCACTGGTTGTCGACCAGGACGGGCTTCATCTTGGCGTTCCACTTGGTCCACGCCTCGCCGCCGTGCTGGAACATGGCCAGGGTGCCGTAGTACCAGTAGTAGAAGCCGCGCTCGCGGCTGTGGCCGCGGGCGTCGTTCCACTCTGGCAGGGCCTTGGAGACGATTCCGGCCGCCGAGACCAGCGTGGGGTTGTCGGCAGGCATGGACATGAACTGCCGGCAAACCATGCCGACCGAGGTCAGGCAGGCGTCGCGGCCCTCGGCCCCGACGTAGCCGACGTAGCCATCCTTGGTGGTCGCGCTGTCCAGGAAGGCCGAAGCGCCCTGGAAGCCGGACCCGTCAACGGCCAGCCCGGCCATGCGCGCGGACTTCAGCTGCATCACGAACCAGCCGGTCACCGAGGTGTCGGCGGCCTCACGGGCGGAGTAGCGCCAGCCCGAGTACTTGGCCTGATGGTCGCGGATCGAATAGTCGACCGCCTTCTGGGCGGCCGCCCGGATGCGCTGGTCTCCGCCCATGCCCCAGGCCTCGGCCAGGGCCAGCCCGGCGATGGCGTGGTTGTAGCCCAGCCGGCCGTCGCCGGCGAGCCGGGAGACGGCTCCGTTGGGCTTCTGCTGCTTCATGAGCCACTCCTCGGCCCGGCGGACGACCTCGGCGTGCGGACCGGCCTTCTCGGTGTGGCCGGCGCCCAGGAAGGCCAGCAGCGCCAGGCCGGTGGCCCCGACGTCGCCGGCGGCCTTCTCGGAGCCGTCGTACTTGCCGCAGTCCCAGTGGCCGTCGGCCTCCTGGTGGCGTGCCAGCCAGCGCAGCGCCGCGTCCACGGAGGACTCGGTCCCCTGGCCGCCGTGCCGGCTGATCATGCGGGCCTTGCCGCGGCCGTCGGTGCGGATGCCGAAGGCCGACCCGGACCCGCCGGAGTCGCCCACGCCGACGACGCCGGTGACGCCGGTCCTGAACGGGATGTCGTCGAAGGCGGCCAGCCCGGTGGGCGTGCCCCGCGGGTCAGGTTCGTTCGCCCGGTCCGGGGTGTCGTCGATCGGGTCGGGCTGGTCCTTGACCAGCGGCGCGGGGATGGCGCTGTCGTCGGGGGTCTTGGCCGCGGCCGTGGTGAAGGGGGTGCGTATGGGCGGGAGCGGCTCGGGGGGCAGTGGCTTGTAGCGTACATCCGAGAGGATGACGATCTCCTGGTTGTTGGCGACCGGCGGGGTTGCCACGGCCAGCAGCGCCACCAGCAGGAAGATCACCGCATGCAGTCCGCCGGAGACCACCCACCACGGCATGGCCCCGATCCGCCGGGCCAGCCGGTCGAGGGCCTTGCGCTGGTACTCGGGGTCGAGCTTCTCGACGATCTCCCGGCGCTTGCGCTCCGGCAGGCTCAGCCCGTCCCGGATCTCGTCAATGGCCGCGCGCAGGTTCGTTGAAGTGGACATGGCCGGTCCTCCTTCGCATCCTTCGTCCACCAGTCCGAACGGGAGCGCGGTTCGCGGGGTTCACCGGAAAATGGCTGCGCCGCGGTATTTCGGCCTGCGCATCGCTCCGGACGGCATCCGGGCTGCACATGTGCAGGGACGGCAGCTGCTCCAGGGCGGCCCGAAAACACCGCGGGCGGTCCCTACTGCGGGACCGCCCGCCGCCGCGCGCCGGATCGGATCGGCCGCAGCTAGCGCTTTTCGAGCATTGCCGGATACCGGTAGTAGACTTCCAGGGTCAGCGCGCCCATGGCGGTGGTGAAGACCCGGCCGCCGTACTGGTCGATCCAGCTCTGGGGATCCCAGGAGCCGTCCTCGTCGCCGCCCTTGCGCTGGTTGCCGACGAGCACCGGCTTCAGGGTCTCGTTCCACTTGAGCCAGCCGTGATCGGGTCCCATCTGGAACATGCCCAGCGTGCCGTAGTACCAGTAGTACATGCCCTTGTCCCCGCCGCCCCCGCCGGCGTTGGCCGTGGCCGTCTTCCAGTCGGGCAGATCCTTCATCAGGTGCCCGGCGGCCTTGGTCAGGGTCGGGTCATCTGCGCGGGTGCCCATGAACTGCCGGCAGACCATGGCCACCGCGGTCATCGAGGACGACGGCGAGCGACCCTCCAGGTAGCGGCCCTGGCCGTCCCGGTCGAAGACCTTGTCCAGGAAAGCCGAGGCGCCGTTCAGGCCCGCGCCGTCGACCCGCAGGCCGACTACCCGGGCGGATTTCAGCTGCATCACGAACCAGCCGGTGACCGAGAGGTCGGCGGCCTCCTTGGGGTCGTAGCGCCAGCCGGAGTAGGCCGACTCCTGGTGGACCTTGACGGAGTAATCGGCTGCCCGCTGTGCGGCCGCGCCGATGCGCGCGTCGCCGCCCATGCCGTAGGCCTCGGCCAGGGCCAGCCCGGCGATGGCGTGGTTGTAGCCGGCCGAGACCGAACTGCCGCCGGAGGCCTTCTCGCAGATCCCGCCGTCCGCCTTCTGCTGCTTCATGAGCCACTCCTCGGCCCGGCGGACGGTGTCCCGGAAGGGGCCGGACCGTTCGGTGTCGCCGTGGCCCAGGAAGGCCAGCAGCGCCAGCCCCGTGCAGCCCACCTGGTAGCGGACGTTGGAGCCGTGCTCGGCGCCGTGCTTGACCGGATCCCAGGAACCGTCGGCCTCCTGGTGGCGCACCAGCCAGTTCAGAGCCGCCTCGACCACGCCCTCGGTGCCGACGCCGTACGGCCCCAGGGGGCGCTTGGTGCGGATCCTGGCGATCGGGGCGAAGTTGGCCGGGCCGGCGTACGGGCCGCTGTTACTGACCATGGTGGTGTTCACGCCCATGGACACCTCGCTGATCGGGTCCATCGTCTGACGGGGAGTCGGCGTCGGGGTGGAGGGCATCGGCCGGAGCTCCTCGGGCAGGTTGGGCATGACCGGCAGCTCGGGGGCCTTCAGGGTTTCCTCAGTGCGGGCGTCGGACGGCGTCGGGAATATCTCCCTGGGCTTCTTCTCGTCATATGGTTTGGGCGGGACCGTGCGTACGGGGTCCGGCTGGAAGAAGAACTCCTCAGTCGGCCGGGTGGTGCCCACCGCCAGGACGGCGATCAGCAGGAACAGGACCACGTGGGTTATGGAGCTGATCATCCACCAGGGCATCGACCCGAGCCGCCGGGCGAACCGCTCCAGCGCCTGGCGCTGGTAATCGGGTCCGATGTTGGACGGGTCGAACTCGCCCGAGCGTTCGTCCGCCGGCAGGGCGTCCTGGATCTCCTCGATGGCCGCGCGCAGGTCGGTTGAAGTGGACATCGCCGCACCCTCCCAATCCGCGGAGGGCCCGATCCCGATAGGTTGTCCCTCCGCTGGCCCCGGAGAACGGCGGCGCGGGCCGGATGGTTTGCGGGAAAACGTTGAAAAAGGGGAGGGTAGGGCGCAATCTCAGGCGGAGGCGCGGAGACGGGCGGACTCCACGGGTGTTGTTGTTCCGAAAGCCTACAGCCTACAGCCTACAGCCTGAAGCCGAGGGTTTTCTTCTGCCGCTTCGGCTGTTACGTCGTCGGCCTCTCCCCGGTGGCGTACAGATCGAAGTTCCGCGCGGCGCGGTTGACGAGCCAGAGGGCGAGCCAGATGCGCCCGATGAAGGCGGCAATGCCCAGGAACAGGTAGGCCGAGCAGATCAGCGTGTAGCCAATCCCGGATGGGCTCTCCACTGGGACAACGTCCCAGATGACCAGCAACAACAGCCAGTCTTGGAGGTCGAAGAGTGTGAAGAGCGTGGTGGGCACGAGCAGGCATGACCAGAAGACGGCCCGGCTGGTGGTCCGGCACCGTAGCGACAGGAACTGTGCCAGGGCGAAGACCACGAGTGGGATGGAGGCTTCGTTGAGCCACCGCAGTGTGGCAAGGGTGATTGTCCAGGGGTGCGGCGAGTTCATGCCCCGGAACAGGCTGTCCCAGGCCGGCGGGATCAGGCCGAACAGCATGGGGTTGCCCGTGGCGCAGATATCCGAGACGATCCAGGCCTCGTTGTCCACGCAGGCGTCCCGGAACAGGTCGTTGGTGCTGAGGACCAGGTAGACCGGCAGGAGGTAGGCGCAGAAGCGCAGCCAGGGCCAGACGCCCTGCCAGAACCTCCCGCGCACGAGGGCCAGGCGGTCGGCCGGAGTGAGAACCAGGGCCTCCAACGTCTCCCGGTCGCGCTCCCGGCTCCAGGCCAGCGCTCCGGCGACGAGCGGGCCGGCGATGAGAACCAGCCAGGCGAAGATGTAGGCCAGGACGGCCCCTGCCAGCAGGGCGCGTCCCTGGGGCTCGTAGGTCCGCTGGCCCGCGAGCGTGTGGGCGGCCACGGGCAGGCCGAGCAGGATGTAGACTGCCGCAGCACACCAGGCCGGCTTCAGCTGAGCGAAAACGCCCTGTCGCCCTGCCGGCCTGGCCAGGGGAGACCTCATCGCGCTGCGGATGGCGTCGAGCACTCAGTTGGCTCCATAGGTCCTATTGGTCCTATGGGTCCCATAGGACCAATAGGACCAATAGGACCTATTCAGAAGAGGCCCGGTTCCTCTTTCGGCGGCTTGACGCCCAGAACCTGGTAGCCGGCAGGCCCCAGCCGCCGGCCCTTGGGGGTCTTCTGGACATAGCCGCCCTGGATGAGGAAGGGCTCGTAGACTTCCTCGATGGTGTCCTCTTCCTCGCCGACGGTGACGGCGATGGTCTTGAGGCCGATCGGCCCGCCGCCGTGCTTGCGCAGCGCGTCGAGGATCTGCCGGTCCATGCGGTCGAGTCCCCGCTCGTCGACCCCCAGCATGGCCAGCCCCTCGCCGGCGATCTCGGCGGTGACCGTGCCGGCCCGGCGGACCTCGGCGACGTCGCGTACCCGCTTGAGGAAGCGGTTGGCCACGCGGGGCGTGCCCCGGGCGCGGCGGGCCAGTTCCATGGCGCCGGCGTCGTCCACCTCGATGCCCAGAATCCCCGCCGAGCGGCGGACGATCCGGACCAGGTCCTCCGGGCCGTAGTAGGCCAGCTTCTCGGGAATGCCGAAGCGCGAGCGGAACGGGCCGGTGAGCAGGCCCTCGCGGGTGGTCGCGGCCACCAGCGTGAAGGGCTTGAGGTCGATCTTGATGGCCCGGGCGCCGGGGCCCTTGTCGATGACCACGTCGATCTTGAAGTCGTCCATCGCCGAGTAGAGGTACTCCTCCACCACCGTGCCGATGCGGTGGATCTCGTCGATGAAGAGCACGTCGCCGGGCTCGAGGCCGGTGAGTAAGCCCACCAGGTCGGCGGGGCGCTCCAGGGCCGGGCCGCTGGTCGAGCGGAAGCCCGCGCCCATCTCCCGGGCGATGATCCCGGCCAGCGTGGTCTTGCCCAGCCCCGGCGGCCCGGAGAGCAGCACGTGGTCGAGCGGCTCCTTGCGGGCGCGCGCCGCCTGGATGTAGAGCTGGAGGTTGCGCTTGAGGTCGTCCTGGCCGACGAAGTCGCCGAAGGACTCGGGGCGCAGCCGGCGGTCGAGCTGGTCGTCGCCGGGCAGGGCCTCGCCGGCCAGGGCGCGCTGGATCTCGTCCTCGCTGGGAGGGGGCGGTTTCTTGGCCATGGGCGAATGGTACGCCGCGCGCCGGAGCGCGTCAAGCGGTGAAGGCCTGGAAGTCCCCGTCCGTGCCGGCAGTGCGGCCCTGCGAGGTTCTGGGGTGGGTTCTAGAAATCCTCGTCCTTCGGCGGCGGCCGCTTCTCGGGCGGAGGATCCTTCTTGGGCTCATGCTTCGGAGGGTCGGTCTTCTTGTCGGGCTCGGCCTGGCCGGTCTTCTTGAGCGGCAGTTCGATTCGGAAGCGGCCGTCGGCCTTGTAGGTGATTTCGAGGAGGTCGCCCTCCTTGAGGGCGCTGTACGCCTTGACCTGCTCCGGGCTCAGGATCCAGCCGCGGTGACCCTTGTTCTTGTCGCCGGTGTTGACGTACTCGATGAAGAAGCGGACGCCCAGTCCCTTGACGTGCTCCATCCCCTGGCAGACGGCCGAGGTCTGGATCTCGAACCAGGACCGCTCCTCGGGATTCTCCTTGGACTCGATCTTCACGACCTTGCCGGCCAGCGTCCCCTTGCGAGGGGCCTGGTAGAGCAACTTGACGCTGGTGGCCCGGAGGCGCTTCTCCTCCTCGACCAGCTCGACCTCGACGCGATCACCGGCGCAGAACTGGCGGTAGACGAGCGACTCCTGCTCGACGGGGCGGTCCTTGCCGTCGACCTTGATGGCGCGGGCCGTGACTTCGAGGTCCTCTCCGGCGCGCACCTTGTCGGTGGCCTTCTCGACGTACAGAGTGAAACCCCAGCCTCCGCGCCCCCAGCGGATCCAGCCGGTGGCTGTAACCTGCCCCTTCTGATTCGACACTTTGACCGCTTCGCCCAAGCGTAGCGGAGGCGGCTGGTCGCCGGCCGCGGCGACGGACATGGCGGCGACGATCATTCCGGCGGCGAAGGCGATGGTCGTGAGTTTCGTCAGCATGGCCAATGATCCTCCCAAGGTTCTGCACGTATTATATCCGGGCGGCGCGCCGGTTGGCAAACATTTTAATCATCCGGTCATTTTGACATGCGAGGCGCCGGGCTGTCATTTCGGTGCTTGGCGGGTGGAGTGCCGCGCTGCGCAAGCCTCGGAATTGCGGGCGATACCGAACATCGGGTGAGGCGCTCATGGCATTGCCCTTGCTTACACCTGTGCATCGGCTAAAATCCGTGCCGGGGAGCCCGTAGCACCCCAGAACAGCTTGAGACCGGTTGAGAGGGCTAGAACTTGATAGAAGTTGAAGGCCTGACCAAACGTTACGGCGATTTCCCGGCCATCCAGGATGTTTCCTTCAAGGTTGAGAAAGGGCAGGTGCTCGGTTTCCTGGGGCCCAACGGCTCCGGCAAGACCACCACCATGCGCATCCTGACCTGTTTCATGCCCGCGACCTCGGGGACGGCCCGGGTCTGCGGGTACGATATTTTCGAGGACTCCATGGAGGTCCGGCGGAACATCGGCTACATGCCCGAGAACGTCCCGCTCTATCCCAACCTCCGAGTGAACGAATACCTGTCCTACCGGGCCAGGCTCAAGGGCCTGGGGCGCTCCCAGCGCCGGAAGGAGATCGCCGAGCTGGTCGACCGCTGCTCCATCGGGGACTTCGATCGGGTGATCATCGGCAAGCTGTCCAAGGGCATGCGGCAGCGCGTGGGCCTGGCCGCCACACTGCTGGGCGGTCCGCCGGTGCTGGTCCTGGACGAACCCACCGTGGGGCTCGACCCCAACCAGATCCGCGAGATCCTCGGCCTCATCAAGGGGCTGGGCGGCGAGCGGACGATCATTTTCTCGTCGCACATTCTGCCCGAGGTCGAGATGGTCGCCGATCACCTGGCCATCATCCGCGAGGGGCGCATCGCCCTGACCGGATCCCTCGAGCAGATCACCAGGGCGGCCGGCGGATCGAAGGTGCGCATCGAGGCCCGCGGCGACGGCCAGAAGATCAGGGACGCCGTCGAGAAGGTCTCCGGCGTGCGCAAGGCCGTGCTGGGTTCCCGGGACGGACTGGCGGTCCTGGAGGTCGAGGTGGCTGCCGGCACCGATGCCCGCGAGGGCTTGGTCAAGGCCGTGGCCGGCGCCGGCGGCGGCCTGCTCGAGCTCTCCTGCGGCCGGACCAGCCTGGCTGACGTCTTCGTCCGGATCACGGCTACGGAGGGCTGACCGGCCATGGCAAGCGAGACAAGCATGACAGCAGCGGCCTGCGAGACCCATCCCGCCCGGCGTTCCTCCCTGGGCTGGCTGCCCTGGGTGGTCCTGGCGGTCTTCGGCAGCGTCCTGGTGGCCGGCGGCAACTTCCTGCTTCGCGAATACCGCCCCAACTCGACGCTGACCCAGTGCCTGCCGGCGCTGGACGCGCTCTGGGGCTTCGCCGCGCTCTTCCTGATCCTGACCGGCCTGGGCCGGGTCAGGGTGCTGATGGGCCGCGAACTGGCCACCTTCTTCCAGTCGCCGCTGGCCTACATCCTGGCGGGACTCTACTTCCTGATCACCAGCATCCCGGTGTTCTTCTCCACCGGCGGGTTCGACTACGTGGATGCGACCGCGTCCACGAAGGCGATTGTGGACGCCAGCGGCTTCCTGATGCTGCTGGTGGCCCCGATCGTCACCATGCGCCTGCTGGCCGAGGAGAAGGCCTCCGGCTCCATGGAGATCCTGGTCACCGATCCGGTCACCGACTGGGACATCGTCCTGGGCAAGTTCCTGGCGGCCGTCCTCTGCCTGGTGGCCATGGTCCTGCCTCTGGGGCTCTACGTGGTCCTGTTCGCCATGATGCGCAAGAGCAGCGACCCGGCTCTGGAGTGGGGTGTGATCTCCACCGCAACCGTCGGCCTGATCTGCCTGCTGGCCTTCTACGCCTCCGTCGGCCTGCTGGCCAGCGCGCTCAGCAAGAACCAGGTGGTCAGCGCCCTGATCGGGCTGGTGGCGCTGTTCATGATCTTCGTGCTGGGTGTGGTGCTGCCGCACCTGTTCAGTCAGCTCAGCGGGGAACTTGGCCCGAAGCTCAAGTCCATGGCGGAGGCCATCAGCCTGCGCAAGCGCCTGGATGTCCTGCTCGAGGGGCAGCTGGACCTCAAGTCCATCTTCCTCTTCGTGAGCACCACGGTCCTGATGCTGTACTTCAGCGTCCGGGCCGTCGAATCCCGGAAGTGGAGGTAAGCGGATGTCCGCAACAACGACTCCCGCCGGCGCCCGCCGCCGCAACGACTTCAGCGACAGCCCGGCCCGGGTGACCACGGCCATCGTCGCCCTGGTGGGCCTGCTGCTGATCATCGTCAGCATCGGCATGGCCGCGGGTCTCGATGCCGGCTGGGCCTGGAAGTACTACACGCCGGTGATCGTCCTGGGCGTGGGCGTGCTGGCCGTCGGGTTCTTCGCGGTGTTCAACATCGAATGGCTCGGCGACCTGGTCAGCGGCCGGGCGGCCCTCTCCGGCCTCCTGGTTGCGGTGATGTGCCTGGCGGCCGTGGTGGTCTGGGCGGCGGCGGCCTATTTCTTCTCCCACAAGGGGCAGGTCTCCCTGCCCCGGGTCAAGAAACCGGTGCCGCTGACCAAGTCGTGGGACATGACCAAGGCCCGCAAGTTCACGCTCAGCCAGAAGAGCATCGAACAGCTCAAGGAGCTTACCGCGCCGCTGCAGATCACCGTGCTCGGCAGGCTGCCCGACCCTGAGACTCCCTACGGCGGGCCCATCGAGGGCGCCCAGGCCGAGGATCTGCTGGCCATGTACGTCAAGGCCAATCCCCTGGTGAGCCTCGAGTACATCCGCGGCAACGAAGAGGACGCCGCGCGCCGGATCAAGGTCCTGGCCGAGAAGCTGCGCCGCTCCTCAGAGGAACTGCCCTTCGGGACGCTGGTGATGACCTACAAGGACCAGGCCAAGTCCTGCCAGGCCATGGACCTCTGGGAGACCCGACCCTACGCCGCCATGGGCAACCAGGTGCAGCAGGGGCAGGTCTTCAAGGGCGAGGAGGTCATTACCTCGACCATCCTGCAGATGCTCGACCCCCGCAAGCCCAAGGTCTACTTCGCCTGGGGGCACGGGGAGCGCGATCCCGAGGGGCGCGACGGCAAGGGGCTGAGCTTCGCCCAGGACCGCATGCAGGGCGACAACATGGAGGCGGCCAAGCTGATGCTGGTCTCCGCCGAGAAGATCCCCGACGACTGCGACCTGCTGGTCGTCTGCGGTCCCAAGCTGGCCTTCCAGCCCAAGGAGCTCGAGATGCTCCGGGACTACGTGGTCGGCCGCAAGGGCCGGCTGCTGGTCTGTCTGGACGAATACCGCCCGGAGGCCGAACTGGGCCTGGAGGCCTTCCTGGCCGAGTTCGGCGTGGCCGTCGGACGCGACAAGGTGATCGAGTCCGATCGCCGGCAGCGCAGCGGCCAGATGACCATGGCGGTGGAGTTCGGCTTCCATCCGGCGGTGAACCGGCTGCGCGAGGGCCGGCTCCCGGTGGTCTTCGGCCCGGCCCGCACCGTCCGGCGGATCGACGACTACCGCGGTGACTGGAACGTCGACCCGCTGGTCTCCGGCAGCGAGGGCAGCTACGGCGAGACCGACCTGGACACCTACTACGGCCGCGGTCAGGCCTCGTTCCAGGAGGGTGCCGATTCGCCCAGGCCGGCCGGCTACGCGGTGGCCAGCTGGGCCGGCCAGGCGCCCATGCCCGGCGGCCGCATGCAGAAGGAACTCGGCCGGGTGGTGGTCTTCGGCGACTCCAACTGGTGTTCCAACCAGCTGTTCCGGGCCTACGGCAACGAGAGCCTGTTCTCCGGCACGATCAAGTGGATGCTCGGCCAGGACAAGCGCATCGCCATCGAGCCCAAGAAGTCCGACGCCCAGGGGTTCACGTTGCTGCCCGCCCACCGTTACATGACCTGGTTCGCGGCCGGCGCCGCCGTCGTCCTGCTCATGCTGGTCGCCGGCCTGACTGCCTGGATCCGCAGGAGGTAGCACGGATGCGCTGGAAAGCCGCAATCGCGATGGTGGTGCTGGCGGGTCTCGCCGTTCTGCTGCTCTGGCAGGGCGGCGGGTCCGACGACGACGGCGCGGGCCGCGCCCGGAAGATCTTCCAGGCCTTCAAGGCCGACCAGGTCGAGGACATCAGCCTGGAGCGCGCCGAGGCCGGCAAAGGCACGGTGGTGCTGGCCAACCGCGACGGACAGTGGCGCATGGAGAAACCGGTGGGCTGCAAGGCCAACAACTACAACGTCTCCGGCCTGACCAGCGCCATCGCCGACTGCGAGCCCGAGAAGAACTCCGAGGTGCTCAAGCCGGCCAAGGGCGAGAAGCTGGACCCGGCCAGGTTCGGGCTGGACAAGCCGGCCGCCGAGGTCACGGTCCGCATGAAGGACGCGGCCAAGACCGTCTTGCGCTTCCAGCTGGGCGGCAAGGCCCCCATGGGCGAGGGCGCGCGCTACCTCAAGAACGCCGACGGGGAGGCCGTCTACATCGTCGGCAAGCGCCTGGGCGAGGAACTGCTGCGGGCCGCCGACGAGTTCCGCGACCGCAAGCTCTTCGAGATCTCCGCCGGCGACGTCGATGCCCTGGAACTGGACGTCGGCAAGGGGCTGATCGCGGCGCGCGCCGCCGGCGACAAGTGGCGGCTGGCCTCGCCGGTGTCCGACCGCGGCAACCGGGTCAAGATCGAGGGGCTGCGCGACAAGCTGCTGGAGCAGGACCTGGACGAGTTCGACCACGACCCGATCGATGCGGCCAAGCAGGGCTTCGACAAGCCCTCCATGCGCCTGGTGCTGAGCTCCGAAAAGGCCGGCAAGCGCCAGGAGGTGCTGGTCGGCAAGGTCGTGGAGGGCCACCCGCACATGGCCTACGCCCGGCGCGCTGACCTGCCCTTCCTGTACCGCGTCAAGCGCAAGACTCTTGAGGAGCTGCAGCCGACGGTCAACGACCTGCGCGACAGCTACCTGGAGACCTTCTCGGCCGAGAAGCTCGTCGCCGTGTCGGCCGTGCCCGCCTCCGGGCGGGAGGTCTCCGTGGAGCGCGACGGCGAGAACTGGCGGCTGACGAAGCCGGCGGCGGCCGCCGCCGACCGCCAGGCCTGCGACGATATGGCCAACCGGCTCAGCGGCATCGAGATCAAGGCCTTCGTCGAGGATGCGCCCAAGGACCTCGCCGCCTACGGGCTGGCCAAGCCGGAGCTCTCCGTGGCCCTGCGCCTCCAGGCCGAAGCTCCGGCCGAAGAGAAGAAGGACGAGGCCAAGGACAAGGACGCCAAGAAGGACGGGCAGAAGCCGGAGGAGAAGAAGGCTGCGGAGGGCAAGGCGCTCGACGCCCTGCTCTTCGGGAACGTCTGCCCGGCCGGCGTGGTGGCCGGGGCCGACGCCGGCGCCCGCTTCCGCTACGCCAAGCGCGCGGCCGACCCGGTGGTCTTCGCCGTGCCCGCCGACGCCGCCGACCGCCTGCTGGCCGGGCCGCTGGCCTTCCGCGACCGGACCGTCCTGAAGATCGCCGCCAAGGACAAGGCCTCGCGCCTGAGCGTGGTTCGCGGGGAGCTCCGGTACGCGGCCGAGCGCAAGGACGGCAAGTGGATGCTGACCTCACCGGTGGGCGAGGAGGCCGACTCGGGCGCCGCCGGGCGGCTGGTCGACCGCCTGACCGATTTATCCGCCGACAAGGTCGCCGCCGAGGGCTTGAAGGACAAGGACCTTGCCGAGTTCGGCCTGGACAAGCCGTCCGCCTCCGTCGAGCTGACCGTTGAGACCGGCGCGGATCCCAAGACCCACCGGCTGCTGCTGGGCAAGGCCTCCTCGGCCGGCGGGGCCTACGCCACGGTCGCGGGCGGCGAGCTGGTCTACGAGCTGTCCCGCGCCGCGGTCGACGACCTGGGCGCTGAGCTGGTCCGGCGCGAGCTGCTGGACTTCGACAAGGCCAAGGCCCAGCGCATCACCGTGGCCCGCAAGGGCGGCGAACTGGTGCTGGCCAGGACCGGGCAGGGCTGGAGCATCGAGAAGCCCGCCCCGGCCGGCCCCGCCTCGGCGGCCAAGGTGGACGCGCTGCTCGGCGCCCTGGCCACCCTGAGGGCCGAGCGCGTCGCCGAGTACGCCCCGGCCTCTGCCGGCCACGGGCTGGGCAAGCCGGCCGCGGCCGTCACCGTGGAGGTGGAGGGCGGCAAGGCCGCCGTGCTGCACCTCGGCGACGGACTGGACTCCGGCGCGCGCCGCTACGTCAAGGTGCCCGACCGGGCCAGCGTCTTCGTGGTCGACAAGTCCGTGGCCGAGAAGATCGAGGCCCCGGCCGAGGAGCTGCGCGAGAAGAAGGCCGACGCCAAGGTCCCGCCGGCGGCCGATCCGAGTGGTGCCAAGGCCGGGCAGGCGCTGCCCCGGGTCAGGATCAAGACCGGGCATGGCGACATAGTGGCCGAACTCTTCGAGGACGACGCGCCGAACACCGTAGCCAACTTCATCCAGCTGGCCGAGGGCCGGAAGTACGACGGGCTGAGCTTCCACCGGATCATCAAGAACTTCATGATCCAGGGCGGCTGCCCACGCGGCGACGGCACCGGGGACTTCAACTACAAGTTCGCCGACGAGTGCGCTGGCAACCCCAACAAGGTGGTCAAGTACGCCCTGGCCATGGCCAACAGCGGGCCGAACACCAACGGCTCGCAGTTCTTCATCGTCACAGCCGATGCCTGCCCGTGGCTGGATGGCAAGCACACCGTCTTCGGCCGGGTGGTCGAGGGTCAGGCCGTGGTGGACGCCCTCGGGGCGGTCCAGACCGGCCAGGACGACCGCCCGCTCAAGCCCGAGAAGATGGCCTCCGTGGAGGTGATCTCCAAGCGCGATCACCCCTACGAGGTCATGAAGCTCTGAGTCGGAGAGACTGAGATGTCCGCCGCGATCGTCTGGACCCTGGTGGCCGTCCTGCGGGTCCTGGCCTGGGGCCCGCAGCACAAGGCCGAGGAGAACCTGGTCTTCCGCAGCCAGGCGGAGCTGGAGAAGGTCTGGGTCGCCGACGGCGGCAAGGCCGGGGAAATGCCCAAGGTCGACTGGGACAAGGAGATGATCCTGGCCGCCTTCATGGGCGAGAAGATGACCGGTGGGTACGGGATCGAGATCACCAAGGTCGTGCTGGGCAAGGCCCCTGACGGCAAGGAGGAGCGGCTGGTCGCCCTCTTCCGCAAGACCGCTCCCGGTGCGGGCGGCATGGTGACCATGGCGCTCACCTACCCGGCCCACCTGGTGGTGGTGCCCAGGACGGATGCCAAGGTGCAGTTTGCCGACGCCGACTCGGGCGACGGCAGGGGGATCGAAGCCGCCATCAAGGTCCTGGCCAAGCCCGCCGGCAAGGACCTCCCCCGGGTGAAGCTCAAGACCACCGCCGGGGACATCACCGTCGAGCTCTTCGAGGACGACGCTCCCAACACCGTGGCCAACTTCATCCAGTTGGCCGATAAGAAGTTCTACGACGGGCTGGTCTTCCATCGGGTCATCAAGGACTTCATGATCCAGGGCGGCTGCCCCCGGGGCACGGGCACCGGCGACCCCGGCTACCGGTTCGCCGACGAGTGCCGGGGCAACCCGCACAAGGTGGTCAGGTACGCCCTGTGCATGGCCAACGCCGGGCCGGACACCAACGGCTCGCAGTTCTTCATCGTCACCAAGGACGCCTGCCCGTGGCTGGACGGCAGGCACACCGTCTTCGGCAAGGTGGTCGAGGGCCAGGGGGCGGTGGACAGCCTGGGCGCGGTCGAGACCGGCGGCATGGACCGGCCGGTCAAGGAGCAGAAGATCATCTCCGTCGAGGTGCTCAACAAGCGCGATCACGCCTACGAGGTCAAGAAGCTCTGAGCTAGGCTCTGCGGAGCCGGAAAGGAACGCCATGCCTGCCAACCAGGGGCCGCTGCCGAGGGTGAAGGTCAAGACCGAGCGCGGGGACTTCGTGCTCGAGCTCTTCGAGGACCACGCGCCCAACACGGTCGCGAACTTCATCTCGCTCGCCGAGAAGAAGTTCTACGACGGCAAGGTCTTCCACCGGGTGATCAAGGACTTCATGATCCAGGGCGGCTGCCCGCAGGGCACCGGCACCGGCGACGCCGGCTACCGCTTCGCCGACGAGTTCAAGGGCAACCCCAACAAAGTGGTGAAGTACGCCCTGTGCATGGCCAACGCCGGGCCGAACACCAACGGCTCGCAGTTCTTCATCGTCACGACCACGGCCTGCCCGTGGCTGGACGGCAAGCACACCGTTTTCGGGAAGGTGGTCGAGGGCCAGTCCGTTGTGGACGCCATCGGCGCCACCAAGACCGGCGCCGGGGACCGCCCGGTCAAGCCCGAGAAGCTGCTGGCTGTGGAAGTGGTGTCCAAGCGCGATCACCCCTACGAGGTCAAGAAGCTCTGAGTGGGAGCTGGGGGATTTCATGGGATCAGGCGCCCGGCGCTGGGGCCGGCCGCCGCAGCTAGAGGAGTCGAGGGTACGAACATGAAGCTCACGCCGTTGGGAGACAGGGTGCTGGTCAAGCGCAGCGAGGCCGAGGAGCGGACCGCCGGGGGCATCGTCCTTCCGGATTCCGCCAAGGAAAAGCCCAAGCAGGGCGTGGTCGAGGCGGTCGGCTCGGGCCGGACGCTCGACAGCGGGGAGCGCGTGGCGCTGACCGTCAAGAAGGGCGACACTGTGCTCTTCACCAGCTACGCCGGCAACGAGGTGACCGTCGATGGCCAGGAGTATCTCCTGATGCGCGAGGAGGACATCCTGGCGGTGATCAAGAAGTAGTCGGGGAAGGGAAAGGGGAGATAGTGCAATGCCAGCCAAGATGATTGCCTTCGACCAGGAGGCCCGCGAAGCCATCCGCCGCGGCGTGGACAAGCTCGCCCGGACGGTGGCCGTGACCCTCGGGCCGCGCGGCCACAACGTGGTCATCGAGAAGAAGTTCGGCGCCCCCACGGTCACCAAGGACGGCGTGACCGTGGCCAAGGAGATCGAACTCGACGACAAGTACGAGAACATGGGCGCCCAGATGGTCAAGCAGGTGGCGTCCAAGACCTCCGACGTGGCCGGCGACGGCACCACCACGGCGACGGTCCTGGCCCAGGCGCTCTACGCCGAGGGCCTGAAGAACGTCACCGCCGGCGCCTCGGCCCTGGCCATCAAGCGGGGCATCGACGCGGCCGTCGAGAAGATGGTCGAGGAGCTCAAGAAGCTCTCCAAGGACGTCAAGGGCCGCGAGGACATCGAGAAGGTCGCCTCCATCGCCGCCAACAACGACGGGGTAATCGGCAAGATCCTGGCCGACGCCATGGAAAAGGTCGGCAAGGACGGCGTGATCACGGTCGAGGAAGGGAAGTCCCTCGAGACCACCGTGGAGCTGGTCGAGGGCATGCAGTTCGACCGCGGCTACGTGTCGCCCTACTTCGTGACCAACCCGACCGCCATGCAGGCGGTGCTCGAGGACTGCTACGTCCTGGTCCACGAGAAGAAGATCGCCTCCATCAAGGAGCTCATCCCGCTGCTCGAGAAGGTCGCCCAGGCCGGCAAGCCGCTGGTCATCATCGCCGAGGAGGTCGAGGGCGAGGCCCTGGCCACTCTCGTCGTCAACCGCATCCGCGGCACCTTCTCGTGCTGCGCGGTGAAGGCCCCCGGCTACGGCGACCGCCGCAAGGCCATGCTCGAGGACATCGCCATCCTCACCGGCGGCACGGCCATCACCGAGTCGCTGGGCCTGAAGCTCGAGACCCTCAAGCTCGAGCAGCTCGGCCGCGCCAAGAAGGTGGTGGTCGACAAGGAGAACTGCACCATCATCGAGGGCGCCGGCAAGACCGCCGAGATCAAGGGGCGCATCGAGCAGATCAAGAACGAGATCGAGACCACCACCTCCGACTACGACCGCGAGAAGCTCCAGGAGCGGCTGGCCAAGCTTTCCGGCGGCGTCGCCAAGCTGATGGTCGGCGCGGCCACCGAGGTGGAGATGAAGGAGAAGAAGGCCCGCGTCGAGGACGCGCTCCACGCCACCCGCGCGGCGGTCGAGGAAGGCGTGCTCCCGGGCGGTGGCGTGGCCCTGATCCGCGCGGCCCAGGCCCTGGGCGGCGCCAAGGTCAAGGCCGACGAGCAGTCCGGTTGGGACATCGTCATGCGCGCCATCGAGCATCCGCTGCGCCAGATCGCCGAGAACGCCGGCATCGAGGGCGCGGTGGCCCTCCAGAAGGTCAAGGAAGGCAAGGGCGCCTTCGGCTACAACGCGGCCGCCGACGAGTACACCGACATGGTCAAGGCCGGCATCATCGACCCGACCAAGGTGGTCCGCTCGGCCCTGCAGAACGCCGCCTCGGTCTCCACGCTGATGCTCACCACCGAGGCCCTGATCACCGAGATCCCCGAGAAGAAGAAGGACGCGCCCATGCCCGGCGGCGGCGGGATGGACGAGGACATGTACTAGCGCCGCCGGAGGCGGTGCAGGGCAGGTGAGGAGCAGAACAGGGGAACAGTGCAGGCGGCCGGACGGGCCCACACCTGCGGTCACCTGACCACCTGCTCACCTGATCAAGACAACAGAGACGGGGGCGGGGCGACGAGCCTCGCCCCCGTTGTTTGGGGGCGGGGATCGACTTTCGGCATCCGGCTTTGGGCTTTCGGAGTGGCCTCTGTGCCGACAGCCGAAGGACGACAGCCGAAAGCCGGATGTGCCGGATTTCCTGCCGCATCCCCGGTGCGGGCGTTTAATATCATGTGTGCGGGGATCGAGCGATGACTGAAGGCGAGCTGGTCAGGAGGGCGCAGGCGGGCGACCGGGGGGCCGCCGCCGAGCTGCTGCTCGGCCATCAGGCCGGGCTGCGTGCCTACCTGGCGCGGCACCTCGGTTCGGTCCACGACGCCCACGACGTGCTCCAGGACACCTTCTTCGACGCGCTCAGCGGCCTGCGCGGCTTCGACCCGGCCAGACCTTTCGGGCCTTGGATTCTGGCCATCTGCCGCAACCGCCTGCTCAACCTCCGCCGGGCCGGGCGGGCCCGGGGCGGGGAGTGGCTCGCCGGGGTCGAGCGGGCCATCGAGGAGCGGCGTCCCGACGCCGGCGCCGGCCACGGGCCGGATGCCCTGCGGGCCCTGCGCAGCTGCATGGCGGAGCTCCAGGAGAAGTCGCGGGAGATGGTCCGGCTGCGTTACGACGGAGGGGCCTCGGTCCAGGATCTGGCGGCCAGGTTCGGCCTGACCGTTGGAGGCGTGACCAAGACCCTCTCCCGGATCCGGGCGGGGCTGAAGGACTGTCTGGCCCGGCGAATGGAGGCGGTCTCGTGAGCGCGCCCGACGAGCTCCGGGAGCTGCTGGAGGCCTACTGGGATGGCAGCCTGGACCGCGAGGGCGCCCGGCGCCTGGCGGGCGCCCTGCGCTCCGGCGAGGGGGCCGTCGAGCTGGCCGGGGAAGTCGAGCTCTCTAGCCTGATGCACCAGGCCAGCGACGGGGCCAGCGGCGAGGAGCTGGTCCGCCGATTTTTCGCGGGCATGGGCATAGATGGGGCCCTGGACGCCGCCAGGCCGGCCGACGCGCCGGCCCGGCTCCGCCGCCGGATGGTCTGGGCGGTTGCCGCCGCTGCGGCGGTCCTGGCTCTGGTCGGGGCGCTCCTGGTCCTCCGGACGGCGTCGCCCCGCGGGATGGACGCCGGCGTCGTGGCCCGTGACCCCGAAACTCCGGCGATTCCCGCGCCGGTTCAGGCGGCATCGCCCGTCGGGAGCGTGCTGGCCGGCAGCCTGGAGGCCCGGCCGCGCGGGGCCAGGGAATTCACGGCCATCACCCTGGGCGGAGAGCTTTCCGCGGGCGACGCGATTCGCTCCGGTGCGGCCGGCCCGGTCGAGATCGTCCTGGGCGACGGGGTGCGGCTGCTCCTCGACGCCGGCACCGAGGCGGTGATCGCCCCGGACGGGGCGCCGGCCTGCGCCATCGAACTCGACCGCGGGCAGATCTTCGCCGACGTGGTCAAGGGTTCATCCTTCAGCGTGCTGACCGCCGAGGGCAGCGTGAGGTCGCTGGGCACCCGCTTCGCGGTGAGCTTTTCCGAGACCGCCGCGGCCTCAGCCCCGGGACTGGTGGTGAGCGTCGAGGAAGGGGTCGTGGAAGTCGACGCGGGCGGCGAGGTCTCCCGGGTGGAATCGGGCTGCAGCCTGCTGGCCGGGCGCGGGTGCCTCTCCCGCCAGGAGAATGGCGAGCCCGTCCGCCGCCGGCTCGGCTGGGTCGACAAGTGGCGCGGGGAGCATCCCGGCAACGGCGCCGCCCGCGGACGCGGGCACGGGGCCGGGCCGCGCCAGGGCGGAGCCAAGGGACGTGGCGGCCACGGGAACAGCGGCTCCGGCGGCCCGGGCAGGAAGCCGGGCGAGTAGCGGTCGGGCTGAAGCGGGCGCCTGCTTCGGCACCGCGCAGGGAGGAGGATGGGCAATGCGTCTGGGCACCTTGAGTCTGATGGCGGGGGGGCTGGCGCTGGTCCTGGGGCTGTCCGGCGGGCGAGCTCTGGCCGGAGGGGAAGGCGAGGGCCGCGGGGGCGGCGGCAAGGGCCGGAACGGCGTTGTCGACCGCAACCAGGACCCGCACGGGGCGCATGCCGGCCAGGGCCACAAGAACGGCACGGTGGACCAGGGCTGGCACGGGCAGAAGCAGCACAAGCATCAGCACAAGGCCAAGCATCAGCACGGCCAGGGCCAGGGTGGCGCGGCCGAGGATGAAGGCCAGGACAATGGCGCCGGCAACGGCAAGGGCCAAGGCAAGGGGAAGGGCAAGGGCGCCGGTAGGGGGCAGCACGGGCAGAACTGAGCGGTCCGGTTGAACGGGCGGAACGGTTCGAGATAAGGGAGGAAAAGGGATGTCGCAGGTGAGATGGTTGGCTCTGGGACTGGTGGCTGCGGTGGGGTTGTTCGTCGGAGGGGCAGCCTGGGCCGGGGAGGGTGGCCAGGGCGGAGACCAGGGGAAGAACGGGGTGGTTGACCGTAACCAGGACCCCAATGGTCCTCACACTGGGGAGGTCCACAAGAACGGTACTGTCGACCAGGGCTGGCACGGCGGCAAGCCCAAGGACAGCGGCAAGGCCGAAGACGGCGACAAGGGCAAAAAGGACTCGGGCAAGGACAAGTGCCAGGGCTGCGAGGGCGGCTGCAAGGACAAGGATGGCAAGGGCTGCGACCCCTCGAACTGCAGCAAGTGCCAAGGCAAGGGCAAGGGGCAGGGCTGCGAAGGCGGCTGCAAGGACAAGGACGGCAAGTCCTGCGACTCCTCGAACTGCGAGGGGTGCAAGAACCGCAATCGCGAGCGCGAGCGTGAGAAGGCCGGAGAAGACCAGGGCAAGGGTGGCGGCAAGGGGTGCGGATCCGGTGACGGCTGCGGCTCAGGGAGCGGTTGTGGCGCTGGCGAGGGCAACGGCAAGGGTGCCGGTGAAGGCGGCGGCAAGGGTGGCGGCAGGGGGCGGGGCGGCAGATAGCGGCCACGACAGTAGATCGCGAACGGGGGCGTGGCGACGAGCCTCGCCCCCGTTGTCTTCTTCGCTATCGCTATCGCTATCGCGATCGCTATCGGTATCGCCGTCGGAGCGAAAGCCAAGGTCCGCCGTCCAAAACGGTCTCGCTGAGCTCCGATATCGATTTCGATCGCGATAGCGATAGCGATAGCGAGATAGCCGTTGCGTCCTGCCCCTGTGTCGGCTACACTCGAGCCCGTCCCCGCCGGAGGGCCGAGCCTATGTCCGAGGAGCCGGTCACTTCACCTCGGCCCCAGCCCCAACTTGACGAGACCCTCGACGCCAAGCCCTACGAACCGCCGAAAAATGACTTCCCCTGGTTGATCGCCTTGGCGGTGGTCGGATTGTTGGTCATCCTGCTGGGTTTTCTGCTCCTGCCCCCTGTGAAGAGAGTGCGGCAGGCAGCCCCCCGGGCTGGCTGCAAGAACAACCTCCGGCAGATTGCGGTTGCCCTGCACCTTTACGCCGATGACAACGGCGGGGAGTTTCCACCGGATACGAGTTGGCTCTACACGTCAGGCTACGCCGAAGATCCCAAAATAGTCCTCTGTCCAAGCAGGTCTGGCACATCGCAGAAGGATGCAGCCTCAGGCCGGCTCATGGTGGAGCATCCGGGCTACGTCTATGTCTCGGGGCTCAGAGCCTCCGATCCAGGCACCTGCGTTGTAGCCTTCGACCGGCTCGGCAATCACGACGGGAAGGGACGGAATGCACTGCGTCTGGATAGCGGTGTGCTTTGGATCAAGGCCCCGTCACCCAGCGAACAGGATCCGCTCCAGACCATGCTCGACGCCACCCGTGACGCCGCCCGCAAGCGCGGCGGGGAGATCAAGCTGGTGGGAGAGTAGCTCCGCATCCGTCGGAGTCGGGATCGGTATCGGGATCGCTATCGCGATCGGCGTAGGGTCCTACGCGCCGCGGCGAGCGATGGCCTCCCGCGGAACGGCGGGCCTTGTTGCGCTCCGATGCCGATTGCGATCCCGATAGCGATAGCGAGCCAACGAGCCGACGGGGCCCCGTTGTACGTTGCACCTCGCCCCGCCCTGGCTAGAATCCCCCTCGGGGGAGGAAGAATCATGGAAGAATCCATCAGCCGTCTCGTCCGCCAGTTCGCCCAGAGCCCTGCGGGCAGCGCCGCCCGCGAGGAGGCCCGCTCGGGGCTGGTGGCCGGTGCGCGGATCATCACCGAGAGCCTGCTGGAACTGGCCAGCAGCCAGAACCCGGATCTGCGCTCGGCCGCGCTGTCGGCCCTGGCCGACATCGTCATGAGCATCCATCAGGCCAGCTTCACCGCCCGGCACATGGAGGCTGGGACGGAGGGCGTGCTGGGCAGGACCGTGGAGTCGGAGCGCTGCTCCGAGGGCGCCCGGCTCTTCGGAGAGGTGGCCATCTCCCGGGGCCTGACCAAGGTCGAGGACGTGCTCCGGGCGCTGAACATCCAGAAGCGCGAGGTGCTCGCCGGCCTCCAGCCCCGCCTGATCGGCGAAATCCTGGTCTCCGAGGGGGCGCTGACCAGTGACCAGGTGAAGACCGTGCTCATGGCCATCCGCGGGCGCCTGCTCAAGGGGATCGAGGAGCAGCTGGCGTCGGCGGAGAAGGACGAAGTCTGAACGACGGTTGCCAGATCGCAGTTCCCGGTTCCCAGAACGGACGGAACCGCGACTGGACACCGCGCCGGCACGAGCCTCCATCGTAACTGGGAACAGGAAACTGAGAACTGGGAACTAACCCGTGCCCCGCAAACCGAAACCAAGACGCCGCACCCCGCTTACCCTCCCCGCGCTCCAGCGCGAGATCGCCAAGACCTTCCTCAAGCGTGACCGCCGCCGCGGCCTGATGGGCACCTTCGGCTGGTTCGTCGAGGAGGTTGGCGAGCTTTCCACGGCCCTGCGCGAGGAGCGGCCGGGCTCGGAGGCCCAGGCCGCGGAGTTCGCGGACTGCCTGGCGTGGCTGGCCTCCCTGGCCAACCTCTGCGGCGTGGACCTCTCCCGGGCGGTGGCCCGCAAGTATGCCGGAGGCTGCTCGCGCTGCCGCCGCCAGCCCTGCCGCTGCCGCACCAAGAAATGATTCGCGCTGCCGGGACGCGGAGGCGCAACGGCCAGTTTCCGGGTGATAGCATGGTTTCACAGTGCGTCTCACCTGTTGGTGACAGGATGAACCCCGCGCGCACAGTTGACTCGTCGAGCCTGCGCCTCTGCGGTGCAGCGGTTGCCGTGGTGTTACTGTTGGCCGGCGGCTGCGCGCCGCGCGAGGGCGGGGCGCAGCCCTACGCCGTCGGCCTGGTGCGGGCCGACGGTCGGACCGGCGCCCGGCTGGCGGTGCGGCCCGGCACGGTGGTGGTCCTCGACGGCTCCCAGTCGGGACTGGCCGGCTCCGAGCCGGCCGGGCGTGGGGATGACGGCGTCCGGCTGGCCTGGCGCTGGCGCCAGGTCAGCGGCCCCAAGGTCGGCCTGGCCCGCGCCGATCTGTCCGCCACGGAGTGCCGGCCGGTGATCGAGGGGCTCTACATTTTCTCCCTGGTGGCGTCGTCCGGGGGGCGGGAGAGCCTGCCGGTCCTGGTCGAGGTGGAGGTGCGGCGCGACGCCCCGGCAGGCGGGGAGGGGGGGGCGGGGGAGCGGGGACAGGGGGACCGGCCCGCGGTCCGCCGCCCGGAGGGCCAGACCGCCGAGTTCGCCTTGCTTGAGAGCAGCCTGGAGGAACTCATCCGCGTCTTCCCTGCCAGGACCGGCATCACCCTCCGAGTCGACCCCGAGTGGATGCGGCCGGAGGGCTTCCGGGCCCGCAGGCTGTCCTTCATGGCCCGTGATGTCGGTCCGGAGACCGCCCTGGAACTCGCCGCGCGGCTGGCCGGCGCGGACTTCGTCCGGGACCGGCGCGACTCGGCGCTGCTCTCCGCGGGCCTGGGCTGGATGCGCTCCGCGCCGCAGGAGGCCAGGTTCTACGCGGCCCCGGCCGGCCTCATCCCGCCGGGGGGCGACTCGCGGGCCATAGAGGAAATCCTGGGGTCGGCCTGCCGGCCCGCGCTGTTCGCCTGCCCGGACTCCTCGGTCCAGTGGCAGGCGGGGCTCAACGGCGTCAACGTGGTCGGCCCTGCGTCGATCCATGACCGGGTCTGCGCGATCATGGCTGCGCTGGTCGAGCGCAATCCGACCCCGCCTCCGGAGCCGCCGGCCACCGACGACGAGAAGCTGCGCGACGCGGTCCTGACCAGGCCAGTGGACGTGCGCCTGGTCCACGCCGAGCTCTCCGAGGCAGCCCTGGAACTGGGGCGGCTGCTGGGCGTGCCGTTGGCCTGGGAGGAGCCGGCCGGTGCGGAGCGTCGCGCGATGCCCAGGGTGTCGGTGGACGGCCGCGGCCGGCCGGCCGCCGAGGTGCTGGCGGAAGTCGCCAGGCAGGCCGGGCTCCAGGGCCACTCCTGGGTACGCGGCGGGGCCGTATGGCTGTATCGGCGCGAGCCCCGCGCCGGGAGCGCCGAGAGCGCCTGGGGCCGGGCCGTCGTCCGCTCATATCCCGCCAGGTGGCTGGAGGACCGGGGCGTCCTGCCCGGGGCCTTCATCCTCGCCGTCAGGAAGCGGGTTTGTCCGGAGTCCTGGACGGCTTCGACCTCCCTGATCGCCTACTACAAGGACACCGGCCGGATCCTGGTGGTCAATGCCCCCGAGGTCCACGACGAACTTGTGCGACTGATGTACGAGCTGACGAGGAAGCCCACAAAATAGGACCTATAGGCCCAATAGGACCTATGAGTCCTATCGTTGCCGCCTAGAGTGCCCTCTCGACAGGCGAAAGTTCCTCGGGCTTCTTGACCGGCGGGGTCTTGGGCTGCTCTGGTGCCGGGGGTGGCTTGGGTGTCTCCGCGGCCGGGGTGGCGGTCGGGGAATCCTGGGCCGGCGGGGTCTTCTGGGCCGGCTTCAGTTCGGGACGTTTGCCTGGCTGCTCCGGCGGCTTCTTGGGCATGGCCTCCCAGTTGGCCCGTTCGCGCGCGTAGAGCTCGTCGGTCTTCGGCCCGCCGTTCTTATGGGCCACGCAGACCATGGAGCGCCGCGGATTGGCATCGTCGCGGTAACGCCATCCGAAGAAGCGGTACTGGGCGGTCTCCTTCTCCAGGTGCGAGCCGTTGGGCATGCCGCCGAGTTCGCGGACGTAGCTGCGCAACTGGCCGCCCTCCGTCTCGCCGGCCAGTTCGTAAATCAGGTCCATGGGCGGGGCCGCCTCCGACTCCCGGTAGGTGGCGATGGACAATGCGGTGAACCGGCCATTCTCCAGCTGGATCTCCACCCAGGACGTCGGGTATGGGGTGGCGTTGGCGGCGCTCTTCCAGTAGGGCCCCTTGTCGAACGCGAAGCGCCAGTCCTGGCCCAGCGGTTCGGGGATATCGCCGACCAGGCTGTGCCGGGATTTCCAGTCCTCGATGACTGCCTTGGGGCCGGTGGGCTTGGGGGGAGGGGCCTTGGCCTGCTGCAGCTTCCACCAGACCACGTAGGCCACGCCGGCCAGCAGGGCCAGTATCACCAGTCCGGCGATGGCGCCGCCGATCCCGCCGCCGCGTCCGCTCGTTCTCCGGCCGTGAGCCATGGGCATTCTCCTCCCGGAATCCGGGGGCATTGATATCCGCCCGTGGCTGCAAGTCAAGCGGCGGAGGCGGCATCAGGCCATCGGCTTTCGGCCAATGGCACGGCCGTTGTCCCGAAGGCCCCAAAGCCGAAAGCCGAAGTTGACAGCCCGGCCGGCCCGGGTATAATGCCCCCGTTCGCTTCAATCCATGAAGCAGTTCTTTGCGCGAGGTGACGTTCCATGGCACATAAGGCAGGACAGGGCTCTTCCCGAAACGGCCGCGATTCACAGCCGAAGTTCCGCGGCATGAAGGTCGGCAACGGCCAGGTGGTCACCGCCGGGGCGATCATCGTCCGGCAGTGCGGCACCAAGTTCAAGCCCGGCAACAACGTCGGGCTGGGCCGCGACTTCACCATCTTCGCCATGAAGCCGGGCAAGGTGGAGGTCAAGGGCCGCTACGTCAGCGTGGTGGCGGCGACCAACTAAGACTGTCCCCGGCTGTCTTTCAACGGCCGTGCCTTTCGGGGCGCGGCCGTTTCAATATGGGCAGATGCGAACATCCAACACCCAACACCCAACACGCAACACTCAACACGCAATGAATCAGCGGAAAGAGCCCATTCTTGTTGTTGTGGCTGTCTCTTGGTTGATCGGTGTCCTCTTTAAAATCACATCCTTGATTTGCTCTGCATGTTGCGTGTTGCCCTTCGACCATGCTCAGGGCCCCGAGCAGAGTGTGTCGAGGGGCATGTTTCATGTTGCATGTTGGCCACCGCGCCCGAGTTCACACCCGGTACTCGTAAAGCGCGTAACTGAACGACTCCGCCAGGGCGAACTCGAGGCAGCCGTCGGCGTCGGGCGTGACGCTGAACTTCCTGCCCGCGCCGATCACCGGACGCAGCTCGACCTTGTCCTCCGGCGGCCGCCAGAGCTGGACCCGCGCGCTCGGCCGGTCGTTGAGCTCACGGTAGACTGCGACGTAGCCGCCGTCCGCCCGGACCGACTGGAAGCCGGTCCAGGACGCACCCAAGGGCTCCTCGCCGATCGGGAAGATGCGCCCGGCGTGGATGCGCTCCTGGTGGCGGCGGTACTCCTTGAGCGTCGGCGCGAGGGCGAAGGCCTCCTCGGGGAGCCCGGAGGCCTCGAACCAGGCCAGCGGCTGGGCCATCATGGTTGCCGCGAAACAGTACTCGAAGGGCACGCGCGCCGGGGCTAGCGGGTCCTCCGCCGGGTACTTCGCGGCGTTGCGCCACTTGTTGAGGAACTCGATCTGGAGGAGCTGCGGCGGGGCGTACGCCGCGAGCTGCCACAGGTTCCGCAGCGTCCAGTGCGGGTAGTAGTTCGACCAGTCGGTGTAGCGGTTCTCGACGAAGAGGCTGCCGTATTCCGCGAGGCAGTGGTAGCCGAAGCGCCGGCCGGCGGTGACGTCCAGGTTGAAGTAGGCGGCTCCGCCGGTGCCCTCCAGGGCCGCCGCCAGAAAGGCACGGAAATTCCGCTCGGCGCGCTTGTCGGGGATCTCCACGCCATCGATCTTGAAGGTGCGGATGCCGTGCTCGCGCCACAGGGCGACGATCGTCCGGGCGTTGTCCTCCCAGTTGGCGTAGCTCTCCTGGCTGTCGGGCGCGAACCACAAGCAGAGCTCGATGCCGAGCTCCTTGGCCCGCTTGGCCACCGGCGCCAGGCCGCGCGGGAAACGCCGGGGGTTCACCGTCCAGAAGTCCCCGGCGCGCCGGCCCTGGGGCAGGTCCGGGTCGCTGAAGTTGCCGGTCTCCCAGCCGTCGTCCACCTGGAAGTGGGTGACGCCCAGGCGCGCGCCGGCCTCGAGCTCGGCGAGGACGAACTCCTCGCTGATCCGCCCAGGCCCGCCGCGGTCGCCCCAGGTGTTGAGCATGACCATGTGGTCGCGGCCGGGCCGCGGCGCGCGCCGCGCGTGCTGGTACGAGCGCAGCGCCTCCAAGAGCCCCCGCCGGC
>Ga0302238_1000139_pt1 | contig 80671 bp, 59 predicted proteins | sample AAG_UR_Asn_MG_FD_193527 | JGI IMG/M metagenome (GOLD analysis project Ga0302238, IMG submission 193527) | Enriched activated sludge microbial communities from anaerobic digester in WTTP, New Holstein, Wisconsin, United States - AAG_UR_Asn | ecosystem: Engineered > Bioreactor > Anaerobic >... | reverse complement strand
ACCTGTCGGTTCTGATGGACATGTATTCCCGTAAGATACTCAGCTTCAACATCAGCAACAATCTGCGCACTGACGGGGCTCTGGATTGCCTTAACAAGGCTTTGAAAAGCACGCCGGAACTGAAAGGTGCCATCCACCATTCAGACCATGGCTGCCAGTATTGTTCCTATCGATATCTGAAAAAACTCCAGTCCCATGGCCTTGCGATAAGCTTCACAGGCAAAAACCACTGCTATGACAATGCCAAAATAGAGCGCTTCTTCAATACCCTGAAGCATGAATACCTGATCCATAACGTCCTGAAGAGCAAACGCCTGGCCAGGGAGTTGATCAAATCATCCATCCGTGATTACAATCACTGCCGCCTGCATGCCGGCATTAACTACCAGAAACCAGCCCAACTATATGATGCTGCGTAAGTTTCACTTTTTGCCAACCCTGCTCGGTAGCGGGATTATATGTAGGGGCTTAGGCTAAACAACAAAAGCTAAAAAACAGTCCGCCATTTCAGGACTTGACACGGATGACAGGATCGACAGGATCTGCAGGATACGGATTTGGAAAAACGTTGGTGAAATGGTGCACGCCAAGCCAGAAATAAACTACCACCAAGCTATTTACTGTGTCATCCCGGGCAGACGGGGTCCCCTTTGGGGTGGCTGACCCGGGATCCAGTCTTTTTAGAATAATCATCCACAAATTACGCAAATTAACACGAATTAAAAAACCAGAACCCAAGGACAAGCAACCAGCCCAAAAGCAAGCACCAAGTCCCGAACCTAAAAACACCAATCCGCGGCAATTTGCGCCTTTTATCCGCGATATCTGCGCGAACCGCTTGAGCCGTGATCCAGTGCCAGGGGTGGCAAAGTCCGTTTGCCACAGAGACCGGAGGTCTCTCCCAAACAGGCAACTCCGTTGCCTCTGCCGGACAGGCTTCGGCAGCCCCTAAATTACACAAATTCCACCTTTCCACAATATATTCAAGCCGTAGCACCTATATATTATAGAGGGATGGGCCTCATTTGCATTCCCCTCTCCGGCGTGGGTCATCCGGCAGTCATCCTTAACCCGGTGAGGGATGACCTAAGGATGATGGCACCAAAGCCAGTCGTAGCAAGGGCGGGCGGTATGAAGGATATTGCGGATAATTGTGATTATTATCCGTGAATGACAAGGTATGTTTACCGTTGTGACGTGGTGAGTAGTCTGTTGGGGTTTGTTTCGGGGTCGGGTGCTTGTTTCTAAAAGACTGGATCACGGCTCAAGCGGTTCACGCAGATATCGCGGATAAAAGGCGCAGATTGCCACGGATTGATATAATGGGGTTCAGGATTTGGCGTTTGATTTTCGAGCTGCACCCTTGTCTTTATCTTGTTCTTTTAATTAGTGTTAATTTGTGTAATTTGTGGATGATTATTCTAAAAGACTGGATCCCGACCATTTCCATACGCCTATCTGCCAAAAGAAGCACAATTTATCGATTGACAAGCAAAGGGGATCCGGCGATATATGATTTTGGGTAAAATATCTGAAGGAAGCCTGCTTTCCCGAAAAGGCTAATCCCTTGCCAGGAAAGCAGATCAGGAGTGACCATGGATCATTTGCAGGACAGGTGGCGGAAAGAATATGGGGCGTGGCTGGCTGTGTAGATTTCTTTTTTGCCTATACCCCTGTTTTGTCCAGGGGGTGATTTACCATGAGAGCGCGTATGCAAAAAATGATATATAGGAGTTCAGAATGAGCTTTTGGAAAACACTGGCAAAGATCGGCAATGCAGTCATCGAAGAAGGCAGGAAGCAGCAGAGCAAGCAAATGAGAAATGGCAGCAGGAATTCTTCTACCGGCAGAACCGAAGTCCCAACTATCGGAGGCAGGACACTCAGGGAATGGGAGCGCGAGTGGCAGTATGCAGGCCGTCTGGACAGCATCGACCTGAGTCCATATTCCTCTTACGTCGGGCTATACAAAGCCGAACTGGATGGAAAAGTAATGTATGTCGGCAGAGCCATCGAATATTCAAATGGTGGCATCAGGAAGAGATTATCCGACTATACCAGAGGGTCAGACAGTGCCAGGAAGCACACATCGGGGAGGCTAATGCACGCACATGCCGCTGATCTGGAGATATATGTCCTGCTGGTAGGCAGAGATGAGGAAGCGGCTGAAGCGACCAGAAAACTCGAGCGCTACTTTATCGGCAAATACTCTCCCGAGTGGAATAAGGTGTTCAGGTAGTCGAGTTTACACGTAAGGGACAGGGATGGTGATGAAAAACCTTGACCGTTTAGGCATGGCAAAAATATCTTGAAAAATCTATAAAATGGCGAGAATTGTGTGAGGAATCAAGCTTTGTACAGGCAATGGCAGATGCTGCATCTGATAAACCAGCATCGGCTAAGCGGCATATCCAAAGGTGAATTGGCAACTTACTTTGGTGTATCAAAGAAGACTATTGCCAGGGATATCACCAATCTGTCGTCTTGTGGTTTTCCTATCTATGAAGATCAGGATATGGACAGGGGCAATCAGGTTTTCTACTATTTCACAGAGGGTTACCGCCTTCCTGATTATACTCTGGATTACGAGGATATCCTCAGCCTCTCACTGGCAAGCAAGCTGTGGGAGGAATCGGGTTTGGTTACTGCCGATAGCATCAAAGGCATTCTAGCCAGGATCGAAACCAAACTGGATAAATCCATCCTGAAGTTCTACCGCGATGTCCAAAAAGCGCTGATCAGCGACAGCACCGGTATCCTGTCAGATTCGGACTCTGTGCCTGAGAAACTGAGCCTGGTACTGAAAGCGATACTGAATTACAAGATGATCTCTTTTGACTACTATAGCGTGCAGAACCAACGGCACAGCCACAAGGAAGTCTCGCCTCTGGCAGTCAAGTATTTCAACCACAATTTCTACCTGGCCGGATACTATAAAAAGATAGATCAGGTGATCGTCTTTGCCCTCAATCGCATGGACAAGATCAAGCTTGGCGATAAACCCCAACACGAGGTGGATTTTGATTCCAAAACCTACTTTGACAGCGGCTTTGGCATCTATACCGGAGAGGTATTTCAGGTGAAGCTGCAATTCTTTCCCCCCACCTCGGATTATATCGCGGAAAGGACGTGGCATCCGGCACAGAAGATCACCCGGCTTGAGGATAAATCACTCATCCTGGAGATGCCTGCCAACTCCCTGAGCGAGATGAAGAAGTTTGTGCTGAGTTATGGGGCCAAGGTGAAGGTGCTGGAGCCGGGGGAGCTGGTGGATTTGGTCAGGTGCGAAACTAAACAGATATTGGAGATATACGAATGAATGACTTGCGGCTTGGCCTTGTCTTATCCGGAGGAGGAGCCAAAGGTGCTTATCAACTGGGTGTTTGGAAAGCGATGGAAGAATTTGGCCTCAGCAGGTTGGTCAGAGCCGTATCTGGGTCGAGTGTTGGTTCCTTAAACGGATTCATGTTTTGCTTTAGTGATTACGAATCTGCTGCATTGATGAATATTACCAATTGCAGACAAGGTTGTCTGCCTTCAAACGTATGTGCATATACTCAAGCCAAGCATGTACGTCAGTTAACAATATCTACAACATAGAAGATTAAAAAATGACATACAACACAAGGAGAAAACATGAAAACCTTCCACACACAGCAGACTGAGTTTCTAAAACTCTGCTCTATCCTTATTCCCATAAGCAAGAAGTATGATTATTCAAGTACTGATCTGGAAGCGTGGGTACCAGAAATTGAAAACTATCATGCATACGTGCCTTTAATTGGCGTTTATAGTTCTGGAAAGAGTTCCCTGTTAAACACATTCTTGGGCTCTAAGGTGTTTAAAAAAGAGATTACTCCTTGCACTGACATCCCTTTTGAGATTTCCTGGGGAGAAAATGATAAGTATGAAATCAGGCATTCAGACTCTGTTCAACCCGTTACCCTCAAAGAAATCCAGGAGGGCACCTACACTGCCAGGCCAGATAGTGTAATCAGCATGGTAATGAACAATGATAATCTTGAGAAATACAAAAATCTTGCTTTGGTTGACCTTCCCGGACTTAATGCAGGCATAGACGCTCACTCCAAAGCCATAGATTTTTATATACACAAGAGTGCAGCTTACTTGCTTGTAATCGACCCAAAGACAAACTTGAGAAAGGATCTGGTGGATTTTTTGCTTGAGCTGAGTGCCTTTTCCGTTCCCGTATATTGCATAATCACAAAGAAAGACAAGATTAGGCCGGCAACTATGAAGGAGATTATAGCTCAAATCAGCCAGCAGATTAGAGATTCTTTTGGCAGAGATGCTGATGGTATTGGCGTTACGTCCGCAATGGAGTTTGGTAATGATGTATCGGACTTGCACAAGTCGCTTGCCAGCCTGGAGGAGCGTTGCGGAGAAATGTTGCACAATCAGTATCATAATATGTTCATAAAAGTCATTTCTGACCTTGAGCAAGGGCTTAGATCCAGAATTGAGAACTCTCAACTTGATGATTCAGAGCTTGATAAACAGGAGCATGAGCTCAAAATGAAAAATGAAGAAGCGGTTAGAAAGCTGCAAAGCACTTCCGAGCATCAACAGAGCCTTATTCAGCAATCTGCGGGCAAACTGCTGGATCATATCCAACAAGCTCTGGAATCAAACGTTTCCAGCTTAGCCAGCGCAAGGGTAAGCGGAAGCGATATAAGCAATCAGATTGGACAGATCTATCGCAGAGCTTTCATGGATGGCTATCAAACCTATATAAGCCCCATGCTAACCGACTATTCCAAAAAGCTTTCCATGTTAGTGCCAGATATTCAGATCGGGCAGATTGAAAATATTAAAGAAGCACCTGAGAGTGAAGCAAGCGGCAAGGGAGGGGACGCTATTGGCAAAGTGGTAGCCACAAAGGCCCTGGCCAAGATCGCTTTGGCTATTCCAGTTGTGGGACCATATATAGCCATAGCAATAAAGGTCTTTGGCTACCTGAATGCTTTGTTTGGGGGTAAAGGATCAACATCCAGCAAAGAGAATCAAATACAGCAAATGGAAAACCAGATCAGGAATGAAACGATTCCTCGCATCATCGCAGAGCTGCACAATCCAATAATCTCGCATCTCAACGATGTCACCAAAGAGATGCAGCAATGTGTTGAAAAAGCCATAGCTGATCAAACCGAAAACTATCATAAATCTCGGGAGGATATCAAACAGAGCAGGATGAAGAAAGTGGAGGAATTTGAAGCTGACAAGCTGATGTGGCAAAATGATCTTGCGGAATTGGGAAGGTGCCATGAAATCCTATCTTGAATCTCCGGAAAAATCACTCGAACTTCTTGTTAAGATCCTTAACAATAAACAGGAAGGGAAATATTCCAAAGCTACGGATTTGTTAGCCGATCTACACAAGCTCACCAAGGATGAGATATTCCCGCATCTAAACCAAGAAGCTCCTGCAAAAAGCTCGATTTTTATCGATGATTTCCGGCGCGAGCTTGATCGGTTTGAAGCTTTTATCTCAAATCCGGATTATGAAAAGAAGCATATTATCGGTTTAGGTGGAGGATTCAGTTCCGGTAAATCCAGCTTTCTGAACGCGGTATTGGGTGAAAAAGTACTGCCAACAGATATAGATCCAACAACAGCCGTACCAACCTATCTCATGCATTCAGCCGTTGAAAAAATCAGTGCCACCAACATATTCAATGTCTGCACAGAGCTGGATCTGAATAGTTTCAAGGCAATCGGATATGATTTTAAGGCACAACATAAGATAGAACTTGGGCATTTGCTCAAATCAGCCTTTGTCTCTCTGCCCAAACTGCGCTACGAGCATATTGCTTTTTTGGACACGCCGGGATATAGTAAACCAGATTCTTCAAGCTACTCAGACAGGACAGATGAAATCATAGCCAGAGATCAGTTAAGATCAGTTGATGCCATCATCTGGGTTTCTGACAGCAAGAAAGGTTTAACCCAAAGCGATATTGACTTTATCAATTCACTTGAACGGGATGTGCCTATCCTGATTATAATCAATAAAGCCGATAAGAGTGGCACCAGGGTGGAGGAGGTTCATGGACACATGCTCCAACAAATCAAGACACTTGGTTTTGACATCCAGGGAGTGTATCCATTTAGTAAAAAAAACACGCATCCTTTTGAACCCATTGATGAATGGATCCAGAAGTGGAACAAGCCAAAAGACAAGGTTTCCTTTCCCAAGAGCTTTAAAAGACTCTTCAGCGCGTTCAAAGCCCATTATCAAATAGAGGCTGCAGAAGCAAAGAAAAGGATGAGCCATATAAACACTATTGACTTGTTCATCGAGTCCTCAGATGCCAGCGATGAAGTGTCGAGAGCAATTCAAGACACATCTGCAGAGGCAAAAAACGATATCCGCAAGTATTCAGACCTCGAGAGTAAGCTCGGGATACTGTGCAGTAAGTTCTTTATGATCTTAGGTCAAATAGGCGAACAGATTGGCATTGATTTCAGCGAGCCCAGTGAAGCTGACATGATAAGTGACGATGCGGTTTCCATAAACCAGATGTTGGAAGACTACAAGAAGAAACACAGAATCAAAGCGTCTTCCCTCAACGATTTCATCTTGCACCAGTCTAACGCGTTACTGGGCGAATCAATGCCCAATCCCATGTGGTACTCATCCTTGCAACCAGATTTTGAAAATGCTTTGAAACCAACAGAAGAGTCAAAGCTTCTGCAAGCCAAGAATGCCTTGCAGAAAGCTATCGACCAATTGAACAACACATCTGTGTACAGTCTCTCATCTATCCTGCAAAATCTGGATAGTGAGCTGAGCAAACTGAGATAAGGGGAATTGAGCCATGACAGTTGAAATGAAGAATCAACCCAGCCAATGGCGGCATTACCTTGCCAGTTTCGATGCGCATACTCAGGAGTCCTACCTGATGTTTTTAGCTGCAATAGCTTTTGAAGACAATGTGTTATCCGAGAATGAAAGAAGATATCTGCAGGACTTGGCGAACGCTATCTCAGACATTAGTATTGATTCCCTGATCGTCCAGCTACCTACTGTAGATGCTGCTTGGATTGATCAATTCCTCCAGATTCTGAACCAAAAGCACTTAGGACTGTTGTTCTTTGTTGATGCAGTGCTAATGTTCATGTCCGCAGCCGGAATCGGTGAGAGAGAGAGCATCCTGCTTGGCAACCTGTCAAATGCACTCCAACTCCCTGATGATGTAGCCCATTTTGCTGTTAATATAGCCATAGCTTTAATCAAAAACGACCAGTCACTTTTCAGGAAGTGCCTGGATAGTATCGATCCTGACTATGACCTTGACGCGGTTTATCTATCCTATCTGGAAGCACGGATGGATGATAAGCTTAGTTTTGAGCGTGATGTATCCAATACCAATATCTTGACTGGCAACTACATCATTTACAAACCTATACACATTAACCACGATCTTACACTTAAAGATTGCAGGCTTCAGTTCGCCAAGTATGGAAGCATCATTATTGAATCTCAGGGAAAACTTGTATTGGAGAATTGCCAGATAACCGAAGGCAACCTGATCTGTGAATCTAAAGCATCATTGATTGTGGATAAACTTGACTTTTTGGGCGGGAAGGGGATATCCACCAGTAAAAAAACAGTTTTAGAGATAAAACACTCCAAGTTTTACGGAACGGGAATCGTGGCAAGTCATGCCAAAGAGCTGTCAATAACCAATACCGAGTTTCACAACAGCCATGCCAAACCATTTTTGGATCTCAATGAATGCTTGGACGTTGAGCTTAACGGATGCGCCTTTACTAATGACCCACCGGGCGGGCCGAAAGTCAGAGTCCCAATTGCCGGAGCAATTAAAGCACACAATAGCGGCATCTATATCCGTAACAGCAGTTTTACGAATTGCCGCTCTTCTGAAGATGGCGGTGCGATGAATCTGAATAGCTGCGTGTTTGGAATCGATAACTGCAAGTTTTCACACTGTCATAGCAACAAAAGCGGTGGCGCAATCGCAATATCAGGCAAGCGTTTCGATGATGAAAATTTGATAGAAACGAAGTCTGCCAACCTGAAGGCATTTCTAAACGGTGTAAAACCGATTACAGTAGATGGAAGAGAAACATTCACCATTTTTGATGATAAATACTATTTGGGCTCAGAACCCCAGCCCTTAATCTCCAAATCTCGCTTTATTGATTGCAGTTCTGCTATTTCCGGTGGAGCGATACTGGATACTACAGATTCGCTCAGGGTAATAAACTCGGATTTCAAGGATAACGATGCAAAAGAGAAGCCGGGAGATCTTGCGATTATTGGTATGTTTCATCTTACTAATTACGGAACTCATTTAACTTTTGGAGGACCTAACTATTCTGATAAAACCCTAATCAATGACTCTCTCGATAATAATTCAGGTGTCAAGATAGTCAAATGCAATTTCAGCAGTGAATCACCAAAAAATCTGCCTGGTGTTTTTCTAACCAGAGTTTACAATATACTGTTTATGACCGGATGCACATTCAATAATCGCAATATCAGCGTCGAGTATGGTAATGACATTACGTATGAAAAGACAGGCTTTCTACACAGTGATATAGAATGGCCTAACATACTATATGACATTGAGAAAGAGTTTTATGGAATCATACGATTGTACAATAGATTCGTTCTATCTGGCGTTGCATCCCCTAAGAAAGATGGTAAGGATGAATTAGACTACTTTGATTTCGCATGGGAATTTCTAGCTGGCGATCAAGTTGCCAACTACGTGTCATTCAACAGGCAACACCTGCCAAGTGCATTCAAAACAAAAAGCTAATAAAGGACTTAAGATGAAAGAAACCCACACTCTTGAAGAAAGGATTGCAGCCCTCGTCCCCAAGCTGCATCCCATACAAAACCACATCCTGCAGACCCGGGATGACCATGTGAAAAACATCTATCTGGTTCTGCTTACTTCCATTGCCCGGGAGGATAATGTAATTGGAAACAAAGAGCAAATCTACCTTAATGCCTTGTGTAATGGCATCACTGGTATTGAATTGGATAAGATCATACCACAATTGGATGCGTTGGACGACGTAAAACTGGCTGATACGTTAAAGACCTTGCACCAGGATCAACTTGCAGTTTGGCTTTTTATAGATGCCATCATCCTGTGCCGAATTGACTCACCTCTCGATGAGAGAAAAGCCACTCTTTTAGGCAATCTGGCTGATGCCTTGAAAATCTCCCGTGATACTGCAGAGCTTTGCCTCAAGTTTGCCGTCATCGTCCTATCTCAAGATCGACAGTTATTGCTGGATCTGGTGCCAAAGCTTAAGGAACTGTTGCCTTTTGAGCAACTGTATGAGGCTTATCTCAGCCCCTGGCTGGATCTGAAGTTCAGCTTTCAGGAAGAAATCCTTAGGAATGGTGAGTTATCAGGAAAATACTTGATAGATTATCCGGTGACTATATCAGGAGAACGAGAGCTGCACAATATAGAATTAATCTTTAGCGATCAGGGAATGATTAGTATACTCCCAAAAGCAAAGGTGAATTTTCACAACCTGTCTGTCCAAAACGGGTATTTTGAATGTGAACCAAACAGCGAGGTCGTCTTCAGCAAGTTTAGCATCAAGGAAGGAAAAGGGATAATCTGCAATGCAGCTTCCCTGATTGATGTCAATAACGGATTATTAGAGAACACTCCCCTGATCTGTGAAAAAGTAGAGTCTATCAAAATCGCAGAGATGAGGTTTGAAAGCTACCAAGATCAAAGAGCAATGATGTTCACAAACTGCAAGCAGGTCATTATCAGTTCCTGCAGCTTTAAAAACTGTGGCTATGATCTTAACTTGAGCGAAAAGCAAGACGGTGGTGCAATCAAAGCCATTGATTCAAACATATACATCCAGAGATGTAGCTTTGGAAATTGCACTGCTTCTGACGACGGGGGAGCTCTCAGCTTCTGGAATTGTGTTCACAGAATTTCAGATAGCAAATTTATCGACTGTATAAGCGCTACAAACGGAGGTGGTCTCGCAGTGCGTGGAATCAAGAACTCCAATGAGGATCTTTATAAAAGAGGCATTTATGGCATTAAAAACACTGGTGATGAAGAAGGAACAGCATCCATAACCAAAGAATCCGAGTTTATTCAATGCCATGCGAACAACTCAGGAGGGGGTTTTTTTGATTACCACAGGACCATCAGGTTTTGGAATTGTTTATTCCAAAAATGCTCAGCAAAAAACACGGGAGGAGGAGGTACCTATAATAGTGAAGACATATGGGATTATTCGTATGAAAAGGCGGTGGGGTACAATAGAATAAAGAACTGCCGTTTTATTGAAAACACCGCCAAAGAAGGTGATGGCTTATGGTCGGCAATCTTTAACTGCATAGATCATAGCGATGAATGCGCTGCACATAATAATGATATAGTAGATTCTACATTTCACAAATGCTCCACGAATCACGATCATGAGAAAAACTCACCCGAAAAAGATAGGTTTTGCTACTTATATGATAAGAACGTATTCACACAATAAAGGAGATCATAGATGGATTACACTAAGATTCCAGAACTTATTAGCTCGTATTATGATGAGCTCTCAGAGATATCTTCAGAATTTCCTGATATTAAGGAAATCTGCAACAAAGCAGATGTAGACTTCAAGGTAAAATACCAAAGGGCAAATGACAAGGGACGTTTATTGCGATTGGCAGTAATCGGTCAGGTCAATGCCGGAAAATCTACTTTTCTGAATACCATCCTCTTTGATGGGCAGGAAGTGCTTCCTCCTGCTGCCACCCCCAAAACTGCCAATCTGACCATTATCAGCTATGATGAAAAGTGCAGAGTCGAAGTGGAATATTATGAAGAAGGGGATTGGAAGAACCTCCAAAACGATGCACAGAAGCATGAAGCAGAGATCAAACGATACAAGGAGCAGATTGCTGCCAATCCGTCTTTGGCAAAGCGGCCGTTCATTAGTAACAGTGAGACAAACAAAGCTGCTTATGAGTTAGTTCAGATGGCAGAAGCCAATGGATTGGACGTCGAACAATTGATCTCACAGAAGAAAGAGATCGTGGAGTTTGAGTCTTTTTCTGCCATGTGCAATCACTTGGATCAGTATGTGGGAGCTAATGGCAGATTGACTCCAGTTACCAAAGCTGTCCGTTTGTATCTGAATGACGAAAGGTTGAAGGATCTGGAAATAATCGATACACCGGGATTGAATGATCCGGTGCCAGCCCGTACCAGTAAAACCACCCAGCTAATGAAGACAGTTGATGTTGCCTTTTTCCTGTCCCAAACCGGCGGGGATTTTATGAATGAGAGTGATTTTAATCTGCTTATAAGAGTGTTTCCCTCTGAGGGAATCAAGCATATCGAATTGATAGGTTCACAACTGGACTCTGTGTTAATGGAGCATGATTATGACGAATATCAAAGCCTGAACGCAGCTCTCGAAAACATCGAAATCAGATACAATAGGCAGATTCGCACCATACTTGATGCAAGAATCAAAGAATTGGAAACAGCCAATCCCAGAATCAGAGAACTACTGGCAAATTGCTACAAACCAACCTACGTATCTGCAATGCTCTATAACATGGCAAACAAAGCCAGAGAGGATTATACCGAGGATGAAGAGCTGATCTTCGATTTCCTAACGGAATCTGCTGAGCATTGGGCGGATTTATCGCTTGATTCCAAGTTTCTAATCTCACTGAGTAAAATCCCTGACCTGGTGAAAAAACTCGAATCTGTCCGAAAGGACAAAACAAGAATCCTCGAGAACAGCTTGCGAGATTTGTTCCCAGATGAAACTGGCAAAATCACTCTTCTGATTAATGATTTGCGATCTTCAGCCGCTGTCAGAATTGAGCAATTGAAATCCAATGACCTTGACTCTCTAAAGAACCAGGAAGCTATCCTGGAAGATAGGGTTAGTGGTATCAAAGTTGGTATTGGAAAGGTTTTTGGAGACATTATTGGAGCATGTAGTCCCAAGGCGGTTGCCGTTAGAAAGGACTTAATGGATGAACTACAAAATCTGACTGCCGTGAAAGAGCAAATCGGTACCCGGGAAGTTGAGAGCAGTTATGAAGTCCCATCTCATCATAGCATTTTTTGGGGAGCGATTTCGTGGACTACATACGAAACTGTTTACTACACAAAAAGTGTCAGTTACCGATATGCCTCAGTGAACAGTGCACTCGACAACCTCAATAAAGCTGCCTGGAGTGCAAGCACAGCCATTACCAAAATGTTTTTAACGCTGATTGAACAGCAATCCCTGCGTAAGGATTTACTCAAAGAGGTTATGAATAACTTTGATATGGATAACGAGACCTTTTCTGCAAATTACTTCAAGGAGAAGATTCAGAATGCAATGAACTTAATAACCTTTCCCACCTTTGATATTGACGTTACCAATGAACTCAATCAAATTGCAAACGACTTTCCTGATCCTCAATATGAGGATGCGGGAGTTGATAAACTAAATCGTGCTCTAAGCCTGTCACTGAACAGGTTGGGAAATTACATAATGCATGAATTGGATCGTAAAGTCATTGATTTCAAGAGAGGATTGGACAAAGTAAAAGATGATTTATGTGGCTTGTTAATCCAATCTGCCCTGCAGGATATGCAAAAATTGAAACAAGACATGGAAAACAAGGAAGAAAAACTCACATCATACCAACGGGTTATAGAATCTTGTGAACTACTTGCCCAGAAGATATCTGAAGAGCAGACGAAAATGATTAAATGAATCGATTGGTGCTTTGCATGTTTCTGGTTAGAATAATAAACTCTTATGCCCCTGATCTGTCCAGGGGCTTTTTTATACTCCGTTCAGGTGACGGATTCGGCACGGTAAACCGGCCTGAGAATCCCGCCAAAAGGAGAAAAAATGGATAACATCAAGGAACTGATTATCGAGAAGTATCACCAGATCACTGGTTTTGAGCCTATTGTGGAAGATTATGAGCCCAGGATCAAGAAGATGCTTTCCACGATATGCAAGGGACGTTATTCCAAAGAGCAGATCGTGGATTCCAACGATACCAGCATCTTCGGTAATGGAGCTTCCGGCATGGTGTTTACCACCGAGGTGCTGTGTGTAAAGGATGCCGGGAATTCCACGTCCCAGTTCATCGCAAGATTCAAAGACATCAAGTATTGCAGCATGGATGAAGACAGCATTTTTGGAGTGGATATTTCTGCCATCAAGCTGCATATGCGATCCGGCGCGGTGTACCGTCTCAGCACCACTTTGGATGGTCTGGATCTTGCTCAGATGCAGGAATTGATAGAGCATGCCATGCACCTTCATGATCTGGATGGGGAAGCTGAGGATGGCCAAAGCGGCGATTCTGCTTCTGATGATGATGTCGATGATCTGGATAGTGATTCCTCAGACCAGGAAGATGAGGATGGGACGCCAGAGGCGATCAGCGTAGTAAGTTCCTTTGTCAAACAAGTGTTTACATCCCTAACTAATCCCGCGGATGGAGATGATGCACCTGAGCAAGATATGGAGGGAAAATGAAACGCTTATTTATCATTCTTGTGACACTGTTTGCGTTACTGATCTTCAGTGGCTGTGGTTCTTCCAGCAAGAGTAAAGCCTCTGAAAGCGAGCGGGACAGGATGAAGCTTTCCAGTGATGTCAAAAGTGTTCGCTCCACTACTTTCAAAGCTCAGGACAGCTTTGGGACTATAGAAAAAACTGAGTTTGTCTCCGATGAGCTAATTGTCTTTGATCCCCAAGGCAACTTGATAGAGCAGTATTTTTTCAATGATAGTGGAAAGCCAACGTTTAAGGGATACATCACAAAAGGTAAGTTCATCGATTCTGCCATTAGTGTTAAACCCAGTGGTTACTTGAAAGGCAGGTATGTTTATGAAAACGATGAGACAGGAAAGCTACTGGTACATTCGTATCTGACTCCAGACGGAACTCTTACCTATAAGTATACAAATAGCTACGATGATTATGGCAATCTGGTAGAAGTAACCGAATATGGATCGGATGGGACCATCACTTCCAAAGAGTTAAATAGCTACGATAGTGACAACAAGCTGATAGAAAAGCACACTGTCGATGGCTCAGGCAGGAAGACTTCCCGCATTGAGTATGAATACGATTCCACCGATGGGAAAATCAATCTTGGCAATAAATGCATAGCCCAAACTGAGTATGACGGAAATGATATTCCTCAACTCGAGAGAGAATTCAGATACGATACTTGGGGCAATTGCACCATGGAACTGATCGACGATTACGATGTTCAAACCAGGTTTGAAATGACCTACAAATATGACGACAAAGGTAATTGGATATCTGTCATCACAAAACGTAATGGGGTCTTAACAGAGATCACTGAGCGGAAGTTTAATGAGGAAGTTCCAGAGAACTTACAAAACCTTCAAAATACAGCTTCTCCTGACAGGAGAATACCAGAGATTTTTTCCACTGTAGGTTCCATTGCCGGGTTTCCGGCAGAGAATCTTTTCGATGGAAATCCGGCAACTGCTTGGATATATAAGTATTCCGAAGGTGGGCATTTACCATCTATAAATTTCAGTTTTCCAGAACCGCGTGACATAGATATCATAGTGATTAGCAATGGTTATATCAAGAATGAAGATAGTTGGGCATCATATGGGAAATTGACCACCGTGTATATCGACTATCCAAATAATCACCAAGGATGGATACAACACGATCTCAATCCGAACCTCAAGAAGCAGATCATACCGATACATCAGAAAAACATGCGTTCACTTGAGCTGATTCTTGGTTCGGTGGTTCCCGGGACAAAATCCAGCGATATCGCCATATCGGATATATGGTTTTATTGAGGAGAGTTTTCGATATTGAGCCTATACTTCTGGGTGGACAAGTGCTTTTTTGTCCATCCAGAAGTTCCTCATTTTAGATTTCGCACAAATACAAAGACCATTGAATATCAGCGCTGTCGCGTATGAGTTAGCGTCATGATTTTTCGGGAGGGATGGCCATTTTTGGTCTAAATCGTGCCGTTTGCCTCTCTAAATGCCCTTTCAGAGGGGCTTTTTTGTGGTTTTCCCAAAATCTGGGCAGACCTCTCCTATATCAGGATCACCTCTCCACCTTCCCACCTATCATAGCACCTATATATTATGAAGGGTTGGGCCTCATTTGCATCACCCTCTCCGGCGTGGGTCTTCCTGGGGTCAACCTTATAATTTATAAGGATGACCTAAGGATGATTAGCTAACCAGTTGATGGTGCAAATGATAGCAACATGAGAGGCAGAAAAGTGTATCTTAGAGTTTGCCCGTTCATATTCCTCCGCATGAAGTCCAGAGCCCAGAAAGTTGGTGGTAATTATGATGTCTGGAAAGGCTATTTGAACTCCATGCTGGCTGGTCGGTTGGAGTTCAAGTCGGCAAGGAAAACTGTATAGATTCCCCCAATCTCAAAGCCGGCTCGGACTTCAAACGACCCTGAAAAGACTGGATCACGGGTCAAGCGGTTCACGCAGATTTACGCGGATAAAAGGCGCGGATTGCGCGGATTGGGGTTATAAAAGGGGTGGTTGTTTTTAAAAGACTGGATCACGGCTCAATCACCCCACCAAACCGCGGCGCGCTTTGGTGGGGACCCCGACAGGCCGTGATGACGCGGTTTTTGTTCTTGGGTGCTTTGTTTCAGGGTTGGGTGGTCGTTTCTAAAAGACTGGATCACGGGTCAAGCATACGCTTGCCCGTGATGACGCGGTTTTTAGTCTGGGGATAGTTTGTTTCGGAGTCGGGTGGGACTTGTATCAGGGAAACCTTTCCACCATTTCACCTTTCCACCTCAAAACACCTTTCCACCCTTTATAATTTGTGGATAGTATCAGGCCAAAGTCATCCATGTTGGGTAAACATAAACCAAAAAACCCGGAAGCCGAAGCTCCCGGGTTTTGTATTGTTTACTCTTGTTGTTTAGTTAATGGCGATCACACGGAAGAACTTCATAGCATCCGTGGGGTTTTGTATCGTATAGGATATATCAGTGGTGGTACCCAGGGTGGTGTAGGTGCCATAGGGATCGGAGGCGGCTTCCACGCGATAGCTGGTGGCTCCATCCACATCAGCCCAAGTGAGCTGTATGCCGCTTCCCACGCGGGAGATGGTGACGACAGGGGCGTCCAATGTGCCGCCGGCTTCTTCAAAATCAGCCAGGAAGCGCGGTGAGATCTGCATATCAGCATCAAACTGACCCACCAGGCAGGTGATGTTGACTGGCACTGTGTGGATAGGGGTTTCGCTGTAGTCTGTATTGGGGAAGGTGCGCATCACGAGGGTCGCGGTGGGATCGGTGACGTTGATGTTGGAAGCATTCGCGGGATAGGTTCCCAGAGTGGCATCCACGGTTGCGTTCATCACTTTGATCAGCTTGGCTTGATCGTCGGTGGTAAGGCTGGCCAGGGTGCGTACTTCCGGAACAATGGTGTTTCCGCTTGAGGTCGCCGCTCCGGGATCGGCCACGGGAGTGAACTGCAGCATGTTTCTGTAGAGACCCAGGGTTCCGGTAATGCCGGTGATACCGTCGTAAAGGTTATACGTGCTGGTGATGATACCGGCAGAATCGTCGATCAGGATGGCGGCTGTGGCATCCTGGATGTATTTCTGGTGGCGTTGCGCCTGCTGGAAGGTCAGCACGGCCTCGCCGGTCAGCTTGTAAACGTTGCTGCCGGTGGGCTGAGCGCGCAGGGTGGCAATGTCCGGGATGGAAACCGGGAGCATGTAGGCTTCCGTGGTCACGCTGCTGGGAGTGTAACCAGTGGCGTAGGCGATGGCCTTCACCGTAGTGGTCGCGCTTACCGCAATGGGAGCGGTATAGGTTAATCCGTTGGTGTCGCTGGGGGTGCTGCCATCGGTGGTGTAGTAGATGGTCGCGCCAGGAGTCGCGGAGGACATGGTCACATTCACCGTGGAGTAATAGATTCCACCCGCGGGTGTAAGCACAGGAGCCTCCGCTACCTGGACGCCAGGAGTGAAGGTGTGGGAACCGAGATAATCGGTTGTATCTTGCGGATACACATCCCATTCTGTGGCCAGGGTGGGGAATCCGGTGGTGGGGTTCACTGAGATACCCTCGGTGACGGTAGGTTTGCGGACGAGAGTCTTGTTCAGGGTGGAATAGCCGCCATCGGCTGTCCAGGCATTAACGGGTCTTTCACCAATGCAGCCGAAGATATCGACATACTCATCCACTCCGTCAACAATTTTCACCAAGGAAACAGCATCGTCGCCATTGAAGTAAGTGACTGTGCTGGTAGTATCTGCCTCAGCCAGTATCGTAGCATTGGCACTTGCGTGTGCTATGACATACACTTCGTTGTGGGCCAGCATCGTTCCAGCAGGAAAAGTCTGAGTATTAGTAGGTGTTGTAGCTCCGTTGGAATACAAGAAGACCTTGTAAGCTGACAAATCCACTGGAACTCCGGTGCCATTGAATATCTCCAGTGCCTTGTTGTTGCTGCCGCCTTCTATGTATTCGCTGAAGAACAGGTCGGTGGCATAGTTTCCTGCGGGGAGTGCGGCGGTACCGCTGACCGGCAGGTTATAAGGCGTGGCATTAAACGAGCTGTGTACGATATTGCCGTTGAATTGGCCTGCCGTCGCTGAATTCATCCGCACATAGACCGAACCGTTGAAATTATAGGCTAATACAAGCTCGTCGGTCCAGCCGGTGTTTCCGTTTTGGCTAAGCTCAAAGGGGCTTTCCACGGTGACGGTAATGTCATCGAGGGCACCTGTCGCGCTAAGGGTGTATGACTGCGCTGCGGAAGGTGTTCCCACTTCATGGTCGAAGGCAGTGAAATTCGCCGTAATGTTCCACACAACAGGTGAAACAAAGGTTTCGCCTTCCACCCTGACGGTAACTTCGGTTGCCCCGCTGCTGTTGTGGGTGATGTTTCCACCATGCGTTCCAACCACGCCGCTAACCAGGCGCACATAAATGAGGCCGTTGAAGTCAGCGGGGACACTGATCTCGGAAGCCCAGCCGCCCGTGCCGGTCGATGAGACTTCAAATCCTGTCGGCGCCACAATGTAGATGGGGCCTTGCAAATTGCTTCCGCTGAGGCTGTATTCGGATATTTCCTCGGAAGGGCAGCCCGCGTAGTTGGCCAGGGGAGCAGGCTCGCCTGTCACAGTGATGACCGGTGCAGGCGGAGCATCGCCGCTCCAGAGGATCGCCCAATCGTTGCTCACGCGGATGCCGTCGATTTGAAGGGCAGGAGCCTTAGTTGAACCACCCTGCCTCAGCGCAATGGTTCCAATATTATCGGGCTCAGATGTAATTGCGTCAGTTGAAGTCAACAGGGGGGTGGATTCAGTATCTGAGATGGTTGGATTAACCCAAAGGTGCACCAAATCATTATTTGAACCAGGGACAATCTCATACTTGAGAACTACCAGATAGGTCGTGCCATAAACGTAATCATAGCCTGTCGTTACTGTTGGTTCTATGTCAGAAGCACCGTTAGTCAATCCAAAGCGGAAATTGTTTGTTTCGCTATCTTTCTGAATAAACACTTTCCCGCGGAAATACTGGGTATTGATAGGGCTGGTACTGAAATGGAAGAAATAATCTCCAGTCGTTTTAGCGCTTGTAACATTAACCAGGAAAGACGCGTACAAGTTTCCCAGATTCTGGGGTGTAAATCCGCGGTTCACGTCTTCCCCTGATGTCTGAAGAGCAGCACCCAATCCTAAAGCTGGAGGATAACCAGTATAGATCAGACCTGGTTCCGTTACTTGTATATAATTAGTAGTTCCACTGTGATTCTCCCATCCATTAGCTGTGAGCAGTTCGCCCGCGGTATAGTTGAAGTTCTCTTCCAAAAAGATGGTAGGCCCAGCCGGAGTCTGCACCTCGCCACTAACAGGCAGATCAACCTGAGTGGCTCCGGCGCTGGTGTGGGTGATGTTGCCGCCATAGTTGCCAACCGTGGTACCGATCAGGCGCACATAGACCGGGCCGTCGAAACTGGGAGCAAGTGAAAGTGAAGAACTGTAACTGCTGCCATCGGTTGAAAGCTCAAAACCTGCGGGAGGAGTCACTATAATATTGGCGGTAAGCAACTCACCGTAAAGGGTGTAGGTCTGAGCCGCGGAGGGAGTTCCCTCCAGGGTGGCAAAGGTGTCCAGAGTGCCAGTGGTGTGGATGGTCGGCACAGGGTCGCTAACCGTGCCGCTGACAGCCAGATCCACCTGAGTGGCTCCGGTGCTGGTGTGGGTGATGTCGCCGGAATAATTGCCGGCGGTTGCACCCGTGAGGCGCACATAGACCGGGCCGTTGAAGGTGGAAGCCAGAGTCTGGGCGGTGGTATGGAAGGTGATGTCGTCCGTGGAGATGGCAAAGCCAGCAGGGGGAGTAACAACGATTCCCGCCGTCAGGTTGGAGCCGCTCAGGGTATAGCTCTGGGAGACAGACGGTGTGCCGGTGTAGGCGGTAAAGGGGTTCAAGCTACCCATGACAGATATAGTAGGTCCAGCAGGACTATAAGCTGTCCACGTTATGTCGTCAATACAGACTTGTCCATTATTATTGTTAACGTTAATGAATTTGATTACAAAGTCGCCTGCTACATTTACAGTGATAGGCCCTGAGTTCAGGATTTCATTTTGCTGTCCGGACGAGGTCACGTTGCCGACTACAATGTCATTAACCAGCACATTCAGGTTAACATTGTTTGAAAAGGCTTGCATATAGTTGAAAGACAGCGTCCCAATCCCACCGGAAATAGTTCCTGAATAAACATTGGATTGAGGTGTTCTGTTTCTTCCAATCATGCAAGAATTACCCGTTACGTCAACATCGCTGCGGCACTGGATGTAGTTCCAGGTTGACCCATCCTGTCCTGTAAAGGTGCCTGTGCTATATGTAGCACCAGTTTCAGGCATGTTATCGAAGGTTTCCAAACCCTGAGCCCAGACAAAGCCCAATGCGAGAATCAGGGTTAGTGAAAAAAGAAGTTTTTTAAGCATGTTCATCTCCTTGCTTAGATCATTAAAATCGAAAGTTCCACCGGAGCCGGGGTCTCAGACCGGCCCCGAGTTTTGTTTTGAAGGGATAAAAAGGAACGAGCCGCAGCCGTCATGAGCTGCCGTCTCAGACACACTCTAACACAAACTATTGGCTTTTAAGCACAATATGGGATCACATTCCCCTGATTGACCAATTCCTCCAAAGTCAGATATCCGTCAATATATTTTTACCACCATCTCAAAGCCTTGATGGAAGCTGTTTTGGGGCAAAATTCCCCGGAAAAAGGGTTGACCGATTGGCGGGGTGGATTATCTTATCTCTCAGAAAATCAATAAACATAAGGACTACCAATGACAACAACAGCCAACCCCCTCTTAAAACGGAATGACAGCCACCGGCTGAAAGCCATCCCCTTTCCCGAAATCAAGACCGAGCACTACCTGCCCGCCATCCAGGAAGCCATCAGGATCGCGAAGGAAGAGATCGAAGCCCTGAAAAACAATCCCGCCGAGCCAAATTTTGAAAACACCGTCCTGGCCCTGGAATTGAGCGGCGAACAGTTGGATTACGTTTCCTCCATCTATTACAACCTGCTGTCCGCGGAGTCGGATGCCGTGTTCAAGGCTCTGGCGCAGCAGATTTCCCCCCTGCTGGCAGAGTTTGGCAGCAGCATCTCCACCGACCCGGTGATCTTTGAGCGGGTCAAAAAGGTGTGGGAACAGGAAGTGAAAGGCAAACCCCGCCCCGAACTGCCCAAAGACTATTCAGACAAAGAATATCTGCGCCAGGCAGAACGCTACCGCCTGATCGAGCGCGCCTACAAAGGCTTCATCCGCGGCGGCGCGCTTCTGGATGAGGAAGGCAAGAAAAAGCTGACCACCATCGCCATGGAATCTTCCCAACTGCACCCCAAATTCAGCGACAATGTGCTGAACGCCACCAACGCCTGGGAACTGCACATCACCGACCCCGCCGACGTGGAAGGCATGCCAGCAGGCGTTTTGGCGGGAGCCGCGCATCTGGCCAAGGTCAAAGGCAAGGACGGCGGCTGGCTCTTCAACCTGCAACCCTCCAGCATGGTGCCACTACTCACCTATTGCCGCAACCGCGAACTGCGCCGCCAGAGCCAGGCAGCCTACGCCTCCCGCGCCTTCAACGACAACTTTGACAACCAGGCCAACATCAAACGCATCCTGGAACTGCGTGAAGAGCGCGCCAATCTGCTCGGCTACGCCACCCATGCAGACTATGTGCTGGAAGAGCGCATGGCGGAGTCTGTCGCCACCGCCACCGGATTTTTGGAAAAGATCTACGCCGTCGCCTATCCTGCCGCCAAAAAGGAAGTGCAGGAAGTGATGCATTTCGCCCGCGAGACCGACGGCATCACCGATTTCCAGCCCTGGGACATGAGTTATTACTCCAACAAGCTCAAAGAGCAGCGCTACGCCTACGATCCCGAGGAACTGCGCCCCTGGCTGAAGATGGAAAACGTGCTGGAAGGCCTCTTCAAAGTGGCAAACCGCATCTACGGCATCAAAGTGAAGCAGGTGCACGACGTTCCCACCTGGCACAAGGATGTGAGTACCTGGGAAGTTTACGATGGCTCCGACAGCTTTCTCGGCTTGATGTATATGGACCTCTTCCCCCGCGAAACCAAACGCGGCGGAGCCTGGCAGACCAGCTTCCAGGGACAGGGGCTCCATTCCGACGGGCTGCGCCGCCCCCAAGTGGCGATCGTGGCCTCCCTCACCCCCTCGACTGCCGACCAGCCCTCCCTCTTGCGCCTGGATGAAGCCCGCACCATATTCCACGAATTTGGCCACGCCCTGCATTCGCTGCTGGCGGATGGCTATTACAAAGCCCTCTCCGGCACCAGCGTGCTCTGGGACTTTGTGGAACTGCCCAGCCAGATCATGGAAAACTGGCTGCTGGAAGAAGAAGCCCTCAACCTCTTCGCCAGGCACCACGAAACCGGAGAACCCTTGCCCAAGGAACTGCTGGACAAAGTGATAGCCGCCAAAAACTTCCAGGCTGGACTGGCTAATCTGACCCAACTGCGCTACGCCATGCTCGACTTTAGCTGGCACGTGGCAAAAGCCGCCGACATCAAGGACGTGGACGCCTTTGAAAAGCAGGCCACGCAGCGCTTCCAGGTCTTGCCTCCCATTAAAGGCAGCAACACCTCCTGCTCTTTTGCCCATATCTTTGCCGGAGGCTACTCCGCGGGCTACTACTCCTACAAATGGGCGGAAGCCCTGGAAGCGGACGCCTGGAGCCTCTTCAAGGAAAAGGGCATCTTCAACCCCGAAGTCGCCAACTCTTTCCGGGAGAACATCCTCTCGCGCGGAAACGCCTTCCATCCAATGGACCTCTTTGTGGCCTTCCGCGGCCGCAAACCTGACCCGGACGCCCTGCTTATACGGGACGGGCTTCTGCCAAAGCAGGCCTGACCTGCTTACGCGAACATTGTAAACTATACAGGGCGGTCCTTCTGGGCCGCCCTTCACCGCATGAAGTCCATTTTTTATTAAAGACCTGAGTAGTTCACGCAGATATTTTAAGGGCTGCCGAAGTCTGTTCGGCAGAGGCAACGGAGTTGCCTGTTTGGGAGAGACCTCCGGTCTCTGTGGCAAACGGACTTTGCCACCCCCTGAGCACTGGATCCCAGGTCAAGCGGTTCACGCAGATAACGCGGATAAAAGGCGCAGATTGCCGCGGAGTGGTGTAAGTTAGGGGGCTGCCGAAGTCTGTTCGGCAGAGGCAACGGAGTTGCCTGTTTGGAAGAGACCTCCGGTCTCTGTGGCAAACGGACTTTGCCACCCCAAAAGGGACCCCGGCTACCCGGGATGACACGGTATATAGTTCTGCATGGTGGAACCTTTCCACCTCAAAAACACCTTTCCACCTTCAAAGATCCTGCTGATCCTGTCGATCCAGTCATCCGCGTTCTATTTCATTTTCACCAAAAACAACGGCAACCATCTCCATAATCCTTCATACCGCACTCCTTTGATTCTAAAGGCGTTAGAACCATCATCCTTAGGTATGCGGTTGCGAAGTTAAGGATGACTCCAGGAAGACCCCAGGAAATCAATTGGATGCAAAGGGGAGCGGGAAGCGGAAAAGGTCAGTCTTTGTTCAACGACCCTTCAGGCGGCGGTAAACCTTGTAGTTGTGCAGCACCACCAGCAGGAAAACGAGGTTGGCGACCAGCAGCACGATGTTGATGGTGAAGGGGTCGAAACGCGCGTAGTAAAAGGAAGCCACACCCAGCAACAGCAGTAAGACCAGTTTGAAGATCACAATGCCCCGGGGCAGGCCGCAGAGGCGGAAAAACCAGCGTGCCACCGGGTTGCGCTCGCGCCGGTAGTGGTCAGGACGCAGCACCAGCCAGGTGGAATGGCCGTCCAGGACATTCAGCGCCACAAAGACGGCAAAGAGCAAAATCAGCAGTTTGCGTCCGTAAAGCGGGGCGAGGAAAGGGGCAAGCGCTGCTGCCACCGGTCAATCCCCATCCTGGGAATCGCGTTTGCGAATCTTGTGCCAGACCAGATAGTTGTTGATGACCAGCGCCAGGAAGATGAGGTTGCCCAAGGCCAGCAAGCCCAGCAGAATCTTGAGCGCCAGGGGGTTGGAGCCTCTGAGCAGTAAAAAGAAGACGCAGGTGATGAAACCGATCCACAGCAGTTCAGAAACCACGATGCCCCAGACCACGCCCAGCCGGGAAAATATCCAGCGGGCGAGCGGGTTCTTTTCGCGGTTCAGATGCTTGGGGCGCAGCACCTTCCAGGTTGAGTGGCCATCCAGTATGTTGAGCGCCACCAGGCTACCCCAGAGGGCAAAGAGCAGGATGGTCACGGCTCAGGCTCCCGCTCCGCTATCCGCGCGCGTTCCATCGGTTCCATCCGTATCCGGGCAAATGGCCGGCTCAGAGCCTTTTACGAACCTCTTCCTCCACCCTGGCGGCCTCTTCCTCGCAGCGGGCAAGCAATTCTTCCGCGCGGGAGCGGATATCGTCCTTGAAAGCCGGGTCGGTGGAGCCGGGCAGGTTGATGAGGATGTTGTAGAAGGCGCCTTTGGCGGCGGTGAGGGCAGTGAGTGCGGCCACGCCGGCGTCGGAGAGGGCGTTGACGTTGCCCACCACAGCTACCTGGGCTGCCAGTTGGATGGCTTCCCGGGCGAGCTGGAGGGTTTCAAAGGGAACCAGGATCGCGCCCTGGGTGGTCTTTTCCATCTCCGCGTCGCGCAGAGCGATCTCCTCATCGGTCTTTTTGGGCAGGCGCATGGCTTCCATCATGGCGTTGAAAGCGTCGGTATCGCGGTCAATACATTGCAGGGCACGCTCTTTGATCGACTGTCCCAATGGGGCGAGCTCATGCACCTTGTCCTGCACCTGTTCGTAGCCTTTTTTGTCCATGGTAAGATTGGCGACCATTGCGCTCAGCGCGCCGGAGAGAGCGGCGCAGAGGGCTGCCACGCTACCACCCCCGGGAGCGGGGGAATCGGTGGAAAGCAGGTCTGCAAAAGCGTCCACCCGCATGGAGGCAAGGCTGTCCTGCCGGGCGATGGCATATTCGATCACCTTCTTGTCCAGATCGAAAGGCGCCAGTTCCGCCAGGCCCATGGACTGGATCGCGGTCTCCATGATCATCTTTTCGGGAATGCCGGTGCTTTCGCCCATGCGCTGCAGGTAATATTTCCCGGCGTTCAGCAGGGCTGCCTTGGGGATCAGCCCGACCAGTTCGCTGCCGGTGACCTGCACACCCATGGCGGCTGCCAGTTCGCGTACCTTTTCCAAAACCAAGTGCGGAGGCGTAATCTTGTAGTTGGTGAGGTTGATGCTGATCTGGGCACGGTTGTAGCTGTCGATGTACCAGCCGACGGCCTTGCAGTGGGTGAAGAGCCCGGGCACCATCACCTTTTTGCCGTCTTTATCCCTGACCAGCTTTCCGTTCGCGTCGCGGGCAGCTTTGCCGCTTTCGCGGATGGTGATGGCCAGTTCGTGGGCTTTCTTTTTATCGCGGGTGTTGAGGTTGATGTTGTAGGCGATCAAAAACTCGCGGGCGCTGATGGCAGTGGCTCCGCTTTTGGCGTTGAAGGCGTGAGGGCCGAAATCCGGCTTCCAGGCGGGATCCTTGGCCTTATCCGGCAGAGCTTCATATTCGCCGGAGCGGACGTTGGCGAGGTTGCGCCACTCTTCTTTGGAGGCGGCGTTTTCATAGAGGTAAACCGGAATGCCCAGCTCTTCGCCCACGCGCTTGCCCAGTTGGCGCGCGTAGTCGGCGCATTCTTCCATGGTCAGTCCTGAGATGGGGATGAAGGGGCAGACGTCTGTGGCGCCCATGCGGGGGTGTTCGCCGTGATGCTTGCTCATGTCGATCAGCTCGCTGGCCTTTTTGATGCCCTGGAAGGCCGCTTCCACCACGGCATCGGGGTTTCCCGCCAGGGTGAAGACGGTGCGGTTGGTATCCGCCCCGGGATCAACATCCAATAACACAACCCCGTTCACCGAACGGATCGATGCCGCAATGGCATCCAAGACGGCAGTGTCTCTGCCTTCGCTGAAATTTGGCACGCATTCCATCAACTTCATGTGCTTTCACCTCGTTTATTCATTTTATGTAATTTCACTTTCAGTATTTTCTTTTCAGTGGCCTGCAACACCTGGATGCGCCAGGGCTCCAGCTCTATCACCTGTCCCCGCAGGGGAATCCGTTCCAGACGGTCAAGGATCAATCCCGCCAAGGTCTCGTAATCGCCCTCGGGAAGGTCGATGCCGTGGTCTTCCGCCAGGGTGTCGATCTCAACATCCGCGGAGGCCAGCCAGGTATTGGGCGAAACCTGCTGCACATCCGGCGCCTCGTCCTCCACGTCATATTCGTCCTCGATGTCGCCCACGATCTCTTCCAGAATGTCTTCCATGGTCACGATGCCGGAGGTGCCGCCGTAGGAATCCACCACGATTGCCATGCTGCGGTGCTGTTTCTGCATTTCGCGCAGCAGGACGTCCAGGTCGGTGTTTTCGGGGGTGAAATAGGGCTCCAGCATCAGCTTGGAAACCGGGGTCTGGGGGGTGAACTCGCGTTTGAGGACGTCGTAGATGATGAGGATGCCCACGATGTCATCCAGATTCTGGCGATAGACGGGGTAGCGGGTGAAGCCTTCCTCGCGGGCTATCTCGATCGCTTCGGCGATGGTGGCTGACTCCTGGATGGCGATCACGTCTGTGCGGGGCACCATCACGTTGTGGGCTTCCTGCTCGGTAAAATCCAGGGCGTCCTCGATCATCTCGAGCTGGGGCTCATCCTTGGCGTCGGTGCTGGTGATGGAAAGCAGGTAGGCCAGATCGTCCTTGGTAAGGTAATTGAAGTCTTGCTCGCCAGATATTTTGAGCAGCTTTCTGACACCGCGGTTGAGCCAGGTGACCACCAGCACAAAGGGGCTCAGTATATACGATATCGCCCGCATGAGCGGGAAGACCTTGGGTACCAATGTGTCCGCGTGGGAGCGGAAATAGGCCTTGGGAAAGACCTCGCCGAAGATCAGCGCCACGCCGCCCACTATCAGAGCGGTGTATTTGGGATTGAAGAAGGGGGAGTTTATCCTGTGCACCAGATAGGTGGAGATGGCGGCTAACAGGACAGTCGTGATGTTTGTACCCAACAGAGTGGTGCCCAAAAAGACATCCGGATGGCGCACGTAATCCAGCAAGCGGTAGAGCGATTTGTTCTTTTTGGCGCGGTTTTCCAGTTCGATCTGGTCGATGGAGATCGCACCTGTCTCGAATCCGGCAAAGAGAAACATCAGCGCCAGCAGGAGCAGCATGAGCGCTATCCAGAGTATGATCTCAATTATCAGGGGCATCTATTCATTCACTTTTTCGTTTCTCCAGGCTATTCTGAGCGCCTGGATAAACTCATCGATATTGCCTGCCAAAAAACCATCGAGGTTGTAGCTTGTCAAGTTTATTCGGTGATCGGTGACCCTGGACTGGGGAAAATTGTAGGTGCGGATCTTGGCGGAACGGTCTCCCGTGCTCACCTGCGCCTTGCGGGAACTGGCTATTTCCTGCTCCTGGCGCGATATCTCTGCATCCAACAGGCGGGAACGCAGCACTTTCATGGCCTTGGCCTTGTTTTTGATCTGGGATTTCTCGTCCTGGCAGGTGACCACAATGCCGGTGGGGATGTGGGTGATGCGCACGGCGGAGTCGGTGGTGTTCACGCTTTGCCCGCCGTGTCCGGTGCTGCGGTAAACATCCACGCGCAGGTCGTTGTCGTTGATCACGACGTCCACTTCCTCTGCTTCCGGAAGCACCGCCACGCTAACCGCGGAGGTATGGATGCGGCCGCTGGATTCGGTGACCGGAATCCTCTGCACGCGGTGCACTCCGCTCTCGAAGCGCATCAGGCCGTAGGCGTCTTCGCCGTTGAGTTGAAAGATTATCTCTTTGTAGCCGCCCAGACCGGTCTCGTTGAGGTCGAGAAGTTGCAGTTTCCAGCCTTTTTGCTCCGCGAAATATGAATACATGCGATAGAGGTCGGCCACGAACAGGGCGGCTTCCTCTCCGCCGGTGCCGGCACGAATCTCCACGATGGCGTTTTTGCCGTCATTGGGATCGCTGGGGATGAGCAGGTCGCGCAGCTTCAACTCGCTTTGCTCCAGCTTCTGCTGCAAGTCCTCCAGCTCCAGGCGTGCCAGCTCCTCCATTTCGGCGTCACTTTCCGTCTGGAGCAGATGCTCCGCGCCCTGGATCTGCTTTTCCAACTCCTGGTAGCGCGCCCATTCCGCGTTGATCTCGTTCAGTTCCTTGAACCTGCGCATCAACTCCCGGTAGCCGCGGGTGTCCGCTATCACTGCAGGATCAGAGAGCTTGCCGTTCAGCTCTTCCAGTTCCGCAGTGAGGTTGTCCAGCTTTTCGCGGGGCAGCATTTTAACCTTGCATCAGGGTGACGTTGTGTTCGGAGTAGTCCATCTTCAGCGCGGCTTTCATTGCGACCAGCGCGGTTTCCACCATGCTGTCGTCCGGTTCCCGGGTGGTGATGTGCTGCAAGCCCATACCCGGCCAGGTCATCAGTTTCACCAGAGGGTGGTTGATATTGCGTCCGCTGAATTTGAGGACTTCGTAGCTCACTCCGGACACCAGGGGGATCAGCAGAAGGTGGTAGCCCAGCCTGAGCAGCAGGGGCACCTGGGTCTTGAGGATAAAGACCGAGACGAGTGTGTCCACCACCGAAAAGATGAGGATGGAAATGAGCAGCACAAAGAACATGAAGCTGGTGCCGCAGCGGGGGTGGATGGTTGTAAAGCTCTGGATGTCGGCAATTTGCAGGTTGCTGTCCTTCTCGTAGGCGTGGATGTTCTTATGCTCGGCCCCGTGGTATTGGAATAGGCGGCGTATATCTTTCATGAGGCTGATCAGCCAGACATAGAGGACGAAGAAAGCGATGCGAATGCCGCCGGCGAAGAGGTTGAAATAGAGGTTCTGTTTGGAGAGCCCGATCCAATCCGACAGCTTGTAGGGCAGGTAGCCAAAGAGCAGGAAAGCGAGCCCGATAGCAAAGACGAAGCTCAGCAGTTCCTCCGCCTTCGATGAGGATTTGGAGCTTGTTTTGGGCTTTTTCCCCTTGGCGGCCTCTTCAGCGGCGATGTCAAGTTCCGCGCGGTTGGCGGAGAGGGTGAGGGTCTTGACCCCGATTACCATCATCTCGATGAGGGACACAAAGCCACGCAGGATCGGCAGCCCCAATATCTTGCTCTTTTGGGTCTTGCTGACAAATGGCTGCACAAACAGCTCCAGCGAGCCGTCCTTGCGGCGGATGGCGGTTGCCAGGGAGTCCGGACCCCGCATCATCACACCTTCTATCACTGCCTGGCCGCCAACGGCGATCTCGGGTTTTTTCTCGTTCATGATCGGCTCCTTTGCCAAATTAACAAGTATTTTTCGCCAGGATGTAAAAAACGCCATCATCCGTGCTTCCCGCGCAGCGGATAAATGGCGTTCTAAGCTTGGCGCTGGCTACTTTTCGTTTTTGAGGTTATACTTGCGGTTAAACTTCTCGACGCGGCCGGCGGTATCGATGATTTTCTGTTTGCCGGTGTAGAAAGGATGGCACACATTGCAGATATCGACCTGCATGTTGCCTTTGGTGGAACGGGTCTTAAACTCGTTGCCGCAGGCGCACTTGACAGTGACGACCTCATATTTGGGATGGATTCCCTGCTTCATTTTATCTTGCTCCTTGAGAAAAAATTTTATTAGTTGTTTACCAGAATTTTAGACTGGCCTCCCCTGTCAACTGTTTTTTATCCCCGCTTTTATCCAGACCTTGCGGACTGCATTGCATTGCGGAAAGGCGGCAGATTTGCCGGGCAAGGAAAAATCACACAGGCCGCAAAGCACTTGACAGCAGAAGCCAACCCAAGAATTTGTCCGTTGACCATACTATTGAACGGTATGCGCTTGTAAGTTCAGAGCGCCCGAATGGAGAAGAAAAATGGAATATCCCTTTACCAGGATCGAGAAAAAGTGGCAGCAGATTTGGCGTGAACGCCGGATCTTCAATCCCCCGGATTTTCCGGACAAGCCCAAATACTATGTGCTATCCATGTTTCCTTATCCTTCCGGAGTGCTCCATTGCGGCCACTTTTCAAACTACGCCATCAGCGACGCCATCTCACGCCTGAAAATGATGGAAGGCTACGCTGTGATGCAGCCCATGGGCTACGACGCCTTTGGCATGCCAGCGGAGAACTTTGCCATCAAGCACAACTCCCATCCCCGCATCACCACCGAGGAAAACATCGCCGCCATGCGCGTCCAGTTCGACTTCATGGGCTTCGGCCTGGATTGGGAGCGCGAGATAAGCACCTGCCGCCCCGAATATTACAAATGGGGGCAGTACCTCTTCAAAAAGCTCTATGAAAAAGGACTGGTTTATCGCAAAAAAAGCTGGCAAAACTGGTGTGAAGAATGCCAGACCGTGCTCGCCAACGAGCAGGTGGAAAACGGCCAATGCTGGCGCTGCCACAGCGAGGTGACCCAGAAAGAGCTGGAACAGTGGTATTTCCGCATCACGGACTACGCCGAGGAACTGCTGGACTTCAGCAAGCTGATCGACTGGCCCGAGCGCGTGATCCTGATGCAGAAACACTGGATCGGCAAGAGCGAAGGCACCCGCATTGAGTTCCCCCTAGAAGACGGAAGCGAGAGCATCCCCGTCTTCACCACCCGCCCGGACACCGTCTATGGGGTCACCTTCATGGCCCTGCCGCCGGAGCATCCGCTGGTGCAGAAATGGCTGGAGGAAGACCCGGACAACCGCGAACTGCATGACTTTTGCCACAAGGTGATCAACGAGGACAAGCTCCTGCGCGCCGCGGAAGACACCACCAAGGAAGGCGTGTTCAGCGGCAGATACTGCCTCAATCCGTTGAACGGCAACAAAGTGCAGATCTGGGTGACCAACTATGTGCTGATGGATTACGGCACTGGAGCGGTGATGGCAGTGCCCGCGCACGACCAACGTGACTTTGAATTTGCCAGAAAATACGGCATCCCTATACTGCTGGTGATCCAGAATCCACAGCAGGATCTTGTTTTGGAGCAGATGACCGAGGCCTATGTCGAGCCCGGGATCATCGCCAATTCCGCCCCCTTCGACGGCATGGACAGCGAAGCCGCCAAAGCCGCCATCTCCGCCCGCATCGAGGAACTGGGCTGCGGCCAGGTGACCAGCACCTACCGCCTGCGCGACTGGGGCATCTCCCGCCAGCGCTATTGGGGCAACCCCATCCCCGTGATCCACTGCCCGCAGTGCGGCGTGGTGCTCGTTCCGGATTCCGATCTGCCCGTGCTGCTGCCGGATAACGTGCAGGTGGGCAAAACCACCTCCAATCCCTTGCTCTCCGTTCCTGAATGGTACATGACCGTCTGCCCCAAATGCGGCGCGGCAGCCAAACGCGAGACGGACACGATGGACACCTTTGTGGACAGCTCCTGGTACTACGCCCGCTACGCCGATCCCAAGAACGACAAGGCCCCCTTCGATCCCGCCAAAGCCAGGCACTGGCTGCCGGTGGATCAATACATCGGCGGCATCGAACACGCCTGCATGCACCTCCTTTACGCCCGCTTCATCGGCAAGTTCATGCGCGACCTGGGCTGGCTGGACTGCGACGAACCGTTTTCCCGCCTGCTCACCCAGGGCATGGTGCTGAAAGACGGCGCGAAGATGAGCAAATCCAAGGGCAACGCGGTCGATCCCGGCTACATAATCGACCGTTTCGGCGCGGACACCCTGCGCGTGTTCCTGCTCTTCGCCTCCCCGCCGGACAAGGATGTGGAGTGGAGCGACGACGGCGTGATGGGAGCCTTCCGCTTCCTCAACCGCGTCTGGCGCCTGATCGAAGGCAACCTGGACGCCATCAGGCGCGGATTGCAGCTCAATGTCAAACTGGAAGAGGTGACTCCGCCCTTGCGCGACCTGCTCTTCAGCACCCATAGCACCATTAAAAAGTGGATGGACGATTGCCAGAACAGGATGCAATACAACACCGCCATCGCCGCAGTGATGGAGCATCTCAACCACTGCGTGGCCGTGAAAGACCCTGCCAGGCTCAAGGATTCAGACCTGGCGGCCTTTGCCGAAGCCTGCGGCGTCATCCCGCAACTGATCTACCCCTTCGCGCCCCATGTGGCGGAAGAGCTGTGGCAGATGCTCGGCCATGAAAAGCTGCTGCACGACAGCGGCTTGCCGACATACAAGGAAGAGTTTCTGCAGCGCGCCAGCGTCACCTACGTGGTGCAGGTGAACGGCAAACTGCGCGGCAAGCTGGAAGTGGCTCCCGACATCGATCCCGAGGAACTGAAGAAACTGGCTCTGGAAGTGGAGAATGTGAAGCACAGCCTGCAAGGCTGGACGGTTAAGAAAGTGATAGTTATTCCCGGCAAGATGGTCTCCGTCGCGGCGGGAAAACAATAAAGCAATTTGTTGAACGGCAAGAGGATGGCACGTGTCGCCCTCTTGTTCGCGTCCGGCAGCCCGCCCGGCTGGCCTCATATCCATCCGCCAGCCAAGAGTCGGCCAGGCAGGGGTCTTCCTGGGGTCAACCTTATAATTTATAAGGATGACCTAAGGATGATGGGTTAATCGGTTGCGGCGCAGTATGATAGGCAAAGGGGAGGCTACTTTCCGATACAAAAGTTGGAAAAGATACGCTCAAGCAAATCGTCGCTGCTGATCACCCCCAAAATCTCTTCCAGAGCCTTGCTGGCGGCGATCAGATCGAAAGCGGTGAACTCGAATCCCGCTTCATCCCGCAGCGAATCCAGCGCTTTTACAAGGGCATCCTCGCATCTTTGCAAAGCGGCCAGATGGCGGGCATTGGTGACCAGAGGACGGCGCAGATCAGGCTGCCGGAGCTGGAAACGCTCCAGGATGGCGGCTTTGAGCTGATCCAAGCCATCCTCCCGCATAACTGTGACGGGTATGCAGCCGGAAGAAGTCAAATCTGGGCTGGCAAGGTCGCTCTTGCTGAGCAGCCACAGGGTTTTGGGGTGGAATTCCGGCGGGATGAGTGAATCTTCAGCTCCTTGCCGTGCTTGATCCGCCGGGCTCAAGTGCAGGATCAGGTCCGCGGAGCGCATCAGCTCGAAAGAACGCTCGATGCCCTGCCGCTCGATGCTATCCCGGGTGTCGCGCAGTCCGGCGGTGTCGGTGAGGATGAGGGTGTATCCCCGCAAGGCGACCCTTTCTTCCAGATAGTCGCGCGTGGTGCCGGGATGGGGGGTCACGATGGCCCTGTTGTAACGGAGGAAGGCATTGAAGAGTGAGGATTTACCGGAGTTCGGGGGTCCCGCGATCAGCACCCGGATGCCCTCGCGGATGATCCTGCCCTGGCGGCCTTCGCTTTGCAGCAGGCGGGTTTGCTCCAGAATGGCGCTTATCCTCTGGCGCAGGTCGTCCAGATCGATCTGGGGCAAATCCTGATCGGCAAAATCGATGGCCAGTTCGCAGCGCAGGCGTGCCGCGGTGATTTGCTCCAGCAGCTCCCCGAGATGGCTGGAAAGCAGTCCCCTCACCTGCATCAAAGCGGCCGTTCCCGCCAGGCTTCCGGTGGCGAGGATGAGGTCGTTCACGGCTTCCGCCTGGACAAGATCCATCTTGCCGTTGAGCAAGGCGCGCAGGGTGAACTCCCCGGGACGGGCAAGGCGGGCTTCCAGCAAGAGGTTTTCCAGCACCCGCGCCACAATCTCCGGATTTCCGTGGCAGGAAATTTCCACGCAATCCTCCCCGGTGTAGCTGGCGGGCGCGCGGAAGACGGCGCAAAGCACCTGATCCAAAGGAAAGCCCCCGCGGTCGTAAAAACTGCCCAATATTAAGCCTTGGGAGGTCAGCTTGAGCAGTTTGCCACGGGGGCGGAAAAACTTGGCGACTATTTCGATGCTGTCCCTGCCGCTGACCCTGATGAGGCTAACAGCGGAATAGCCGGGAGCGGTGATCTGCGCGCAGATCGCTTCCTGCTGGGAAGGCATCATCCGTCCAGCCTGGCCTCGATGTCCGCCAGCAGTTTATCTGCCGTGAAGCCGATAAGATCGTGCAACTCGGATATTTTGCCGTGGGTGACAAAGTGGTCGGGATAGCCAAAGTTGACCACCTTGCAAGCTTGTTCCGCCAGGATTTGGGCGATGCGTGAACCTATCCCGCCGATGACGGAATTGCTTTCAAAGGTGAAAACATGCTGGCACGAGCTGCCGACCTCCAGCAGCAGTTCCTCATCCAAAGGCTTGAGGCTGATAAGGTTGACCAGCCAGGGCTGATGCCCCTTGTCCTTCAGCTTTTGCCAGACCTCGCTGGCCAGGCCGAGGGTGTCGCCGGCAGCCAGCAGGGCTATCTTTTTGCCTTTGTGGATGGTTTTGGCTTTGCCGAGGCTAAACTCCTTGAGGGGCTTGCCTGAGCAAACGGCGATTCCCCGCGGATAGCGGATCGCGATGGGGCCGTCCTGGTAATCCGCGGCATAGCGCAGCATGGCGTCCAGCTCCTCGGAAGTCGTGGGAGCCAGGATTTGCAGGTTGGGCACCATATTCAGGTAGGAGATGTCGAAAGCGCCGTGGTGGGTGGCGCCGTCCTCGCCCACCAGTCCCGCCCGGTCGATGCACAGCACCACAGGCAGCCTGGGCAGCGCCACGTCGTGGATGATCTGATCCAGCGCGCGCTGGAAAAAGGTGCTGTAAACCGCCACAAAGGGCTTGATCCCTTTGGTGGCCATGCCTGCCGCGAAGGTCACCGCGTGCTGTTCGGCGATGCCCACATCGTAAAAACGCTGGGGAAACTCTTTCTCGAAGGGCGCGAGTCCCGTTCCATCCGCCATAGCGGCGGTGATTGCCACCACCTTCCTGTTCTCTCTGGCAATCCTGCAGAGGCTTTTGCCAAACACTTCGCTCCAGCTTTCGCTGCCGCTGCAAATTGTCTGGCCGGTCTTGCTCTCAAAAGGCCCCACCCCGTGGAATCTGGAGGCGTCCTGCTCCGCCGGGCTGTAACCCCTGCCCTTTTGGGTGACCACGTGCAGCAGCACCGGCCCCACCATGTAGCGTTTGATGCGCCTGAACATGGTGCAAAGCTGTTTGATGTCGTGCCCGTCGATGGGGCCCAAATACTTTAAGCCCAGGTCTTCAAAAATGATATTGGGAACCAGGATGTTAATCATGGATTCCTCGATCTTTTGCGCTCCCAGGATGAAGCGCCGGCGCACGTTTTCCGGCAGGTTTTCGCTGAGTTCCCAGACCTGCTTTTTGATAGCGTTGTAGGGTTTACTGGCAAGCATCCGCGCCATGTATTTCTGCAAGCCGCCCACATTTTTGGAGATGGACATGCTGTTGTCGTTGAGGATGATCAGGAACTTGTCCTTTTGCAGGTGTCCGGCATGGTTGAGGGCTTCAAAGCTCATGCCACCCGTGAGGGCGCCGTCCCCGATCACGGCTATGCTGTGGTTGTTTTCGCGCAGATGCTCTTTGGCGCAGGCGATGCCCAGGGCCGCGGAGACGGAGGTGCTGCTGTGTCCGGTGCTGAAGGCGTCATAGGGGCTCTCATCCCGGTTGGTGAAGCCGCTGATCCCGCCCAGGCTGCGCAGGGTGTCGAAACGCTCGTTGCGTCCGGTAAGTATCTTCCAGGCATAGCTTTGGTGTCCCACATCCCAGACAATCCTGTCTTTGAGGGGATCGAAGCTGTGGAGCAGCGAGATGGCTATCTCCACCGCGCCAAGGCTGGGGGCCAGATGCCCGCCGTTTTGCGAAGAAACTTCCACGATGCGTTTGCGCACCTCAGTGGCAAGCAGGTCGAGCTCTGACTGCTTCAGCTTGCGGATGGCGGCGGGGTCTTGTATGTTTTCCAAAATCATTTTTCTCCTCCCTCGGTATTGGGTGCCGACGCCGCATTGGGACGCAGTTCCTCTGCTTTTACCAGAATGATCTCCAAAGCCAGCAGCAACAATGCCGCGCCCAACAGCCATTTCCAGAGATCGTGTCCCAAGCGGGTGTGGAAAAGGGTATCCTGCCACTTGTCCGGCAGGACTTTGATGTATTTTAAGGCAGCCAGATCCATGTTTTCAAAGTCGCTTTCACTTCGATCGTGATCCACGGCAATAACTGTGCCGGGGCCTTCCGGTTGGCTGAGTGTATAAAGTCCGGGGCTGGCAAGCCTGTGGCTGCGGGATGCCAGTTCAATGGCGCTGCCGTCGGGTAAGGTAATGCTGGAGGCGCTCACCATGTCCCCGATTTTGCGGGTTTCTCCCGCGGCGATGGCGGCGCTCACGTATTCCAGGCTGCGATAGGCCAGCACGGCATAGGCGGCATCCAGGAAAAAGCTGTTGGCGGGGCTGGCGAGGTCAAAGGACCAAAGCACCAGGTTTTCTTTGGCCAGGGCAAAGATGTCGGAGCCCCCTCCCAGCAGATTGGCGGCTCCGCTCCCGCTGAGGCTCCAGTAGTCCCTGATCTCCCTGTGGCGCAGGTTTTTGTCCGCCATCAGAGAGGTGATGAAGTGGTGTTTGTTGATATAGCTGATGGATTTGGGCTGTTCCCGGAAGGCACCTATCCGCAGGCCAAAAGTCTGCTCCAGCACGGCTTTGTAATCTGGGGTCAAGCCCTTGTCCAGACAGAACAGCGCTCCCCTCCCGCTCTTCTGCAGGCTGCCGATTATCTCACGCAGTTTGGGCGAAAGCTGGCCTGGGGCGTAAAAAACTATGGTCTGGTATTGATTGAGGGTGCCCAGGCTCACCTGGCGCGGGTCAAGGCGGACGATCCTGCCCTGATCTCCCGCGTAAACGCTGAGGGAACTGCGCAGAAAGCCCGGTAACTGTGGTTTGGCGCTAATGACCGCGATATGCGGGTCAAGGCGGAAAGGAAAGGCAAAATGGGCGCGGTTGTCGTGGATCAGACGGTCATCCATCACCTCCACATATCCGCTCTGCCAGCCATCCTGGCGCAGTTCGATCACGATCGTCTCTTTCACGGACTGGCGGGCGGGCACATCCACGAACTTCTCCGCAACTTTGGCATCGCCCAGAACAACCTTCACCAGCACTTCCTTGCGGTCTTGTGATCCGTGATTGCTGAGCACGAATTCGATGCTCTGGCGGCGTGATTTTTCCACCAACTGAGCCTGCACTTGGGCGGAATGGCAACTAAGGTTGGCAAAGTCCCCATCCGGGAAAAGGTCGATCACCCGCAGGTTCAGCTCGGGCAGCTCGGGATACTCCTGCCGCTGGCCGTCGGTGATCAGATAGGCTTCGCGGTTCGCCAGTTGGGTCTCGGCCAGTTTGCTTTGCGCCAGTTGCGCCATGTCGGTCAAAGGCAGGGGATCGAAGCTGACGCCGATCCGGTCGATGCTGTCCTGGGGTATCCTGCCGGCATAGATCTGGGCGTGCAGGCGGTTCCAGGCATCGTCGGAGGTGATCAGGATCAGCCTGTCCTCAGCGTTGCAGAGTGAATTGATCTGCCGCAGGGCGTCCTTGGCGCGGTCGAGGGTACTCTTGCCCTCCTGCACATAGTCCATGCTGAAGCTGGTGTCCAGCAGGATGGCGAGGGCGGTGGGAGGATGCTTGCGCGAGGGCTTGAGCCGCTTGCTCTGCAAAAGCGGGCGCGACACCGCCAAAGCCAGCAGCAGGATGATCAGCATACGGATGATCAGCAGGATGATGTTCTTCAGCCGCGTTCGCTTCTTTTCCTGTTCCTGGCTGGCTTTGATGAAACGCAGGGTGGAAAACACGATCCGTTTGGGCTTCTTTTTGGCGAGCAGCCAGATCAGCAAAGGCAGGATAGTGGCAGCCGCCAGAAAGAGCAAGCCGGCATTAAGGAAACTGATTCCGCCCATGGCTTAGGGCAATCCCACTCCCAGGGAAAAGAGGTATTCGCTGTCTTTTATCTTGAGACCGCTGTTGTTGAGCGAAAAGTCAAAGCGCAGGATATTGTAGTTGTAACCGGAACCAAAGGTGTAATTTATGGCGGAGGTGCTGCTGAAGTCATGGCTGTACATCCCCAGCCTGACAGCCAGCCCCTGCGCGGTCTTGGATCCGCCCGACCTTTTTACGCCCAAATCCCAGCCATATTGCATGCCCAGGTGGAAGGTGGTGTCTGTGGAGCGGGAAAGCTTGCCCTGCAAGCCGCCGTTCAGGGTCAGGTTGTCGCTTTGATACTGGGCGCCCAGGGCGATCCTGCGCTGCAGCGAGACCGCATCGTAGTTTTCCCACCACATGCGGGAAATGAGATCGTAAGCCGCCACTCCGTAGGTCATGCTGCCCGTCTGCAGGGTGAGGCCGATGTCCGAGGAAAACCCGCGCACCTTGTCATCGATAAAATCCGCTCCATGCAGATAGACCAACCGCCCCGCCAGATACTTCAGGTTCATGCCAAAGCCGATCGGCTGCCACGATTTGTCCGAAGCAGCCAGGGTGGCCTGAACCTTGTCCAACTGATAATCATAGTAAAGCACCTTCCCCTGCTGCATTTCGCTGATGTGCACCCGGGCCATGGGCTGGTAGGTCCAGGCCGATTGTTTGGTGAGCAGAGTGAAATACTTGAACTGTTTGCTGTTCAGGGCACTGCTGAGCGAGGCGGCCTGGGCGAAAGTGAGCTTATCGTTATCCGCCAGGCGAAACGAGGTGAGCAAGGCACTTTTATCGTTGCTGCCAATCAGGGCGGGATTGGTGTAGGAAGCGAAGAAATCATTCGTGTTGGTCACATTCAGCCCGCCCATACCGATGCAGATTGGCGAGACGTTGTTTTCCGGCAGGGCATAATCGTAGCTTGTAATGGGCAACACAGGCTGTCGCGCGGCCAGGGTCAGACCCAGCAGCGCAAGCAGGATGGTGAGCGGTGCTTTCATAGCTATGTCCGTTCCAGTCTGGCGCGCACAATGCCCGCCAGGTAATAACCAAAAATGCCAGTGAAGATTCCCCCCAAAGCATCCACAAACCAGTGATAGTGACAGTAAACCGTGGCGAGCGTGAGGAAAAAGGATACCACGCAGAAGGCGATACCCCAGGGGCGGATATAGCGCAGCGCGGCGATGGTCAGCACCAGGCTGATGGCGATGTGGGAACTGGGGAAGGCCCCGCCCAGATGCCTGCTATAGTTGTAGATAAAGGCCATGATGCGGGTGAAGGGGCCTGCCTGGTAATCCCTGCTGAGAGCCATCGCCTCGGGGAAGTATCTCCCTCCGACCACCGGCAGCAGGCTGTAAATGAAATAACAAAGATAGAATACGAAGGTAAGCGCAAAGATCAGTTCCGAGAAAGCGCGTTTGTCGCGGAAATAGAAATAGACAGGCAGTCCGGCGATCATCGGATAGTAGCAGAAATAGGCAAAGTGCATGAGTTCCTGCAGCAGCCAGTGCCCGCAGCGCTGCCCCCATTCCAGGGAGGGATAATAGCCAAAGAGGGCTTTATCCAGACGGTAAAAGAAAGGATCCTGCCATTCTCCAAAGATGATGCGGTTCACGGCATAGCCGGAAATATAGAAATAGGTGAAGAACAGTACCGGATAGATGGCCCGCACAAAGCTGAGCGCCTTGCTAAAGCGTGGATACCGATCCCGCGGGAAACGCTGCTGAGCCCAAGCCATCAGTAAGACCAGGGTTAAGATGCTAAGATAGGCGGGCAGGTGCAGCCAGGGCTCGATAACTGTCCTGCCTAAAGCCAATCCGGCCAGCATATAGACCAGGATCCAGGCGCAAAAGGCGATGGTGATCTTGTCTATGGCGCTGAAAAAGGGACGTGCTTCAGTTTGCTGCTGTGATTTCCTGGTCATAGAGCCTGTAGGTTTTGTAGATCCTTCCGCCCAGCATCTCCGCCGCGCGGATCATCATGGTGTTATTTTCCAGCACCCAGGAAAACTCTCCCCGAAACAGCTTTTTAGGCAGGCCGTTCTTGTATTGGTGATAGTAAAACAGAGTGTCGATGCCCCTGCCCTGATATTCCTTGATCACTCCCATGGTAATCACCCGCGCCGATCTGATATTCTTCTTGGCGATCAGGGCTTTTACGATCGTGACGGGATTGATCCTGCCCCGCATCACATGGAGCACTTCGTTGTAGTTTGGCAGGGCCAGGCTGAAGCCCGCGGGCTTGCCATCCACCTCGGCGATGAAGACCAGTTCCGGATCCGCCAGGGGAAGCAGTTCATCCACGATGGCGTCAAACTCCGCGTCGGTCATTGGCACCGCGCCCCAGTTGTATTCCCAGGCCTTGGTATAGATCTGAAAGACCGTCTCGATATCCTTGCGCAGTTGCTTTTTGTTTTTGCTGAGGGAGCGGATGTCCACATTGGCGCGCCGCGAGATCAGTTTGGCAGCCTTCTCCACCCTGGGGGGAATCTCTTTGTTTTCCGCCAGATAGGCATAGAGATCCATCACTTTCACCAGGCCGTGGTTTTCATAGAGCTTCTGATAGTAGGGCTTGTCGTGCCGCATCATCACCATGGGCGGTGAGTCGAAGCCATCGATCAGCAGGCCGCACTCCTGGTTCACAGAGAAGTTCATTGGCCCGCGCATGGCCGTTTTGCCCCGGTAGCTGTTCCATTCGTACGCCGCGGCAAACAAAGCGTCAGCCACCTCCTGGTCATCCTCGCTCTCAAAGAAACCAAAGAAACCGATGTTATCGTTGTGTTCCTTGTTGTGCTGGGTGTTGGTGTGCGCGGAGATGCGCCCCACGGTCCGCCCATCCTTTACCGCCAGGAAGAGCATCACTTCAGAGTGCTTGTAATACGGATTCTTGGCAGGATTGAAGAACTTTTTCTGCTCCCCTATCAGCGGAGCCACCCAGTTCGGATCGTCTTTATAGAGACGGAAAGGCAACATGATAAATTGTTTCAAATCCCGGGAATTAAGTACTGGCTTGATTGCAACCATCGCCTACTCCTTTGACTTATAATTCACCCAGTTTTTTGGAAACCAGATAGTTCAGCACGCCCATGATTATGGCAATGCCCCAGATTATCATCGAAAAATAGGGAGGCATTTCTTTCTTGAAATAGGGTATAAAATTATAGAAGATTTGGGTGAGGATCACCGGCAGGATCACGATTGTGTATTGAGCGAAGCGAATCTGTTTATAGCGCGCGACCAACACCAGCGCGACCAAAACAGTGATCAGCATGGGCACAGGGGCAAAGAAAGCCACAAAGCCGATATAGGTAAAGATTCCCCGCCCGCCCTGAAACTTGTTGGTCACCGGCAGGCAGTGTCCGATCAGCATGGCCAGGCCATAGATCAGCATGGTATTCACGCTGTAGATCTTTTCCATGTCCTCATAAACCGCAGTGTTGGCCAGTAAATACAGCCCATAGCGCACAACGGTGAGAAACACCAGTGCCTTGAGCACATCCAAAGTTCCCACCAGGATACCCATCGGCTTGCTCACGTTGCTATAGATGTTTTCCGTGTCTGCCAGACCGGTTCCGACCTTGTAGATATTGAGGGAGCGGAAGGTCTTGGCCACGATCCTGGCGGTGGACAGGCAGCCATAAAGATAAGCCAGCAGCACCACCAATATGATGATCAAGTAGGTCATTTCCGCGCTCCGTAATCTCTGGCGCCAAACAGCGCCGAGCCCAGCCTCAGCATGTTGGAACCCTCTTCCAGAGCCACCAGGTAGTCATCACTCATGCCCATGGAAAGATAGCGCATCTCCACTCCCGGAATCTCCAGCTTGCCGAAGCGCTCAAAAAGCTCTCTCAGCATGGTAAAGTATGGTCTGGTCTTTTCGGCGTCGATGCTCATCAAGCCAATGGTCATCAGGCCTTTCACCCTCAGGCAGGGCAAGGCGGCGATCTGCCACAGCATGTCTTCGGCGTTGTCAAAGCTCACCCCGCTTTTGCTGGCCTCGGCCGTGGTGTTCACCTGGATCAGGATGTCCTGGGTGAGGTTCTTGCGTCCCAGCGAGGCGTTCAGTTTCTGGGCGATGTAGAGGCTGTCCACAGACTGGATGAGGGCGGGTTTGAGCGTGAGCAGGTTATTGATTTTATTAGACTGCAGGTGGCCGATAAAGTGGAATCCATCATACGGCTCGCGCAGCATGGGAATTTTGCGCAGGGCTTCCTGCACCTTGTTTTCTCCGATATGGGCGATTCCGGCGCGCAGGGCTTCCTCGACGCTTTCCACCGGATGCGTCTTGGTGACGGCCACGATGGTGGCGTCGTCCCTGCCCAATGCCGCCAGTTTGTTCGCGATCTTTTCCCGGACCTGTTCGATCCTATCCCTGATTAGGGGCATCTATACTCCTTAGGCATATTTGGCTTTTTGGGGCTCTCTCCGGCAACCAAAATCTTCATTCCGGCGCGGAAACAGCCATTCTTTTCAAAATCTTGCACGAGCGGCTGCTGTCAAGCATAATCTGTCCGATTATTATCTTGACTTGAGAGCGAGGATGGCAAAGAGTGTCCGTATGGACAAGCGTAAAAACAAGAGCAAGTTGTGGCTGGCCTTGAAGTTCCTGCAAAACAGAAGCGTCGGGCCGATCGGCCGGGCGCATTACCTCACCGTGGCAGGCATCCTGCTGGGAGTGACCGCCCTGCTTTGCGTGAGCAGCGTGATGAACGGCTTCCGCGCCGAGATCCGCGACCGCATCACCGGCTCCCTGAGCGAGATACGCGTCAGCGCCGCAGATGGCAAACCCCTCGCGGAACCCTATCTGCTGGCTGACCGGCTGCGTTCCCAGGGCTTTCAAGCCGCCCCGGTGATCCGCAACGAGCTGGTGCTCAAACGGGGCGGAGAACTGGCCACCACGCTCTGCTTTGGCATCGATCCCACCCTGCAGGCGGGGATCAGCGGGGCTCTCATGCCCCAGAAGGGATATGCGCCCAACCAGCCCCAGGGGATGCTGGCGGGCAATATCCAGAGCGAGGCCTTCGCCGCCGGAGGCATCGCGCTTGGCTCCGCCCTGGCCATGAAGCTTGGCGTGACAATCGGCGACGAGGTGCAGTTGCTTTCCCCCGTTTTCACCGTGCCCACGGCCTTTGGCCTGATTCCCCGGGTGCGCACCCTGAGGGTGGCGGGCATCTTCTCCGCCGGCATGCCGGATTACGACCTCACCTTCAGTTACGTCCCGCTGGATGTGGCGCGGTTTTTCAGCGGTTATGGCGATGAAGCGGACTACGTGGAGGTGAAGACCCCGGATTTTGACCGCTCGGAAGCCTACGCCCGTTCCCTGCGCAAATCCCTCGCCGCTTACCGGGTGGATGACTGGAGCAGCTTCGATGCCAGCCTCTACAGCGCCATCCGCTTCGAGAAATACCTGATGTTCGTGCTTTTGCTTTTCATGTATGTGATCGCCTCCTTCAACCTGACCGGAAACATGCTCAAGGCCATCGTCCAAAAGAAAAGGGAACTGGGCTTGCTGCAGGCTTTGGGCTACACGGAGTCCGACCTGCGCGGCCTGTTTTTGCGCCAGTCGCTGATCCTTTCCACCCTCGGCATCGTGGGAGGGCTGCTGTTGGCGTCTCTGCTGCTCTGGCTGCAAACGCGTTTTGGCATCGTCCGCCTGGACATGGGCGACATCCAGCCCCAGGCCCTGCCGGTGCGCATTTTCTGGCAAGACTACCTGCTGGTGGCGCTGGCGTCCTACGGCATCACCATCCTCAGCGTGATCCTCCCGCTGCGGAGGCTGAAAAACATCAATGTGATCGAACTTATCCGCCAAACGGCATAGCTTTTTAAGGAGTATCCATGGCATCCGATCAAACCGACTTTCTGGAAGAGCAGGAGCTAAGCGAAAGGCAGGCTCCGCTGGCGGAAAAGCTGCGCCCCCGTTCCCTGCGGGAACTGCGCGGCCAGGACAAGCTGGTGTCCAGCAACTCCTTGCTCTGCAAGATGCTGGAGAGTAACGACTACCACTCCTTCATCCTCTGGGGCCCTCCCGGCACCGGCAAGACCACCATCGCCCGCATCATCGAACACGCCTCCCCTCACCGCTTCGTCCAGTTCAGCGCGGTGCTTTCCAGCATCAGCGACGTCAAGGCGGTGATGAAGGACGCGGACTACGCCCACCGCCGCCAAAACCAGCGCACCATCATCTTCATAGACGAAATCCACCGCTTCAATAAATCGCAACAGGACGCCTTTTTGCCCTATGTGGAGTCCGGCGCGGTGATCCTGATCGGCGCCACCACCGAAAACCCCTCTTTCGAGGTGATTCCGGCGCTGCTCTCACGCTGCCACGTGTTTGTGCTGGAAATGCTGGGCGAGGAAGACCTGAAAGCCATCCTCAGCCGGGGCGTGGATGAACTTGGCCTGGAAAGGGACGAAGATGTGATCGGCTGGCTGGCCACCCAAAGCGGCGGCGATGCCCGCCGGGCACTGAATCAACTGGAACTGCTGGAACCCTGGCTGCGCGATGATCCGCATCCATCCATCAAGGAACTGGCGGCGGTGCTGGAAAAGAAGACCATGTTTTACGACAAAGACCGCGAGGAGCACTACAACCTGATTTCCGCCCTGCACAAGTCCCTGCGCGGCTCCGATCCCCAAGCCGGGCTCTACTGGCTGGCAAGGATGCTGGAAGCCGGCGAAGACCCGCGCTATGTGGTTCGCCGCCTGATCCGCTTTGCCTCCGAGGATGTGGGGCTGGCCGATCCCCAGGCGCTGGTGCTGGCCATCGCGGTCAAAGACACAGTCCTCTTTCTGGGCATGCCGGAGGCCAACAACGCCCTGGCGCAACTGGTGGTCTATCTGGCCACCGCGCCCAAGAGCAATTCGCTCTACACGGCTTACTCGGCGGCGGCAGAGGACGCGCACGCCACCAGCCACTACGGCGTTCCCCTGCACATCCGCAACGCTCCCACCAAGCTGATGAAAGAGCTGGATTACGGCAAAAACTACCAGTATGACCACGATTCTGAGCAGCATTACTCCTATCAGAGGTATTTCCCGGAACAAATGCAGGATAAGGAATATTACAAACCCGGTAAATTCGGCTTTGAAAAAGAAATTGAGAAACGCCTGCAATGGTGGCTGAAGCTCCGGCGCGAACAAGGAAAATAGCCGTTCTCTCCCTTACAGTTACATTCATTTAGCGTTTGCCATTCACCCATATTCCCGGCAACCATCTCCATTTTCCTTCATAGCGCTCTCCCTTGCTGCTACTGGCTTTTATGCCATCATCCTTAGGTCATCCTTATAAATTATAAGGTTGACCCCAGGAAGACCCACCCTGGAGAGGGGGATGCAAATGAGGCCCAACCCTCCTCTATATATAGGTGCTACGATTAGGCCGTGGAAAGGAAATAGAACGCGGATGACAGGATCGACAGGATCAGCAGGATTTATGAAAGGTGGAAAGGTTCCCCCGAACAAACAAGAACCATCAGGCTATATACTGTGTCATCCCGGGCAAGCTTGCTTGACCCGGGATCCAGTCTTTTAGAAACAACCAGCCAGTTCCGAAACAAACCCACCCAGACTACATTACCGCGTCATCCCGGGGGTGGCAAAGTCCGTTTGCCACAGAGACCGGAGGTCTCTCCCAAACAGGCAGCTCCGTTGCCTCTGCCGAACAGACTTCGGCAGCACTTAAATTATCTGCGTGAACCTCTTGACCCGGGATCCAGTCTTTTAGAAATAACCGTGGAAAAATGGTTTGCCTATTCCCGTTGTTTGGCGCGTATCTGGGCGGTTGATTCGCGCAGATAGTCCGGCTCCAGCTCTGCCAGGGCGTTGAAGTCGTAGGCCTCCGGTGCGCCAAACAGTTCCGCCAGGGTGAAAAGTCCCGCCGCCAGTGGCGGAAGCTCGTCCACCTCCAGCAAATTCAGCGCGCTATCCGCCAGATGGGGCTTCAGCAAAGGCGCGCCGCTGCCCAGCAGGTAGGCGCCGTCGATCTCCCAGTCCAAAATGTCCTCCGCCTTGCAGACGCAAGGGGCACGTAACTCGTTAAGCTGCTCATCGTAAAGGGCGGCATAGAGTTCCTTCATTTTGGCATCCAGCAGGCAGAGGATGCGCCGGCCGCAATTTCTGCGTTGCAACGCGCAGAGCTGCAGGGAGGAAAAGCCGCGCAGGGGAATCTTCAGCCCGTAGGCGATGCCCTTGGCGGTGGCGAGGCCGATGCGCAGCCCCGTGAAAGAGCCGGGGCCCTGGGAAAAATACACCGCCTCCAGATCGGAAGGCTTGCAGCCGCAGAACTTGAGCGCGTAGTCCACCTGCGGCATCAGAGTCTCACTGTGGGTGATGCTGATGCTGAAAAAAGAGCTGTAGATCAGCTTTCCCTGCTCTGCCAAGGCTATCGAGCCAAAGTTTTGGGAGCTGTCCAGGGCAAGTTTCAATTTCCGGCGCCGATCCACTCGTCGTAGAGCTTTTCAAAAAAGAGTTTATGCTTTGCTTCGTCTGACGCCAGTTTGCGGAAGAGGGTGGCAAGCTCCGAATCGCCAAACTTTACGCTCAGTTCGGTATAGAGCTTGAAGGAGGCTTCCTCGCGCTTCATGCCCCTGATGAGGATGTTCTGATAGCTCAGATCAAGCTTGTCCACATCGACAGTGATGTATTCGCTGATCTTCAAGTTTTGCACCCTGGGGATGTCGGTTTCCAGCACGCCGTCCCGCCGGATGCCTTCGATCACCGCGATGTGCCCCAGCTCCATAGCCTCCAAATCCTGCAGCATCTTGAGCTGCCCCTGAAACCTGGCTTCCTTTTGCAAATCCCGGTAGAAGGCGACCGCCTCCCGCTCGCGCGCCACCGCGAAATCCAGAATCTCGTTGAATTCGCTGATTGTCATAGTTCCTTGTTTCCCCACTTGTTAAAAGCAAGGAAAGCCCGCTTGGCAGCAGGCTTTCCGATATTGTTAAGATTAGTCGAGCGGCTCGAACATGTCTTTGCCGACACCGCACTCGGGACACACGAAATCTTCTGGCAGTTCTTCAAACGGGATATTGTCGTTTTCGGCGGGATCATAGATCCAACCGCAGGCTATACACCGGTATTTTTGCATGCTTACCTCCTTAGTAAGTTTCGCAATGAATCTCAAAATAGGACTGGGGATGAACGCAGCAGGGGCACATGGCAGGGGCCTCGGCACCTTCGTGGATGTAGCCGCAATTCAGGCACTTCCAGAACACCTTGCTGTCTTTCTTGAAGACCTTGAGGTCTTTCACATTGTCATAAAGCTTGCGGAACCGCTTTTCATGTTCTTTTTCCACCATTGCCACCAAACGCCAGGAGGCGGCGATGTCCTTGTAGCCTTCTTCCTCGGCAATGTCCGCGAAGACCGGATACAGTTCGGTCCACTCTTCATGCTCGCCATCGGCGGCATACTCCAGGTTTTTCAGAGTGTTGTCCGGTGACCAGGCCACCGGGGAGGAAGCTGTGATGCTGATCGCTTCCCCTTCCAATCCCTGCTTGAGGAGGTGTTTGAAGAAGACCTTGGCGTGTTCTTTTTCGTTTTCGGCAGTCTCTTTGAAGATGTTGGAAATCTGCTCAAAACCTTCTTTCTTGGCGGTTTTGGCCGCGTAGATGTAGCGCATGTGCGCCTGGCTTTCGCCGGCGAAAGATTTCATCAGGTTCTCGGCTGTGCGGGTTTCCTTGAATGACATTTTGTCTATCTCCTTGATATTATTTTGTTTTCCAGAGGCCGTGCAGGTTGCAGTATTCGCGGGCGAAGAGCACCTTGTCCGCTTTCACCCGGAACATGGCTTCCGGCGCGTCGCCCGGTTTCAGATCCTTGCGATAGACCTTGTTGGCGGTGTGTACCTCGATCATGCTGATGTAGTGCTTTTCCTCCATGGGATGGGGCACGGAACCTACGGAGACCTTGATCTTGTCTCCCACTTCGGTGATCACGGGAACGTGTTTTTCCTTGGCGGCATCAACCGTGTTGCCTTCCAGGAGTTTCATCGGCTCGCCGCAGCAAACCAGCGCTCCGGGACCGGCGAACAGGACTTCCACAAGGTTCCCGCAGATCGGGCAGTGGTATATTTCTCTAATGGTTGTCATGGTTTTTCCTCACTTAAGTCTTGATAATACTAATATGACACATCCAGCCACTTTTGTCAACAGAATTCTTGCGAACCCCCGTCCAAATATTTTGCTTGCCAAAAAAACGCCTATTCTATCTTGTAGATTAAACGGTCAAAATGAGGGACAATTAAGCGATGAAACGAACCGCGCTGCTGCTGATCACGCTGCTGGCTCTTGCCGGATGCGTGGAATACGATGAAGAAATGTGGCTGAATCCGGATGGTTCAGGCAAGGCCACTTTGCGCCTGGTGCACAGGTCTAACTATGAAAATACCAGGGAGATCATGGCCAAAGCGGAACTGCCCGGCATCCATCTGATCGAGTCCCAGGTATCGCGGTCAGGACGCAATGTGATCTACAAGATTTCCTACCGTTTCGACAGCATCGAGGCCTTCAACAACGTGAACGACAGAATCGGCGAAGCAGACTTCTGGGGCAAGTTTACCCTCAACCAGACCGACGAAGGCAACATGCTGCTCAAGCGCAGAATCTCTCTGGGCAGCCAGGAAGAGGAGTACGACAGCGAGGACATCCTGGAGGGAATCTATTCCCGGCAACAGACCGAACACCCCCACTGGAACTACAAGCTACACGTGCCCTGGAGGATAGTGGCTGCCAACGCCCTGGCGGAAAACATCGACTATGGCAAAAAGACAATCTCCTGGAGCTTCGATACCATGCAGATGTGGAACAAACATGAGGTGATGAGCGTGGAGATGAAAAAAGGGCTGCCCTGGGTCGCCTTCCTGCTGGGAACGGTGGTGCTGGTTCTGCTGGGGATGTTTGTGAACTGGCTGATCCGCATCTCCCGGCGCTCACATCTGAAAGATTCCATCAAACACCAGGAAGAAAAGCAGGAACAGCAACCCTGACCGGGGGATGGCCAAAGGTCTGTAAGCAAGGCTGTCAGAAAAGCAATCTGAACAGGCCGAAGCCGTTGCCAAATGCTGAAAAGAGCCAGATAAGCAGAGAAATAACCCCCACAATTTTCACCAGGCGCTCTCCGGATTCTACTGTGCTGTATCTTCTGCCCAGTTTGGAATTGGCCTGGTTCACGTAGCGCTGCACCTTGACCAGGAACCACAAGGGAATCAGGTAGGCCACAGTTTGCATCAGCCAATGTATGCCCGGGCTCAATTTGGAGCCAAACAAAAAGAAGAAGATACACAACCAATAGAATATCAACCACATCCAGCCGTAGAAGGCAAAGTCCCGCTCCGACCTTGCCACGGAGTTGAGTTCCCGGTCGTAGGAGATCTGGCTGAACACATTGACGATCAGCAGGGGATTACCGCTGTCACGCAAGAAGGAAGTGCCGGTCTTACCTTTGCGCTTGTAGCGCAGAAAAGACCAGTTTTTGAAGAGCCAGTAAACTCCATAGAACCCCAGGGTGAAGAGATAGGAAAAGACCAGGCGCGACATGGGGATGTGGAAATAGATGGGTTCTTCATCCCCCAACGCTCGGAAACCCTCGATATCGATGTCCGAGGCGGGAATGCGCGTGCCGGATTCGTGCAGGTGCCTGACCAGTTCCGGAACATCCCTGATCTTGAGCCAGCGCGGCTCTTTGACAGCCATCACGTATGAATCCATATCCAGCTTGTCGCTCAGGATCAGATCCATGATCCCGTCCGGGGACACCGGCCCCAGGGAGCGTCCCTCAAAAGAATAGAAATACCTCATAGTCTGTAAGGGCGGGGCAGACCGCGGCCTGCCCCGGCTTGTTCAAGATCAGAGATTCATCATGTAGTGCAGCAGGTCAACCACGCGGCAGGAATAACCCCACTCGTTGTCATACCAGCTAAACACTTTCACAAACTTGCCTTTCACGGAGGTGCAGAGGGAATCGAAGACCGAGGAATAGCTGTTGCCCACAATGTCGATGGAGACGAGGGGTTCCTCGGTGTACATCAGATAGCCTTTCAGATAGGTCTCGGCCGCTTCTTTCATGGCGGAATTCAGCTCTTCCTTGCTGGTCTCGCGTTCGAGGTTGAGGCAGAGATCCACCAGCGATGCGTCCGGAGTGGGCACGCGGACGGCGATGCCATCCAGCTTGCCGGCCAGTTCCGGAATCACCAGGCCGATTGCTTTGGCGGCTCCGGTGGAGGTGGGGATCATGCTCATCGAAGCAGCCCTGGCACGGCGTAAATCTCTGTGCGGCAGGTCCAGGATGCGCTGGTCGTTGGTGAAGGAGTGGATGGTGGTCATCAGTCCATCCACGATGCCAAACCTGTCCTGCAGAACCTTGATCACGGGGGCCAGGCAGTTGGTCGTGCAGGAGGCGTTGGAGACCAGAGCGTGCTCAGGCTTGAGGGTCAGATGGTTAACGCCCATCACGATGGTGGCGTCGATCTCGTCCTTGGCAGGCGCGGTCAGGATCACCTTGGAAGCTCCGGCTTTGAGGTGTTTGGAGAGCTTCTCCCGGTTGTTGAACACGCCGGTGGATTCGATCACGTAGTCCACTCCCAGTTCTTTCCAAGGCAGGTTCTCCGGGTCTTTTTCCGCAAAGACGCGGATGCTCCTGCCGTCTATCGTGATGTGGGTGTCCGTGTGGCTCACTTCACCGGCATAGACCTTGTGCACGCTGTCATACTTGAGCAGGTGCGCCAGGGTCTGGGAGTCGGTGAGGTCGTTGATGGCCACCACATTGATCTCGGGATGGAACTTGAGGATCGCCCTCAACACCAGGCGGCCTATGCGGCCAAATCCGTTGATTGCTACGTTTTGCATCGACACTCCTTTAGAGTAATATGCTCTTTTGCGCGCTGCCGCTCACCTCGCAGAACTCCATGACGGTCTTTTTCATCTGTTCTTCGCCTTTAATCAGCCATTTGCGGGGATCGAACTTGCTCTTGTTCGGCACGTAATCGTTTGGGTTTACATCCGGAGGGCAGACAATGGCATACTTTTCCTTTTCCCAATAGGCCTGGATCGCCTCAGCCATATCCATCTGGTAGTGGGTATCCTTGTTGATCTTCACCACTCCGTTGGCAATGGCTGTGGTCTGCTGCTCGTCGGTGAGGCCGGAGGCTCCGTGCAGCACGAGCCCGCGCTCCACTCCGTGTTTGATCAGCAGGTCGTCTATCTCCTTGATCAGGTCCAGGCGCAGCACGATGTTCTCGCCTTTGGAAACGCCGTGGTTGGTGCCCACGGAGGCGGCGAAGAGATCCACATTGGTCTTTTGCACGAACTCAAGAGCCTCCTCGGGCTTGGTGTAAAGCTCGGTGTCCGAGACGATCTCGTCCTCGGTGCCTTTGATGTGCCCGATCTCGCCTTCCACGAGGATGCCGTGCTTGTGGGCGATGTCCACCACCTCTTTGGTGATACGGATGTTCTCCTCCAAATCCTCTTTGGAGGCATCGATCATCACCGAGGTCACCAGGTTGTTTTCGATGCAATAGACGATGAAATCAAAGTAGTTCGGCGTGGCGTGGTCAATGTGCAGGCCCACCCCGCTGTTTTTGAACTGCTGCGCGAATGTCCGGATCATGGCGGAGATCAGTTGCGCGCCGGCTTTGATGTCGGCAGATTCCCCCGCGGCATATTTGCAGGCCCCGCTGCTCATTTGCAGCAGACCGTCGGAACCGACGGCGGAATAGCCCTGCACCAATGCCCGTATCTGGGTGTCGAATACTACGTTGGAGGCAATGATCCCAAAGCGGTTTTGTTTGGCTTTGCGGAACACTTCTCCCAATTGCTTTCCTGTAAGAAACATGGTTTATCCTCCCTGAGAATGGATTATTTAGTCTATAAAACTTCAATTAACCGGACAAGGACAGATGTCAAGTTAAATCCTCGTCCGCGTCGGTTTCCTCAAACTCGCCCTCTGCTTCCAGTTCCAGTATCTGGGCTGTCTCTTCCGCGGGCAGGCTTTCCACCCGGGTCAGTTTCTTTTCTATCTGGCGGCTGCGATGGCTGGCTGTTTCTATGGTGTTGGAGGCTTCCTGCAGCTTTTTACGTGTCTTGTCCAGCACCACGCCGAACTTGCCAAATTCGCTCTTCACTGCGCTGAGGATTTTCCACACCTCCCCGGTGCGCTTCTCGATGGCCAGAGTGCGGAAACCCATCTGCAACGAGTTCAGGATGGCCGCGAAGGTTGTGGGCCCCACCAGGATCACATGATACTGGCGGCGCAGCAGCTCAAACAGTTCCGGATCACGCAGCAACTCCGCGTACAGGCCTTCCAGGGGCACAAAGAGCAGCGCGAAATCTGTGGTATAGGGCGGATTCAGATATTTTGCCTGGATGTCCCTGGCATTACCGATTATCCTGGTACGCAATGCTTTTCTGGCGGATTCTATGGCCGCGCTGTCGCCGGTGTCCCAAGCCTGGGAAAGGCGGTTGAAATCCTCGATGGGAAACTTGGCGTCGATGGGCAGATACAGGGCCTCCTGATCCTCATCCCGTCCGGGCAGGCGCACCGCGAACTCCACCACCTCGTCCCGCCGCTTGTTCGGCTTAAAATTCTTCACATACTGCTCCGGCGCAAGCATCTGCTCCAAAAGCATTTCGAGCTGGATCTCGCCCATCACGCCCCGGGTTTTGACATTGGTGAGTACCTTCTTCAGATCGCCCACCCCGCTGGCCAGGTTCTGCATTTCACCCAAACCCTTGTGCACCAGCTCCAGCCGCTCGCTCACCTGCTTGAAGGATTCGCCCAATCGCTTTTCCAGAGTGTCGTGCAGCTTTTCGTCCACCGTCTTGCGCATCTGTTCCAGCTTGGTTTCATTGTTGTTGCGAATCTGCTCCATCTTCTGCTCCAGAGCGGTTTTCAGGGCCTCAAACTCGCTCTGCTGGGTGCCGGTCAGTTCCTGCAGCTTGCGCGACATCGACTCCGAAAGGCTGTCCAGGGAACGCCCCAGTTCCTCCCTGTTTTTGGCGGCGTCGGCATTGGTCTGCTGGTTCAGCTTGTCCAGGGCGGCACTGGTTTCCTCGCGGCTGCTGCGGCTTTCCTGGGCGATGCTGTCCTTTTGTAATGCCAGCATGGCAGTCAGTTCCGTGCGCAGCTCGGATTGCTGGTTCAGCAGTTCGGAGCGGGTGCGCTGCAGGTCGTCCCGCGTGCCGCTGGTGGCGTTTTCCAGATGGATGGAGAGGGCGGACAGGGCCTGCTTCAATTCCACATCCTCCCGCCTTCTGAACAGCACAAACAGCAGCACCAGAATCCCCAACAAGGTGTTCAGGGCTGTCAGTATAAGTAAAACTGTAATCATCTTGTTGTTTTACTCACAACTTGCGCAGGATCATCTTGAGATTGCCGATCAGCGAAATATCCTGGTGTTCACGCGGATTCACCAGTATCGGGCTGTATTCCTCATTCACCGACAGCAAGACGATCATCTTGCTCTTGTCGTCCATGGTCAGGCGCTTGAGCGTGATCTCGCCGTCGATGCGCACCGCGCAGATGGAACCTTTGTGCTTGTTCCAGTCGTGGCTTTTGCGGATAATCACCAGGTCGTTGTGATAGATCTGCGGTTCCATGCTTCTGCCATTGACCCTCAACACATAGAAATCCTCAATTTTTCCGCCCAGCATGGCGCGGTTGACCGTCACCACATCCATCGTGGGGCCCGCGCTTTCCACGGGCGGACCGGCGGCAATCTCCCCCCCCACGTGCATTTCATAGGGCTTCATTGCCTCGTTTTCACTTTTGGTGCGCACCAATGAGAGCAGTTCCTGATTGATAAAGGTACGAATCTTCTGCAGGCGCCGGTCGGTGTTCTCGTCGCCATCGGCGGTGAACATATTGCCGTCTCCGGTGATCAGCCAGTGCAGATTGACTCCATACTCCCGGGCCAACTCGCTGAGGGTATCCAGCGAAGGCCGGATGCGGTTGCTTTCCATCTGTGAGATGGCGGAAGCGTTTACTTTCAGCACTCCTCCAAGCACTGCCTGACTCAATTTCAGGTGTTTGCGCAGGGCTTTTAATCTGTATCCGAGCATTCCAATCCTCCTATTTGAACCTGTGCGGCCTCACACAGAACTGCCCATCATCATAAATACCTATAATTCAGTAGCACTTCCTGTGTCAAGTAAAACTTCACTAATAATTACCCAATTACTTGTCCCGGCTGTAGTCCCGCAAGCTTCCGTCCAGCCCCGCCCGAGAGCCTGGGAAAATTGCAGTTGACACGATACAGCCGTTGCAGATTGTGAGATTATGAGATATTTGCCCTTTGTCCTGCTGAGCATGCTGCTCCTCTGCGGATGCGACCTCTTCCGGCTGCGCGACACCGAAGCGCCGGAAACGACCGATCCGCCGCTGTGGAACGATCCCACTTCCTGGGACAACTGCAGGCAAAATCTGGAATACTGCTATGAGGACGACCGCAACGCGGTGAAGTATTACGGCCTCTTCACCTCCGGCTTCAGCTTCCATTTCGATCCGCAGGACTCGCTGGATTTCAACCTCAACGGCCCCCTCTCCCGCTCGCAGGAGCAGGATTTGCTGTTCAACCTGCACGAACAGGCAGGGCACTTGGACGTGTCGCTCCGCAACCTGCCGGGCCAGGCGGACGACATCGGCCCCAGTTCAGCCCGCATTATCCGCGGCTACACCATCTCCCGCACCCGCAGCGGCGACCCCGAACCAAAACATTACAGCGGCAGAATGGAACTACGTTTCGTCAAATCCGGCGCCTGGTGGTATATTGACCGCTGGTTCGACTATCGCAGCGCCAGCGACTCGCTTTCCTGGGGGAACCTGAAGCATGAGTTTCTGCAATAGGCTGCGCTTTCCCCTGCTTTTGGCCGTCATCCTGCTGGCACTTAGCTGCCGCAACCCCTTCCATCCGCCCCTGCAGGAACCGGTGGATACGGATCCGGAAGAGGTTCTCTGCCGCAATCCGCGCGAACTGCTGGAAAACCTCCAACTGGCTTACAGCGAGCGCAATATCAATATCTACAAAGCGCTGCTGAGCGAGGACTTCCGCTTTGAGCTTATTTCCTCTGAGGTCGATCAGATTGGCACCGACATGACCGGAGACGGCATCCCGGACTCCTGGTGGGGCTATGACCAGGAAGTGAAATACACCCAAAACCTTTTCAAGGAAGGCTCTTCCGACTCCATCCACCAGCCTCCGGATGAACTTGACCTGCGCCTGACCATCCCCCCCGAAACAAATTGGGAAAGCGACCCGGAGCTTGGACACGAAGACTGGTGGATCATACCCTGCGGCTTCCTGCTGCGCCTCACTTTTTACGAAAACAACTCCGTGCTCTCCGCCAGCGGCGTGGCGCGCTTTTCCGTGAAACCAGAGGGAGACCGCTGGTATATAGCCGTTTGGAGGGATGAATCGAACCTGTGACCCCACGTGGACGCGTATTGGCCATCGATTATGGCGAGAAGCGTGTGGGCCTGGCCCTCAGCGATCCGTTGCGCATCTTTGCCAAGCCTTATCTGGTGGTTCCCAACACCGGTTTCAAGCCTTTGGTGGCCCGCCTGATCGGGATCATAGAGAGCCAGCAGGTGGGGCTGGTGGTGCTGGGCATGCCTTACGCGATCGAAGGGGGAGACACCCTCAAGACCACTGAAACCAAAGCCTTCAAGCTTAAGCTGGAAAAGCGGCTGGATGTGCCTGTTGTTGCTTGGGATGAGCGCTACTCCACCGCGGACGCCATCTCCGAACTGATCAAACTTGGCTACGGCTGGAAAGAACGCCGCAAACTCCAGGACGCCATGGCCGCCACCGTGATCCTCAAAGACTATCTGGAGAGCCTGAGGCGTGAACCTTAAACGATTGCCCTGGCGACGTTTGCTGTTGCTCGCCCTGGTACTGTTCGCCCTCTATCTGGCCTGGGAAACTTTTGTACCAGTCAATGCCGAGCAACTGGCACTGGGAATCGCTCCCGGCGATAACGCCGCCGTCATCGCCCAAAAGTTGCATCAGCGCGGCCTCATCCGCAACCGCAACATCTTTCTGGCGCTTGCCAAACTGCGTGGCACCGACCGCAGCCTCAAGGCGGGCACCTACAGCATCGGAGGCCACTCGAACCTGCTGGGAGTCCTGAATATGTTGGAAAAAGGCTCCACCTCCGCCATCCGCATCACCTTCCCGGAAGGGCTGTCCCTGCATCAGACCCTGCTCCGCATTGAGCGCAGCGGACTGGCAAGCCTGGCTGAATTGCAGGCGGCGTCCGCCGACACAGCCCTGGTGAGGAGCCTGACCGGGATGCGGGTGTCCAGTCTGGAAGGCTGGCTCTACCCGGAAACCTACTATTTTGACCTCAGCAGCACCCCGCAAAGCATCCTGAGCCAGATGACGCGCCAATTCTTTTCCAAACTGGCAAGCGCGGGAGTGAAACCGGATTCCCTGCCGGATTTCTACCGCCGCCTGATCCTGGCTTCCATTGTGGAAAAGGAAAGCGCGCATCCGGACGAGCGGGGCCTGATCGCCGGAGTCTTCCAAAACCGGCTGGATAAGGGCATGTACCTGCAATCCTGCGCGACGGTGGATTACGTGCTGGAAACCCGCGGGGTCAAGCGCAAGGTGCTTTCTTTCAGCGACATCCGCGAGCAGTCGCCCTACAATACTTACCAGAAAAAAGGCCTGCCGCCCGGGCCGATTTGCAATCCCTCCCTCGGTTCCATCCTGGCAGCCCTGCAGCCAGCCCGCACCAACTACCTCTACTTCGTTGCCGACCGCAAGGGGCGCAACGATTTTTCCGCTACCGGGGAGGAGCACTTTGCCAAAATCCGAAAATATAAGCGCGATGAGTGGAGGTAGCTGGTATCCAGAATTGTCGTGGAAAGGATTATAGAACGCGGATGACTGGATCTTTTAGGGTGGAATGGTGGAAAGGTGGTGGAAATGTTCCCCGAAACAAATCCAACAATCTATATTCAATGTCATCACGGGCTTGACCCGTGATCCAGTCTTTTAAGGCTTCAAATAACCACCCAGCCCTGGAACAACCATCCACAGACTACACAACCGCGTCATCCCGGCCTGTCGGGGTCCCCGCCAAAGCGTGTAGCGGTTTGGTGGGGTGGCTTGAGCCGGGATCCAGTCTTTTGAAGACAGTTTGAAGTCCAAGCCGGCTCTGAGCTTGGTGAAAGCCTTAAAATTTGCATTGCCGGCTTGAACTCCAAACTACCAGCCAGCATGGAGTTCAAAAAGCCTTTCCCGATTCATAATCTCCACCAGACACTTGGGCTTTTTGGACTTCATGCGTAAACGCGACCCATTTGGAAGAAATCCTGTTTTACTAACGCAGACCAAACAGCATTATCCGATATCAGGCCTGGCTTCCCGGTAAATCAAAGACTTCATCTTCACCCAAAGACCCGTCAACCTTTACGATAATCCTTCATACCGCCCTCCCTTGCTGCTACAGCGTTTGATGCCATCATCCTTAGGTTATCCTTATAAACTATAAGGTTGACCCCAGGAAGACCCACTCCAGAGCACCGGATGCAAATGGGAGCCATCCGGGAAAAATACCCGGCGCAATCCGCTGTCCATGCCCGGAGCGGAGATCTTTGAATACAGTCCGAATGTGTAAAACTCTGTGTATGTTAGCACTGCTTATAATTAACTCTTTTAGCACGTCAAGTTGTGGAAGTCCAAACATAGAAAAGCCCCGGAGCTGATCCGGGGCTTAAGTGGCTGGGATGAGAGGATTCGAACCCCTATAAACGGAGCCAGAGACCGTTGTCCTACCATTGAACGACATCCCATTATAATATGGCTGGGCAGGGAGGATTCGAACCCCCGTATGGCAGGACCAAAACCTGCTGCCTTACCGCTTGGCGACTGCCCAAAAAGTATATCTGGCGGAGAGGGAGGGATTCGAACCCTCGGTAGGCTTTTGACCTACACACGCTTAGCAGGCGTGCACCTTCAGCCAGCTCGGTCACCTCTCCCCATGTAGGGTCACACTATGTTGTGGCGGAGGATGAGGGATTCGAACCCCCATGGGCAGAACCCGGCGGTTTTCAAGACCGCTGCCTTACCAATTAGGACTAATCCTCCCCAATAAGTTCTGTCCTTGAATCTGAAGGCGGGATTTTTGTCAATCACTTTCTTTATGTCGCCGGCGCAAAGCAATCTCCGGTGGCTAATCCCAAATATGGCAGGCGGAAACACTTGGGCTGGACTTGGGTAATGGGAATCATCTATGGCTTTGTGATCGAACTGGTTACCAGCGTCATCTTCAAGGCAAGGCAAAAATAGCTTCCACAACTGAAACTGGGTTTTCGCATCTGATTATGTTGTGGGAATACGGAAAGGGGGATTAGCGGAAAGAAAAAATGGTGGGCCCAGAGGGAGTCGAACCCCCGACCGTCCGGTTATGAGCCGGAAGCTCTACCAACTGAGCTATAGGCCCCTCATTATTGTCTTGCACTTACATTTTTAGACCTGCATTTTGTCAAGCAAAATCGCCGGACGGGCTTTGCGAAAAGCATTTATGTCCTGGCAGGGAAAAAATACTTTACAAAAGCGGGGGGACGGGTTATCTTGTCATTCAAGGAAAAATGAAGATGAGAAAGCTGATCATATACGTCGCCTTACTTACTTGCGTTGGCCTGGGTGCCACCAAATACGCGGGGGAGATTTTCCAGCTCAGCCCCGGAGTGTTAAACCAGGCCATGGGTAACACCGGCCTCACCTGGAACGGCAGCCTTTCCGCCGGATGGTGGAATCCAGCCCTGCTGGCCACTTCATCCCAGGGAGGAGCGGAGCTGATGCGCAGCGAGAACTTTGAAGGCCTGCTGCAGCAAAACCAGTTTGCCCTCAGCCTGGGCGGAAAGACCCGCAGCGCCATCCTTGTCAGCCATATAGGTATCGACAAGATCAAACTAACCCGCCTGGAAAACGACGCCGACTCGCTCAGCAACGCCAACCGCCCCGTGGTCTGGAAGACCGTGAGCAACAACGACGTGGTGCTCTACGGCAGCATCGCCAGGAGCGTTAAAAACAAGCTGCATCTGGGCCTCACGCCCAAGCTTGCCTACAGGAACCTGGCGGAGAACTCCGGCTATGGCTTCGGAGCCGACCTCGGGTTGCTCTGGAATGCTGGCGGAGGCTTCAGCGCGGGAGCCAACCTGCGCGACTTCTTTACCACCCGGATCATCTGGGAAAACGGCACTCACGAGGTTGCAATCCCCAATCTGGACCTGGAACTTGCCTACAGCTTCGCGCTCCTGGGCAAAAAAGTTCCGGTGCATCTCGCGTTGCGGGGTCAAACCTACGCGGAAGGACGGGGAGATGCTTCCAACCTTTCCTTTGGCGAGTTCAGCACAGACCTGCATGGCGGCGTCCTGGTGCAACCCATCCCCCAACTGAACGTGATGGCGGGCTGGGACGTGGACAGCTTCACCGCCGGACTTGGCGTCCGCTGGTGGAATCTGGGGCTTGACTACGCCTGGCGCAACGGCTCGGATGACGCCTTGGGCTATTCCCAGAGGGTCGCGCTCAGTTATTCATGGTAAAAATCGCCCTGTTGGGGGCAACCGGCTCCATCGGCACATCCACTTTGGCTGTGCTGAGGGAACAATCCACCCAATTCTCACTGGTTCTGGCGTCGGCGCATTCCGATCATGCCAAACTGCTGAAGATCGCCGCCGAGTTTGACATCCCCTGCCTGGCATTTACAGGCATTACAGACCAGGTAACGCAGGCGGAAATCCGCGCCCAGGCTCCCCAGAGGAGAATCGTCTTTGGCGAGGACGCCCTGATCGGGGCATTGGCGGAAACAGATTACGATACCGGACTGAACGCCATCAGCGGCTCCGCGGGGCTGCGTGCCAGCTTTGCCATCGCGGAACGCGGCAAGCGGCTTGCCCTCGCCAACAAGGAATCCCTGGTGATGGCGGGACATCTGCTGCTGCCCCTCATCAAAGCCAAAGGTGCCGAACTGCTGCCTGTGGATAGCGAGCACAGCGCCATCTTCCAGGCTATCGGCGCTCATCCCCGCTCCGAGATCAGGAAACTGCACATCACGGCCTCCGGCGGCGCATTCCGCGACCTGCCCCTGGCGGATTTTGCCAGCATCACGGTGGAACAAGCCCTCCGGCATCCAAATTGGGATATGGGCGCCAAGGTGACCCTGGACAGCGCCACGATGTTCAACAAAGCCCTGGAGGTGATGGAGGCGCATTGGCTGTTTGGCCTGCCCTACAAGCGAATAGAGGCGGTCATCCACCCCCAGTCCGTGATCCACTCCCTGGTGGAGTTCGTGGATGGTTCCCTGCTTGCCCAGATGAGCGTTCCGGACATGAAGCTACCCATCCTCTACGCCCTGTCCTATCCCCACAGGCTGCCTTCAGAACTGGTGCAAACCGACCTGACAGCCCTGCCCGCCCTCAGCTTCGCTCCCATCGATAAAGAGCGCTATCCCCTCTACTATTTAGGATTGGAGGTCGCCCAGGCCGGAGGCATCCTGCCCACGGTGCTCAACAGCGCCAATGAAGCGGCTCTGCGCCTGTTTCAGGAGCGTAAGATCGGCTTCACCCAGATCCATGGCGTCTGCGCGGAGGCGGTCGCGGGCTTTCCCAATGAGGCGGAACCCTCGCTGGAGAACGTCATCCACGCCAACACAGAGGTTTACAGGCGGATAATCCGCTCTTACTAAGCAGGATTCAGCAAATCAATCCTGGATTTGGGGCGGCTGGTTCAGCTTACCGAGGAAGAGCAACGTGTTGCTGGGTTTGTGCAAGATCATGTAGATGAATGGCTTGTCCGCGCGGAACACGGGAATCTGCGGCGTTGGGCCAGCGGCGGCCTTGGTGGACATCACCACACCCGTTGCGGCGGCGGCTTCCGTGCCTTCCTCATTCACTTCCACAAAAGCTTTGTGGACGATGTCCATGATAAAGAGCCCGGGCACTTTCTCCTCGTCCCGAATCCCGGAAAAATCCGCGGTATTCGAGTTGAAAGCGTCTTGCATCCCCATACCCTTCAATATCTCCACTATCCCTTCCAAGCTGATGTCCAGCTTGAACTTGGGCATAAAGACCTTCACCTGGCTCATGCCCAGTTTCCGCTGCCAGGCGCTGAGGTTTGCCGGAGTCAGATCCTTTGCCAAAGCGTCAATATCGTCCGGCAGCAGCACCAGCATCGAGAGTTCCTCTTCCTCGTAGGGAAGCTCCAGCACCTGCAGGCCGGGCAGCTCCGCGTAACGGTAGTCGCCCCGGGCGTGCATCATCATTACAGGACGGCTGTCTGAGGCGCTTCTCGACCTGGATGAGGTGTAAAACTTGTCTTCCCGGGTGAGGTTGGGGTCGAACTGGGTGAGCCAGTTGCCCTTGAAATAGATGGCGTTCACCAGCACCATGCCGTGGTTGCTGCCCTCGATGTGTCCGGCGTTGACCAGGTTTTTGATGCGTTCTTTGGTCTTGCGTTCGACCCAGCGGTTGATGAAGTCCGCCGAACCCCGGGCATCGCCGAAATCAAGCGAGTAAAGCTCACTGGCATAGGACTTGCGCATCAGGGTCTGAAACTCCGGCAGCACATAATCCTCATATTTCCTGGCGCCGAAGATGGCGTTGGCGACAGTCAGTTCAGCGTTGCCCCTGTCTTGCAGGTCATTCAGAGCTTGTTGCAGGGAGCGCATAGCCTCATGCTGGTTTTCGGCAGGCCTGGCAAAGGACAGGGCTTTCGCCATCTGCTCCGCGGTATTGCCCCGCGCGCCCCCATAGACCATGGAAAGCGCCGTGGAGATGCTATAGGGTGAGAAAAAGAGGTTTTCGCCCTGCTGGTTTGCCGCCTGGAACATTCTCAGGGCAAAGGCTGTGCCCTGTTCTCCGGAGGCATACTCCGTGTCCGGTTTGTCCAGCTCCGCCAGTTCCTGTGTCTTGTTGCAGGAACAGCCGAGGCCCAGCACCAGGGCCAGGATCAGGAAATACTTGGATATGGCCATGTTTCTCGCTCCTTTCAAATATTGGCAAGATAGGTCGCCGGGGCATGCCCGTCAACCTTTATAATTGTTACCCGCGGAATGTGGATTTACTGCTAAGGATTACGGATAGCCCTCCTCACTTGATGAGGCTGAGCTTGCGGGTGGCCAGCCGCCTGCCTCCTTGCTGCAGGGAAACAAGATAGACTCCGCTGGGGCAGGGCTTGCCCGAGGCGTCCGCGCCATCCCAGGATAGGCTCTGTTGCCCGTTCCGGGCTGCCTCCACAGGGAAGGAGCGCAGTAACTGACCCCGCAGGTTATAGACACAGAGCCGTGCTTCTGACCCATCTTTTCCCCGCTCCAGGCTGAAGTTCAGGCGGACGCTGCCGCGGAAGGGGTTGGGACTGCAATCCAGGCTGGCCCCGGGCGCGGGAGGCTGCTCATGGCCCGGCGTCCCGAGCACGGGGAGGTGGATATCCAGCGCCAGGTAGCAGACATTCCCCTCGCCATAATAAGGCCCAGGCCCGGGGCTGGTGTTTGCCACCCACCAGACACTATCGTCGAAATAGAGCAGAAAGAGGCGCAAAACGCGGTTACCGGAGTCGTCCACTCCCATGTCGATCATCCTGTCCGCGGGATAGACGAAGGTCATGGTCTCGCCCAAAGCCGGATTCTGGGCATGATCCAGCACGATGGGATCCAGCCAGGTGTAGCCGTTGTCCGGCGAGACACTGATGTAAATCTGCGGCCCGGTCACCCCGGAATCCTGTTGCCTGGCTCTGCTGTCCGCCCACACACAGGCCATGGCGCCACCGGATTCGGCAAAGCTCATCTTGACGTTGTTTTGCTGAGTCATCATGGCGCCGTTGCTTTCCTCCGTATCCCAATGCGGGAAGGGAAAATAGGTGGTATAGACGGGGTAGCCGTCCACAAGCTCATCCACCCAATGGTCTTCATCCACATCCCAAGGGGTGTAGCAGGGATCGGAGTGAGGTGTAGCGCCGCGGGGGAAGAGATCGTGGATGCTGAAGCTTTCGCTGGCGGTGTCGAACCAGATATCGCGCACGCTAAAGAGGGTGGTATGCCAGGAATAGCCCCCTTCCGTGCCTGTGTAGAGCAGGGGAAAGTGCAGCCTGCCGGCACGATCCCAGACCACGTTGAAGTGATTGCTGGAGAAGGGGATGAAGTATATGTTGGACGGATCCCAGGAAGCGATCTGGTCGTTCACGGGCGAGGGAAGCTGGGCCGCGGAAACGGAAATCCGCCGCCAGGCGCCGGAGCCATAGCTGTCGTTGATGAACACGGTCAGAAACTGGGAACTGTGTATTGAATCCACAGCATATTCAGAATGCCATCCAAGCAGATAGACCCGTCCGTCGTCGCCGCAGGCCAGGGTTCCCTGCCAGTTGTGGCAGAATCCTTCCAGTTCATACCAGTCGTTCATTTCCGGGACACTCGTGTAGTTCCAGTTCAGGGAGCTTCCATTGTAGAGGTCATCGGTGGAGAAATCGGCATAAGCCAGCAACACATTGGGGCTGTGGTTATTGGCTTCGCCCCCGGTGCGATTGCGCCCCAAGATATAAGCCCGGCGCAAACCGGCTGTGGGCGAAGGCCCGATGCTGATGGTGGGCCAGATGAATTCGCCGCTTCTGACCGCATCGTAGGGGACAGGATTGTCCACCACCAAAAAAGGCTGCCACTCGGGAATCTGGATGCCGCTCATCTCACTGCAGACCAGAGGGATATCCAAACAGTTGTCATTGTCGGGCCAGGGAACCGCTTCGTGCCAGACAAAGAGCGGCCAGCCAGTCTCTGCGTCCACCTTCACGGATCCGAAGCCCTGCCGCTGGGCTTGCAGATGCCAGTAATCCATGTTCAGTTCCAGCGCTCCGCTGGTGTCCACCCTGGCCAGATATATCTTTCTCTGGCTGGCGTAGCTTCCCGTGATGGCTTGGTAGAGCATATAGATGTCCTGACCATGGCTGGCATCTTGCACCGCCACAGGGGTATCCATGTAGCAGCCGATCATGTAATCATACCAGGACTGGGCAATGACGGTGGGTGCAACCGATATTTCATACGCGGGTGCCTCGGCCGCAAGCGCCTGGCCAAAAAGAATGAATAGAACCAACAAAGTAATTAGCTTTCTCATAATTCTGCCTCTGAACAAAGTTTATAGGTAGAGGAGTGGATGTCAAGCTCTTTCTTGCCGGGGGATGAAAGAATTATCATCCACGAATTTCACGATTTTACACGAATTAAAAGAGCAGGATAAGGGCAAGTGTCCAATATAAAACGAGCACCCGACCCAGAAACAAACCACAACAAGCTACACACCGTGTCATCCCGGCCTGCGAGCCGGGATCCAGTCTTTTAGAAACATACGCGTAAGGTTATTAAAAAGCAGGACACCTTTCCACCTCAAAAACACCTTTCCGCCAATTATCCCCCCATATATATAGGTGCTACGACCCCTTCATGCCAGGCGGGAAGCGGATCCCAGGGCAAGTATATAAATATACTTGCCTTTGATGGCATGGCCATGTGTCGGCCACTTTTCTTTCCCCTCGCGCGCGGGTGGCTCTCATTTGCATCTGGCATTTTGGCGTGAGTCTTCCTTAGGTCAACCTTATAATTTATATGGTTGACCTAAGGATGATGGCATCAAATCCAGTAGCAGCAAAGGAGGGCGGTATGAAGGATTATGGAGAAAGTTGCGGTATTTTTGTGGAAAGGTGTTTTTGAGGTGGAAAGGTGGAAAGGTGAAATGGTGGAAAGGTTCCCCCGAAACAAGCTCTACCAGGCTATATACTGTGTCATCCCGGGCAAGCCGGGGTCCTCGACGGATCGGCAACGATCCGGTGGGGTGGGATAGCTTGACCCGGGATCCAGTCTTTTGGAAACACCCGTGGAAAGGTGGAAATGGCGGTTCAGCGACCGCCAGTACAAAGTAGCGGCGCTTGCCATAGCGCCGTTTGGGATTGCCGTCCATGGGGGGGTGGCAAAGTCCGTTTGCCACAGAGACCGGAGGTCTCTTCCAAACAGGCAACTCCGTTGCCTCTGCCGAACAGACTTCGGCAGCCCTTAAATTATCCGCGTGAACCGCTTGAGCCGTGATCCAGTCTTTTGAAAATGAGAACAAACCGTTTATAATGCAAGCAAAAAAGTTTTAGCGTCGGCAACGATCGGAATGGATGACAGCAGCCTCTCTGATACAATGGATTAGTTGGTTTACAGTCCCTTCAACAGGGCATGGCGCGGCCCCAGGGTGGAAACCAGGAGCCCCTCAGCTTGGAAATGGGCGAGAATCTCGCCCAGGCAGACGGTTCCGGCATGGATGATGTCCGCGCGGTCAGGATCCATCCCGGGCAGCTCTCTGCGTCCCCGCAGGTCAAGTTTCTGATACAGTGACGCCTGGCGCCTGAGTTCTTCCGCGCTCAGCCAACTGCCCTGCACAAGCTCCGCAGAATACGATGAAAGCCCAAGGGACACGGCGGCCATGGTGCAGACGCCGCCCCCGCCGCCAATGACGGGCAGACCGGGATAACCGGGAAAGGCTGCCTCCAGATGGGAGCGGACGCTTGCGCGCAAAGCCGCGACCTGTTCCGGCAAAGCGGGATCGGAGAGGAGAAAGCTTTTGGTGAGCAACAGTGCGCCCAGAGGAAGGCTGCGCTGTAAATCGATCCGCGTTCCTTCGCCAAAGGTGAATTCGATGCTGCCTCCGCCACAGTCGATCACCAGCTTGCGTCCCTCACCCTGATGCAGGGATGCCGAGGCCATCCAGCTTAGCCGGGCTTCCTCCTCCGGGGAAAGAACCTGCACCTGCCAGCCAAACCTGGAGCGCACCGCCCCGATGAAGTCCCGCGCGTTGCTTGCCTCCCGCAGGGTGTAGGCTCCCACGCAGAGAACCTGCTGCACACCCTCACGGCGGCAAATCCGCTCCATCTCCTCCAATGTCCGCAATCCCCGTTCAAAGGCCGCGGGGCCGATGCTTCCGCTGGCGGCAAGATCGGCTCCCAGCTTGCAGCTCAGGCTGAAATCCGCCACCAGCTCCGGTTCTCCGCTGTCCACCCGCGCGATCGCGCACTTGAAGGAGTTGGTGCCCAGATCAATTACGGCTTTCATGGTGAAAAGCCTTTGCCAGATTGCAGGATATGCGCCGGCCTGGGATCAGCGCTCCGGCTCGGCATCCGAGGCTGGTTCCTTGTAGCTCAGAAAGAGTTCATAGACATCCTGGGGCAGCCTCTGGCTCCTGCCTTCACTGGCAAAGACCACGATCATCTCCGCCCGGAAGCAGAGCTCATGGCGGGAATTGAGGATTTCCTGGATCCAGTGCCCCTTGACCCGGGTGAGTTTATCATACCAACTGCGGACGATGATCACTTCCTCCAAATCGATGGCTTTCCGGTAGTCAAGGCTGAAGCTGCGGATGAAGATTTGCAGGTTTCGCTCCCTCATGCGGGTGATGGACATATCCATCTCCAGCATGGCCTCGGAGCGGGCGCATTCCAGGATTTGCAGGTAGTTCGCGTTGTTGAGATGGCCATAGACGTCGCACTCGTAGCCATATATCCTTTTGCGAAATTCAAATATCATGTTGTTCTCCTTGGATCGGAAGCTGTGGCGGCATTTTGTGCTTGACCGAATGGCAAGCTCCAATTCTGATGCATGGAACAATTTCCGAAAAGAGGATATTATGTCCAAGAAATCTGTCAACCCCAAATTTGCCAAAGCCGCCCCCAAAAGCGCTCCGGCAAAGGAGACCGCGCAAAATAGCACTCCCGCCTGGAATCCCCGCTATCTGACTTTGGCGCTGATGGCTCTGCTGCTGATCGCGGTGAGCCTGCTATACTTTCCGGTGGCGTTCAAGGGCTACACGCCCAAAAACGCTTCGGATATCTCGCAATGGCAAGGCGCGGCAAACAAGATCATAGAATACAACAAGACCCACGCGGACAACGCCTTGTGGACGCAAAGCATGTTCAGCGGCATGCCGTCCTACATGATCTCCTTTCCCAACCGCTGGCCGTTTTTGGAGAACCTTTCCAAGCTCACGGACAAGGTGATCAACTGGCGTATCTTCCTGCTGTTCGTGGGCGGAATGGGCATGTTTTTCCTCTTACGGCATCTCAAGCTGGATGTGTGGACAAGCTTTTTCGGGACGGTGGCCTTCGTGTTTTCCTGCCACTGGCTGGGGCTGGTGGAGATCGGGCACAACACCAAGTTCCGCGCCATCATGTATATACCCTGGGTGCTCTGGGCGCTGTTCAGGCTACGCAAGGAACCGGATCTGCTGGGGCTGGGTTTCCTGGCCACGACCCTGATCATGCAGTTGAGGGAAAACCATCCCCAGATCAGCTACTACCTCTATCTCTTTGTGGGAATGTACTGGCTGTGGCAGTTGATCGAGAGCGTCCGCAAGAAAGACGGTAAACGCTTTGTAGCCTTTACCTTGCTGATGGTGCTGGCCTTTGGGCTGACGGCATTGGCTGTGATGAATCCCTATCTTAGCACGCTGGAATACAGCCACCATACCATGCGCGGAGGTCCCCAGGGCCTGGAAACCAGCTACGCCCAGGGCTGGAGTTTCCATCCCAAAGAGATTCTCACCTTCATCATCCCCGACTTCTTTGGCGGGATCAGCCCCAACTATTGGGGTTACATGCCTTTCACCCAAATCTATAACTACTTTGGACTGGTGGTGCTGGCCTTTGGCGTGCTGGCCCTCTGCGGGCGGAAACACAGGCGCCTGGCGGTCTTTCTCTGGATCGCATCCTTGATCTTTCTCATCATGTCCTTCGGCAGCGCAACCCCCTGGCTGAGCGGACTGTTCATGAAGTATCTGCCCTATTTCAACAAGTTCCGTGTGCCCTCGATGATCCTCACCATGGTGCAGGTGATAGCCGCGCTGCTGGCGGCTTTGGGACTGGACACCCTGCTTAGCGAAGTGAACAACCGGGAGCAGAAGTGGAGCAAGGGATTGTTCCGCGCTTTCTGGATCTGCGGGGGAATCTTTGTGGTCTGGCTGCTGCTGGGCAAGACCGTTTTTGGCGGGCTGAGCTTCACCACAGCAGGAGAGATGGCGCAGCTCGAGCAATACAACAAGATGGCGCGCCTGCCGCAACTCAAGGCAGACCGGCTGGCGCTGCTCTACAACAGCGGCGTGCTGAGCCTGCTGCTCCTCACCGTCAGCATTGGCCTGGCCTATCTGCACAGCGTGAAGAAGCTGCCGCGCCTGGCCTTGGTGCTGCTGCTCACCCTGGTGGTCTTTATCGACCTCTATGTATATACCGGAAAGCATCTTAAGAGTGAAAACCTGCAAGCCCGGCAGGAGTATTTTGACAGCTTCCAGGCCCGGGACTACGACAGTTTCCTCCTGCAAGACACCGGCAACCATCGCATCTATCCCATCGGTTTAAACCTTTTCAGTCAAACTCAACTGACACGTTCTCAGGGCGAATGGGCTTATCACCATCAGACCGTGAACGGCTATTCCGCCGCCAAACTGAAACGCTACAACGACCTGCTCAACCTGATCCCACACGATGCCAGACTACCTGGAGAATGGCGGCGCTACCTGATGAATCTTTACGCTCCGGAGAAGGGCAGCATGCCCCGCGAAGCGGCGACCCCCGTCCTGGATATGCTCTCCGTGAAGTATTTCCTGCATCCCGACAATCTGCCTTTGGATTCGCTGCTCACCAAGCTGGAGCCCGTTTTCACCGGATATGACGGCACCACGGTTTTCCGCAACAACAGCGCCCTGCCCCGCGCCTGGTTTGTGGACTCGGTGCAAAAGGTGGCTCCGGCGGATTCCATCCTGGGTTTGATGGCCCTGGAAAGCTTCAACCCCCGCTCCCTTGCCTATGTGGAAAGCGATCTGAAAGGCGTGCAGGCACCTGATTCCGCCAGCGTGAAACAAACCGTGGCTGAAATGCACCAGCTTGCCTACGACGTTTACACCGACAAACCCGCTTTCCTCGTCTTGAGCGAAATCTATTACCCCGCGGGCTGGAAAGCCAGGCTGGACGGCAAGGAAATCCCCATCCATGCCGCCAACTACGTCCTGCGCGGCCTGCAGATACCGGCGGGACAGCACAAGCTGGAACTGAGCTTTGAACCGAGTTCCTACAAGCAGAGCGTGATTCTGAGCCTGATCGGCCTGCTGGCAGCCTTGCTTGCCCTGCTGGCCGGGCTTTTCCTAAAGTATCGCAAAGCGCATCCCGCAGAGCAACAGGGATAAAGGCTTATGAGAATCAACAACGCCGATTACCGCAGCGTCTGGTGGGAGCATGGCCGCCTGAAAATGATTGACCAAAACAGGCTCCCGCAGGATTTCGTGATCGCGGAGTTCACCAGCCATGAAGCCGTGGCGGACGCCATCCGCTACATGACCGTGCGGGGAGCCCCTGCCATCGGGGCCGCGGGCGCTTTCGGCCTGGCGCTGGCTGCGCAGAGCGCACCGGAAACCAAGTTCCGCGCCTCCCTCAAACAAGCCCGGCAACTGCTGATCACCACCCGCCCCACGGCTGTGGACCTTGTCAACGGCGTGAATTACGTGTATGAGGAGGCCATCCGCTTTATTCCGGACATCCCCCACGCCAGACAGGTAGCGATCCTCGCCGCCAACGAATTTGCCAACCGCAGCGCGGAAGAGTGCCGTATGCTTGGCGAGATCGGCAACACCCTAATCCCGGACGGAGCCCGCATCCTCACCCATTGCAACGCCGGAGCGCTGGCGACGGTGGACTGGGGCACCGCTCTGGCCGCCATCCGCGCGGCTCACCGGGAAGGCAAGCAGATCTTCGTCTATGTTTCCGAGACCCGTCCCCGCTTTCAGGGAGCCCGCCTCACGGCTTTCGAGCTGGAGCAGGAGGGCATTTCCCACGCCATCATCCCGGATTCCGCCTCCGGCTACTACTTCTGGAAGAAGGAGATCGACTTGGTGATCACCGGCGCGGATCGCGTCTGCCTCAACGGCGATATCGCCAACAAGATAGGCACCTACCAGAAAGCCATCCTCGCCAAAGAGCACGGCATCCCCTTCTATGTGTCCGTGCCGCTTTCCACCTTCGATCTTACCTGCAAGGAAGGCGGGGACATCCCCATCGAGTTCCGTCCGGATGACGAAGTTAGAATCTTTGGGGGAGTGCAGCTTAGCAACCCCGGTTCCCCGGTGCTGAATCCCTCCTTCGATATCACGCCCGCCAGCTACATCACCTCCATCATCACCCCCGCGGGCATCTTCGCCCCCGAGGAAGCCGCCAAAAAGGCGCAGGGCTGATATGAACGGCAGTCCCCGGCAGATCGACCTGCTCATCCAGGGCGGTATCATCCTCTGCATGGACGCGGAGCGGCGCGTTCTGGAAGGCCACTGCATCGCCATCGATAAAGGCCGCATCCTGGAGATTTGCCCCGACAGCGCGGACAAATACCAGCCAAAGCAAAGCATCAACGCCAGCGACTGCATCGTGATGCCGGGCCTGATCAACCTGCACACCCATCTGGCGATGACCTACTTTCGCGGCCTGGCGGATGACCTGCCCCTGGAAAGGTGGCTCAATGACTATATCTGGCCGCTGGAAGCCCGCCTGCTGAACCGTGACTTTATCTACCATGCCGCTCTGCACGGGGCGGCGGAGATGATCAAGAACGGCATCACCCAGATCAACGACATGTATTTCAACATGGCCGCCATCGCCGACGCCTGCACCGCCGCGGGATTGAGGGCTGTGATCGGGGAAGTGGTGCTGGACAACGGCAGCAGCTCCCCCAAGAAGCGGGAGTTTGGCAGCATGGTGCTGGAATACCGGCAGCGCTACGCGGACAATCCCCTCATCGATTTCTGCCTGACGCCACATTCGATCTACGCCTGCTCGAGGGATTCTCTGGAGCAGGTCGTCCACGCCTCCCGCAAGCACAATATCCTGCTGCACATGCACCTTTCCGAGACCCGCTCCGAGGTGGAGCAGTGCCAGAAAGAGCGCGGCTGCAAGCCCGTGCAATATCTGAAAGAGATCGGTATGCTGGAATGCCCCGCGATCTACGCCCACGGCATCTGGCTGGATGAGGAGGAGATCGACCTGCTCTCCGGCACCCCCTCCAGCATCGCCATCTGCACGGACAGCAACCTGAAGCTGGCCTCCGGCATCCTGCCCCTCGCGTCCTATCTGAAAAAGGGGATAAACGCCTGTTTCGCCACCGACGGCGTCGCCAGCAACAACAATCTGGACATCCTTGCCGAGATGGATTGCACCACCAAGCTGCACAAGGCCATCACGGGCGATCCCTGTTTCCTGCCCGCGCCCCAGGTGCTGGCCATGGCCACCGTCGAAAGCGCCCGCGCCCTTGGCGTGGAGCGGCAACGCGGTTCGCTGGAAGCGGGCAAGGACGCCGACATCTGCATCCTCTCGCTGAACGGAGTGGAAAGCCAGCCCCTCTACAACCCCTACTCCCAGGTGGTCTATAACCTTGGCTCCAAACAGGTTAGGGATGTGGTAATCCAGGGAGAGGTCGTGCTCCGGCATGGCGTGCTGCAAAAGCTGGATGAGGCCGAACTGCTTGGATTTTCCCGGCAATACCAGAATCAGATCAAGGCGGAACTCAAGCTGTGAAATCCATCAAAAACCGCCGCGCCACCCACGATTATCTGATCATCCAGAAATATGAAGCCGGTATCTCCCTGGCTGGCAGCGAAATCAAATCCATCCGCGCCGGCAGGGTCAACTTCAAAGACAGCTATGCCCGCATCGAGGCGGGGGAATGCTGGCTGCTGAACCTGCACATCAGCCCCTGGGAAACAGCCGCCCATTTCAACCACGATCCCGACCGCAAAAGGCGTCTGCTACTCCACCGCCACGAGATTCGCCGCCTCAGGGCCAAAACCGAGGAGCAGGGCATGACCCTAGTGCCCCTGGAGCTCGTCATCAACGAAAAAGGGCTTTGCAAGGTCATTCTGGCGCTGGCCAAAGGGAAAAAGACCTACGACAAGCGGGAAAGCCTGCAAAAGAAAGACCTCGAACGCGAAAGGGAACGCGGCCACGGCCGGGATTACGGCAGGGATTAGCGGTCATCGCCTGATTTTAATACAAACCACAGCAAGTTCACGCAGATATACGCGGATTATTTGAGGGCTGCCGAAGTCTGTTCGGCAGAGGCAACGGAGTTGCCTGTTTGGAAGAGACCTCCGGTCTCTGTGGCAAACGGACTTTGCCACCCCCAAGGTACTGGCTCACGGCTCAAATCACCCCACCAAACCGCTATGCGCTTTGGCGAGGACCCCGACAGGCCGTGATGACACGGTGTGTAGTCTGGTGTGCTTTGTTTCAAGGCTGGCTGGTTGTTTTCAAAAAGACTGGATCCCGGGTCGCTGCCCGGGATGACACAGAATATAGCTTGGTGGACTTGTTTCGGGGGAACCTTATCACCATTTCACCTTTCCACCTTTCCACCTCAAAAAACCTTTCCACCTTCAAAAATCCTGCTGATCCTGTCGATCCTGTCATCCGCGTTCTATAATCCTTTTCACCAATGCACAAAAAGAACGCAAACAATATAGTATTACATTCACCGATAACAACGTCAATATTCTGCATAATCCTTCATAGCGCCCTCCCTTGCTGCTCCTGCATTTGGTGCCATCATCCTTAGGTCATCCCTCACCGGGTTAAGGATGACCCACGGAAAATATAGACTTAGCTCACCTTGGCAAATGAGGGCGGCATTTATTTCAGGCGGGCGCATTATTTGGCAAGTTCCAGGCGAACGAGGGCAAAGAGTGGCTGATTTCGCCATTTTGCCGTCATCTTTCGCGTGCTGTGAAGACTGCTCTGAATTTGATTGACATAATCCCGCCCCTGAAATCAGTGGATAGTACTAAGCTGACAATTATTATTAAATCATACAAGGAGTTATCACATGGCAAAGCAAATCAAAGCCACCATGGATGGCAACACAGCGGCGGCACACGTCGCATATGCCTTCGCGGAAGTGGCGGCCATCTTCCCCATCACCCCATCATCCACGATGGGTGAACTCGCCGACGCCTGGGCCTCGGAAGGGCGCAAAAACATCAACGGCACCACAGTGGACGTGATCGAAATGCAATCCGAAGCAGGTGCCGCCGGCGCCGTCCACGGAGCTCTTTCCGCCGGAGCGGTCACCACCACTTTCACAGCCTCACAAGGCCTGATGCTGATGCTGCCGAATATGCACAAGATCGCCGGCGAAATGCTGCCCACGGTCTTTTACGTGACAGCCCGTTCCCTCGCAGCGCAGTCCCTCTCTATTTTTGGCGACCATTCCGACGTGATGAGCGCCCGCAACACCGGTTGGGCGCTGCTCGCCGCCAACAGCGTGCAGGAAGTCATGGACCTCGGCCTGGTGGCCCAGCTTGCCACGATGAAAACCTCCATTCCTTTCGTGCTCTTCTTTGACGGTTTCCGCACCTCCCACGAGCTGCAAAAGGTTGAAGTGATTGACTATGAGACCATGGCCAGCCTCAACGATCCCGCCCTGGTGGAGGCTTTCCGCCAGCGCGCCCTCAATCCGGAAAACCCCCGCGTCAAGGTGGGGCAGCAGAATCCGGATGTCTATTTCCAGGGACGCGAGACCAGCAACAAGCACTACCTGGAAGCCCCGGGCATCGTAGAAGAGATGATGGAAAAGGTCGGCGCCACCGTCGGCCGCAGCTACAAGCTGTTCGACTATGTGGGACACCCCGAGGCCGAACACGTGATCGTGGCCATGGGCAGCGCTTGCGAGACCATCGAAGAAACAATCACCTACCTTAACGCCAGGCGCGGTATGAAGCTGGGACTGGTCAAAGTCCGCCTCTACCGCCCCTTCAACGTGACGCGTTTCCTTACCGCCCTGCCTGCCAGCGTGAAAAACGTGGCTGTGCTCGACCGCACCAAGGAACCGGGCGCGATCGGCGAACCCCTCTACCTGGATATCGTCTCCGCCCTCAAGGACCGCCCCGGCATATTCACCATCGGCGGACGCTATGGCCTCTCCAGCAAGGACTTCACCCCCACCATGGTCCTGGCTGTTTACAAGCATCTCATGGCCAAGGGCTTCCATGGCTTCACCGTGGGCATCGACGACGATGTCACCAAACTTAGCCTGCCCTTGGACGAATATATCGACCCCAGCCCGGAAGGAACCATCAACTGCAAGTTCTGGGGCCTCGGCTCCGATGGCACCGTGGGCGCCAACAAGAACAGCATCAAGATCATCGGCGACAACACCGACCTCTATGTGCAGGGCTATTTCCAATACGATTCCAAGAAAAGCGGCGGCATCACCAGAAGCCACCTCCGCTTTGGCAAAAGCCCCATCAAGAGCCAGTATTTTGTGACCAAGGAAGACTTTGTGGCCTGCCACAATCCAGCCTTCATCGGCCGTTTCGACCTCCTGGAAGGCATCAAGGAAAACGGCGTCTTCCTGCTCAACTCCTCTTGGACACGCGAGGAAGCCTTCAGCAACCTCACCCGCGATATGCAGCAGATCATCATCGACCGCAAGATCAAGTTCTACAATGTCGATGGCCTCAAGATCGCCGAGGAAGTCGGCCTGGGCGGCAGGGTGAACACCGTGATGCAAACCGCTTTCTTCCTCATCTCCGGCATCCTGGAACGCAAGGAAGCCATCGCGCTGATCAAGGAATCCATCAAAAAGACCTACGGCCGCAAAGGCGATAAAGTGGTCAAAATGAATCTGGACGCCGTGGACAAGGTCAACGAAGCCTTGGTGGAAGTGGAAATCCCGGCCACCGTGCCCGCGGAGTGCGCGCCTCGCCTCAAGCTGGTTCCGGATGGCTCCGATGCCTATATCACAGACGTGATCGAACCCATCATGCGCGAACAGGGCGACAAGATCAAGGTTTCCCAGATGCCTCTGGATGGCTATGCCCCCAGCGGCACCGCCAAACTGGAAAAGCGCAGCGTGGCTCCCTCTGTGCCCCGTTGGATTCCCGAAAACTGCATCCAGTGCAACCAGTGCTCCTTCGTGTGCCCCCATGCCGCGATCCGCGCCAAGCTGATCGCCGAAGCTGACCTCGCCGACGCTCCCAAAACCTTCAAAACCCTCAAGGCAACCGGCGCCGAAGGATACCAATACAAAGTCCAAGTATATATCGACGACTGCCAGAGCTGCCGCGTTTGCGTCAACGAATGCCCCAAGGCCGCCCTGGTGATGCACCCCATCGAGGACGAACGCGCCAATGGCGAACAGGATAACTATCAGTTCTTTGAAGAGTTGCCTTCCGATGTGATGGGCAATTTCAAGGAAAGCAACGTGAAGGGCTCGCAGTTCAAGCAGCCGCTTTTGGAGTTCTCCGGAGCCTGCGCGGGTTGCGGCGAAACCCCCTATATCAAGCTGCTCACCCAGCTTTTCGGCGACCGCATGATCATCGCCAACGCCACAGGCTGCTCCTCGATCTGGGGCGGCACCTTCCCCACCATCCCCTATGCCAAAAACAAAGACGGCAAAGGCCCCGCCTGGGCTAACAGCCTCTTTGAAGACAACGCCGAATACGGCTTCGGCATGCGCCTGGCGGTCAATTCCCACCGCAAACTGCTCAAAGCCGCCATCGAGCAACTGCGGGATAAATCCATCGATCCCGCCCTGAAGGAAGCCCTCGGCTATGCCCTGGAACACTGGACTGCCGTCGATCAGGCCGCCAAAGACAACGCCGCAAAGGTGAAAGCCCTGCTGCCTGCCGCTATCCAGAACGCTTGCGAAGGCTGCAAACCCATCCTTCAAAAGGTTGCCGAACTGCAGGATTACCTTGTGGAAAAATCGATCTGGGCCATCGGCGGAGACGGCTGGGCCTATGACATCGGGTATGGCGGGCTGGATCATGTGATGGCCTCCAACCAGAATGTGAATGTCCTGGTGCTGGATACCGAAGTGTATTCCAACACAGGCGGACAGGCCTCCAAAGCCACTCCCCTGGGTTCCATCGCCCGCTTCGCCGAAGCCGGCAAGGAAACCAACAAGAAAGACCTCGGCATGATGATGATGAACTACGGCTACGTGTATGTGGCCGCCATCGCCATGGGAGCGAACAAAGCCCAGGCCCTGAACGCGATCATGGAAGCGGAAGCCTATCCCGGACCCTCCATCGTCATCGCCTATGCTCCCTGCATCAACCACGGCATCGATATGTCCATGAGCCAGAAACGGCAAAAGACCGCCGTGGATGCCGGCTACTGGCTGCTCTACCGCTACAATCCCCTCAATGCCGGACAGGGCAAGCATCCGCTTAGCCTGGACAGCAAGGAACCCACTCTCAGCGTGAAAGATTTCTTCAAGGACGAAAACCGCTACGCTGGGCTGCGCAGGATCTTCCCGGAACGCTCCGAACGCTTCCAGAACGAAGCAGAGGAGTTCTTCAAGGACAGATATCTGCAATACAAAAAACTAACCGAGAGCTAAAATCCTCGGCAATCCATAATCCGGCGGAGCAACACTCCGCCGGTTTTTTATGCCTGGATGTGAATCTGCCCTGGGCGGAAACGGCGAGGCAGGAACAGCATTGCAGGCTTTCCGGCTTTGCCAATCCCAGTACGCATCTACTTTTTTCAGCCTCGGCTGATTCCAGAAAAATGCTTTTAACTCTTGACATATTCATTAACCTCATTATTTGTGGTGTAGCAGGGCGTTTATAGATGTTGTTTTGGCGACAATTTGAAATACATGTAGGCCTTGTTTGAATTGTTTTTCAAGCAAGGCCGAAAACTATAGATTGTGTTTAGGAAGACTTGGCTAATCCAAGTCATTTGTTTTTTAACAAACAGATTGCCAGGGGCTTAGGATGAGTCCCGGTGACTATTTAAGGAGAACTCACAATGAAGAAATTTCTTTTTTTCACCGTGATATTGGCGGCATTTGCTTTCAGCATATCGGCTCAATACACGGAAGTTTACACCCAACCCTGTTTCAGCGATGTTGGAAACTTGTACACCAGTGCCCTGGACACTGCCGATAATATCAACTATGAGATCGCCGACAACTTCGTTAACGTTACCGATCCCATCAAGAAAGTCGAGTTTTATGGCGCTTGCGGAGCCTTTTCCGGAGACTGGTTTCCCGGCACCCCCAACGCGCAAGAGCCCTTCATCATCCGGTTCTATCAATAGGTTACTGACTGGACTGTTCCGCCCGAACCCCTTACCGCTCCTGAAACCGGCACCTACACCGTGAAACTTTACGACAGCTATGGTGATGGCTGGAACGGCAGTCAATTGGATGTCCTGGTGAACGGAGTCGTCGTTTTGGACGACATCACCCTTGCCACCGGCTATGGTCCTGAAGCTTACACTTTCAGCGCCAATGCCGGCGACATTATCTCCACTATCTTCACAGCCGGCAGCTGGGCTGGTGAAAACAGGTATGAGATTCTCGATCCGAACAATGTTGTAATCGCCACGGACGGCGAAGGCACGAACCCACCCACCGGTATTGATGTTCCCCAGCCGCCCCAACCCCTGATCGCTCCTGCAACCGGCACCTATACCGTGAACCTTTACGACAGCTATGGTGATGGCTGGGACACCAGCCTGCTGAGTGTGTATGTGAATGGAACCATCGTTCTGGAGGACATCACCCTTGCCACCGGCGCTGGTCCTGAAGCTTACACTTTTACCGCCAATACCGGCGACGAGGTCTGCACCGTTTTCAAGACCGGCGCTTGGCCTGGTGAAAACTGGTATGAGATTCTCGATCCGGACAGTGTTGTCATCGCCACCGATGGCCCCAATCCTCAGGGAATCGGATTCATCCCAGAGGAGATCCTGTATGAGCCTACCTGGGGAACCCCGGATTATGAATTCAACGTGAATTGCACCACCTCCTATTATATGGACGCATGGGATACATGGGAGGTTTACAAGTTCGAAGCTGTCCTTCCCGAAGAGGTGGTACTGGAAAATGGCTGGTTCTCAGCCCAGATCGACGTTGACAGCGGAGCCTCCAATCTGTTCCTCTTTGCTCCCGGTACAGGCCTTGACCAGTTCTCCATCCAGCACGTTTACGCGAAGAGCCGTCTCGATAAAGAAATCCAAAAGAAGCTGATGATGGTTTCTTCCGGCAACTACCGCGACCCAATAGCGAACGACATAGCCTTCACCCTCTATAAAGAGGATGCTCCAGCCCCACAAATCACCTTCATTCTTGATCCTCCCACCCCTGGTGTGCCGGTTTACTTGAATGGTGAGCTCCTTGGCTATACTGATGACAATGGCGTATTTACCTGTCCTCTCCCTGAAGGTGAAGGGCCGTTTATTTACACCTTCGGTGCTCCTGAAGATGGATGGGATAGCTGGCAATTCAGTCCTCAGGATAACTATGAACTGATAATTACTCAGGACCAGAATCCTACCCCCGTGGTATTGAGCAGCTTCACCGCCACCGTGACCGCGGTCAACGACGTTAAACTGACTTGGGTAACCCAGTCTGAACACCACATGAACGGCTACCGCGTTTACCGCAACACTTCAGACCTGCAGGATGGTTCCAACCTCATCACCCCGATCCTGATCCCGGCCACCAACACCAGCACAGCTCACCCCTACAGTGTGACCGACAGCGAAGTTGAGATCGGCGAAACCTACTACTACTGGTTGGAAGCTGTCGATTACCAGAGCAGCGATTTCTACGGCCCCGTGAGTGTGACCGTGGAAGGAACCGTGCCTCCGGCGCTGCCGACGGCCACTATGCTGAAAAACGCCTACCCCAACCCCTTTAAGCTGGGTGGCAGCGCGACCATCGATGTGGACGTCAAAGCCGGCGAATCCGGAACCGTCAGCATCTACAACATCTGCGGCCAACTGGTGCGTACCTTCACAGTGAAAGAAGGTATTCACAGCCTTGGCTGGGACGGCAAAGACAGCAAGGGCGCCGTTTGCGGCAGCGGAGTCTATTTTTACAGACTCAACACCCCCTCTTGCAACCAATCCAAAAAGATGGTCATCATCAAATAAACCCAATCTAAGTTCTCAAATCCCGGAGTTCACGCTCCGGGATTTTTTTGTGCTTAAAACTGCGTCATTCCGGACAGCAGGGGCCCCATTTGAAGTGGCGTAACCCAGGATCCCGTCTCTTATGAATTGCCTGAAAGATAACCAGTTGTGATACAGAAAACAAGAATTGCGTTTGCCGCCACCCTCTCTTTGGAGTAGATTGTTTACACAGGATCGCGTCCCGCGCAAAGGAACGGCCGCGGTACAAACCCAAAGGAGTGATGTATGCGCAGAGTGAGATTGATTAAAAACGCCAAGCCCACCCTCGAAGGAGCCGGAGTCCGCCTCCACCGCGCCTTTGGCTTTGGCGACGAACGTGTTTTTGATCCCTTTCTGATGTTGGACGATTTTCGCAATGACAACACCCGCGACTACATTGCGGGTTTCCCCTGGCATCCCCACCGGGGCATCGAAACCATCACCTATATGCTGGAAGGCAATGTGGAACACGCCGACAGCCTCGGCAACCAGGGAGTGATTTCCAAAGGCGATGTGCAATGGATGACGGCCGGCAAAGGCATCATTCACCAGGAAATGCCCAAACCCAACCCCATCGGCAGGATGTATGGCTTTCAGTTGTGGGCCAATCTGCCCGCCAGACAGAAGATGATGAATCCCCGCTACCGCGACATCAAGGCGGAGCAAATCCCTCTGGTGAAATCATCCGGCGGATTTGAGGCCAGAATCATTTGCGGCAGCCTGGATGGCGTGACGGGGCCGGCTCAGGATATCATGATCGACCCACAGTATTGGGACGTCTTCATCCCCGCGGGCGCGACGGCGACCCTGCCCACCGCCATCGGCCACACTTGCTTTATCTACGCTTACGAAGGCGAGGCGCAGATCGGCGGGCACCGGGTGGGAAATCGCCAAACGGTGCTTTTCGATGACGGCCCGGAAATCGAGGCGCAGGCAGGCAGCGATGGCTTCCGAATGCTCTTCCTCTGCGGACGCCCCTTGCGCGAGGCCATTGTCTGGAAAGGTTCCATCGTGATGAACACCCGCGAGGAAATCCAAAAAGCCTTTATGGAGCTGGACAAAGGAACCTTCATCAAGTAGGCAAGCGGATAGTTTCTGATCCTTTCTTCATAGGAAAACCCCCGGCCTGAGTGACCGGGGGTTTCCTATGTTTGAGGGAAATGGTGCGGAGCCTGCGTCATCCCGGCCTGTCGGGGTCCTCGCCAAAGCGCGTAGCGGTTTGGTGGGGTGGCTTGAGCCGGGATCCAGTCTTTTGGAAACAAGCAGCAAGTCCCGAAACAAGTCCCACCAGGCTGCATACTGCGTCATCCCGGGCAGACGGGCCCCTCTGGGGTGGTTTGAGCCAGGATCCAGTCTTTTGGAAAAGTCCGCGTAAGCTTCAAAAAGGCGGACACCTTTCCACCTTTCATAAATCCTGCTGATCCTGTCGATCCTGTTATCCGCGTTCTATTTCCTTTCCACATCCTAATCGTAGCACCTATATATTATAGAGGGGGATGGGTCTCATTTGCAAAACCTGGCTTGCCGGGGGTCTTCCGGCAGTCATCCTTAACCTGGTGAGGGATGACCTAAGGATGATGGCGCTAAAGCCAGTAGCAGCAAGGGAGAGCGGTATGAAGGATATTGAGGAATGTATTGGATATTTTATGCGGTTGTCAAGTAAAGGGCTGCCGAAGTCTGTTCGGCAGAGGCAACGGAGTTGCCTGTTTGGGAGAGACCTCCGGTCTCTGTGGCAAACAGACTTTGCCACCCCAAAGACTGGATCCCGGCTCAAGCGGTTCACGCAGATATACGCGGATAAAGGCGCAGATGAGCGCGGATAGGGGTTATAAAGGGGCGGTTGCTTTGGGGTCTGGTGGTTGTTTTGGGGCTTGAAAAGACTGGATCCCGGCTCAAGCCACCCCACCAAAGCGCTACGCGCTTTGGCGGGGACCCCGACAGGCCGGGATGACACAGAATATAGCTTGGCGGACTTGTTCTGGACTGCGTCCACCATCAACACGTCACCACGACACCACGAGTTCCTTTCCACCATTTCACCTTTCCACCTTTCCACCTTCAAAGATCCTGTCGATCCTGTCATCCGCGTTCTATTTCCATTTCACCTTTCCACGGCTTTTTCAGGCGGGCAGAAAAAGCCCCGGAACCTCGCGGCCCCGGGGCTTGGGTTTATAGGTTGCACCCGATGAATTACTTCATCAGGATCATCTTTTTGGTGCTGCTGTATTTGCCGGTGCTCATCTTGTAGAAGTAAACACCGCTGGAAACAGCCTTACCGTTGTTGTCCATGCCCTTCCAGACAAGGTTGTGCTTGCCG
>Ga0302238_1000138_pt1 | contig 80726 bp, 93 predicted proteins | sample AAG_UR_Asn_MG_FD_193527 | JGI IMG/M metagenome (GOLD analysis project Ga0302238, IMG submission 193527) | Enriched activated sludge microbial communities from anaerobic digester in WTTP, New Holstein, Wisconsin, United States - AAG_UR_Asn | ecosystem: Engineered > Bioreactor > Anaerobic >... | reverse complement strand
GGCGACTCCCGCCCACCGAGGCCATGCTGATGCGTATCACCCCTGTCGGGCGCTGTCGCGTCTGTGCCCCTGTCGCTGCCCAATGCCCTCTATTCCCCTTGAGGACAGGGGCAGGCCCCTTGCTTCCCTTCCGTGCCGTTCACGCGCTACGCGCGTCCGCGTGCATACTGCACCGCATTCCTACGAGGGATGTAGGGGCTGGATTACGTAACCCCCGGTCTTTTAGGTTCTTCCGACCGGCAGATTCTGCCGGGGCGGTCGCGAGGTCGGGCAATTTTGCGCATGGCGCCCGCGAATTCGGCTGTGACGTGACTTCGACTGAGGAGCGGCCGCCCGTCGCGCCAGGGCCGCGCCTGGCGCGCGATCTTTCCATTCAGGTGGTAGCCCCGGGCGGGAGGTGCGATAACACCTCCCGGGCCGGCGCGTGTGGCTTGACCGACCAGCTGGCCATGAGGCCAGCCCCCAGGCTCGCGACCTGGAGCATCATCGGCAGGCTTGTCCGGAAACTTGAAAGCGTGTGGAGGAAGACCGGCCATGCCATGAAGCCCGCCCTCGTCGACCGCGTCAACGTCCAGTCCATCGACCTCCGCCAGCTGCGGCCCTGGGCCCAGAACCCGCGGCGTATCTCCGACGATGCCCGCGCAGGCCTGCGCGCGTCCATCGAGCGCTTCGGCCTGGTGGAGCCCGTGGTAGTCAACCGCGCCGGCAAGAAGATCGAGGTCGTCTCCGGCCACCAGCGCCTGGGCCTGCTGCTCGAGGCCGGCGTGAAGAAGGCCCGCTGCGTCATCCTGGAGCTGCCCGCGGCCGAGGCCAAGGCGCTGGCGCTGTCGCTCAACAACCGCGCGATCCAGGGCGAATTCACGCCGCTGGTCCTGGAGCTCTGTGCCCAGCTCAAGAAGACCCTGGGCGACGACGGCTACGCGGCCCTGGCGCTCGAGGCCCTCCGCGGCCAGGCGGTGGCGCAGGCGGCCGCCGGCAAGACGGCGCCCGACGACATCCCCGAGCCGCCGCGCAAGGCGGTGACGCGCACCGGAGATCTCTGGCGCCTGGGCGATCACCGGTTGCTCTGCGGCAACAGCCGCAACGCGGCCGACGTGGAGCGCCTCATGGCCGGCGAGCGGGCCGGACTCATGGCCACGGATCCGCCTTACCTCATCGACTACGACGGCACCGGCCGGCCGCTGAACCGCGAGGGCCGGGGCGGCGGCAAGGACTGGTCGAACCACTACCGCGAGAAGCAGATCAAGGACCCGGAGGCCTTCCTGCGGGAGTTCCTCCAGGCGGCGCTCGCCAACCTGGAGGAGTACGCGGCGATCTACATCTGGCACAGCCACCGGCGCTACTCGATGATCGAGCGCGTCGCCGGCGAGTTGAAGATCCTCATCCACCAGCAGATCGTCTGGGCGAAGCCCGCGGCGCTCATGACCCGGAGCTACTACGCCTGGCAGCACGAGCCCTGCGTCATGGGCTGGCGCGAGGGCCACAAGCCGCCGCTGGACCGGCGCGAGAGCCGCGCGGCCTCCTCGATGTGGGTGATCGGCCTGGACCGCACCGGCGACCCCACCGACCCGGCGCTCTACACCGACCTATGGCCGCTGGACTGGGACGGCAAGAAGCGCCCGGCGGGCATCTTCCACCCCACCGTCAAGCCCGTGGAGATCTTCGCCCGGCCGATGCGCGTGAACACCGCGCCCGGCGAGATCTGCTACGAGCCCTTCTCGGGATCCGGAACGCAGCTCATCGCGGCCGAGCGCCTGGCCAGGCGTTGCTATGCGATGGAGATCGAGCCCGTGTTCGTGGACGTGGCTGTCCGCCGGTGGGAGCAGTACACCGGGCGGAAGGCGGAAAGGAAGAGGGATGGTTGATCCGGTTGCGTGCCGGTTTGGAAGCGCCGGCGAGGCCGACAACGAAGATCGCCGGCCGCAGCAGTACGCCGTCGGCGACTACGTTTTCTGGCTCAAGACATATCGCGGCGGATACGGCTACCAGTCCATGGTGCCCGGGCGCATCGTCCGGATCGGAGATCTGTCGGTGCGCGTGGCCGCGCTGCGCGCGGATGGTTCGGTCAAGCACGTCAACGTCAAGGCCGCCAGCCTCCATCCTTCCACCCAGCTGCAGTACGAGGCCATCCTCGCCGAGATCAGGAGGCCCGCCTGATGCGCGTCATCTACGAGCCCTCCGGCCGCGCCCGCGAGTACGCCGAGCTCGCGACGAACCCCTACGCCGGCTGCGTCCACGGGTGCCGCTACTGCTACGCGCCGCTGGCCATGAGGAAGCACCGCGCCGAGTTCCACGCCGGCGCGAGGGCGCGGCCGAAGTTCCTGGAGCAGATCCGCGAGGACGCCCGCGAGCTCGCCGGCGATCGCCGCGAGGTCCTCTTCAGCTTCTCCTGCGACCCGTACCAGGAGATCGAGCGCACCGAGCAGCTCACCCGCCAGTCGCTGGGGATCCTCGCCGACCACGCCGTCGGCACGATCGTGCTGACCAAAGCGCCGGGGCTGGCCATCGAGCGCGACCTCGACGTGCTGGCCCGGGCCCGGACCAAATTCGGGGTGACTCTGGTGTCGCTCGAGGAGCGCTTCCTCCGGGAGTGGGAGCCGCGGGCCGACTCGATAGAGGTCCGCCTGGTGGCGCTGCGCCTGGCCAGGGCCGCCGGGTTGCGTACCTGGGTCAGCCTGGAGCCGGTGGTCAGTCCGGTGGCCGCCTACGACGTCCTGCGCGAGGTCTCCAGGATCGGCGTCGACGAGGTACGGATCGGCAAGCTCAACCACGACAAGGAACGCGAGGACCGCGTCGACTGGGGCGAGTTCGCGCATGAAGCGGTAAAGATCTGCCAGGCGGCCAAGATGCACTTCTATCTGAAGGAGGACCTACGCAAGTGGCTTTGAACCAGCCCGACGGGGCAACAGGAAGGAGGCCCGTCATGGCGCGCCAGTCATCCGCGGCCGACGGTCCGAGGACCAGCGCGGGACCTGGTGCCTGCACCAATGCGCCCCTTCAAGGGGCACAGGGGGATAACCCCTTCTCCGGACTGAGTGATTCCCAGCGACGGAGCTTTCGGCTCATCATCCAGGAGGCCGGCTGCTTCCGCTGCGGCCGGCTCAAGGTCATCCATGGCCGCAACTGCAACTCTTACAGCTGCGAGCTGTGGAGGACCTGCCCGGCCATCACCAAGACGCTGCGGCTCTACAACCTGGTGGTCGGAGGGGCCCATGGCTGACCAGCTGGACCTGTTCGGATCTCCGGCCGCAGTCCTGCCGACCAGGCCTACCCGGAATATGCCGAGCGGAGCCGACTGGCTGTCCGTCGGACTGACGCCCCGTCAGGGCTTCGCGCGGCGCTATCCGCGTGCCATGAACCTGCGCGGCGAGATCCTGCGCGACGTGGTGATGGACGGCACGGCCTCAGAGTATGCCAGGTTCGCCTGGGACAACTGGTACCGCGAGCACTATGGCCAGCCGGTGGAGGAGCCGCTCCACCGCAAAGAGCACTTGAATCCCGGGCCGAAGCAAGCAAGAGACACGACCCACGTCCCATACGGGGCGGTGGAAAGGTAGCCCATGCCCTCTCCCGGCGAAGTCATCAAGTCGCTCCTGGACCGGCCGATCGCCTTCCACCCGGCGCTGGCCAGGGCGGTCGGGTCGGTCAATGCCGGGGTGCTGCTGTCCCAGATGGTCTATTGGTCGAAACGGACCGACGACGCCGACGGGTGGTTCTGGAAGGAGCTGGGCGAGTGGCAGGACGAGACCTGCCTGACCGAGCGCGAGCTCCGCTCTGCCCGTCGCCAGGTAGAGGCCTCCGGGGTGGTGTCCAGCCGCTACGATCGCAGCCGCCATCGGCTGTCCTGGAGGGTGGATCTGGACCGCCTGGTGGGGCTGCTCGGCGGTGGGGAGCACCTAACAAAACGTCAGGTGCCATCTGACGAAACGTCAGGTGCCACCTGTCAAAACGTCAATTCGATATATGGGACAGAGACTACGGCAGAGATCACGGCAGAGACTACCCGTGGGGTTGCTCTTGGATCACCGCCTTCTCAGACAACTCCCGCGCGCGCGCGTTGCAGTTGTAGCCGAGGGCCGGACGACGATCCGCCGCCGCCCCCGCCGAAGGGCGGCCGGCCGGCGCCGAAGCCCCCGGTGGCCCAGTCTGCGCCATGCCGGCCGGAAGTAGTCCATTCGCAACCAGCCCACCCGGAGCCGGTTAGCGCCGTTTTGGACGAGATCCTGCGCCCCCACCCGGAACTAGTCCAGGCCGCTTGGCCCGCCGCCGTGCCCCTGGGCCTGGTCGCCCAGGCGGTGCTCGAGCGCCGGGACCAGGTCGAGGTCCTGGCGGTGTTGCTCTGCGCCCGGGCGAAGCGCTCCCGGCTGCGCAGCCCGGCGGCCTTCTTCCGCGCGAAGGTCCTCTGCCGCCCCCTGGGTGCGCCAGCCATCGAGCCGCGCCTATGCGACTGGACCGATGCCAAGCGGCTCCTGGTGGGCGATGTCGGTACGGATCCCCGCGCACGGGCCTTCGCCAGCCGGTGTGGCGCGGTGGTCAGGAACCTCGACGGCCGCCGGCCGGTCGACGCCTGGCGCGAGGCCGCGGCAGCGCGCGCCGCGCTCAAGCGCGCTCAGGACCTGGAGCAGCTCCGGCAGAATCTGCACAGGCTCCACGGCGAGCGGCGCCGCTGGGCCGAGCAGCTCCTGGCCGGAGAGTCTTCACCGCAGAGGGCGCAGAGGGCGCAGAGCGCGCGGAGGATAGCATGAAGCGGGGCAATCGAACGATACGCGTCGTGGCTCGCGGATGGTTCTGTCCGAAGGAGAAGAACTGTGGCGCTCAATCTGAACCATCGAGCCACCCCGTAATGCCCAAGGCCTGCTTCTGCGAGCACGAAGAACCTTGCTTCAAGGGGTGTTTCCGTGTCGAGATTATCAGGGCTCGGGCTCGGAGATCCTGACCATGGCCACCGTCGGCCCCATCGTCGTGACCGTCTGCGTCGACACCCGCGAGGCCGAGAAGCGCCTCCGCCTCCTGCGTCTCTGCCTCTGGCTCAACGGCCTTTGGCCGCGGCTGCGCTGCTGGCTCTGCGGCCTCGTGCCGGCGAGCCGCCGGCGCCTCTGCCGGGTGACGCTCGAGCGCAACCAGGCCCGCGCGATCGCCGCCGATCTCCATCAGCGCTACTGGGATCTGCTCGCCGTTCGCAACCTCGACAAGCTCAGCGGGAAGAACTGACGATGGCAAAGCAACGTTCCACCGCAGAGGGCGCAGAGTCTCGCAGAGGGAAGCGGCGGAACCCTCGTAACGACAGCCCGAATTCTCCTCTGCGTTACTCCGCGTCCTCTGCGGTGAATGCCCCCGTCGCCTCCGCCGCCGACCAGGCGGTCCGCGATCGCGGCAACGCGGCGCTCAAGAAGCAGCTCAACGGCGAGGCCCTCACCGCAGCCGAGGCCAACGCTATCGCCAAGCTCGAGCGGCTGACGCAGCGCGAGCAGCTCCGGACGGCCTACCGGCGCTGCAGCGGCGAAGACCTGCGCGGGATGGTGGGCTGCACGCGGATGCAGCTGACCAGGTACCAGTCTTACGGCGCGCCGCGCAACGAGGACAACACCTGGAACCTCGGCCAGTTCCTGCCGTGGCTCCTCGAGCACGAGCGCGCGCGGGTGCGCAAGGAGGGCGAGAAGGCGGTCGACGCGCTCGAGGTCCAGCGCCGGATCAAGGCCCAGCGCATGGAGCTGGACCTAGCCGAGAAGCGCGAGCAGGTCTACCCGGTCGACCGCTTCAAGCAGTGGATCTGGGACTACTACCACGGCGTGTCCTCGCGGCTGCAGTCCTGGCCGCGCACCGTGGCCCATACCCGGGAGGAGGAGCTCCGCCTGGCCGAGGCCATGAAGAAGCTCCTGAAGTCGTTCGACGACGAGCTGGCCGGGATCACCGGCGGCCGCCGGCAGCCGACGAAAGTTTCACCACAGAGGACACAGAGTACACGGAGGACGGCAAAACCTCGGGGCGACAGCAAACAGAAACCCCAGCCGTTGTCCTCTGTGTCCTCCATGTCCTCTGTGGTTGGAGATCCCCGTCCGTGACCATCCGCGACCAGGTCCGCCGCCATGAAGACGACGGTCTCTCGCCGCTGCGCGCACGCCTGGCGGTGCTCGATGTCCTGGCCACGCGCTCGCCGGCCGAGATGGAGTTCATCGTCCGCGAGCATCGCGGCGTCTACCGCCAGAAGCGCGCGGCCGAGTCTGGCCAGTTCTGGGACGGGGCCTGGCGCATCTTCCGTCGCGAGCTCGAGGCCGGCGACGCCGCGGCCGCCGTGCGGCTGCTGGACCAGCTCATCGACCGCGTGGAGCCGCGTTGACCATGGCCGCCCCCGCCCGCCCGGCCGTCGAGGCCTTCTGGTCTCCCGACGAGATCCGGGACCGCGAAGCGGAGTTCTGCCGGCTCGCCGGCGCGGCGCTGGCGCCGGCCGTCGAGCTGCCGCTTTCCACCTGGGCCGAACAGCACATCGTCCTGCCGCCCACCGACCCGATCCCCGGGCCACTGGACCTGTCCCGCGCCCCGCACCTGGCGGGGTGGCTGGACCTCATGAGCAACCCGGCGGTGACCGAGGTCACCGCGGTCACGAGCGCACAGATCGGCAAGTCGCTCGGCCTCATCTGCCTGATAGCCTACTGCGTCGCCGAGCTGCGCGTGCCGGTCCTGGTGGTCCGCGAGAAGCAGCCCACGGCCAAGAGCTTCAACCGCACGCGCGTGCAGCCCGTCTTCCGCGCCTCTCCGAAGCTGCGCGAGCTGCTCCCCGCCGGCGGCCGCGGGAACACCGACTACGAGGTCCTGCACACCAACGGCGTCCGCGTGCGCTACGCCGGCGCCGGATCGCCGGCCGACCTGGCGGAGAGCTCCGTACCGGTGGTCGTGTTCGACGAGTTCGACAAGTACCAGATCCGCGGCAAGGTCCAGAGCAATCAGATTTCGGAAGGCTCCAAGCGGACCGCCTGGTGGCTCCGGACGCTGGTGGTGAAGACCACCACTCCGACGATCGAGAAGCGGCCTGGGCAGCGCGAGCTCAACCGCGCGGAGTGTCAGCTGCGCTACTACGTGCCCTGTCCGCATTGCGGCGCGGAGCAGATCCTCCAGTTCGCCGGCGAGAAGGAGGGCGTGGAGCGCGGCGGCGAGCTGCTCTATTTCCCGGGCCCGGCCGGCCGGGTCGACTGGCCGCGCAACGAGCGCGGGCACGCCCTGCATTCTCCGGACCAGATCGAGGCCAAGGGCCTGGCCTACTACGTCTGCGGCGCGTGCGGCGCCGTCTGGACGGAGGCGGAGCGCTGGGCGGCCGTGTCGCGGGGCCGATGGCGGACGCTCGACGGCCAGCCTCCGGCCGGCCACGTGGGGCTGCACTACTGGGAGATCGGCTCTCCGCGCTCGAGCTTCTCGAAGATCGCCGCCGCCGGGCTCGAGGCCGAGCTGCGTCCGGACCTGCAGCAGAACTTCGTCAACCTCACGCTGGGCCGCATCTACAAGGAGGCCGGCGCCAAGCCGAGCTTCGAGGTCGCGCTCTCGCGCCGGCGCGAGGGCTACCGGATGGGCCAGGTCCCGGCGGGCGTGCGCTTCCTGACCTTCTTTTGCGACGTTCACAGCGCGCTGCAGTATTGGCAGGTGTGGGGCTGGGGCCTGGGGTTCACCGGGTGGCTGGTGGCCGCCGGCCGCGAGGACACGGCGGTGGACGCGCGCGCCGGCTGGCGCCGGGTCTTCGAGGCGGCCACCCGCGAGTATCCGGTGGTGCCCTTCGGCAACGAGCAGCCGCAGTTCCCTACGCTCCGGGTCGGGCAGTTCGCCGGTATCGCGTTGATCGACTCCGGCTGGGCCGGCACCGGCCACGACCCGGAGGAGAACGTGGACGAGGCCGAGGTCCTCGAGCTCTGCGACGCCTGGAACTGGGAGGTCCGCACCAGCCTCTTCCACCCGGCCAAGGGCGGCAGCTCGGCGGGCCAGATCCCGCCGCTCCAGTTCTCGCGGACGGCCTACACCGAGAGCCGCGAGGGCAAGCCCCTGCGCGACCGCCTGCAGCTCCACGTCTTCAACCCCTGGGTTTTCAAGAAGTGGTTCCACTCCCGCCTGGGGCGCTCGGGCGAGGTCGGCGGCTTCTGGCTGCCGCAGGATCTGCCGGACCTTTTCGTCCGGCAGATGCTCGCCGAGGAGATGATTACCCTGCCGACGGGCGAGGAGGAGTGGCGCAAGACTGGCGAGAACCACGGCATGGACTGCGCCGTGGGCTGCCTCGCCGCGGCCTGGAGATACGAGATGTACCTGAAGGCCTCGTTGCCGGCGGCGGCGCCGGCGGGGCATGCCGAGACTCGCCAGGAGATGCGCACGCCGGACGGGCGCCCCTGGAACGTAAGGGACCGCTGAGAAGGGAGAGCCATGGGCAAGAAGAGCGACAAACCGAAGGCCAACCAGGACGGGGCGCAGAGCGGCGAGAAGTCGGAGCCCGCGGTCCTCATCCGCCTGCCGTTCGTCGAGGATCCGGAGGGCCAGTTCCCCGGCCATCCGCGGAACCTCGAGCTGGCCTTGTCTCCGGCCAGGCGGCGCCGGCTGATGGCCATCTACGCGGGGCTGCAGGCCGCCGGCGCCACGGTGCTGGTCGGCCGTGGAGGGACCCCGGTGGAGATGCCGGTCACCCGCCTGGCCGACGTTTTCTACTACCTTTTGGACAACGCCGTCCCGGCTGAGCAGGCTGTCCCGGCTGTCCCGGCTGTCCCGGGACAATCGACAGAAAAATGAGGCCCGCGGGAACTTAAGGCTTGACTCTCTTTCTCGCGGGGCTGTAAACTGTAGGTGCAGAGACAGGGTGGGCGGGCCGACGGGTCTGCCCCGAAAGCGAAAGAAGAACGGGCTACTGGCCGGCCAGGCTGGTGCCCGTTCTTTTTTCGGCCCGAGTCCGGAGACTCGATGGCCTCATACACCACGCTCGATGCCGCGCGCGCCGCCTACCTCGCCAACGCCGACTATGCCGACGGCGCCGGCGACCTCGCCAAGGCGCAGGACTTCCGCTCGGCCTGCCGGGCGCTCCTGGTGCTGATGCCCCAGTCCGCCGGCCAGGGCGGCTCCAACGTGACGATGAGCATGGCCGAGGTTGCCAAGCAGCTCGCGGCGGCCGAGAGCTTCGTCGGCACGAAGGCCTCCGCGACGGCGCCGCGGGCCATCTACACCAACGTTTCGGAGTTCCGGTCGTGAGGATCCAGGGCGCGCCCGAGCCGTTCTCGCTCGCCTCGCAGGAGCTCTTCCAGGAGTCGAAGCGCGAGTACAAGGCGGGGCTCGACGCCACGCTCCCCAACAACCGCTTCATGCGCAATCGCCGCGGCCTCGGCGGCACCGGCGACTACCACCTGGACGCCTGGCAGCTCTGGTACGTCCGGGAGGTCGCGCGGCACATGGACCGCTGCGACTCACTGCCGGGCCAGGTCAACACCCGGCTGGTCGATTCGCTCTTCGCCGGCAGCCAGTACTCCATCGAGCCGGACACCGGCGACCCGGGCCTGGACCTCGAGCTCTGGAGCCGCCACGACGCCTGGGCGCGGAACAAGCGCGCGTGCGACTGGAAGGGCGAGCGCACCCTCGCCCAGCTCCAGTGGATGCTCAAGTGCCAGATGATCATGGACGGGGACATCTTCGGGACGCTCAACGACGACGGCACGGTGGAGGTGGTCGAGGGCGACCGCTGCGTCTCTCCGGCCGGCGCCTGGAAGCCCGGGATGGCCTGTGGCGTCGAGGTCGTGGGCGGCAAGCGCGTGGCCTTCTGGTTCGCGAAGTCCCAGCCGCTGGGCCCGTGGGGCTCGGCCGACGACGTCGAGCGGCGGGAGATCTACCTGTCCAACGGCCTCCAGGTGGCGTTCCAGTGCTACGGCACCCACCGCGTCAGCCAGAACCGCGGCTACTCCTGGTGGCACCCGGTCATGGTCGAGGCGGGCATGCTCGACGACCTCGACTTCGCGATGATCGTCAAGGCCCAGTCGGCGGCGGCGATCTCCGGGACGATCGAGGCGAACCCCAGCGCCGGCGGCCCGGGCTACGGCGGGGCGAACGCGGCGCTGGGCGCGGAGACGTCCAGGGTCGGCGCGGACGGCGCGACCCGCACCGAGATCGCCGTGAAGCCCGGCACCTACGTGGAGCTGCCTGGCGGCAAGAAGCTGTCCGGCTACTCGCCGTCGATCCCCAACCCCGAGCACATCGAGCACGTCAAGTACCAGCTCCGGAAGCTGGGCGGCGCCCTCAACATGCCTTACGTCGCCCTGATGCTCGACGCCTCCGAGACCAACTTCAGCGGCTTCCGCGGGGCGATGGACGTGGTCCGCCAGAGCTGGCGCCGGATCCAGCGCGACCACATCGAGCAGTTCGTGAGCCCCGTCTGGCAGTGGCGCGCCATGCGCGAGCTGCCGAGCCTCGGCGCCGCGGCCATGAAGCGGTACAAGGCCGGTACGCTCCTGAACCATCGGGTGCGGCCGCCGCGCTGGAAGTACATCCAGCCGCTGCAGGACGCCCAGGCCGACGCCCTGGTCATCGGCGAGCGCCTCGACTCACCGCGCAGCGTCTGCGCTGAACGCGGCGTCGACTTCGACGACGTCGCCCGCGAGAGCATCGAGGACAACGGCAGCGTGATCGAGCTAGCCATCAAGAAGGCGGCCGAGCTCAACACCCGCTATCCGGAGGCCAAGGTGGACTGGCGCGAGGTCAGCCGCTGGCAGATCGGCTCGGCGCTCAGCCAGACGCGGAGCCTGGACGACGGGAACAAGGACGCCGGCGGCAAGCCGGCCAACGGAGGCAACTGATGAGTCTCATGCAGAGGATGCTGGGCATGGTCGGGATCAGCCGCAAGGTCGGGCTGCCAGCGGACTTCCCCAAGGTCTGGGCGATGGAGCCTTCGCGCCTGGAGCAGCTCTGCGCGCGGCTGGCCGCCGCGGAGATCTCCGGCGAGGCCGCGGCCGCGGCAGCCTCCCAGGCCGCGTCCACCCGCGCCCGGAAGGGCTTCAAGAAGCTCGAGGACATGATGGAGGATCCCCCGCCCTACTCCTACGCGGTCGAGAATGGCGTGGCGGTGTTCCCCCTCTCTGGCGTCATCCAGAAGAGCGTCCCGTGGATCTACGATTACTTCGGGATCCACGCGACCGGCGTGCAGGACGTCCAGGCGGCCCTGGCCGCGGCCCTGGCCGACAAGGCGGTCGACAGCATCCTCTTCGAGATCGACTCCCCCGGCGGGTCGGTGAGCGGCGTCCAGGAGCTGGCCGATGCCATCCGCGCCGCCCGGGCGGTCAAGCCTGTGGCCGCGCACATCTCGGACCTCGGCGCCTCCGCGGCCTACTGGCTGGCCAGCCAGGCCAGCCGCGTGACGGCCAACCAGACCGCCGAGGTCGGCTCCATCGGGGTCTACATGGTCATGGTGGACAGCTCCAAGGCCGCCGAGGCCGAGGGCTTCAAGGTCCACCTGATTGCCTCCGGGCCGCACAAGGGCGCGGGCGTGCCGGGCGTGCCGCTGACCGAAGAGCAGATCGCAGTCGAGCAGGAGATGGTCAACAAGCTGGCCGAGCAGTTCGTCGGCGCGATCGCCGCCGGACGCGGGATGGCCGCCACAGAAGTGGCCTCCCTGGCCACGGGCAGGACCTGGCTGGCCGCGGACGCGCTCCGGGCCAAGCTCATCGACGGAGTCGCCAACTACGAATCGGCGCTGGCCGCGGCTCGGCCGGCAGGGACGAAGGGAGACGGAAGCATGAGTGGACAGAGGAGCGGCACCGCCGCGGCCTCGCCGGCGCCGGGCAGTCAGAGCTCGGCGGGCGAGGCCCCCGTGGCCATCGAGGCTGCCAAGCAGCTCGAGGCCATGGAAGCGGCGTTCCCGGCGGACCTGGCGTTCGCGCGGGATGCCTGGAAGCGCGGGCTCTCGCCCGAGCAGGCCAAGGGCGAGCTCGCGGCCAAGGCCCCCGAGCAGCTCAAGGACGCCCAGGCCCGGATCAAGGACCTGGAGGGTCAGCTGGCCAAGGCCCAGGGCGACTCGGCCGCGGCCGAGGCCAAGCACAAGGAGGAGCTGGCCGCCAAGGACAAGGAGATCGCGGACCTGAAGGCGCTGGCCTCCCAGGTGGGGCACAAGCCCCTCGAGCAGAAGCCGGCGTCGGCCGAGGCCGCGGGCGCGGTGGCGGCCTACAACGCCAAGCGCGAGGAGCTCTTGAAGGCCGGCGACGTCCGGCCCGAGGAGACCATCGCCAACAAGTTCCCCGAGGTCTCGGCGGCCTACCTGGCGGCGGTCAACGCCGGCGCCCAGGCGAGCGCCCCGGCCGCGGCGGCCGCGGCCAAGCCGGCCGAGGCCGGGAAGGAGGGCGACGCCGGGAAGAAGTAGCCGGTCGAACCCTTGGGGCCCGGGACGGGAGTTCCCGGCCTGAACGAAACGAGAATGAAAGGTTGACGCCATGACCCAGCAGATCGACACCCCCTTCCTGAGCCGCGAGGCGGCCGAGAACCTGGAGGCCTTCCGCCTGGTGCGTCACGACACCAGCAACGAGTTCGTCTACTGCGACGCCGGGGAGACCCCGCTCGCGGTGACCGAGGACTACGTCGCCAGCGGCTTCCCGGTCGCCGGCGCGCTCCTCCAGAACAAGCCCGGGACCATCCGGGTGACCGCCGCCGGCGTCATCGCCGCGCGCTCCGACGTCTACTCGGCCGCCGACGGCAAGGTCAGCGCCACCAAGAGCGGCGTGCGCGTGGGCCAGTCCTTCGAGGCGGCCACCGCCGACGGGGACATCATCGAGGTCCTCCCCAACATCGAGAAGGTGGACCTGAAGTACTCCAACACGGCCTCGACCGCCGAGGTCGAGAACACCGTGGTCGAGACGGCCTTCGCGGCCTCGAAGACCCTGGTGGGCGCCGACCTCTCGGCCGGCGACGTGATCCGGATCCGGGCGCAGGGCCTGGTCAACGACAACAACGCCGCCGACACGCTGACCGTGAAGCTCTACGTCGGCACCGAGGAGATCGTCTCCACCGGCGCGGTCGACGTGGCCGACGGGGACATCTTCCTCATCGACGCCGACGTGGTGGTCAGGATCGCCGGCGCGGGCGGCCACGTGGCGGGCTGCGGCCTGGTGGCGCTCGGCGTGCCGGGCACCGTCACCGCCAAGCCCTTCGCCAAGGCCGACGCGGCCGAGGACCTCTCCGGCGACGTGCCCATCACCGTGAAGGCCACCTGGAGCGCGGCCCACGCGGACAACGAGGTCCAGCTCGACAACCTCATCGTGGAGGTCCTGCCCAAGTCCTAGTCGGACTGGGCGACAAGAAAGGCGTCGCCTAGAGCGACCTGATAAGGAGACACTGAGATGGGCAGCCCCAACGTGAGTTCCGCAGTGACCCGCCCGGACGTCCGCGATGCGGTCTACCGGGAGTGGGACGTCAACAAGGTCAAGCAGCTGTACGTCGCGGACCTGGCCCTCCCGCGCTGCGACGTGCCGACCGCCAGCGGCAGCTACAAGAAGATCTCCCGCGAGGAGGTCCTGAAGCGCATCGAGACCCTGCGCGCGCCGGACGGCGGCTACCGCCGCGGGTCGTTCAAGGTCACCGAGACGACCTTCGACACCGAGGAGCGCGGCTTCGAGGTGCCGATCGACGCCAACAAGGAGAAGCAGCTCGAGGGCTACTTCAACGCCCGGCGCGAGGCGGCCGACATCGCCCTGGCCCAGGTGACCCAGGAGCACGAGATCGTGGTGGCCGGCCTCATGCAGAGCACCGCCACGTTCCCGGACACGGCCATCGCCGGCGTCAAGTGGGGCACCAAGGCCACCGCGACGCCGACCAGCGACATCAACGTCGCCAAGGCCGCCGTGCTCGACGCCTGTGGCATGCCGGCCAACAAGGTCATCATGGCCGACGCGACCTGGGAGGCCTTCCGGGTCTGCGACGAGGTCCTGGACCGCATCGGCTCGGTCAGCTCGGGCGACCCCAAGAAGATCAGCCGCCAGGTGGCGGCGTCCATCCTGGACGTCGACGAGGTCGTGGTCGCGTCCGCGCGCTACAACAGCGCGAAGGAGGGCCAGACCGGGAGCCTCGCGAGCATCTGGGACACCGACAAGGTGTTCGTGGGCTACGTCGCCCCGGCCCCGCGGCTCGACAACCTGACCGTGGGCATGAACCTCCACTGGGCCGGCGACGGCTCGGAGTACGAGTGGAGGGTCGAGGAGTACTGGAGCGAGGAAAAGCGCTGCTGGGTCATCCGCGTGCGCCGGCAGGCCAAGCCGGTCATCCGCGCGGCCAGCTGCGGCTACGTCCTCACCACGGTCCTGACCAAGGCCTAGTCCCGACCAGCGACGGGAGGGCGGGGGAAACCCCGCCCTCCCTGCCGCATTGTTGCCCTCCGCGTTACTCTGCGTCCTCTGCGGTGAAAGGCTCCCATGAGCGGCCTCTTCGACAGCCACTTCGCGGCGACCGGGCGCGAGCTGCTCCAGTCCGTGCTGGGCGGCGCGCCGACCGGCCAGTCGGTGGCGCTGGCCTACACCGCCCCCGAGGGCGGCGCGGCCGTGGACGTGGCCGAGGCCATCTGGACTCCCGAGGAGCAGGCCGAACAGCCCGGCCGCGACGGCCTGGTCATCCAGGACCGCGTCACCGTCCAGGTGCGCGCGAGCTACTTCACCGCGGCCGCCCCGGCCGTCAACGGCACGGTGACCCGCGCCGGCGAGGCCTGGACGGTGGAGCGCGTGCTCCCGCTGCCCGGCGAGTGCTACGAGCTGACCGTGGTCCGGTCCAACCCCGACGAGAAGAGTCACGAGAACTACCGATTGAGGAGATGATGCCATGACCGTTGCCAAGCTGAAGACCTCCGCCGCTTTCCTCGCCCTGGCCCTGGGGGCCGTCCTGGCCATCGCCCAGATCGGCTGCCTGACGCCCGAGACCAAGGCGCAGATCGTGACGCTGCAGTCGAACCTCGACCGCGGCCAGGCCACGGTGCTCCAGCTCAAGACCGAGCTGGAGAAGTACCGCGGCGACATGGCCGCCGTGGTGGCCGACGTCAAGGCCGGCAAGGTGCCGCTCGCCTCCGGGCTGAAGCTCGCCGACGAGATCATGGCCAATATGACGGCTACCCAACAGAGACTCGCCGACGCGCTCGCCGTGGTCGATAGCACCAGGGCGACCATTCAGGACATGCAGAAGGGCGGCGCCCCCTGGTACGCCTACGCAATCCCCGCGGGCCTGACTTTGGCGCAGCTCCTGGGCACGTTCGTCCCGCAACTGAGTTTCCTGGTGCCCGTGGCCGGCGCCCTGAAGGGGCAGCTGGCCGGGGCCCAAACCAAGCTGGCCACCACCACGGAGATCGCCGGCAGCCTCTCGCGGACGCTCGACGGCCTGGCGCCGAAGGAATCCGCGCCCGGCGCGGCCTACGCCAAGGAAGGCGTCGGGGCGGTGGAGCCGCCGCTGGCCCAGCTCAAGCAGGAGCTGCTCCTGCGCGAGCAGCAGGCCGACGAGCTGGCCACCAAGGCCGACTACGACGAGCTGCGCCGGATGGCGCAGGCCGGGCAGATCTGAGGCCTCGCCCGTGCCACTCGAAGAGATGGACGACGTGACCCCGGAGGACCAGGCCTTCCTCGAGAAGGTCGTGGCCTCGGACAAGCTCTTCCGGGAGTTCGTGGTCAAGGACCACCTGGCCCGCCGGCGCCGCTGCGCCGAGCACCATCGCCGGCTCGGGCGGCTGGAGCGCTGGCGGCTGCACTGGGCCGCGGTGAGCGCCACGATCGGCGCGGGCCTCGCCATCTTCGGCGACCGGCTCTTCGGCGGAGGCAAGGGCTGATGCACGCCATCCTCGGCCTGCTCATGCTCCTGGCCGGACTGGCCATGATCGGCTGGGGCGTCCGCGCCTGGCTCCGGCGGATCCGGGAGGACTGACCCATGCCCGGCACGCTCATCGACGGCGGCGGCATCGGCATCGAGCCGATCGGCGAGGTAGAGCCGAAGCCCGTCGGCGGGCACTACTACCGCGTCAGCGAGTGGGACAAGGACCGTCCCGGACTGCCCGTATCCCCGGCGGTCGAGAAGGCCCTCTGGCGTCGCCACAATGTCTACGAGGATGTGATCGAGACCACCGAGGCCCTGGACGGCGTGAAGGCCGTGAACATCGACTCCGAGGGCATCCCCGTCAACGCCATTGGCAACTGGACGGTGGGCGCGTTCAAGGGCGTGGAGCGCGACGCGGAAGCCTATCGCCCGTTCCGCCTCAACGCGCACCTGGTCAAGAACCATTGCGTTGCAACGCTGACCTACGACGACTTCCAGGCGCTGCGCTACTACATCGACCAGCACAAGGATTCGACCAGCCTCAAGAAGTTCCAGGCGGCTGCCGACCTCAACGCGGTCAAGGCGGTCATGCCCTGGGGCGAGGCCTTCCGCGATGGGGCACCCGTGCTCGGCCTCGACGGCAAGCTCTTGACCGCCAAGAAACTGGCCGACGCCTTCCTGGAGCTGTGCCCGGTTCCGGTGCCGAAGATCTGCGAGCAGCACCTGGAGGACGGCTACGAGGTCCTGATCCAGGACCGACAGCCGCAACTCAAGACCGTGGAGGAGGTCGCCAAGAACGACCCCTACAAGGAGTGCGGTCACGCCAAGGTCAGTGGGTGGTCACCAAATAACGCCTATGTCGGGGCGGTACAGGTGTACTATGGCGCGGGTAGCGGTACGTATCAGGTTACAGCCACGACGAAGGTTGGCCAGAGCTTTACGACCGTGGGGGCGTTCAATGTCCGGTCCATCGGGGCCTTGGTCTATCATAACGACTCCTCGACGCCCAGCGGCGAGTTGGTCTGCGAGTTGCGCGAGGGGTCCACTATCGGGTCCGGGAGCCTATTGGCTTCGGGCCGGATATCAGTAGCTGAACTGTGGTTGTCGTCGAACAAGTACACTTGGATCGGGATTCAAGCGGCTCTCGCCGGGGCCACGGCCTATAACATTGTGTGGTGGTTGGACGGCACGGTGACTACCGGTGGAATCCAGTTCCGCGGGAATGCGGCGGGAACATACGCTGGAGGCAATGCCGCCACGTATGCTGCCGGTGCTTGGACTGACGCGCCCGCTGCGGACCTGCAATTCGCTGTCGCAGACGATTCAAACGGTGGATTCTATATCGCTCGCGTGGATGCCAACTCTGCTGATTTGTTTGGAGCGTCTGGCCCGAAGGGGGCTGCGGTGCACTCTTCGGATGTATGCACGATAACCATGGGCGCCACGTTGACACGAAATGGCGACCACCAACTGGCCGGGATTCGATTCGGAGATACCGTCCAGGGCAGCGCCATGAACACTCCAGCCTTCGGCGCCCAGGCCGCTCTCTACCGCTATGGCTACGAGGTTCTCAATGCGGGAGTAACGGCTACATGGACAGGCGCCGCATCCACAAGCCAGCAGGGCTGGTATATGAACCCGACCTCGGCCGACACGTCGAGCAAGTCGTGTCGGCTGACGTTCAATGGCACAGCGGCCAGCCCGATCACATGCACCAACTCCACCAATAGCAACAACGCCAGCTATCGATGGACCCTATATAACGGCTACGGCAGTGTCCAGGGTACCTATTTCACGTTGACTTTCATGCACAACGGCATTGCCGCATCCGGGCCGATGTTCTGCGCCTCCTCTGACAAGACAACCCTTACGACTGCCACCATTTCCGACGCTACTATCAATCCCTACGTTGGCGCTAACCAAGCCATGTTTCAGACAACAACCAACTCCGACCTGACGTTGGTATGGTTGCGCCTACAGTGTACCGGCTCTAGTGGGGCCGTATGGAGCGGACTCACCAATTCCATCGCCGGGTTCAGATGGCGGCTGCACGGGTTGACGGTCCCGGTTGGTGCAACGGCCTTCTCAGGTCCGAACTTCAAGGAGTACATCTACCTCAACCAGGACACCTGGGAATATGCGGCCACGCCGTTCGCGTCGGCCACCCCCGCCACCTTCGCCGCGGCCGACGCCGGCACGGGCGACGCGGTTGACTTCACGGTGTCGAACATCAGCGACATCGCCGCCGGCGACTTCCTGGTCGTCTACAACTCCAGCGACGTCGAGATCGGCCGGTGCTCCCGCGCCGTCTACGAGGCCGCGCTCTACGACAAGCCGGCGAACACACTGAGGATTGGAGGGTTCGTGAAGGGCACGACCTACAGCGGCATGTACGCCAAGTTCACCCGCGACGGCGTGCTCTTCGGGCCGGCCTCCGGGACTGTTAGCGCCACGCCCAACGGCGGTGGCGGTGGCGGTGTTTCGACCTCGCGACTCTCGCGCGCCGTGACCCTGACAGGAGCGAACTGACATGCCAGCCGCAACCAAGGCCGTCTGGGGCTTCTTCCAGACCTTCCGCAAGTCGACCGGCCTGCAGGCCGACGCCGGCAGCACGCCGACGGTCACGCTCTACAAGAACGGCACGGCGACCGCCGACAGCGTCACCGTCTCGAAGGTGGCCACCGGCCTCTACAAGTGGACGGCGACCATCGCCGCAGACGCCTGGTTCGACAAGGACATCCTGGAGGCTGTCGCCGCCATCACCGACGCCGACGCCGTCGCCGAGACCGTCCCGGTCGACCGCCGCGAGATCCACTGGCAGACCGTCGACGAGATGTACACGCGCCTGGGCGCCCCGGCGGGGGCGAGCGTGTCGGCGGATGTGGCGGCGGTCAAGGTCGTGGACGACGCCATCAAGGCCAAGACCGACAACCTCCCGGCGAGCCCGGCGGCCGCCGGCTCTCAGATGGACCTGGTCAGCGCCCCCAACGCCACGGCGCTTGCTGCGATCGGCGCCAAGGTCGAAGCGATGGTCCTGGACGAGGGCGACGCCACCGCTCTGCTCGCCGCGATCGCCGCCAAGGTGGAGGAGTTCCTGGTCAACGAGGGCGATGCCACGGCGACCATCGCCGCGATAGCCGCAGCCTGCAACGCCGCGATCGCCGCCGGTGCCGTCGGCACGAACGTGTCCGGCATCAAGGCCACCACCGACAAGCTCGATTCCATGGTGGAGGCCGTCTGATGGCCTACCATTGGCGCGCCCAGGCCTCGCAGCCGTCCTGGCGGTTCAAGGACGCGGCGATCGCCGAGTTGCAGACCGGCGGCGGCACTCCTCCCGGCCGCCCCTCGCACTCGGCCGACCCTACGCCGGGCGACGGCCAGCTGGTCCTGCACCTTACTGCCGCGGCACCAGGCGATGTCCTCTATCCGCTCTGGCGGACGGGATCCGGGACCTTCACGGAACCGAACGACAGTTTCAAGCGCATCGGGACGGGCGCCCTGGCCATTACTGGCCTGGTCAACGACGGCGCGAGCTACGGGGTGGTCGTTGTGGCCAAGGTCGGCGGCCTGTGGTCGCTGCCGAGCGCCGAGGCCTTCGGCACGCCGACTGCTGGCACGACGACCCCGGAAGGATCTCTGGCCCTGCCTGCGGAGTACTTCCGCGAACTCCAGGCCCAGTCGGCCACCTGGCAGGGCTGGTGCGGTGCTGCGGATCCGGCGGAGGCCAAGGACCACATCTACAAGGTAGCGGTACCGGGACTTGGCTCGGAGATCGCCAACAAGCGCCCCTTCAGCCTGGTCGACCAGGGCTCCAAGTGGGACCGCCTGAAGGTGGCCGGCGGCAGCCGGAACCACTTCGAGGGCTCCGGCGACATCCTTTGGATGGTCGAGGCGGAGATCCCCCAGGAGCTGCAGGCCGACGACAAACACGACCAGGCCCAGGATTGGTTCATGAACCGCGTGGGCAAGGTGGTCGACGAGATGCTCGCCCTGGCCGGTTCCGGATCGTATCTCTGCGTCAACCGCATCTCCCTCGCGGATGGTCCGGCGCGAAGCGCCAAGAAGGTCAAGCAGACCGAGGGTGTCTACTTCCAGGCCGTCTTCACCGTCGAGTGGGGAATCTGACCGTGGGCGTGCCGCGGATCTCCGGCCGGATCACCTATCGGGGCTCGCCCGACGCCACGCGGCGGGAGCTCTCCAGGGTGCTGCCGCAGGAGCTGGACACGACCGGGCGCGAGTGGCACGGCGAGATGCTCCCCGGCCACTTCCTGATGAGCGCCTACGGCAAGTACGGCTACGCTCCGCGGAGCACCCGCAGGCCCCCGCGCGGTGATCGGCCGGGTCGCGAGCGGCTGTCCTACGTCGCCGCGAAGCAGAAGTACAAGCACCACAACCTGCCCCTGGTCTGGAGCGGGGATCTGCGCACGGCGGTCATGCGCCAGCAGGACGTCCGGAGCAAGGGCCGGACCGTCCGGGTTGTGCTGCATGGACCCCGCTACCTCTACCAGTACCGCAAGGACCTCCGGCAGCCGGACAAGGCCGCCGAGCTGACCATCATCGTCCAGGACGAAGCCATGGAGCTGGCCCGCCGGCTGGACCGCCGCGTGACCAAGCGGCTCCAGGAATGCCGGACCGCCGAGGTCCGGGAAATGAAGGGAGCATGACCGATGTCTGACCAACTCTACACCCTCTACGCGGTCGACGCCCAGGGCACCGGCGTGGCCAACCAGATCTTCATCGACCAGACCCAGGACGTCGAGGTCGATGTCTCGGCGGCCCACGTGCTGGAGGAGGGCGGCGGTCAGGTCGACCCCAACTTCGTCGCCCTCTTCGAGGCCATCCACCGCATCAACTTCTCCAGCTCCAAGCTGGCCACGGTGCTGGCCAAGATCGGCGTCGACGGCATCAAGATGGCCGGGGGCGTCGACCATTGCGACTTCTACTTCGCCGCCCTGGAGAATGCGGGGCCCGGCCGCGGCGCGGCCGGCGCCAACACCAAGGTGACGATGGCCCAGGGGATCGTCGTCCCGATGGGGATCTCGGTGCCGAAGACCAGCCAGGCCGTGGCGCGCTTCGCCGCGGTGCCCTCGGGGGCGGGCACGGCCTCGCCACTCAGCGTGGTCACGAACGCGTCGGTCACCGGCACGCCGACCGCCTCTGAGATGTTCAAGCTGGGCCCGGTCAACCTGGTGGGCGCGGCCATCGAGGGACTGGAGGGCGTGGAGATCGACTACGGCCAGAAGATCCTCGCCTATCGCGGGGGCAACGGGGCGTACTGCAGCTTCTGCTGCCTCGACAACATGCGCGAGCCGTCGATCACCATCCGCACGACGGACATGAAGGTGCTCTCCACGCTGGGCGCCAACCTGGGCGGCGCGGCACTGACCACCGGGAACATCTTCCTGCGCCGGTGTCTCAACGACCAAGTCGCCGTGGCCGACGGGACGGCCACGCACATCAAGATCAACATCGCCGGCGCGGCCATCGTTCGCCGCGGCGCCGCCGGGAAGTCTGGGCCGGCAACGGCCGAGATCGTTATCAGGCCGCGCAAGGGGGCGAACCCCATCCTCAACTTCGACCTGGCATCGGCGATCAGCTGAGGGCGCGGAGATGGCAGGGCTGCTCTACTACGTGCCGGGCCAACCCGGCGTCCTGGCCTCGGATCTGGACCGGCTGGGCCTGCGCGCCGCGCTGGGCCCTGCAGCGCCGCCCCCGCCCTTCGGCGAGGTCCGGCGCGGCCCGGACGGCGCCCGCGGCTGCGTGCTTGCTCCCAAGCCGGAGGTTCCCGGGGGCCGCTCGCCGGAAATCCGCTACGCCCCCGACGCGCAGCTCTGGAGGCCGGCTCCCGGCGGCGCCTACTGGGTCGGTCGCGAGCTCGCGGAGCCCGTCCTTCCCGAGGACCTGATGCGCGCCCAGAGCATCGGCGGGCATTGGGTCCGGCTGGAAGGCGGCCAGGACTGGCTGGTCCCGGTGGCCCGGACGTTCGACGCGGGTTCCGTCCTGCCGCACGCCCTGGTGCTCGGACCCGAGGGCCAGGTGGTCCGGGAGCCCCTGGAGCGCTACGCGGCGATCTCCGCGAAGGCCGAGCGTGTCTGGGCCTGGGCGGCCGCGCAGCACCGCCTGCCGGTCCAGGCGGCCGAGCCGCCGGAGTCCCTGAGCGACGCCGAGGGCCTGACCGTCGCCGCCGCGGCGCTCGGGCTCAACTACCGGCTGGCCCTGCCGGAGATATCTCTGCTCCGGCTCGTCACCGACGAGAACGCGGTCAAGGTGCTGGAGGCCTTTGTGGACTTCCCGTCGCTGCTGGCCCGCGCGATGGAGTACGATGCCGCGTCAAAAAAAAACGGGCCAGGAGCCTCCGCTGGGAGCGGTTCCGGCGCTGGCGGGACGGGCTCCTGAGTCCGTACTACCCGACGCCGGTTGACCTCTACTGGCTGGCCGGCGGCCGCTGAGGAGAAGCCATGGGCGACGTAGTCTTCAAGCTCTCGGCCGAGGAAGGGGCGGCGGTCAACGCCTTCCTGAAGGTCGTCGACGCCCAGAAGAAGGTCGAGCACGGCTTCGATTCCATGGGCCGCGCCAGCAGCGGCGCCGGCAAGCAGGCCGAATCGTCCATGGACAAGGCCATAGGCGGGCTCCAGCGCTGGGCGGCGAGCCTGGTGAGCGTCGCTGCGGCCGTGGAGATGCTCCGCAAGGTCTGGGCGAACATGGAGGCCGAGCGCCAGCGCGGGCTCGAAGGCGTCAAGGGGAGCGCCGCCGGCAAGACCGACCTCGTGTCCCTGGTCGGTCCGGGGCGGTCCCTTCCCCGCATGCTGCGCGACGTCGAGTCCAGCCGCAACCAGGGCATGACCTCCGACGAGGCCGCCAAGCTGCAGTACACGCTGGAGACCTCCGGCCAGCAAAGCAAGCGCCAGCTCTACGCCAGTCTTACCGGCGACCGGGCGGCGCTCGCCGAAAGCGTCGCCAAGATCCAGGGTTCGATGGGCGCCCAGGCCGGCGACACCTACGGGATCTTGAACCGCCTGACCATCGCCGCCGGCCGCGGCGGAGTCCGTCGGGAGGCCATGGGCCAGATAGTCGCCGGCGCCGCCGTCCAGGGGAAAGCGGCGGGCGCCAGCACCTCGGAGCTCATGGCCGCGCTGGCCGTCAGCAGCGACGCCACCAAGAGCGACAAGCAGGCAGCCTCCTACGTGGAGTCCATGGCAGCGGTCATCGCCGAGAAGGGCTTCGGCGGCCGTCGGGGCCTGGTCGCCGGCGTCCAGGACATCGCCGGCCGCGGTTGGAGCGACAAGAAGCTGCGCGAGAAACTGGGCGGGGCCTATGAGGCCTACAGCTTCTTCCGCGGCCGCGAAGGCGAGATATCGGGCGTGCGCGGCGAAATGTTCTCGCGGGACGCCCTGCGGGAGCAATGGTCAGCCGAACAGGGATCGGCGGAATTGCGGACGCTGAAGGCCGCCAGGATCGCCGACGAGCGGCGCAAGGTCAAGGAGGAGACGGCGGGCTATCGGGAGATGGAAGACAAGATCGCCCTGGATCGGAGACTGGACGAACTGCACCAGATGGACGAGACCGAGGGCACGGTCGGCGCGGGGGCCTGGTCGCGCGCCAGCCTGGAGCTGATGTATGGCCTCGGCCAGAAGATCGTCCGGGGCGTCGGCGCCGGTCAGGAAAGCGCGGTGGAGGCCGAACGACGGCAGCAGGTCCAGGTGCGCACGCCGCCGGGCATTCAGGTAAAGGTCGAATACCGCCCCGACCCCAACCGGGAGACGGAGTAGGCCATGCCATCGATCGGCAGCCAGAGCTTCATCGGCCTGCGCGGGGCGGTCCAGCCCTTCGGCGAGCGGCTGGAGGAGATCACCCGCGCGGGCGTCGACGGCGTGGCCTTCCGCAAGATGGGCAAGCGCTCGCGGCCCTACCAGCTGGTGTCCGTGGTCGACGTGGCCGACGCCTCGGCCGCCGAGGCGGAGGTCGCGGCCTGCAAGGCGCTCCAGGGCACGCTGCAGACGGTCACCGAGGACAACAGCAACGCCACCGAGGAGGTGGCCGTGCTGCTCGTGGATGTTGCGGCCGTCCAGCCCATCGCCACGCCGTCCGGCGGCGTCGTGGACGGCGACAACGGCACGTTCCTGGTGCGCCTGGTCTGGACTCTCCAGAACACCAAGGTGCCTTCCGAGGAGTTCTGATGGCGGTCACCATGCTCCCGTCCGTCCAGCTGGGCGCCCACCTGTGGCGGCTGCGCTGGACATCCGACGCCGAGGCGCCGACCTTCCGGCTGTTCCGCGACGGGGTCCTGATGGCCACGCAGACCGGCCAGACCTTCGACCTGGCGGTGGGCGACGACGAGTCGCCGATGATCGAGGTCCTCGACGATCCCGACGCCAGCCCGGCCCGGGCCTGGCCCTCGCGGCTGACGGTCTGCTGGTACGCCTCGGCCGGCGCGGAGCACTACCGCGTTGAGGAGCAGGTCTCCGGCAACTGGGTCCTGCGCGCGCGGGTCCGTGACCGCGGACAGGGCTACTTCACCTGGCGCACCCGCGTGCTCGAGGACTCGACCACGCACAGCTTCCGGGTAATCGCTGTGGCGGCCAACGGCCAGCAGAGCCAGGCCTCGGCGCTTTCGGCGCTGATGGTCCGGCACCCGGACGCGCCGGCGCTCCGGTTCTCATACGACGCCCAGACCAGGACGGTCACCATTACGGCTTGAGGAAAGGGAGACGACATGCCTGACGAAAAAACCCACGCGGACGCGCTGCGGCTGTACCTGACCGGGGCTTCGGCCGATGGCGGCGCGCAGGCCGATCCGGACCTGTCCCTCGGGAAGAACCGGTCGGGTACCCTGGCCACGCAGCTCGGGATACAGGTGACTGACCCGATCGCCGGCATCACCATCCTGTATGCGGCCGGCGCCAACGGCGTCGGGGACGGCATCCTTACCGCCACCGGCACGAGCGAGCTCAAGTGGGAGGCCCCGGACGGCACCCAGGGCGCCGGCGTCGCCATCGCCAACGGCGAGACCAAGATCATCGAGGACGGCGGCGACCCGTCGAAGTACGTCCGGGTCCAGCGCACGTCCGCCGGCGACCTCACCGGCACGGCCACGGTCACCCTGGCCGACCAGTTCAATAACGCCGCCGGCATGGACAACGTGGCCAGCGCCGAGGCCTCCGCCGGCGACAACGAGTACCGCTGCCACGCGTTCAAGAACGAGTCCACCAGCCAGGTGACGGCGGTCAAGGTGTGGATCGGGACGCTGGGCACGCAAATGACCAGCTCCGCCGCCCAGCTCGGGGCCTCCGGCGCCGGCACCATCGAGGGATCGGCGGGCGACTTCGCCGACTGGCCGGAGACGGGATTCGCCCACGTCAAGACGGCCGCGGGCGCCACGCGCGAGATCGTCTACTACGCCAGCCGGACCGACGACGTCCTGACCGTCCCGGCCGCCGGCCGTGGGATGCTCGGGACCAGCGCGGCCGCTGGCGCCAGCGACGATACGGTCGACGCCGTGCCCGGGATCCGGATCGGCAAGGAGGCCCCGGCCAGCCAGCCGGACGGCGCATTCACCGACAAGACCTCCGCCGGCGAGGGCTCGGAACCGGCGGGCGTCGTCTGGGACAGCGGGACGACCGCGGCCACCGGGCTCGACATCGGCACGCTCAATGCCGGCTACATCTACGGGCTGTGGATCCACCGCCAGATCCCGGCCGGCCGTGTCGCGGATCCGGAGCTGCACAACCTGATCCGCTGGAGCTACGACGCGGCATGACCGCCTACGCCGGCGAGGCCCGCGGCCTCTACGCGGTGACTTCGGGCTACTCCGCCGAAGGGCGGGGAAAGCACGCCGCGTGCGGGCCGTATTCGGGCCAGGGCCGGGGGCTTCACGCCGTCACCGCCGCGTTCTCGGCCGAGGGCCGGGGCAGGCACGCCGTCTGCATCCCCTTCTCGGCTGAGGGTCGAGGGAAGCACGCGGTCTGCATCGCATGCTCCGGCCAGGGCCGAGGCCTGCACCGCGTGGCCAACGATGTGCTGGCCGGCTACGAGCTCCACCGCGGCGTGGACGCCTCCCCCGACCTGGCCGCGGCGCCGTGGGAGAGCTTCTCCGCCCTGCCCCACGAGACCGCCGCGCTCGATGTCTCCCACGAATACCGCTTCGTCGCGCGCCGCCGGAACGCCTGGAACCTGGCCAGCCAGAACCTCGACGAGTGGGTGCTGGAGCTCGATGCTGACGGTAACCAGGTCCTGGCCAGGCCCTCGGCGCCCGCGGACGTGGAGCTCGATGTCCTGCCCGGGCTCACCGTGCGCCTCCGCGCGGCCTACGGCTACGCTGCCGACGGCTCCCGCCAGGCCGGCCAGTTCCTGGTCTACCTGACCTCGGACGGAGGCGACCCGGATCCGGGCGTGGATGAGCCGACCGTCATCGACATGGTCAAGTCGGATGGCGTGGCCAGGCTCGACTGGACGTCGCCGGCGCCCTTCCTGGAGGACGCGGTGGTCAAGGTCTTGATCCGCGCGCGCCGGGTGGTCACCGAGGCCGATCCGGAGGCGGAGCCCCCGGTTGAGGAAGTGCACGTCGACTCGGACAACGTGGACGTCCACCAGGTCACGGTTAGTCTGCCGGACTTGGCTGCGCCGGCGCCGGCGTCGGTGTGGTTCGCCAAGGCCGCGGAGCAGGGGCAGTAGATGGCTACCATCCAGATCCCGCCGCCCGCCGAGGGCGAAGTCATCCGGCCGAACCCGGGGCGCATCGTCCAGGTAAAGCGCAGCTGGGAGGACGCCTGGGAGACCGTCGACTATCTGGAGGCCCGCCGGGCCCAGGCCTGTGTGGAGCCGAACCTCGGCCAGGCCGAGTTCCGCTACGCCTACGGCGAGATCAAGCGCGAGGACGACAGCAGCTTCGAGGATGTCTCGCCCTACGACGTCCGCAACCACTACGTCAGGATCCAGCTCCAGGCCGAGCCGCAGGCCTCGGAGGACGAGGCCGGCAACGACTCGGAGGACAAGCCCAAGGCGACGAGCCTGTGGTATGGCTTCTTCCCCGATGACAACGTGGAGCATGCCGGCCAGAGCATCGAGCGCTCCGGACCGTCCGGCGATCAGAACCCCGTGGCCTACGAGCTGGGCTTCCTGCTGGACCGGACGGGGCTGCGCGGCGCGCGCGTGGAGGACAACGGCGCGTACAAGACCATCGGGTGGCTCCCGGACTTCAACGTCAAGGGCAAGCGCGGCCTGCAGATCATCGGCAACCGCTCGGCCGGCAAGGAGGACCGCGGGGCGGGCCTGTCCCAGGCTTACGTCTTCCAGGCCAACGGCGGGGTCTGGGACAACCTCCAGGTACTGGAGCACCTCCTGGCCTACCATCTGCCCGCGGACGGGCCGGAGGTCCGCCTGGCCGGCCAGACCGAGCTCCTGGCCAACGTCAAGGCGGTCCACCGCTTTGAGGGCAAGACGCTCCGCCAGGCCATCAATCACTTGGTCGACCGCAAGCGCGGCATGGGCTGGTACCTGCGCGTCACCGAGAACCCGGACTACGAGGACTTCGGCGGCCCCCCCGAGTACATCGAGATCTGCGTCTTCAGCGTCTTCGGCCAGTCGATATCCGCCGGCAGCCTGACCATCCCCGGCAACGAGAACCGCGTGACGCCCACCAGGATCGAGGAGGACATCGAGGTCGAACAGGCCACGGTGCGGCTGACCAACGCGGTGCAGTACGACAAGATCGTCGTCCAGGGTGCGCGGATCAAGAGCTGCTTCTCCGTCAGCCACGCGGACGGGACGGTGGAGCGCGGGTGGAACGACGTCGAGGAGAACGCCTACAAGAACGTCACCGGCGACGACAACAACCAGAAGGACGCCGAGCGCAAGACCGACCGCTTCGCCCGCGTCTACCAGTGCTTCCTCATTCCGGACACCTGGGGATGGTTCAGCGGCGACGGCGTGGGCGGCGGCCTCTTCAACAACTGCGCGCCCAAGCCGCTCCTGACCGGCGGCGCCGTGGATATCGAGCAGGGCCAGTACTGGAACCACCCGCGCCCTCTCCTGCGCTACCTGCCGATCCGCAAGGAGTCCAACCTGGAGGGGGCCGCGCCGGAGTTCCTCGAGCCGCTGGTCGTGGGCCGGGACCTGGGCGGACGCTGGCACCAGGTGGATCGATGCCAGAACGACGAATACCCCGACGGCGACGACACCGAAAAGCTCAGCAGCTGTTCGGTCCGGATGCTCGACACGGAGATGGGCTTCGAGGTCAAGGCCTCGAAGATCAACCACCAGCTGGCCATGGGGCATTTCATCCCCGGCGACTTCGAGGGCAGCAACCACTCCGACCAGGAGCCGGAACTCGACTGGCAGTCGCTCATCGCCACGGTCTGCTGCGAGACCGACGAACGCCTGCGCGTGGAGGCCTACGGGGCCCAGTTCGACGGCCTCGACTGGACGCGGGAACTGGTCATCGACGTGCCGACCGCCGAGTACTGGTGGATAGCGGCCGAGACGATCGTCGGGGTGACCGATGGCGGCCTGGTCAGGCAGGCCGCCGGCCAGGCCCTGCGCGACGACACCGCCACGCTGCAGGCCATCGCGGCGCTGGCCAAGGCCTGGTACGGCCAGGCCCGGGCCAAGATCGAGATCGTCTACAAGCGCATCGAGGCCCAGTACGAGCTGGGCCAGTACCTCGAGCAGATCGGCAGCGACTGGCACGAGCAGGTCGGCACGGTGGTCAGCTCGAAGGCCTGGGACTTCGCCGCCGGCAAGACCACCGTGCAGACCGGCTACTGGGAGGTCGACGTGGCCGGCATGGTCGACGTCCCGGGCCTGTCCGACCTCCGCGCCGTGGGCCGGGAGATCCTCCGCCAGGGGCGGGAGATCGAGGATCTGTGGAGCCACGTCGGCAACTTCCCGGTGCGGCCGGCCACGGGCGGCGCCGCCGGCCTGGGCACCGGGGACCTCGGCGGAGTCCCGCCGCCCATCGACTCGCAGGCGGGCACCGAGGGCGAGGAGAAGAAGGCGGTCCGGAACGACGCCAAGCGGGGGTTGACGCTCGCCGGGAATCCGGATCCGCTGGTAACCGACAGCGAGATTCCGCAGGCCAAGGTGCTCGTGTTCTTGCAGCTCACCAATGGCACCAAGAAGGGTCTGTGTCTTCCCCTGGTTGCCGGACTAAAGCCGGGGGCAGGCGGCTATGGCGTCCAGGTCTATGCAGGCAAGGGCATCTGGGTGGCTCAGGATGTCCCGGGAGAGTTCTGGGGGCGCGTGTCCCTGCTGCGTGGCGAGGATGCTCCAGTCCCATTTGCCTCCGGTCTGGAGTTCTCCGGCGACGCCGCCAAGGTCAAGCCGAACACCGCCAAGGGCATTGGCCTGGACGCGGACGGGATCAAGGCCCTAATCAAGTCCCTCGGGGGGCTGGGATTCAGCTCCGGGGAGATCGAGGTCCTGGTCGACGGGACTACGATCACGAAGAACGGTTCCGGGCAGCTCGTAGCTTCAGGCAGTGGCTTGCCATCCGGATCAGGTCAGTATAAGGTCTTGCAGCTCAACGCCTCGAATCAAGCCGTCTGGGACTACCCGCGGGGCCATAGCTGATGGCTTGGGCGGCCGACTACACGCAATCCTCCGACTTGGCCGACATGAGCTCGGCTGGTCTTCACTACCAGATCATCTATGCGATAGGAGAGCGTTGGCGCATCGCCAGCGGAGGCGGTGTTTGGAAGCTGCCTGTGGCCGGGTGTCTACCGTTTAGGGTTTCGACGGCGGCTCCGCCAGGATCAAGCTGGCCGCCGGCAGAAGGAGCCGATACGGACACGTTTTCGATACGCTGGATGCAGGAACGCGTCGAGGCCATGGCGGCGATCTTCCACGACAACAGCTACGCCGGAGGGTACGACGGCCAGGCGAGCTTCACCTACTTCAGCGCCGCGAGCCTCCGGACCGCGGCCGGGCTGAACTCCTCGGGGTTCACGCGCCACGTGCCCGACGGCGACGGGGGCTACACGACCCAGTACGGCCTATTCCAGGCTGGGGACTACGTCTGCCCGCACCTTTGGAATGAACTCAAGGCCTGCCTGAAGCTGATGACCACGGTGCATCGCGCCGTCGCGTTCAGCTCGCAGGCCTCCCGTGACTCCGGCGACCAGGCCCGCAGCACCTACGCACTGGCCAAGACGGCCGCCGAGACGGCTTTCGACGCAGCGACCGAGGGGACGAGCGTTCCGCCGGCCGCCTACGCATGGATGGGCGAATGGAGCGGCAGCAAACACGCACAGCTTGCACGCAAGATCGCGAAGGTGACAGCGACCCTCTTCTCCAGCGAGTATGATGCGGAGATCGACTACTACGTCATGCCCAAGAAGTCCACCAATTGGTACAACAACGGTGACTGGGCCGACACCGATGAGAACAAGCTGCAGTGCTTCGAGCAGGGCAAGACGTACACGGCCGGAGGCGGGACTGGCGTCGAGAGCACGAACTACGCAGGGCCGAGCAGCACCACCACGCGTCCGGCTTGGGGGAGCGATGGCACTTCCAGGGGATGGACATTAGACGCCACGCCCCAGGCCGTCTTCCGGTATGCGGGTAAGCTGACCTACGGCGATACCTGAGGCGCGCTAGAACTCGCCCTTAGTCTCGAAGACCACCACCGCCGCAAGTTCCCTTTTGGCGACATCGAGCTCGGCCTTCAACGGCGCAATAACTGTCTCATCGGATTTCGCGTCTTCAGCCTTCTTCAGTGCTTCCTCGGCGGCCTTTGCTCTTGTCTCAGCGCCGGCCTTGGTCAGGCGGCCTTCGAGCCAGGCTATTTCCGTACGCGCCGATTCGATCCGAGCAGAGAGAACGCGCTGATTGATAAGGGTCCCGTCGTGGGGTTTCTTCCCCGCCTTCTTGGCCGACTCGATTTCGGCCTCGGCGCTGCGCTTGGCGTACTCGGCTCCCGATATGTCCTTCTTCAGGATCTCAATCCGCTCCGCCTTGGTCTGCTTTGCTGGCTCCGCGGCCGTGGCGGCCGGAGATCCCGCGCCGTCGATGCCCGTTGTCCCAACCGCCCCCGCCAGCACCGCGCCCAGGGCGATCGCTCCAGCTCCCGTCTTCCCGATCATCGAAGTCATCGCATGCGCCTCCTCAATTGCTTGCCTCTGGTAGTCTACCACGGGGCCTCCAGGGCGTCAACGGTGTCAGCCCGATGTCTGTCACCCCGGACTTAACCACTGCTGCCCCAGCGAAAGACGGTAGGATTATGAGTCCGCTGCTCTAACCATTGAGCTACGGGCCCGCATGTGACTCGCGGGAGCTAACTTGCGACAACTTGGCCGGATGCGTCGAGCGGAGATTTTGCGACACCAGCGCCACCAGCGCCAGAAGAGGCCCCATTGTACGTATCCACGTACAGTCCACGTACAATGCACCCGGAAACCGACGCGTCCGCTGCTCTACCCTAAGCATACTTGAACTCCCGGCCAGCCGCAAGCGCGTCCTCCTGGGTGGTGTGGGTGTAGATGTTCTGCATGGCCAGCACGCGGTGCCCGACCAGCTTCGCCCGCAATTCGGCCCGGACGTTCTGCCGCGCGAGGTGCGAGCAGTAGGTGTGCCGGAGCGTGTGCAGCCCCATGCCCTTCGTCACCGGGATCTTGGCCCGAACGTAGAGCTTCTTCATCCAGCGCAGCATGCCATTGCCGCCGTCGGCGTGGAAGGGCCGGCCCTTCCGGGTGGTCAGGACGTAGTCGCTGCGCCTGGGGGCCTTGACCAGGATGTTGTAGAGCGCGTCGCAGATCGGCACCAGGCGCGCCTCGCCGTTCTTCGGGATGAACCCCTCGTGGGACTCGATGCAGATGACGCGTTTGGCCAGGTTGACCTGCCGCCACCACAGGTGAATCGCCTCCGCTCGCCGCATGCCTGTGTACAGGAACAGGCCCACGCGCAGTTCGTCCTCCGGCGTCTTCAGCAGGGCCAGGACCTTCCGCACCTCGTCCGAATCGAGCGACCGGGATTCTCGGCGCGAGTGCTTGAGCTGCTTCAGGCCGGCGAGCGAGTCGGCCATCCCGGGGTACAGGTCGAGGGCCCAGATGATGACCTGATGGAGAGCCTGCACCTCGTAGTTGGCGGTGCGGACCGACACCCCGTTGTTCACCCGCATGGCCCGGTACGCCTTGACGGCGGCGCGGAACCCGGGATCGGTGACGGTCAGAGCCCCGATGCGGCTGGCGACGTTCTTCAGCACGCCTTCCAGGCGCTTCCTGGAGCTCGGCCGAAGGGTGTGCGGCTGGCCGAGGAACTTCTGGATTAAGTGGCTGACCGTCGCATCGTCTCCCACCACGGCGTGACCTTGGGCGAGGCCCAGCGCGATGGCGTAGCCCTTCTTCTCGGCCTCCGAGTAATCCTTGGTGTTCAGGCTCTGCCTCACGTACTTCCCGTCCTTGCGCTCGTAGGCGATCCACCACGGTCCACCTTGCAGCCTCTGGTAAATGCGCACGTTCATGATTGACCTCCTTTCGCGCTACGTGCGCACGGAACCGCCGGCGACTGTACCTCGGCTCCCGGCACAGAGCAAGGCGTCTTCAGCACCATGCCTCGGCCTCGATGTCCGACGCTTCGATGCGGTCTTGGTCGGCGGGCGCTCTCGCTGATCCACTGGTCGATGCGCTTCGGATCGAAGCGGATCAACTTGGCCGTAACGTGCACGACGGGCAGCAGTCCTCTCTTGGCCAACCGCTGGACGGTCCGCGTGGATACGGCCAAGCGTTCTGCGATTTCGGCCGAAGTCGAAAGCTTCCTGGGATCTTGAGCCTCTGCTGTCGAGCCGCGGTTGCTATCGGGAAGTGTTAGCCCCACCTGGGTCATGGCAGTCTCCTCTCATGAGTGGTGTTTCCATATGGCAAGTCACCGGGCGCCGCACGCGAATCCGGCCGATTCCGGCGGAATCGATGCGTCGCAAACAGTTGTGGAGCAGGACGATGCGAAGGGACATCGTTTTTTGGCTGGTTCCCCATTGACAGGCGAACGTTCGTTCGCTATACTCCCTTTAGAGAGCAGGAGCGCCGGATGCGTCCTTTGACCCCGAAGCAGCAGAAGATCCTCAGCTGGATGCTGGCCTTCCAGGCCAAGCACGGCATGCCGCCCACGGTCCGGGAGATCGGCAGCCACTTCCGCATGGTGCCTTCCTCTGTATTCGGCCATCTGAAGCTCATCGAGAAGAAGGGGTATCTCAAGCGCGGGAAGCTTGGAGCCAGGTCCTTGCAGCTAGCTGGAGCCCAAGCCGCCCCGGCGCTCGCTCTGGAGAGCATCGCCTCCATCCCTGAAGTCGGGCGCGTCGCTGCCGGCGTCCCGCTCCTGGCCCAAGAGAACATCGAGAGTCAGGTAGTGGTCGACCGTGCCATGCTGCGCGGCTCTCCCAACGCTCGGCACTTCATTCTCAAGATCACGGGCGACTCGATGATCGAGGCCGGGATCCTGGACGGTGACCGAGTGGTGGTGCGCCAGCAGGACACTGCCGAGAACGGCCAGATCGCCGTGGCGCTCTTGGATGACGAGGCCACGGTTAAGCACTTCTACCGCGAAGATGGTCGGGTGCGGCTGCAGCCGGCCAATGCCATGATGAAGCCGATCTACGCCAAGGAGGTGGCGATTCAGGGCGTGGTGGTCTGCGTCCTGAGAACCTACAACTGACGAGACATCTCAGTCCTAAAGGGCAGCGTTGCCTTTACCCCCGAGTGGGAATTAGGGTCCACGTCCTGGCGAGTGCCAAGACGGCGGACCCTCGCTTTTTGAGGAGGATGATGCAATGACTCGAGATCTGCGTAACCAACTGAGAATCCCGGCGGAGCTCTCCGTCGCGGACATATGGGCGATGCTTCGTGGACCCATGCGCGAAGCCTGCCGCCTAGCCGGCAAACTCGCTGCGGGGCGGAGTGCGCCCAAACAGCTTTCAGCCGAGGTGCGGGAGTCATGGCACCGGGCGGAACCGCCGCCCACCAGCGATGAAGCCGAACTCCTGCTCGAGGTCTGCGGCGCGCCCCCAAGCGAGGTGGGGGCGGAGAAGGCCGAGGCCGTCCGGATGTTCGTGGTCAACCTGCTGGGCTTCGCCGGCCTGTCCGATCCGTTCCCGCAGGCGGTGGTGGCGGACCTCGAGCGACTAACCTTCAGGATGCATCCGAAGGCCGTGGTCCGCGACGGTGTTCCAGAGAGCGTGAGGGCGGAGATGGGTGTGCTCGTCACTGCCTAACGAGAGGCTGTCGTCCGGAGAATGGGCTCCGGGCAGAAGATAGGAAGGAGGTTTGAGTGCCTCGGGTCAAAGGGGGGATGGTAGTGCGGGTGCGGGCGGCCTGTTCGGGCTGCCAGCTGATGCTGGACGCGGGCAATAGCGGTCTGGGCTGGCTCTGAGGAGCCTGGGAAGGAGGAGTGGCAGTCATGGGAAGTAGCACCATCGATTGGACTGTGTGGGCGGGGGACTCCTTCTGGAGGCTCCCCGGTCCGTGGGGGGAGGGCGGGACCCCACGGCAGGTGAACAGTGCATGCCGGTTGGGACGTAACCCAGAAGAGTCAGCTTTCTCCGACGTTGCGGCGGTTCCTTGAGATCCTGCAAAGGATCAACCATGGGACCATCTCTGATCTGCGGGTGCGGGCGGGCGAGCCGGTACTGGATTCGCCGCTCAAGGTCGTCCGGCAGATCAAGCTTGGGGCCGAGAATGGGCCCCGTCCGGAGTCGGGCAGAGCAGACTTCATGCTCAAGGCCCAGCACATCGAGTTCTTCAAGGCGCTGAGGGCCATCGGAAGCGGAACGATTGCGGAGCTGGAAGTGAAGCACGGCCTGCCCTTCATGATGGTCGTGGAGGAGGAACTGGTAGCCTGAGATAGGGAGTAGGCTCCCCAAAGCCCGAACGTGTAAGACAGCATCAGACGATTAGCCGGCCACAAGGTGGAGGCATTCGTGGGTGCCGCTAGTAGCGGCGTGCTCGCGAATTGCCTCCACCTTTCCTTTTCCACGCCTCTGCAGCTGGTGCCCACGAAGCCTCCCCGGCCAGGGAGGAACCAGTGGGTGTCAGTCTCAAGCAGTGGGGCATCGATGAGTTCGCAGTCAAGGCTATCAAGAGGAAGGCGCGGCAGCTTATCGGCATTGCCGGACTCAACCGCTCGGACCGCGAGGACCTGGAGCAGGAGCTGGCCATCGAGCTTCTGTCCGGCCTGCGCAACTACGATCCAAGCAAGGGGCCGCGTGAGGCCTTCATCGCCAAGCTCCTGACCGACAAGACCTCCAAGCTCCTGCGGCACCGCCTCGCAGAGAGGCGCTTCTATGGCCGCGAATCATTCTCCCTTAATGACACCACCGTAGACGAGGATGGCCACTGCATCCAGAGGTCCGAGACGATCAGCGCCGAGGACCGCGCCAACGACGTTTCGCGCCCCGAATCTTCGGACGATGTCTTGGCCCGGCTGGACCTCGAGGAAGCCGTCTCCAATCTGCCTGCCGAGCTGCGCTCCCTCTATAACCTGCTCCAGCGATCCTCCCTGACCGAAGCCGCCCAGCAGCTCGGGTTGCCGATCAGCACCGCCTGGGATCGGGTCGAGAAACTGCGCGCAGCCCTGCGGGCCGCAGGGGCTTACGAAGATTCCGGTTTTCTTCCGGAATCGCGAGGCTCAACCGGTGACGACCCCACTGAGCACAGCGCCCAGGAGGGGAGTCGATGAACCCGACGAACGATTTCAGCCCGGCGGTGATGCGGGTGGTGGACATCAAGGCCATCAAGGTCACCCAGATGAAGGGGTTCTCGCCGGAGGACTACGAGGACATCCGGCAGGAGCTGCTCCTCGAGCTCGTCCGCAAGTTCCCGTCCTTCGATCCCGCCCGGTCCCAGGAGGTGACCTTCGCCGAGCGCGTCCTCAGCAACCACGTGACCCACCTCCTTCAGCACCGCCACTCCAAGCAGCAGACGTTCGAGCGCGGGATGGTGCCGTACCCCGAGGATGCTAGGGAGGACACCGGAGGCTCCCGCGGCCATGACCGGCCCAAGATCGACGAGGGGAAGCACGCCGACGAGGTCATCCTAAGACTCAGCGTCGCTGAGGTATTGAAGCGTCTGCCGCCGGACCTGCGCAACGTCGCCGAGCTGCTCAAGGAGCACTCGAAGATCGAGACCGCCCACAGGCTGGGCATCAGCAACCACATCCTCAACGGAAAGATCGAACAGCTGCGCCGGATCTTCCGGGCAGCCGGACTGGAGGAGTAGACCATGGTCGCCACGCTGTCGAGCCCGATGGACGCCCTGATTCACGAACCGTTCGAGGCCTATCAGGAGAAGGCCAAGGAGCACCTGACCAGCCACGCGCTGGCCGACTTCCGGAAGAGCCCGCTGCTCTACTGGAAGAAGAAGAGCGGCCTGATCCCCGACGAGGACCGGCCGGCCTTCCTGGTGGGCCGGGCCACCCACAAGCTGATCCTGGAGGGCCAGGCCAAGTTCGCCGAGGAGTTCGCGGTCGGCGGGCCGATCAACGAGAAGACGGGCAAGCCTTACGGCTCCGGCACCCAGGCATGGACGAAGTGGGCCGAGGTCCAGGGCAAGCCGGTCCTGACCACCGAGCAGTACGAGCTGATCGGCAAGATGGCCGACGGCGTCAAGGCCCACCGAGTGGCCTGCGAGCTGCTCATGGAGGGCGAGCCCGAGGGCGTAGTCCGGGGCGAGTACTGCGGCCTCAAGGCCCAGTCGCGGCTCGACTGGCTCAACGTCACCCACGGCATCGTCGACCTCAAGACCACCGACAACCTCGATTACTTCTCGGCGGACGCCAAGCGCTACGGCTACCTGCACCAGCTGGCCTTCTACGCGGCCATGTTCCACGTCACGACCGGCGAGAAGCTCCCGGCCTGGTTCGTGGCCATCGAGAAGCAGGAGCCCTTCCGCTGCGGCGTATGGCGCATCGACGACCAGGCCGTCGCCTACGCCCGCAAGGAAAACGAGGCGGCCATCGAGCGCCTGAAGCGCTGCGTGGCCACGGGCACTTGGCCCACCGGGTACGAGATCCCCCTCGTCTTCGACACGATCTGATTGAGAAAGGAGAAGCGTCACATGGGAGTGTTGCAGCAGATCCAGACAGGGAAGCAGTCGTTGCCGCCGCGGCTGCTGGTTTACGGAACGGAGGGCGTCGGCAAGTCGACGCTGGCGGCGGGTGCGCCCAAGCCCATCTTCATCCAGACGGAGGACGGGCTCTCGGAGATCGCCTGCAGCCGGTTCCCGCTGGCCAAGTCGGTCGACGAGGTCCTGGCGGCGCTGGCCGGGCTCGTCGGCGAGGAGCACGGCTTCAACACCGTGGTCATCGACTCGCTCGACTGGCTGGAACGGCTGATCTGGGACGCGGTCTGCCGCGAGTACGGCGTCGAGTCCATCGAGAAGGCCGACGGCGGCTACCAGCGCGGCTACGTCCACGCGCTCTCCTACTGGCGCCGGGTGATCGACGGGCTGGATCGTCTCCGCAGTCGCGGGATGATCAGCATCCTCATCGCCCACGCCAAGGTGGAGAAGTTCGAGGACCCGGAGGCGGCCCCCTACGACCGCTACAGCCCGCGGCTGAACAAGCACGCCGGGGCGCTCATCACCGAGTGGTCCGACGCGGTGCTGTTCGCGACCCGCAAGATCCGCACGGAGAGCCAGGACACCGGTTTCGGCCGCACCCGGACCATCGCGGTTGGTCTCGGCAAGGACGGCGGGGACCGCGTCCTGCGCACGGTGGGCGGTCCGTCGTGCGTCGCCAAGAACCGTTACAGCCTGCCCGCAGAGTTGCCGCTGTCCTGGCCGGCCCTGTTGGCCGGCCTGATGGGCCAGGCTGTCGAGCAGAAGGGAGCAGTCGCCAATGGCTAACCTGAACTTCAACGCCAACAACGTCGAGCCCATGGTCGAGTTCGAGCCGGTGCCGGCCGACAAGTACCTGGCCGTGATCATCGCCTCGGAGATGAAGCCCACCAAGAAGGGGCGCGGCCGGTTCCTCGAGCTGGTCCTCGAGATCATCGAGGGGAAGTACAAGGGCCGGAAGCTCTGGGCCCGGCTCAACCTCGAGAACGAGAACGCGCTGACCGTCCAGATCGCCAGGGGCGAGCTGTCGGCCATCTGCCGCGCGGTCGGGGTGATGCAGCCGCAGGACTCGGTCGAGCTCCACAACATCCCGCTGGTCGTCACCGTAAAGCTGAAGAAGCGCCAGGACAGCGGGGAGATGACCAACGAGGTCAAGGGCTACGCCAAGCGCGAGGCGGCCGTGGACCGCCCGGCGCAGGCGGCCGGTTCGGTCCCGCCCTGGAGCAGGAACTGAGCCGTGCGGATCGAGGTCTGGACGCTTCCGAACTGTCCCCGTTGCGAGAAGGCGAAGGCCGGGCTTGCATCAGCCGGCCTCGCCTTCGAGGAACGCAGCCTGGATGCGCTCCGGCGCGGGGACATCAGGGACGTGGAAGCCCTCGCAGCGCTGGCCATGGCCGACTATCAGGCGCCGCTCGTGCGCCTGGACGGCCGCTTCATCGAGCACCATGAGCTCGTGACGTTGATGGCTGGCTGCAGCGATGGATGTCGGGTTGCGGTGGGGGGCGGCCAGTAGGCCGCCTCCCTTGCCGCCAGGGAGATCCTATGCGCTGGATCATCGGAATCGATCCGGGGCTCGATGGCGGCTTGGCCGCCATCAGTCCCGAGGGCCTGCATCTTGCCGCCATGCCCACCGCAGCCGTGGGCAAGCACCGACAGATCGATGAGCAAGCGATAGTGAGCTGGCTGCTTGCTCATCACCCGGCGGTTGTCTTCATCGAGCACGTGGGAGCCCGGCCGGGCCAGGGCGTGGTCTCCATGTTCACCTTCGGCACCGGCTGGGGCCTGGTGCGCGGGATCTGCGCCGGGATGGCGTTGCCGTATGAGATGGTCCGCCCGCAGGAGTGGCAGGGCAAGATGCTCGCCGGCCAGCCCAAGGGAGCGGAGTACCTGGTCGCGAGCCGCCTGTGGCCCAGTGCTGACTGGAAGGCGTCGGATCGCGCGCAGAAAGCTCACGAGGGGATGGTCGACGCTGCCTTGATCGCCGAGTACGGGCGGAGGCAGCTCGGGTGCTGACCCTCAGGCCGTACCAGGTCGAAGCGGTCGAGGCCGTCTACCGCCATCTGCGGGAGCGCGACGACAACCCCTGCGTTGTGCTGCCCACCGCTTCGGGCAAGACGCCGGTCATGGCCACGATCTGCAAGGACGCGGTCGGCCGCTGGGGCGGCCGCGTTCTGATCCTGGCGCACGTCAAAGAGCTACTCGAGCAGGCCGTGGACAAACTGCGCCTGATGGCACCGGAGTTGATGCTGCAGGTCGGCGTCTACTCGGCCGGCCTGAAGAAACGCGACACCGACCACCCGATCATCGTGGCCGGCATTCAGTCGGTCTACAAGCGGGCCTGCGATCTGGGGTCGTTCCAGGTCGTTCTGGTCGACGAGGCCCATTCCATAGCGCCGGAAGGCGACGGCATGTACCGCCAGTTCCTGGCCGACGCCAAGGTGGTCAATCCGAACGTCCGCGTCATCGGCCTGACCGCCACGCCGTTCCGGATGAAGTCGGGGCTGATCTGCGGGCCGGCGGAGGAGGGCTACTACCTCCACCACATCTGCTATGAAGCAGGCGTCCGCGAGCTGATCGTCCAGGGCTATCTCTGCCCGCTCGTGACCAAGGCCAGCCGCGTCAAGGCCGACACCTCGGGGCTCCACGTGCGCGCTGGCGAGTTCGTGGCCGGCGAGACAGAGGCATTGATGGACACGGCAGAGCTGGTGGAGTCGGCCTGCAAGGAGATCGTCAATTACACCCAGAACCGCCGCTCGGTGCTTATCTTCGCCGCGGGCGTGAAGCACGCCGAGCACCTAGCCTCCGTTCTGCGAGGCGAGTACCAGGCCCAGGTCGAGACGGTCTTCGGCGAAACGCTGCCCGGCATGCGCGACCAGGTGCTCGCGGACTTCAAGGCCGGTCGGCTCAAGTACCTGGTCAACGTCAACGTCCTGACCACCGGCTTCGACGCCCCGAACATCGACTGCGTGGCTTTGGTGAGGCCGACCATGTCGCCGGGGCTCTTCTACCAGATGGTTGGGCGGGGTTTCCGCCTGCATCTCGGCAAAGCCGACTGCCTGGTGCTCGACTTCGGCGGCAACGCCCTGCGCCACGGCCCGGTGGACGCCATCCAGGTCAAAGCGACCGGCCAGGGCGGCGGCGAGGCGCCCAGCAAGGAGTGCCCAAGCTGCCAGGCGGTGATCGCCGCGGGCTACGCCAGGTGCCCGCAGTGTGGCTTCGAGTTCCCCGAGCGCGAACGCGCCAAGCACGAGGCGCAGGCCTCGACGGCGAGCGTCCTCTCGGGCGAGGTCTCCATCGCCGACTTTCCGGTCGAGATGGTCTACTACTCGGTCCACACCAAGCGCAACGCCGGGCCGGACACGCCGCCCACTATGCGGGTCGACTATCAGCTGAGCCTGGACAAGTACGTGAGCGAATGGGTCTGCCTGGAGCACACCGGCTTCGCACGCTACCGTGCCGAGAAGTGGTGGAAGCGCCGCTCCAAGGTGCCCGTCCCCGATTCGGTATCGGAGGCTGTCGACCTGGCTGAGCGAGGCGCGCTGGCGTCCACCAAGGCCATCCAGGTCCGTAGTGTCTCGGGCGAGAGGTACGACCGCGTCGTCGCCTACGAGCTGGGCGAGGTGCCGGACTATCGCGAGCCGGGATGGGATGCCGATGAGACTGCCGGCGTACCGACAGCTGCCGACCCCGATGAGATTCCGTTCTGAGGGCGCCCATGAGCACCCCTCTCGACCACGCCCTCGGCTACGCCAAGCTCGGTTGGCGCGTCCTGCCGATCCATCACATCAACGGCAAGGGGCGTTGCACCTGCCAGCGCGAGGACTGCTCGGCGCCGGGCAAGCACCCAAGGATCAAGGACTGGCCGAACCAGGCCACGACCGACGAGGCGACGATCCGCGCATGGTGGGCTCGCTGGCCGGACGCCAACATCGGCTTGGCCATGGGCAAGGGCCGGATCGACATCGAGACCGAGGGCCGGCCCGAGTGCATCGAGAACCTGGAGCGCCTGGAGAAACAGCTTGGCCCGCTGCCCGACACGGTCAGCTGGATGAGCGGCGGGGACGGCCTGCACCGGATCTTCAGCACGACCGTGCCCATCCGCAACGCGACCAACATCGGCCGGGATCTCCTGGGCCTCGAGGCCACCGGCATCGACGTCCGCGGCGAGAACGGTCAGGCGCTCCTGCCGCCGTCGAACCACCTCTCGGGCGGCAAGTACCACTGGACGAACCTGGACCCCAGCTCGACCGAGGTCGCCCCGTTGCCTGACGCCTGGGCCCAGTACCTGGCCGAGGCGTCTAAGCCGGCGCTGACGCCGCCGGTCGCCGACAGGCCGGCTATGCCGGACGAGGAACTCCAGGCGCTCGAGACTCGGGCCGCCGCTTATCTCGACGCCATGCCGCCGGCGATCAGCGGCCAGGGTGGGCACAGTGCCACGTACACGGCTGCCACTGCCCTGGTGCATGGCTTCGGCCTGCCGCCAGACCGGGCGCTCGCGCTCCTTGTAGAGCGCTTCAACCAGCGCTGCGAACCGCCCTGGTCGGAGGAGGACCTCCGCCATAAGGTCGAGGACGCAGCCACCAAGCCCCACACGCATCCGTTCGGATGGCTGCGCGACCGAGCCTCGCACTCCGAAGAGGGCGTCGACCTATCCGGGATCCTGGGCAAGCCGCCGGCCGAAGCACCCACGCCGTCCGAGCCACCCGGCCCGCCAGACCCAGGCCTGTTGCCGGAGAACCTGCTCTACGTTCCCGGTCTGATCGACCGGGTCATGAACCTGACTCTGATCACGGCGCCGTACCCGGACCGGGTCTTGGCGTTCTGTGGCGCCCTGGCGCTGCAGGCCGCGCTCTGCGCCCGCAAGGTGCGCGACCAGAGCGGGGCGCGGACCAGTCTCTACCTGCTCGGCCTGGCCAACTCCGGCACCGGCAAGGATCACCCGCGGAAGATCAACCAACGGATCATGTTGGAGGCGGGCATCTCCAGCCAACTGGCCGACAACTTCGCCTCGGGCGAGGGCATTGAGGACCGCGTTGCCGCTTCGAAGGCCGTGCTCTTCCAGACCGACGAGATCGATGCCGTGCTCCTTGGCATCTCGCGCAGTCGCGACGGCCGGGCAGAGCGCATCATGGAGATCCTGCTCAAGTTCTACTCGGCCGCCGCGAGCCTCTACCACCTGCGAGTCAAGGCTGGCCAGGAGCCGCAGACCATCGACCAGCCATGCGTGAACCTGTTTGGCACGGCGATTCCGAAGCACTACTTCGAATCGCTCTGCGAGAAGATGCTCACGAACGGCTTCTTCGCCCGAATGCTGATCTTCCTGGCCGGCATGCGAGGAGAGGGGCAGGAGCCGCGCGAGTTGCCCATCCCGCCCGAGATCATGGAGCAGGCCAACTACTGGGCGGCGCTTCGCCCCGGCCACGGCAATCTCGACAACGAGCATCCAACACCCATTGAGATTCCCTACGGCCCCGGCGTGGTCGAGCTCTATGCCGAGATCCGTGCCAGGGAGAACGATGCCTACACCGCTGCGCAGGCGGCCAATGACGCCATCGCCATGGCCGTCTGGGCCCGTGCCGGCGAGAAGGCTCGCCGCCTGGCGCTCGTTCGCGCCTGCAGCGAGTGCTACCAGACGCCGGTGATCTCGCGCGAAGCGGTCGAATGGGCGTGGGCCATCGTCGAGCACCAGACGCGGCAGATGCTCTTCCAGGCAGGTTGTTTCGTGGCTGAGAACCCATTCCACGCCGAGTGCCTGAAGTTTCTCAAGAAGCTGCGCGAGGCGCCCGGACGGGAGATGGAGCACAGCAAGCTGCTCAAGCGCATGAAGACAGACGCCCAGTCCTTTCACAAGATCGTCGAGACGCTCCAGCAACAAGATGACATCGAGCTACTGCCGGTCAGGACGCCTGGCCGGACTGGCATCGTGTACCGGCTGGTCGGAGGGGGAAAGAAGTTCGACGAGGGGAAAGAAGCAGCCTCCAACGAGGTCGGTGAGGGGTGAAAGATGGTCAGAAAAGGGAATGAAGGTGAACGAAGGGTGAAGAATGAAGTCTCTATATTACATAGAGATATCTTCTTCTTTCTCTATTTCACCCATACCCACACGCGCGAGCGCGCACACGCGTATGCGCGCGATAGGGGGGTGAAGGAAGAAAGAAGTTCGAGCGGGCTGCTTGCCTGGCCGGCGGCCGTACACAATCGCATCTGTACAAAACGCAGCCTGTGCCACTTTGGCGTAGGTACTCCGGCGCCGACGGCCGCGTCGACTGCCGCCGGAACCGTAGCGCTAGACCACAGACTTTCCTGCAATTCGCCGGACTTGGGAGATGCCCATGGATAGGCAGGATGCTAATGTCGACCAAACGCAACTCGAAACAATGGGATCGAGTGGCCAAGGAGCTATGCACTCGGCTGGCGGCGGATTGGCACAATCAGGGCCTGCTATTCGACCCCTGGTCGCGCGCGATTCACAGCATGGTCCAGGCTTGGCGAATCCGCCGCAGCCAGTGCCCAAGACTAACGGAGATCGCCAGTGCTCCGACCCCGACTCCAACTTGGAGCGCGGCGATTCAGAAAGCGGTGTTCGCGCTCAGGCGGGAGATGAAAGTTCCTCGCCCAGGCTCGTGGGAGTATTGGGCAATGTTGCGCTCCAGGAAACCGCTGAGATACGTGCCCATCAGAAATCGTTACTGGACGAACAACCGATGCGAATCAGGGACTTCTTGAAGGCGGTCAACTCAACGCCCATAGGCGAGGTGCTAAACGAGAGGAAGCTATTCCGTCAGCGCGTGAAAGCGCGGGGGCAGTTCTGCGCGGGAAAGCGCGTGAAGATGTTGGCCTACGGTGCTTGGCTGGCGGATCTCAGGCATGCATGCGTCGAGGGCCGTCCCGCCGGAGCCGTGAGTCAGCAGAATGTGCTCTCTCTGCTGAAGTTCCAGGAGTACCGTTGCGCGCTCACTGGACGTCCCCTTTCGACCGAAACTGTGGCGCTTGACCACATCGTGCCAATGAGCCGTGGCGGCCAGCACAATATCGACAACGCGCAGGCCCTGCACAAGGAGGTGAACAAAGCCAAGGGCACCATGAGCAATGAGGATTTCATCCAGATGTGCCGCGAGGTTGTGAAATGGGCAAACCGCCACGCGGCGAAGGATTGTCAGGTCAACCACGTTTCCGACGCGCCGGAATCCGGCCCAGGGGCGGCCCTGGGCGCGGATCGCCGGTCGGATCGCGATCCTGGCCAAGCCGGCACCCTGGCCCACCCCGTGGCCAACGGGGCGCAAGGGGCGGCCTAACGTGGGCACTTTGAACGAAGGAGGCAGCAACATGGCAGGTACGGCGGAACGGATTCGGGCGAAATGCCAGGAGATCAGCGACATGCTGGTCTCGAAGAACAAGGCCTACGGCAACTCGGCGCTGGAGCCCGTGCGGGTCTTCGCGCAGGGAGATCCCGAGGCCCTCATTCGCGTGCGGCTCGACGACAAGCTCAGCCGCATCCGCAACAACCCCACCGCGTTTGGCGAGGACCCCGTGCTTGACCTGGTCGGCTACCTGGTCCTGCTTCTCATCGCCCGCGAGGACAAGGCGGCCAAGGGAGGTGCAGCGTGAAGATCGAAATGCGTCAGCTGTCCCAGATCAAGCCCTACGAGAAGAACCCCCGGGTGAACGACCAGGCGGTCGATGCCGTGGCCCGGTCCATCCAGGAGTACGGCTTCCGCCAACCAATTGTGGTGGACGAGGCGGGCGTCATCATCGTAGGGCATACGCGGTGGAAGGCGGCGCAGAAGCTGGGGCTGGCGGAGGTGCCGGTCCACGTGGCGGTCGACCTGCCGCCGGAGAAGGTCAAGGCCTACCGCCTGGCCGACAACAAGCTGGCCGAACTGGCCGAGTGGGATCTCGACCTCCTGCCCATCGAGTTGTCCGAACTGCGCGGCATGGATGTGGACCTCGGCATGCTGGGGTTCGCGCCGGAGGAGCTGGAAAAGCTGCTCGGTGCCGGCATCCACGGCACTGAAGGGCTGACCGATCCGGACGCGATCCCCGATCCGCCGGACGAGGCGGTGACCCGGCCGGGCGACCTGTGGGTGCTGGGCGACCACCGGCTGCTCTGCGGCGACAGCAGCAAGGCCGAGGACGTGGACCGGCTCTTGGCCGGCGCGGTCATCGACCTCGTCAACATGGACCCGCCCTACAACGTCAAGGTCGAGCCGCGCTCAAACAACGCCATCGCGGCCGGGCTCAGCTCCTTCGTGGCCTACGGCAACACCGACCCGGGTCGGGACGTCCACCGCAACCCCGGATCGGCCAACCCGACGCATGCGAAGCTGCGGGCCAAGGACCGGCCGCTGGAGAACGACTTCGTGTCGGACGAGGACTTCCAGCGGATGCTGCTGGCCTGGTTCGGCAATGCCGCGCGGGTGCTGAAGCCCGGCGGGTCGTACTACATCTGGGGCGGCTACGCCAACATCGGCAACTACCCAGCGCCGCTGGCTAAGTGCGAACTGTACTTCAGCCAGTGCGTTGTGTGGAACAAGCTCCATCCGGTGCTGACCCGCAAGGATTTCATGGGGGCGCACGAGATCTGCTTCTACGGCTGGCGGGAGGGCGCCGGCCACAAGTTCTACGGGCCCAACAACGTCCCCGACATCTGGGCGGTGAAGAAGGTCAACCCCCAGTCAATGATTCACCTGACCGAGAAGCCGGTGGAACTGGCCGAACGGGCCATGCAGTACTCGTCGCTGCCCGGGCAGAACGTCCTCGACCTGTTCGGGGGATCGGGGAGCACCCTTATCGCCGCAGAGAAGACGGGGCGGAAGGCATTCTTGGTGGAGATCGATGAACTGTACTGCGACGTGATTGTGAAGCGCTGGGAGGAGTTCACCGGCAAGAAGGCCGAGCGGATCGCCGTGACTGAGACCACCCCGACCGTTGCGGCCGGGGTGGGTGTTGGGGAGGTCGGGTAGATGCTACTTGGCGACGGTGAACTTCCCACGCTCGACCACGCGGAACCGGCTGGCGTTCCCCTTGGCCTTGACCTCGCGAAACATGGCCGAGTAGATGGTGGCCGCCGGTGTCTTTCCGTCAGTCTTCCAGAGTCCCTTGGCCAGCATCGTCTCGACTATAGCCTTAGCGTTCATGGGCTCACCGGCCTCGGCAAGCACCTTGGCGGCGGCGTCCAGGCCCGAGAGCTTGCCATCGCCGGTGGCGGCCTTGTCGAGCGCGTTCTCAAGCGCGCCCTCCAGTTCCTTGGTGGTCACTCCCTTGGCCTTCTTGCTCTTGTCGCCGCCCTTGGCCTTGGTGGTGGTCTTCTTGCTGCTCGACATGGTACGTCTCCTTCCGTTCTCGTCCGCGGCGACACGCCGCGGTTCAGTTCATGTGGTTCGCTAGACCGGCTGGAAGCCGGCAATGAAGAATTCGCCCCGGGTCTTGGGCTCGCCCAGGGTCGCCGCGAAAGCGCGTGCATCGGCGACCGAGAGGAACCGGCGGTTCAAGGCATAGCCCCCGTACGCCGCTTGAGAATCGTCGCAAACCAGGCAGGCACCGTTGATATCGAGGACCAGGACCCAGCCCATGCCGTTGGCGAACATGCCATCGGCGATGAGCGGATCGGAGTCCGACCAGCGCTCGGCGCCCGCGAACCCGTGCCAATCCGTTCTGCTGAAGGTGCGCAGTTCCATGGTGCCTTACTCCTTACCAACCGGCCGGGCGCGGAATGCATCGCCCCGGCGTTCCAGGACCGTGCCGGCCGGGAACCGGCCGGCGATGCGCAGCAGGTCGTCGGCCATGGGCGCGACTTCGGCGGCGGTGAAGTTGAAGCCGGACCGTTTGCTGGATTCGACGAAGGCGGCGATGAGCCCGTCGCGGTCCATCGGCGTCTCTGCCACGGCCACCGTGGTGGTGGCCTTGAGGCAACCGATGCCGACCATCGCCCGGCGGCAGCCGCAGCCGCCGTCGATGGGTTCGTTGTCGCACTCGAAACCGAACATCACCGGTTCGGCCTCGGGTACGAAGCAGAAGTCGTTCTTACGGGCGCCTTGGGTCTTGGTGGTGGCTACCAGAATCTTCATGGCGTTCTCCTCCTACCGTCGGACCGGGGTAGCGTCTTCGAATCCGCACTCCGCCAGGAGCGCGCAGAAGCCGGCGGGCGCCATTCGGTCGGCGGCGTCCTTGGCGAGCCGGGCCAGCCGGCCGAACACGCGTTTGAGTTCCGGCCGGGCGAAGAGCGCGAAGCTGTCGGCGAAGGCCTCGATCCGCGCGACGCCGGCTTCGTTGCCAACCAGCCAGTGCCAGCTCATGCACATCTCGGCGTCGCAGCCGCCGTCGGCGAAGTAGAGGCCGAAGGTCACCTGGTCGACGATGCCGTCCTTCCGGAGGGCCGGAAGGTTAGCCGGGCCGTACCAGGCCCGGCTGAGGTGGGTGAACCGCGGGATAGCCTGATTGTTCTTGGCGGTCTTCATGGTCGGTGCCTTTCAGTTCCGAAGGTCGGCCAGCGCTTCAGCGATGGCCTTGTCGTCGTTGCCGGAGAGGAAGGTCAGGGCGTCAACCAGGCGCATCCGGACCTCGGCCAGGTCCCCGGCGTAGCCCCAGTTCCGGGGCTCGGCCTTGGCTTTCTCCTCGTGGACCTCGAGCTCGTCTTGGAGCCAGCCGAGCAGGGCGCCGATGTCCTGGGCCCGTTCCTCGTAGGTCTGCGCCGCGGTCTTCTTGGTCTTGGTAGCCATGGTCTTCTCCTTTCAGTTCTCGAAGGCGGTGGTCTTGTAGCCGCGCCGGCGGATCTCAGCCCGAACCAGGCGGCGGGTTTCCCAATTGGCCAGGTCGTATGCGTAGACCATGCGGAGGCGGTTGTAGCCCAGCCGGCCGATCACCTTCCGCAGTTGCCGGTTCAGCCGGCGGGTGAATTCGCGGTGCATCTTTCTCATCTCGGCGTTCGTCATTTTCGTTCTCCGTTCCGTTCCGGCGCCCAATGCGCTCTTGGTATTTCTACTTACATCATTACCGGGATTCGGCCGACACATCAACTCAAATTGGCGATTAATCTGGAGGATTGCGCATGCCCGTAACCGGCCATAATGCGGCGCTTACGCCGACATGTTTGGCAGTCGCCGATGTCGTCGCCGTTTTGCGTTCGGTGGGGTCGCGCCACATTTCGGAAGAGGCCGTAAAGGCCGACATTGCGGCGGGCGCGCCGACTAACCCGGATGGGACGATTAACCTGCCCATGTACGTTGCCTGGCTTGCCCGGGAGGCGGAACATGCCCGCGCTTGACCCGCGGAAGTTGAAGCCCAGCGACCTGGTGCGCCTGGTCAACTCGACGCCCCTGGGCGCCGTGCTGGACGAACGCACCTTCTACCGGCACCGGATGAAGGCGGGTTTCCGGATCGGCCAGGGGCGCGAACTTGACCTGTACCGATACGCGGCGTGGCTGGCCGACCTTCGCCACGGGCCGAAGCCCGTGGTCGACCAGGCAGCCGGGTACGAGGCCCACAAGGAAGCCGCCGGCAAGCGCGCGCGGGAGGAATCCAGGCGGGGACGCGACATCGGCGAAATGCCGGCCGTCGTGAACGAGGAGCGGAAGGCGAGGGCGGCCAATGAGTTTCGGTTCTTCTGCGAGGCCTACTTTCCGCTCACCTTCCACCTGCCTTGGTCGCCGGACCATCTCAAGGCTATCGCCAAGGTGGAACAGGCGGTGCTGCACGGCGGGCTATTCGCCATGGCGCTGCCGCGTGGGAGCGGCAAGTCCAGCATCACCGAGGCCGCCTGCCTGTGGGCGGTGCTCTTTGGGCACCGGGACTTCGTCTGCCTGATCGGGGCGTCGGAGGTCCACGCCATGGAGATGCTCGACAGCATCAAGATGGAACTCGACGCCAATGATCTCCTGGCCGACGACTTCCCCGAAGTCATCCATCCGGTTCGGAGTCTGGACGGGATTGCCAACCGTTGCTCTGGCCAACTCTACAAGAACGAGCGAACGCATATCGGATGGACGGCGAACGAGGTGGTGCTGCCGACCATCCCGGACAGCCTGGCGTCCGGCGCCATCATCAAGGTCGCGGGGATCACCGGCCGCATCCGCGGCATGAAGTTCAAGCGGGCCGACGGGAAGACGGTCCGGCCGAGCCTCGTGGTTCTGGACGATCCGCAGACGGACGAGTCGGCCCGGAGCCTATCACAATGTGCCACGCGAGAGCGGATCATCGCCGGTGCGGTCCTGGGCATGGCCGGGCCCGGGAAGAAGATCTCCGGGATCATGCCGTGTACCGTCATCCGGCCAGGCGACGTGGCCGACAATATCCTCGACCGCGAGAAACACCCGGAGTGGAACGGGGAGCGGACCAAGATGATCTACGCATTCCCGACCAACGAGAAACTCTGGGCCCGGTATGCCGAGGTCCGGGCGGAGAGCCTGCGCATCCATGGCGACATGCGCGAGGCAACGGCGTTCTACGAAGCCAACCGGGTGGCGCTCGACGAGGGGGCCGAGGTCGCCTGGCCGGAGCGCTTCAATCACGACGAGGCGTCCGCTGTCCAGCACGCCATGAACCTCAAACTCCAGGATGAGGCCGCATTCCAGGCCGAGTACCAGAACGAACCGCTGCCGGAGAAGACGGCCGAGGACGAGGGATTGCTCACGGCCGACCAGATCGCCAGCAAGATCAACGGCATGAAGCGTGGCGAGGTGCCGGTGGGAGCCACGCAACTGGCCATGTTCATCGACGTACAGGGGCGGCTGCTTTTCTGGCTGGTCGCTGCATTCGAGGAAGATTTCACCGGGTACGTGCTCGACTATGGGGCCTATCCGGACCAGAAGCGCGCCTACTTCACGCTCCGGGACGCACAGAAGACGCTATCCAGTGTGGCCAAGGGGGCAGGCATCGAGGGTGCGATCTACGCCGGCCTAGAGGCCCTGACCGGCCAGTGCCTGGAGCGCGAGTGGCGGCGGGACGACGGCGCCATGGTGCGGATCGACCGCTGCCTGATCGACGCTAACTGGGGCACCTCGACTGACGTGGTCTACCAGTTCTGCCGGCAGAGCCGGCACGCGGCGGTGCTGCTGCCCAGCCACGGCCGGTTCGTGGGCGCGTCCTCGACGCCGTTCATCGAGTACCGCCGGAAGCGTGGCGACCGCGTCGGGCTAAACTGGCGCATCCCGAACGTCCAAGGCCGCCGGGCGGTGAGGCATGTGGTCTTCGACTCGAACTACTGGAAAAGCTTTGTCCACGCGCGGCTGGCCGTGCCCATGGGCGACAAGGGCTGCATGTCGCTCTTCGGCCGGGATCCCGAGGCGCATCGCCTTTTGGCCGAGCACCTGACCGCGGAGTATCGGGTCAAGACTGAGGGACGCGGCCGGGTGGTGGACGAATGGAAGCTGCGGCCGGAGGCCGTCGAAAACCACTGGCTCGACTGCCTGGTGGGGGCCGCCGTGGCAGCCTCGGTTCAGGGCGCTGTGCTGCCGGGGACGGATGGGCCGGTGGTGCGGGAGCGGCCGAGGATGAAACTATCGGATCTCCAGCGAGCCAAGCGATAGTTTCTGTACCACTATGCGTCCTAGTGTCGGCGTTTCCTGCGATTCAGGAACTCTGCAACATTCGCAACTGTGTACAGTACTAACATGCAGGCGGCGATGCTGAACGTGATAATCCCGAACGTACTTCTAGGGCCTGCGATACCGGCAACAATTCCCGCCGCAATCGCTGAGACAAGGCAAAGAACTGCTATCTCGGTGTGGACTACTCCCACTGAGCAGATCCCTCCTCACGCCTCATCCGGTGTTCCGTACATCGTCCTCCAGTGGTCCACTCCTTGCGCCCATTGCACAAAGAAGTCGACTACACCGACACCTTGCCTTCGAAATGCCGCCGCCCAGGTATCATCAAGCTCATGAGCATTCGGGTCAAACCACACTATCTGGCCGTCCGGCGTGGTGCAGTCGACGCACGAGTAGATCGCACAGCCCCAATGACAAAGGGGGAGGAGGCCGCGAGGCCAACACCAGTGTGGGTCTTCCGGATCGGTTCCGGAGAATGTGTTATAGAGACCGATAGAGGAGTCGCCTTCGTCGGTTGGATGTCCCCCCTCTAGACCGATGATGCCGTAGCCGGGACCGAAGCCCCCATTCGCTGCGGCTGTAAACAACGCCTTCAGAATCCCTGGGATCGGATACCCGAGCTGCAGTTCAGCATCTCGGATGATCTCTTCTCCAACGGGGGGATACTTGGCCGAGCAGTTGACATACTGCTCGGACTTGGTGATGGCCTGAATTGCCTCGTCTACGGTCAGCATGTTTAGCCTGGCGGTCAAGCGCTGAGCAACCGCTTCTTCTTCGCGGCCGTCAATGCGTCCTTGTCGGCGACGAGGACCAGCCCGTCCTGCCCGCCGGTCGACTTGAAGAACGCGGTGAACTTCCCGTCGGTGGCCTTCTCAACCACCCCGGTGATGAACGAGTCGAAGTCCTCGTTGAGGTAGTCGCTCTCGTATTCGTAGGTGGCAGATAGGGTCTCGCCGTTCTTCAGCGTAACCGCGATCTTGATGCTGACCGGCTCCGTCTTCTGATCCCATTCCTCGGTGACCTGCGAAAAGGGCACATTGCCTTTGGCAGACTCAAGGATCTCGGTGATCAGATCCTTGTACGCACTCTCGTTATCGACACACTCTGAGTCAAACCAGACCCACGGCAACGTATTGGCACACTTGCCATCATTGTTTTCGGTCCACTTGGCCTTCATGCCGGCGATGTACGCTTCCTTGTCGGCCATGTTGGCGAACCAACCGACCTCGGTGAGCTGCTGTACGTAGTCATCAATGTTCTTCTTTGCCATTGAAGCCTCCTTGGCTGCCCTGGTGTAGCAGCAGGCGGCGATTATTGGCATAGGCGCAGTCGTGTCAATGGAGCGGATATCCCTTCATTCAAGACACAGCGGATCGTGCAAGAGGACTGAATACGACATATCCGCTGGTTCCTGTCGGAATCCTTTAAGGTCGGTCGCCTCGGGAAGTAATGTTGATATTGAGCACGCTGAGAAAGCAGAGGCCGGAGACGCAGATCGATGGCTCGGAACCTGGAAAACGAGATCCGCCGGAACGCCCGGAGCCCCAAGCGGGCCAAGGGCGACTCCGGCGAGATCGAGCAGCACTCCCTGGCCGAGCAGATCGAGGCGGACCGGTACCTGGAGTCCAAGAAGGCCTCTCGCGCCCGCGGCCTCGGTATTCGTCGCACGAAGATGGTCCCCCCGGAGGCGGACTGATGTTTGGGTGGCTGCAGGCTCTCCTCCCCAGCAAGCCAGCCCTGCGCCTCCGGGGGGCGGACCGGCGGCTCCTGAAGCTGCTCCGCGGCCGGTACGATGCCGCAGCCACCAATCCCGACAACATCCGCCACTGGGCGAACGCCGATGGCCTCTCGGCCAATGCCGCGGCGAGCCCCGAGATCCGGCGCATCCTGCGTAATCGTTCGCGTTACGAGGTGGCCAACAACAGCTACGCCCGCGGGATCGTGCTGACGCTGGCCAATGACGTGGTGGGTACGGGGCCGAGGCTGCAGATGCTCGCGACCGACCCGGCGGTGAACCAGGCGGTGGAGCGGGCGTTCGCGGACTGGGCGGCGGCGGTGAACCTGGCCGAGAAGCTCCGGACCATGCGTATGTCCAGGGCGGAGGACGGCGAGGCGTTCGGCATCCTGACCAACAACCCCGCGCTGGCCCACAAGGTGAAGCTGGATCTGCGGCTGGTGGAGGCCGACCAGGTCACCACGCCGACGATGAAGCTTTCCGTTGAGAACGCGGTGGACGGTATCGTTTTCGACGCATACGGGAACCCGGTCGAGTACCACGTGTTGAAGGGGCATCCCGGTGACCTGACGAGCGGCCTGGCGCTCCAATACGACCGGGTCCAGGCCGGCTCCATGCTGCACTACTTCCGCGCCGACCGCCCAGGCCAGAGCCGGGGTGTACCGGAGATCACGCCCGCCCTGTCGCTGTTCGCCCAACTGCGCCGGTACACCCTGGCGGTTATTGCGGCGGCCGAGTCGGCTGCGGACTTCGCCGGCATTCTCTACACGGACTCGCCGGCCAACGGCGAGGCTGAGTCCGTGGAACCGATGGATCAAATCCAGCTTGAGCGGCGAATGCTCGTTACCATGCCCGGCGGGTGGAAGATGGGGCAGCTGCACGCCGAGCAGCCGGCGACTACCTATGCGGAGTTCAAGCATGAGATTCTGAACGAGATCGCCCGGTGCCTGAACATGCCGTTCAACGTCGCGGCCGGCAACTCTTCGGGCTACAACTACGCCTCCGGCCGCCTGGATCACCAGACCTACTTCAAATCGATTCGGGTGGATCAGGCGCATATCGGCCGTGCCATCCTCGACCGCATCTTCCAGGCGTGGGCCCGCGAAGCGGTGCTGGTCGACGGGCTGCTGCCGCAGAGCGCGCGGATCCTTAGCACCGACTGGTCGCACCAGTGGTTCTGGGACGGCCACGAGCACGTGGACCCGGCCAAGGAGGCCAACGCCCAGGAGACCAGGCTCCGGAACACCACCACGACTCTGGCGGTGGAGTTCGCCCGGCAGGGGCGGGACTGGGAGGTTGAGGTTCGGCAGCGGGCGAAGGAGATCGCCCTTCTCAAGGAACTTGGAATCGCGGCGGTGGAAGTGGTGCCGGAGAAGCAGGCGGTGCCGGTGGACACCGGTGACGAGGAGGCGGCCGATGCCGCTGCCTGAGAAACGGCCGGGCGAGAACCACGAGCAGTTCGTGGCGCGGTGCATGTCTGCGCCGGTCATGGTGCGGGACTTTCCGAAGGCGGCTCAGCGGCTGGCGGTGTGCGAGGCTCAGTACGGGAGGGCAGACGGCATGGACAAGCGGCTTCAGATCACGTCGGCGGTGACCGGCTGGCAGGCGGTGGAGGCCAAGGCCATGGAGGGCGAGGGTGCGCTCGTGGCCCGAAAGCTCCGGCGCTTCCAGATGGTGGCCTACACGGGTGGGGCGATGGAGCTGGGTGGGTGGCCGCACCCAGTCGTGGTCGACCTGGCCGGGATGCGGGTGGCGGCTCGGAGCCGGCCGATCCTGAAGGACCATGACGTCGCCCAGATCGTGGGACACACCGACAACATCGCGCTCTCGGAGAGCGCCATCAACGTCTCCGGGGTGATCTCGGGCACGGGGCCGGCGGCGAGCGAGATCATCTCCTCGAGCGAGAACGGCTTCCCCTGGCAGGCGTCCATCGGCGCCAAGGCTCAGAAGGTGGTCTTCATCCCGGAGGGGCGCGACGCGCGCGCCAACGGGGCGACCTTCACCGGGCCGGTCTACGTGGTCCGGAAGTCGGTGCTGGGCGAGGTGAGCTTCGTGGCATTGGGTGCGGACGAGGATGCGTCGGCGACGGTCGCCGCGCGTTCCGATGCGAGTTTGGCTCTGGATACGGAGGTCGAGGACATGGACTTCGAGCAGTGGCTGTCTGGGAAGGACTTTGAGCTGGCCAAGCTGTCGGACGCGCAGACGGCGAACCTGAAGGCGATGTGGCAGGCCGAGGGCAAGGCGGCCGTGGCTGCCGGTGCCGATCCGGCGGCCGGTGCGGCTGCGGAGCCGGCGGCTGCGGGCGCTGCCGTGGCGGTGGCCGACCCGTCCGAGGGTGGCGCCGCTGGCGCGCCGGACGGCGCCGATGCCATCGCCGGGCTCCGGGCCGAGTACTCCGGGGAGCTCAAGCGGATCGAGTCGATCCGGAAGCTCTGCGGCCAGGACCACGCGGAGGTCGCGGCCAGGGCCATCGCCGAGGGGTGGGACGTGGTCAAGACGGAGCTGGAGGTGCTCCGGGCGAGCCGGCCGAAGGCGCCGGCGGTGGTCACGGGGGCGTCGGTGCCGTCGGCCAAGGTGCTGGAGGCGGCGGTGTGCCTGTCGGCGGGGCTTGACGCCAAGAAGCTGCTCGGCGTCTTCGGGGAGCGGGCGCTGGACGCGGCGCACCCGATGCGGCACATCGGGCTGCGGGAACTGGTGGCCGAGTGCGCCCGGATGGAGGGGATGTCGGTGCCCCGGGTGTTCGGCGACGGGGCCGAGACCATTACCGCGGGGTTCTCGACGGTGAGCCTGCCGGGGATCCTCGAGTCGGTGATGAACCGGGTGATGCTGGCCAGCTACGAGGCGACTCCGATTGCCGCCCTGGAGCTGGCCCAGGTCGGTTCGGTCAGCGACTTCAAGGAGGTGACCCGGTATCGCCTCTTGGGCACCGGGGGCTTCGAGAAGGTCGCTCCGGACGGGGAGTTGAAGCACGGCCGGCTCGGTGAGCAGGGCTTCCGCAACAAGGCCGACACCTACGGCCAGATGCTGATGCTCACCAGGAAGGACGTCATCAACGACGATCTCGGGGCGTTCCTCGAGATCCCCAGCCAGATGGGCCGGAGCGGCGCGGAGCTGATCGACGAGCTCTTCTTCTCGCTCTTGCTCGCCAATCCCGGCGGCTTCTTCGGCACGCCCAACGGCAACTTCCTGGACGGCGCGGACAGCGCCTTCGGGCCGGACAGCCTGACCAAGGCGCGGACGCTCTTCCGGAAGCAGAAGGCCGGACCCGGGACGAAGGAGCGGGACAAGAAGCCCATCAACGTTCGGCCGGAGATCCTGGTGGTGCCGGTCGAACTCGAGACCGAGGCGGACGTCCTGATCGGCGCGGCGCAGCTGATGATGGACTCGATGGGGGTGAAGACCAAGATCCCGACCGACAACCCCCACCGCAACAAGTACCGGGTGGTCTCGGCGCCGCACCTCTCGGACACCTTCTTCTCCGGGGCGAGCTCCAAGGCGTGGTACCTCTTCGCCAACCCCGCGGTGCTGCCGGCCTTCGAGGTGGTCTTCCTCAACGGCCGCCGCGAGCCGGTCATCGAAAGGGTCGATGCCCCGGCCAACATGCTCGGCATGGGCTTCCGCGGATATCTGGATGTGGGGGTCCAGGAGCAGGATCCGCGCGGAGCGGTGAAGGTCAAGGGCGAGGCTTGAGCAGAAAGGAACTGAGCGATGATCACCGAGTACGTGCATGAGGGCAATGCCATCGACTACGTGCCGGTCGCGGATGTGGCGGCCGGGTCGGTGGTGGTGGTGGGCGACCTGGTGGGGGTGACGAAGCGCAACCACAAGGCCGGCGAACTCGCGGCGCTGGCGGTGGCCGGGGTCTTCGACTTCCCCAAGGCAACCGGTGCGGGCAGTGCCATTGCGGCCGGGGCCAAGCTCTACTGGGACGAGGCCGACAAGGTCGCCAAGACCGACGACGAGGCCGGGGCCAACAAGTACCTCGGGAAGTCGGTGAAGGCGGCGGCCGACGCCGACGAAGCCGTCCGGGCCAGGCTCAGCCAGTAGGAGCCGGCGATGGATCTCCTCCGGCGCGGATTGGAGTGGCTGGAACGCGAGCGCGTAAAGCATGCTTCGCGGGCCGTCCACTACGTTCGCGCCGGGGAGGCCATCGAAGTCCGGGCCACGATTGGCAAGACGGTCTTCGAAATCCTCAACGACTACGGCGTGGCCGAGCGGACAGAGACCAGGGACTACCTGGTCCTGGCCCGCGAACTGGTGCTCGCGGGGGCGGAAACGACTCCCAAGCGCGGCGACCAGGTGCGGGAGCGCCAGGGGACCACGATCTACGTCTACGAGGTCATGGCGCCAGGAAGGGAGCCAGAGTGGCGGTATTCGGATCTGTACCGGCACACCTTCCGGATTCATACCAAGCAGGTCGCGGCGGAGGAGGCGCCATGATGGTGGACATCGCCATGAAGACGGGGATGGGCGCGCTCTTGGCCATCTCCGTGCCGGTCGGCGGCGACGGCGCCATGTGGGCGCAGTGGGGCCTGGCCGGCCTGGTGGTCGGGTACGTGCTCTGGCGGGACTGGCTGCGCGAGAAGCGCATGTCTGAGGCCATCGAACGCGACCACAAGTGGGTCCGGGAGACGCTGTTGGCTGCCCTGGAGAAGACTACTGCGGCGCTCTCGACTAGCAAGAAGGACTCCACCCGTGCCGGCAATTCTTCCGCAGATCGCTGATGCCGTGGCCGCCGAGTTGAACTCGGCGACGCTCTCCATGCCGGTCACGGCGGTGCGCGCTTACCAGCCGATCTTCGAGCTGGCTGACATGAAGACGCTGCATGTGACGGTGGTGCCCAAAGGACTCGAGCAGGAACTGGGCTCGCGGGGAAGCACGCCGCGGGAGGCCAAGGTCGACGTGGCGGTGCAGAAGAAGCTCGCCACGACTGATCCTGCCGAGGTCGATCCGCTCATGCAGCTCGTGGAGGAGATCGCGGCGGTCTTCAAGCTCAAGCGTCTGGCGCACGAGCCGCTTGTGGTCTGGGTCAAGACCGAGAACGTGCCCATCTACAGTCAGGAGCACATGGCCGAGCTGCGGCAGTTCACGTCGGTGCTCACCTTCACCTTTCGGATCATGGAGTAACGCCATGTGGAACCTTGATATCGGCCGGATGCCGCCGCTCTTCCTGGAGGAGGTCGAGGGCCATGTGCCCGCCGGCGGCAGTGTCACCTTCCATGGCAGCACTGTGCCGGCCGACGAGAACTGGCTGCTCACCGCGGTGTCGGTCTACGTGCCCAACAGCGCGCCGTGCTACGCGGTGCTACAGATGGAGCCCATCGTCGGCGTCGACAAGGCCTGGGTGGACCTGGCTATGACCAAGGAGCGCTCGGGCTCGGATCTCGACCTCCTGGACTGCTACGTCACCAAGCGCGTGATCATCCCGGGCGGTGGCCGGCTCGTGGCCTTCGTAAAGAACGGTTCCGGCCAGCCAGCAGGCAGCGCCTGGCTCGAGGCTCACTACCTGCGCTATCCACGCGGCGCGATGCCGCAGGGATTCTGACCGTGGTTCGCGTGAAGGTGCGCTCCCGGATGGACCGCCGCAAGGTGGTGCGGGCCACCCGCAAGGGCTCGATTAAGAGCCTGGGCAAGGCCGGCGCCTATCTACGGGGGATCGCCCGGCGGAGCATCAAGGTCTCGGCCGAGCCATCGGCGCCCGGGCACCAGCCGCACAGCCGGAAGGGTCGGCTCAAGGATGCGATCCTGTTCGGGGTGGAGAAGGCCCGGCAGGGCGTGGTGATCGGGCCGACGGTGACCGCGGTGGGGAAGATTGGCCGGACCCACGAGTTCGGCGGCACGGAGCCGGCCAAGAAACGCAAGGCGCGGAAGACCAACTGGAAGTTCGAGGTCGGCGGCCATGGCCCGATCTCGGTTGACGGCGGCAAGCCGGTGGTGGTCCGGCTCAAGACCGCCAGGCAGGTCGCCCGGGCAAAGGAAGAGGCGGCGAAGCTGCCGCCGGCCCATCGTCCGGCGCAGAGCACCAAGCCGCGGAGGTACCCGCGGCGGCCGTTCATGGGCCCGGCCCTGCAGATCGGCCGGCCGCAGATCTCGAAGATGTGGGCTAACTCGGTCCGAGGGTAGGAGGACAACGCATGAACCGACTGGGCATGGAAGGCAAGCTCTACTACAACGCCGGCAGCTACGCGACGCCGGACTGGAAGGAGCTGAAGAACGTCAAGGACGTGACCCTGACCCTCGAGAAGGGTGAGGCCGATCTCACCACGCGCGGCAACGCCGGCTGGAAGGCGACGGTGGGGACGCTCAAAGAGGGCTCCATCGAGTTCGAGATGGTCTGGGACACCGAGGACGCCGGCTTCACCGCGCTGCAGAACGCCTGGTTCGGCGACACGCCGGTGGAGATGGCGGTCATGGATGGTCCCATAGCGACGTCGGGCAGCCAGGGCCTGCGCGCGACCATGTCGGTGATCAGCTTCAGCCGCAAGGAGCCACTCGAGGAAGCCATGTCGGTGTCGGTGACCATCAAGCCGACCTACGCCGAGCACGCTCCCGAGTGGATGAAGGTCACCTGAGAGGAGGATGGCCATGCGAACCTTCAAGGACAACGCCGGCCGGACCTGGTCCATCCAGGTGAACGTGGATGCGCTCAAGCGCGTGCGCTCGCTCCTGGCCGTGGACCTCCTCGAGGTGCTGGAGGGGAAGCTGATCGACCGGCTCTCTGGAGATCCGGTCTTCCTCTGCGACGTGCTCTACGCCGTGGTCAAGCCCGAGGCCGACGCCCAGAAGGTCTCGGACGAGGACTTCGGCCGGGCTATGGGCGGCGATGCGCTCGACGGCGCGATTGCAGCTCTCTCGGGGGAACTCGTCGATTTTTTCCCCCAGGGCCGCCGGAAGGTGCTCCGGAAGCTGATGGACAAGTTCGACACCTTCCAGGCCATGATCCTGACCAGGGCCGAGCAGCGGCTGATCAGCCCGGAGCTGGATGCCCAGTTCGAGGCGGCGCTGGCCGAACGTGGCAGCTCATCTGGCGGCTCGCCGGCATCATCGGAGTAGAGCCAGGGCCATTCACGCTGCGGGAACTCGCCTGGATGGCCGAGGGCAAGAGCCGCGAGGCCTGGAACCATACGGCATCCATCATGGCAATGATCGCAAATGTGAACCGGGACCCCAAGAAGCACGGGCCCTACGGCGCTGAGAGCTTCCACCCGTACCTGCAGCGAGCGAGGTCGGCGCCCAAGACCAAGAACCTGTCCATCCTGAAGGTGGTCTTCGTGGATGGAACATAGCTGAGGAAGGAGGCCGAACGTGAAGAGCTGGAAGACTACGGTGATGGGGATCTGCGCGATCCTGACGGCGGTGGCCGGCGCGGTGAAGCTGCTGGTCGACGGCGACCCGAACACCAACCCGGACTGGACGGCGGTGTGCGCCGCGGTGGCGGCCGGGATCGGGTTGATCGCCGCGCGTGACAATCGCGTCACGTCCGAGGACGTGGGGGTCAAGTGAGCGGCCTGGCGGTCGTGCTGGGGCGCTTCCTCGGTGCGATGCTCGCCGAGTGCGCCCCGGTGCTTGTGGAGGTGCTCGCCTATGCGATCAGGGAAGGGCTGGCCGACAGCGTCGAGGATGGTGCTCGCCGTGACGATCTGCGCGAGCGTCTGATCAAGCGGGTTCGGGAAGCCAAGAGCACGAAATGAGCGCAGTCTGCAGCCACTGCGGACGCGAGTGCCCTGATGAGGCATTCATCAGACGCCGGCTCCCATGCAGGACTGGGCGCAGAGGATGGTGTGTGGATTGCATTCGCGTGTATTACCGTGATCGCTACCAGCGGATAAGGCTGGCCCCCGAGAAAGTGGCTAGAAGGCGAGCGCTCGCGCGCGCTAAGAGACAACAGCTGAGAAACGAAGTGGTTAGCGCCTATGGCGGCAAGTGCATCTGTTGCGGCGAATCAGATCCCGTAGTGCTGGCAGTAGATCACGTCAACGGCGATGGGAACAAGCACCGAAAGGAGTTGGGCCGCAAGAACATCTACTATTTGCTCAGGCGCAATGGGTATCCGGCGGGATATCAGGTCCTGTGTTCCAACTGCAATTGGGCGAAGTGGCGCAACGGGAACCGCATGCCGGATTGGAGGATCGGGATACATGCGTAGCCTCGCAATAGTCGCATTGCTCTTCATTGCCTGTCTTGGCTGTGGGGCCAGAGTCATCGTGGTTCCCGAGGGGGAGCCGGTCAGACTCCGGGAGCCGGTCAAGGCCAAGGTCTGGGTAGCTGACAAGGACGGCCGGGAAGTGCCGGCGGTGGTGGTGCTCCCGGCCGGCTGGTGGGCTCTGGCAGACCCGGGGAAGTAACCCATGGCATCGGCAGGCGGCATCCGGGCCGGCGCGGCCTTCATCGAGCTCTACGCCAACGACCTGGGGCTTGTGAAGGGGCTGCAGGCTGCCTCACGGCGGCTGAAAGCCTTCGGCGCCGGCCTGGAAGCCACCGGCCTGCGGATGATGGCCGTGGGCGCCGGTATCGTGACGCCCTTGCTGGCCAGCGCCAAGGGCTTCTCTGATATGGGCGATAAGCTCGACAAGATGGCCAAACGCACCGGGTTCAGCGTGGAGACGCTCTCGGAGCTGGGCTACGCCGCGGACATGGCCGGCGCGGACTTGGCCGACGTAGAGGCCGCTGCCAAGCGTATGCAGCGAGTGATCGTCAACGCCGCCGATGGCTCGAAGACGGCCGCCGAGGCGTTGGCCACGCTCGGTTTCGACGCAGAGCAGCTGCAGATCTTGAAGCCCGAGGACCAGTTCCTGGCCATCGCCAAACGGCTCAACGATATCTCCGATCCCACGCTCAAGGCGGCGGCCGCCATGGAGATCTTCGGCAAGTCCGGCACCATGCTCCTGCCCATGATCGACGGCCTGGGGGAGGCCAGGGCCGAGGCCAGGCGCCTGGGCGTGGTCATGTCGACGCAGGATGCCAAGGCGGCAGCTGCGCTCAACGACGCCTTCAACCGTGTCATGGCAACACTGCGGAGCCTGGTCGTGACGGTAGGCTCGGCGCTCGCGCCCATCATGACCGAGATGGCCGACAAGGTCACCCGGCTGATCATGGCCTTCCGGGACTGGCTCGCCGAAAACCGAGGCCTCGTGGTCTCGATCCTCAAGATTGGGGCGGTGGTCCTCGGCGTGGGCGTGGGGCTGACCGCGTTGGGGCCCGTGGTCTCGGCGGTGGGCACCGCATTCGGGGTCATGGCGTCGGTGATCTCCACCGCGCTGGGCTTCATTCTGACGCCAGTAGGGATGGTCGTGACCGCCCTGGCTGGCCTGGCCGCCTATATCGTGTGGGCGACGGGCGCTGGCGGCAAGGCGCTCGAGTGGCTGGGCGCGCGGTTCGACGATCTCAAGAGCTTCGCCCTGGACTCGCTCCAGGGCATCAAAGACGCGCTGGCGGCCGGGGATATCGCCCTGGCGGCCAGGATCATGTGGCTGTCCATGAAGGTGGTTTGGCAGGCCGGCATCAACTGGCTCAAGGGTTACTGGTACGCGTTCAAGTACTGGTTCCTGCAGACTTCGAGCGACATTTTCGACGGCCTCACCATCGTGGTGGCCGAGGCCTGGTACGGACTGCGGAAGATCTGGACCGGCACCATCAACTTCCTGCTGAACCTCTGGACCCGGTTCTCCACGGCGGTGCTCAGGATCTGGAACCGGGTACAGGGATGGATGGCTAAACAGTGGGCCAAGGTGCTGGGCACCCTCGACTCCAGCATCGACGTGGAAGCCGTCAGCCGCAATATCGACCGCCGGACCGCAGAGATGAACAAGTCGGCCGAGGTGCGGAGCGAGGCAACCCGCGCAGAACGGGACAAGGAGCTGGCCGCCATCGAGGTCGAGCGCAAAGAGGTCATCAACTCCATCCTCGACGAGGCCGACGCCAAGGACAAGGCCCGGAAGGAGAGCCACGACAAGGATCTGGCCGACTCGGAGGCCGCCCTGAAAGCGGCCAAGGACGAGTGGGCGGCGGCACTGGCAGAGGCCAAGGCCAAGCGCCTGGCCGCAGAGCAGAAGAAGCCCGAGCCACCGCCTGAGGCGCCGACCATCCCGCCGCGCGAGAAGTTCCAGGACGAGATTCTGCCGGCCGTGGAACGGATCTCGAAGATCGAGGTCGTGGGCACGTTCAGCGCCGAAGCAGCTAGGGGCTTGGCCGTGGGCCCCAGCCTGGTGGAGGAACGCACTGCCAAGGCGGCCGAAGAGACCGCCAAGAACACCAAGAAGATCGTCGACCGCATGGCCGATAACGGGCAGGAGTTCGACTGATGCCCGCGGTGATCGAGGAACTCTTCTCGGGACGCACCGAGACCATGGCCGAGAAGTCCTCGGCCGAGATTTCCTTCGTGGTCCGGGACGCGGCCGACGAGGATGAGGTCAAGGCCGTGGCCACGGTGGGGACGCCCACGACCTACGCCGGCCTGCCCCGGAAATCCATCGAGATCACCGCACGCATCAACCTGCACACTTGGACGGTCGCAGTCCGCTACGAGAGCCCTGAGGCCGGCAGCCCCGGAGACGAGCCGGTCTTCAGCTTCGATACCGGCGGCGGCAACCAGCACATCACCCAGAGCCTGGCCACGGTGAACCGGTACGGCGTCAACGCTCCGGACTTCAAGGGGGCCATCGGCGTCACGGCCGACGCGGTCGAGGGTGTGGACATCACCCTGCCTGTCTACAGCTTCTCCGAGACCCACTACCTGGCCGACAGCGTGGTCACGAACCCGTACAAGGGCATTCTCTTCATGCTGACCGGCCGGGTGAACCAGGCCGCCTTCCGCGGCTTCCAGCCCGGGGAGTGCCTGTTCCTGGGCGCCTCTGGCTCGAAGCGCGGCACCGAGAAGTGGGAGATCAGCTTCAAGTTCGCCTCGAGCCCCAACCGCGCCGGCATCACCGTGGGCGGCATCGGTGGGATCTCGAAGAAGGGCTGGGAGTACATGTGGGTCCGGTACGCCGATGCCGAGGACGCGCTGGCCAAGACCCTCATCAAGAAGCCGGTCGCCGTCTACGTCGAGAAGGTCTACGAGGACGGGGACTTCTCGCTCTTGGGCATTGGGGCCTGAGCCGTGGCCGGGGATGCGCTCCGCAAGGTCGCTCCGGGCGAGAGCCTGCGCATCCCGGCCGGGGCCTATAACGCCTTCATCGACGCCGCGGTGGACTTCAAGCGTCGGCAGAGAGACCAGACGTCGACCGCGAAGGCCGCTCCGCTGCCTGGCGGTGTGGTGTTGGTCCGGAACGACAGCGGGGCAGACCGGGAGCGCTTCGAGATCCTGGGCGTCGATGGTCCGATCTTCGGCCCCTCCGACAACCTCGACGAGTTCAAGAACCGGCCGGCACTGATCGGCGTGACGCCGGCAGCCGACGTCCACAAGGGACGCTTCGTAGTCCTCATGGAACCGGTGAAGGGCGGGAAGCTTGCCCGGGCGCTGGCTGTAGGCATCACCCCGGTAAGGCTCATCATTGCCGAGCCCGAGGAAGGGGAGGACGTGGACAAGTTCGCCGACGTGGGCGACGGCCCGGAGAGCCTGCGTAGCTCCAAGGACGGCACCGCGGCCATACTGTGGGCCGAGAACAGCCCCGGCGAGGGGTGGGCGCTCGTGCGATTCCCGGCCGGCGGTGGGGGCGGCGGCGGGGAAACGTCCGAGATCGTCTACCAGTAGGCGCGACCATGGGCTTCACCGGCTGGCCTGCCGTCGCCCAGGAGACGGTGATCTACGCCGACGCTGAGCGGCTATGTGGCTGGAACCAGCTTGTCGAGGCGGTGAACGAGCGAATCCTTGCAGCCAACCCCACCTATGGACTGGCCATCTCGCCGCTCGCCCTCGTGGCCAAGGACGAGAAGATCCTTGTCGAGAACATGCGTGCGCTGCGCCAGGCCGTCGAGACACTGCTCAGTTACTACTACGATCCTGACACTGGACTGGCGTGGCAGGTTGGCCTGGGCAAAGAAGGGTTCTTGTCACGGTTCATCGGCCAGAGCGACTGGACCGATCCGGTGCTGGTGGGCAAGAGAGAGGAGTCGTATACCGGCACCCCTGCGACAAAGATCAAGGCGGTCCACGTCAACGAGGTTCGCGACGCCGTGGCCAATCTGCTGTGGCTCCGACCGGTGGGTAGCTGCATGGACCTCTCCGGACTGCTATACCGTCGTTCCGGCTACGGATTCGGTGCGGCCTGGAGCACTGCATGGGCCAATGCCAAGTCAAGCTGGAACGCGGCGCCACGCACGTCCAGGCTCTCCAGTGCGTGTTCAGGCCCATCATTTCTGCTGCAGAGCTACAGCCTCTCTGGGAGCCTGTCATACGGTATCGAGTGGAGCGATGCGGGGGCCTTCGCAGCGGCTGCGCCGCTGCCCAACTACGCGCCTGACATCGTGGCAGCCAAGATGCCCGTCTACATCGCCAAGCGGTGGACCAAGACACAAGGCGAGTTCACCGTCACCGTGCGGTTGAATGGTGTCGACTACGCCTATCAGGCGGGCCAGCCAGCGGGAATCCCGCTGTATGACGAGACCTACTTCTGGTTCCGCTACGGAACGATGATCCTGGACATCGCACCGCCAGCCAAGGGCGTGATCCCAGCCTATTCGCCGGCGATCATCCCGTATCCGCCGAATCTCGACAGTTTCCGGCCAGCCGATGCTACCTACTATTCCACGGGGAGGACGGAGTTCGGTTTCCACATGTATGGGCTAATGGTGAAGCTGGGGTTTGAGTACGTGTGAACCGCTCAAGCCATCGATCCTGCCGTACCATCGTTATGCTTGAGACCGAAGAGCATGATAATGCGTGGTAGTACGCTCCTCCGCACATACCTCCCGGTTCCAGGCCAGGGCGCGAAAGACCAGTTGAACAACGCTCGGAACGCGAGTAGGATCAGCGTGAGAGGAGAGGGCGTGCGCACACGGACCGATTCAGCCGAAGTGGCACAGATGACCATGTTCGGTAGGCCTGGGCATATGGTAGTGCCCTTCAAGTCTCAGTTGCTCAAGTGGGTAGGCAACAAACAGAGATTCGCCCACGAGATAGTGTCCTTCTTTCCTGCGAACTTCGGTAAGTACTATGAACCCTTCCTCGGAACCGGGGCCGTTCTCGCAACATTGAGGCCAGAGAACGGTCTTGGCTCTGACGCCTTTGCCCCATTGATGGAGATATGGGCAACATTGAAGAACCGCCCCGAGGAACTCAAAGCATGGTATGCCGAGAGATGGCGGGGCATGGCCAAGTCCTCCAAGGAAGCGGCCTACGAACAGGTCAAGGCTGCCTATAACGCTAGGCCCAACGGCGCGGACCTGCTGTTTCTAAGTCGTTCCTGCTATGGCGGGGTTGTCCGCTTTCGGCAGGCAGATGGGCACATTTCCACGCCATGCGGTGTGCACGAACCGATCTCACCTGAGAAGTTCGCTCAGAGGGTAGACCTGTGGCATGAGCGCGTTGCCGGTGCGCAGTTCGAGCGGATGGACTACCAGGAAGCAATGTCCCGCGCACAAAGCGGCGACATGGTCTACTGCGATCCTCCCTACAGCCATAGTCAAACGATTCTCTACGGCGCCCAGTCCTTCGATCTGAGACACCTGTTCGAAGTCATCGCAGGCTGCAAGTCCCGAGGGGTCTACGTGGCCCTCAGCATTGACGGCACCAAGGGCTCCGGGAGGAAACTCTGCGATCTGCCGATACCTGAGGGTCTATTTGAGGAAGAAGTGCTTGTCACCACGGGCCGCTGCATGTTGAAGAGGTTTCAGATGGAGGGCCAAAGCCTCGAGAACGAGGTTGTGGCTGACAGGTTGCTGCTGACTTACTGATCCTGCCTGGCTTGTGCAGCGACCACCCACTCCTTGACTATTTCCGGTAGCCGCTCTACAGTCTCGTACCCGAACAGAATCTCATCAACGTAACCCATGTGCAACATGTCCATCAAGCGGCAGAGGTATGACCGGCCACACTCCCACCATGTGTAGTGGGCGTCGACGATCAGATAATGCTTGATGTCGATGCCCTCATGTTCCCGAAGCTCCTCGATTTCCATGCCGTCCAGGAGGGATTCGTAGACCCCGTCCGCAACGCGAGACCCAAAGGTGGTGGTGTAGTAGTATTCCTTGATCTCCCAGACTGCCACGGGATTGACGGTGGAGGGGAATGCGCCGTCAACCCATCTGGCAAACGTCCGCAGCAGTTCTCCGTTTCGGGTGACGGTGGTCAACTTGCGCGGCTCAAAGTCGCACGGCAGGCCGGCGGCATTAGTCTCTATCAGCATGTTTACGATGCCGGTGAGGAACGCGGAGGCCTTCTTGGCACCCTTCTGCTTGTTCATCGGCAACGGACATCCCGGGTTCAACTCGGCGCGTAGCTTCTGAAACGTGTCCCGCGCCCGATTTGCATCCATCAGCCGCGGCTCAACATAGCTGTTGAGCGTCTCCGCGCGGTAGTGGAAGTAGTCGTGGAGAAGCTTGCCAATCGGTGTGGGCTGGCAGTTCTTCACTATGTGCGTGCATTCAAGACCCGTATCGCTCAGTGCCGCACACATCTCGGCAAGATCGGGAATCTTAATCCTGCCTTTGGACTTGCCGCTCGCCGTATAGCCGACGACTTGGCTGATGGCCCTGACGTTGGCCCAGAAAGCCTTCGGCAGATCTTGAAAGCGATGGTCTGGCTTCATCAGGTCTCCCTTTCCCGCCCACGAAGAGACCCAAATCATAGCAGGCATGTGCATGTCTGAATAGTGCAGAGGCCAAGGCCGTTGACGAACTACTTGCGTCCGGCTGTGTCGATAGCCTCGGGATCAATATGGTGTTACCGCACACTGCCACAAACCAGCTGGCTCGGAACCTAAGTCTTCGATGGTGGACGGGCCGTGGCCCCAACAGGAAATGAGGATGCTTGCGGAGACGATGCCGACCACGCGATTGCGCAGTCGGGACATGAATGACTACGTTGCCAGGATGGCGCGTGCGGCGGTCATTGCCTCCTTCACATCGAGGTTGGCTGATGCGTAAGTGCTTGCACGCAGTGGTCCTGAAAGATACTCACCGTGCTTGCCGGACTTTGGCAGTGCATTCCTGAATGCCGCTAACACCATCTGATCGGCGTTCGGCTCGGAGGCGACGAAGTCGCGGAGTGCTCTCCGCACTTGGTCCTCACTGGTGGCTCTCGATGGGATCGTGAGACCAGCGCCAAAGTCCAGCACCCCATCAAGGCCAGCAAGAGACAGGGCAAGCTTCAGGACTGTTTGCCCACGAGAGCCTGTCCACGTAAAGAGATGAAGAAGATCACCTTCCACCCCCATTCGTGTATTGGCCAAGGCAAAGGCCTTAGCGGCTTCCCGGGCGGAGCACAGCACCTCAATCGAGTTGGGCTCTAGCCAGCGAGGAATGCTTTCCGATGTCAGGAGTTCAAGCATCTTCTCGCGAATGCGCCGATGGACATGCCCGCCTCCTCCGGACCAACGGACAGCCCCCTTGCCGTGCGCTCGCTCTACGACTATGACCTTGCGCTTCTCATCGACTTCCAGAATCCGCCAGCGCTTGCCAGCGAGCAGGAGATACTGTCCGGGCTCATATGATCCTTCTACGGCTTCAATGCTGCCAACTGCACGACCTGCGTGCTGCACCTCATATGATTCCGGAGACTCGAATGCTGCGTAGAAGTCATAGTGGCTTGTTAGCCTCTCACCGGCGATGCCCAGAATCAGGTCGCCATCAGCCACCTGCTCGATCAGGTCGGCAGCACCGATATCTCTGAGTACCTGGGCAAACGCCTCCTGGCCTATCTTACTGAACGCATAGGACCTATTGATGGCCTCGTATAGCCTGGTCGCAGGGGCCCCGCCTTTCTGTGCTATCGTTGCCAGAATCTGCTGGATGAGGGTGCTCAAGTCCGAGCCATGAACTGTGGGAGGTTCGACCCACTTATCCAGCATGAGTTCGACTAAGGCAATTCCCTGCAAGAGCGGCAGGTACAGCCGGTCCGGAAGTGGAGCAGAAGGGCACTGACGTTCAACGGAAACGTACATCCATAGCCGGGAGGGCCGGCCCGACACGCGCCCACTGCGTCCCAACCGCTGCTTCAGCGCACTCACCGAGTGTGGCGGCCCGACTTGACCGACAGTGTCTACGTAGCCCACGTCAATGCCAAGTTCCAGTGTGCTGCTGCAGAGTGCTGTGCACGGGCGGCCCGACTGTAACTCCCTCTCCGCGTAGAGCCTAAGGTCTTTGCTTAGAGAGCCATGGTGCACCAGGAATTCGTTGGGCTTGTGTGATCTCTCGCAAAGGCGCCTCAGGAAGTCGGCACAAATTTCTATTTCCATCTTTCGGTTGAAGAAGACAAGGTTTGTACTGCCTGAGAAGTGATTCATGATGTGTTCGGCGATGGATAGCAGGCCGTCACCTTCATTATCGGCTACGGGTGCCATCTCCGACGGCATGTCGCTGCCAGCTTCGACTTTCATGCTCGCGGTAGCCGGCTCGGAGATGAACGTTTTCAGCATCAGTTCCACGTCGCGAGATGCGTTCGATTGTATGATCACTGATTGGGCCGGATCCCCATCAGTAATCCATTCCTGTGCAATGCGGAGGTCTCCGATGGTTGCCGACAGGGCCACACGCCTCGTGCGAAGGCCTCCTCTGGCCTCATCAACCCTCGCCAATAGGCTTGAGAGCTGTCGTCCTCGCTCACTGTCAAGAAACACGTGCAACTCGTCAATAACAACAGCTTCCAAGCGCGCAAAAAGCCGCTGAGCATCACGGCCATGACGCACGAGTAATGATTCCAGTGACTCAGGGGTGATCAATAGCACACCCGAAGGAGCCTCCAGGAGTGCTTTCTTATCTCCGGCAGCGACATCGCCGTGCCAGCGATGCACCGGAATCTCGGCGCGCTTGCACAAATCCTCCAGGCGTCTGAATTGGTCGTTGATCAACGCCTTGAGTGGACCGACGTACATGGCCCTGATGGAACCGGCGCCCTGGTCAGGTGCCAATGTCGATAGGATAGGCAGGAAGGCAGCTTCGGTCTTGCCTGAGGCGGTATTGGCCATGAGAATGATATCGTTCTTCCTCTCAAGCCATGCATCGATGGCCTTGGCCTGCAGATCGCGTAGCGTCTCCCACTTCATGTCCCATAGGACGTGTTGAATGTGAGGGTGCAGCCTTTCGAAGGCGGTAGCCATAGGCTAGAGCTTGAACTTGGCCAACGAGTCAGTGTCTTGAGGACCATCCAGCTTTGCGGGCTGCTGAGGCGCAGCCGGTGGCTCATCGATCTGCAGGAATGATTCCAGACTCCTTCCTGGATTCTGCTCCATGACGTTGAGAAGCCCGACAACCTGCTTGACCGTGTCCCGTGGGGTCAAGAAGTGCTGTGCCCCCAGGCGTTTTTCGCAAAAGGTCATGCACTTCATAATGCCATCGTGATCTACCAAGGGTTTAGCCTCGTCACTGCCGGCATGAACTCGGGCAATTCTCTCGAGGAGCACGAACAGATCTTCCCGAGTAAGAGGATCAAGCTTGATTACCGGGCCTTTCATGTCAGCCGCCCCTGCGGTCGCAAACGGATTGTCCGCGAGGCGGGTTGCCAGCGCTTCGTAGCTGAAGAGGCCTCGCCGCCTGTCTGACAGAAAAGAGTCCGTGCCTGCAAGACAACACCCCAGCCCACAGACATTGCCCTGCAAACAGGCGTTAAGCATCTGCAGGATTACCTCGTAGTTCTTGTCGCGAGAAGCCGCATTGTTGAGTCGTTCAGACAGGACCACCATCTCATCGATGTTCACGAAAAGGCCCTTATATCCTACGATGCGGATGAAGCTCGCCCACAGCTTGAGCATGTCAAATAGATGTGCGTCCTCAACAATGTCGCGGACGCCGAGATCCCCTCGCGCCTCGGTCTTGGTCGTGTACTCGGCGCGCAGCCATCGCACAGCGGCGTTGGTAAGGGTGTCATTTCGAGAAGCAAATCCCTCAACATAGCGCGCCAACACTCGAACAAAGTTCGACCCGTGAGTCATATCCAGAAGCGGCTGCAGGCGCTTACCGATCTCCTTCTCCAGTGCGGCGGCATCTGAGCTCGCGCCCATTTCCCGATGAATGTCGGAAATGAAGCGCTCGACAAGGCCAGGCATCGCCCCGCCTTCTGGTTTGGCCTTCGTGGACATGTTCTGGATTAGCTCCGTGTACAAAGCGCGGGCATGTCCGCCCGTACTGTGCAGCCGGCGCTCCAAAGTAATGTCTGCCTGCAGCACTACGAACTTCCGCTCGATGGCAACCGTGCGGACTAAGTTTAGGAAGAAGGTCTTCCCGCTTCCGAAAGGGCCCACCACAAACCTGAACGCTGCGCCACCATCCTCGATGGCCATGAGATTGGCAATCAGGGCCTCAAGTTCCCGTTTCCTGCCGACCTGGATCAGATGGAGACCAATCTTCGGCACAACGCCAGCAGCGAGGCTCTGCAGAATGGCCGTCTTCTCGCGTGGTTTGATGATCATGAGTTCCCCCTGATCTTCCTGGCGATGTCCTGGCTCACGACCACAGGGTCTCCGTCTTGGAGCAGGAAATCACCAAACTGCTCGTCCGACCACTCATTGAGCCTGTCGATAGCTGCGGCGCGCATGAACCCGTGCTTCCTGACAATCTCATCCAATTCGACACGGGGCCACGTTGGCCTTTCGACTACTTCAGACAAGACTGCACGCAAGGAAGCCTCCAGTTGATGGAGCGTGTCCCCATCTCGCGATTCGGGCTCCACGACAGTACTGACTCTGGCGGGGCTCGAGACTTCCTCCGGCTCCTCCTCTGCAACGGCCGTGGCCGTCATAACCGAAACTAGCATCCTTGCCGCTTCCTCGCTTTCCTGGCGCTTCTGGCGAATCTTCTCCAGGTCTAGTACCAGTGGTCTCGACGGGATGCGCTCTCCACCAGAATCCGATGTCGCGCGCTGAGCGAGAACTGGGGTATCACCACCGACCAGTCCCATTTCCTGGAGATACGTCATCACGAGTGGACGCGGCAGACCCAAGACGGCGAACGTTCGCTCCAGGGCCTTGATTTCTGCACTCACTACACCACCCGAAACGGCAGCGATTTCCACCAGGAAACGAGCGACTGCTTCTCGTTGCTCTGCGGCGAAGCTGGCCAGGTTCTTCTTTAGCCCAGCGAGCAACGACTCTTCCTCAACATTCAATGCGATCAAGGCTTCCAGTCGTAGGCAATCATTACGACAAAGAGAGAAACGTTCTGCAAGGAAGGAGGCTATCGCTTGGCGCTCATTATTATCAACCGTGTCATCCGCGGACGCTATTTCGAGTGCCAATCGCAAGACCATGGTTGCCGCCGCATAGTTCTGCCCATTGGGAACTAGAGGTCTATCTGGAAGTCTAAGTACTGCTACATTCTGATTCCAGGTGTAGGCCTTTCTCGTATATCGAGGATCTGGCTCCAATGCGCTTCCCAGTGCTTCGGCGAGTTCTGCCAAGGAGGAAGCCTGACTAGCCGTCAGCTTCGGACGTTTTGCGATGCCTCTGGCCTGGGCAAGACGCGATATCGGAAGCAGAATGGGGCCTTTCTCCGGGGCAAACTCTGCAATGAGGGCATCCCATGCGTCTTGCAGAGGGTGCTTCGTTTCAGTCCGCAATGCCGCGGGCAAAGCTTCGTAGGATAGTGGCGAGTCTTTCCCGCTGGTCTTGGTCTTCCTTGCATACGATCTCAGTTCTTCAATGCACTCATTGTAGCAGCCGACAACTCCTGAAAACTGGTGCCTCCATCCAATAATCGTCGGCCACTCCTCGGCAAGTATCCTCTTGCCAGTCCACATTATTGGGAGTAGTGTCGGTGACGCCGGTCGGTATTCGACGCTGGTTGTGCCCCCGCTAAGCTGTGGGACCAGCCCATCTCCATACTCCTTCTCATATTTCTTGCCGAAAAGCTTCATGAGTTCTGTTGGCACGGTGGCGGCTACTACGCTCCTTACGGCCCGCTCATCCTGCTTAGCCAAGTGCAAGGCCCAGTCGGTTGGAAGTCCTTTCCGTTCCCTCGCAAGATGGCCTAGAAGCATTGCTAGTAGTTGACTGCTAATGTGGTTGTCCTGATGGTCAAGGAGCTTCGATATCAGCTTGGTGGTCGGTCTGAGACGATTGGTCAGTACTAGGTGGATAAGTAGGCTAGTGGCGTAGTCCCGGAAGGACCTTGAAGCACCATACGTGTTCAGTAGCCGGAGAAGTTCGTATCCAATGGCAACAATGTCCTGGCCGTCAACCACACTGCGCCGCTCAAGCCCATAGAAGTAGAGAAACACATATCCGATATCCACATTCGGATCGTTTCGGCCGCCAGCAAGCCATTCAAGATATATCCCGACTTGATAGGGCTTCAGTTCGCCGAGCTGCGGCCAGTAGCCGAGTGACTTAGGGGGCTCGGGTTGCGGCGGATCAATGCGCCTTCTCAAACACAACAAGCTGGCATCGAAGTGCGAGTTGATTGTGCAATCGGCAACGTAGATGAGCGGATCGGCAAGCGAATACCCAGCAACTGCTATCGATTGTCCTTGTCCGACAAACTGAGGCGTAACGCCGACACGCACCTGCACACTTGGTGTTCGAGCTGTACCGAGGGCTCCGCTTTCGCCTTTGCGGACTGCAGGACCAACGGGATTCTGCCTGTCAGCAACGCGTGACAGACAGGCCGGGCATATGTCGGGGCCTCCTTGGGGATCTGCCACCAAGGCTTCTTCTGGGAAGAGTCTTTCGCACTTGCCGCAGGAGAACTTCAAGGCCATTCCTCCCCGGCGCCGGTCTTGAGATCACGCGAAGGGCTAGTATGGTATCGCCGGCGCAAGACCAACTGGTGAAGAATGATATGCTTTGACCTTTGGGGGTCAAGGCCACAGTCATGCTTTGGGATCAAAGCCCAATCATTGGCCTGGCCACACGGGGCATGAGGTTGCCGCCCACCGGCTCTGGAGGTGTTTGCCCCACGCCCTGCGGGCATGTTAGCACGCGCCCTTCGTGCACGTTGACAATGCTGCGGCTGGAACTAATATTCGCTCATTGCGGTAATGGCGCCACTTCGAGGCCGGCATGAAGCGATCGGAACACCTGCAACTACTCGGACGGCACCCCCTGCAGTCAATAATGTCGCGTACCGGGTCGTTTCCCCTCACGGTTGCGGTCGATCTTCTTAAGGATTATGCCCCAGACAAGCCTGTGATCCTAGATCCCTTTTGCGGCAAAGGGACATCACTGCTGGCCGCAAGGTTACTGGGCATGAGCGCGTACGGTATTGACGTTGCACCTGAGGCGGTGATCTGTTCGCAGGCTAAGATGCTTGCAGTGAACGCCGAGGGCGCAATTGACTATGTGCGTTCGCTTAGACAGAGGGAACGAGCGGTTGACTCGGTACCATCAGATGTCAAGGTGTTCTATCACAAGGTTACTCTCGGGCGCATGCTTTCCGTTCGGGACGCCTTGGTCCGTGACGCATCATCGAGCGATCCCCATCTCCGGAGCAACGCATGTTTCGCATTGGCGTGCCTATTAGGCATCCTCCACGGTCACGCTTCATATTCGCTATCGCTCCCCTGCGCGCATGCATTCTCGATGTCCGCCCGATACGTACGGAAGTACTCGCGCAGTCATGGCCTTCGCAGGCCAGTCCGAGATGTCAGGGATTGCATAGCAAAGAAGATTGCTCGCGCACTGTCCGATGGCATGCCACCCCCAGTCAAGGGGCACGTCGTTCAGGGCTCTGCCAGCGACGTCTACTCCCTGCTCCCGCGTCTCCGCGGAAAAGTGGATGTGATTCTGACGTCACCACCATATTTGAATGCGCAGACATATGCAAAGGACAACTGGCTTAGACTATGGCTCTTGGGATATGACCACAAACAGATCCGAGGACGATACATTCAGACAGGGAGCATCTCAGCCTATAGAGAGCATATGTCTAAGATCTTCTTCGAGCTGGCACGAATGCTCCGCCCTGGAGGTGTGCTCATATGCATAGCGGGTGATGTGCGCAGGAAGATGGCCAGAAGCCCTCGGACCGTGCGGTCGTTTCGGACGGGAGAGCTCCTGTCATCGATGCTTCGAGGAAATGCCAACATCGGCCTAAGGGTATGCAATATCTTTGCACACACCGTCCCTAGCGGCTTCAGGTACTTCAACGCGCTGAGTGACTCGAACGGACACCGCAAGGCGCGGATAGTTGAGCGAGTTTTCATTGCGCGCAAGAATCGCACGTAGGGACGACGTCATGGCCAACGCACGAGCAGAACTTGAGAAGCTGATCAGTGGATGGACGAGTGATAGCTTTGAGCCTTCCAGCGAGCCCTCCTTCCTGGAGGAACTCAAAGAACTAGAGTATCATGCCGACCTTCGCTTCGAGGACTATATGCCATTCAGATCCGAAGGCCCGCCGTTCTTCTCGCGCCTCCTGGCATGGCTTAACAATGTTGCCAGTGATGCAGAGAAGAAGATCCTGTTCTCCGTACTTAGACACATGACGTTCGTAGACATCTCTCAAATCGCGTCTTTATATCGCGACGTATTCAGGAGTGTAATATCGCCGTGGGTCTGGAATGGCACATGCACCACATCAGACCTGCTGTCACCTGATTACGCACGCAAGACAGTGCGGCTTGTTTGTAGATACCGGCTGTTCTACGTGACCAACAGTTTCGACTATAACACCTTTGAGCGCGTGAATTCCTTGAGTTGTCTTCGGAGAGGGCGCCAGCTTACCGAGGTTGCCACGGTTGCTCGGGAAATGGTGACGAGATTTACGCGCAAGACTGACTTAGGAGCCATCGTTCTTGAAGATTTCGTTGGCTGTGGGCAGCAATGCAGAGATGTCCTCAAAACGGTGCGGGCAACAATCACTTCTAAGCAGCGCGTTCTCTTCTCTCCGTTGATCGCAATGGAAGATGGGTATGTGAGACTGCGTAATGCATTGCCTGGTATCGACATCAGGCCTGTTATCATTATCCCCAAGACTGCCACCGTGCGAGCAAGACCTGTCTTGCCAGAACACAAGGACTTTGCGCCCCTTCGTGCTCTCATCCTGTCATCGTGGGACAGAGTGCGCAGGAAGGCGCACAAGTCCAGTCCGGCGGCTTCAGATCCCTTTGGCCATGGAGGGGCTGGCGCCATCCTTGTAACAGCTCACAATGCACCAAACAACTCCATTCATATCCTTCACAGGATCGCGCCACAGTGGAATCCATTGTTCCGTCGCCTGGAACATCAAGAGGCCTAAGATGAACAAGACCACAAGTGCTTTGCCTGCCTCCAACAACAGCTCTGCCAAAGAGCCGAATCTTGGCCCAGCAGGCGCTTCTATGGAGGAGCACAGACTTGGGAATCCGTTTCACGACCCATTGGTGAGCGAATTGATCGAAACTCCGGGGCGGTACAGGCGAATGTTTAGCGAAGAGATCCTGGTTGGCGAGACACTGCAGGCATTCAAGCCGAGCAATGTTATCCTTATCGGGCCTCAAGGCTGCGGCAAGTCAATGATCCTGAATTTGATAAGGACAAAGGTTCTTTCGGAGTGGTTCACTGGCGCAGAATCCCCACCTAAGGCGCTCAGGACTTGCCCACCGTATATGGGTATTTCCATTAACCTAGTCCGAACGGCGTTCCATACGTTTGGACGTAGGTCTGTATCGCGTGCAATGTCAGGACAGGCTGATCCTAGTCTGGACGCCATGTGTGCCGCTGACTTCTTGACTCACTTCCTCTTCCGTGAATTTCTGACAGGGATTCAGTTCCTGCAGCAAGCGGATAGCGCTGCGATGTGTGCCTGGATGGGGATTCCCCCCAGACTTCTTCGGAATGAGCAGAAGCTGGTCAAGCTGTTCAGAGGCTGGGGGCGATGGTATGACTACTATCGTCAGGCAAGGACCTTGCGCGCGCTGCTCAGAACTGCTTTGGGGCGTCTTGATACCTGGCGGCAGTTCCTGAACACTGATATTGACAAGATACCAAGGAGCATCTGGGCTTCCAAGGAGTCGCCAGAACACCCTCTTAGCGAGATGGGGGCGCTGCTGGCACATATCTCATCGAAGGAGCTGAGGCTCTTTGTGGTTCTCGATCAGTATGAAGTGCTCTCCGAACTCAACGCTGTGCATGGCACGGCTTTACAGCGAGTTGTTAACACTCTGATCAAGGCTCGGGACCCGTACGTATTCCACAAACTGGGCGCGCGCACTCACGATTGGGGCAGGGAATTGCGAATTTGGGGGGCGGAATCACGAATTGAAGAACACCGTGACTACTCGCTGATAAATCTGACCGACTTGCTGATGCGGGACGAAGATGGGCGCAGATGGCTATTTCCGAAGTTCGCTCTTGACGTCACGTACAAGCGACTGCAGGCTAAGGGATACTCTAATCTGCAGCAGAATCAAGTTAGCAGCATCCTGGGGGGGTGGAGTCGCGACGTCGAGGCGACACACTACTTCTCCGTAATCAAGCGTCGTGATACACTCGCACTCAAGGGCGTTCCGGAAGTGATCCGCCGACGTCTAGCTAAGTTAGTAGATCGTGACAGTTCTGGTGTGGAACTGCGGCTTGCTGGCGCGTGGGTTCTGCAGCGTGTCGCTCGCGGGGAGCCACGCAAGAGGATTGAGAAGAACATTGATTCGCGCCCCTGGCTGCGATGGTCATGGAAGAAGGAGCGTGTAGACGTCGCGCTGCTCCAGTTGGCCTCTATGGCAAACCAGAAGAAGAAGTATTTCGGATGGGAGCCTACGCTGTACCTATCGGGGGGAAACATTAGTGCGCTCCTGTTGCTGCTTGGGGAAATGTGGGATGTGGCATGCCGGCGTGGAGAGCACCCCGTAGAGTCGCGCCCCATCAGCCCTCTCGTGCAGACAAGTGGCATAGCCATGGCATCGGAGAAGTGGTTCAACCGTGACCGGAATGAGAACACCGGCGGAAGCATGCGGTATGCATTCCTAAGTCGGATCGGACCCGCCGTCTGCAACTACCTGAAGTCCGATCTGGCAATATCCAATCCAGGGTTCACAGGGTTCTCGCTTCGCGAGTCTGATCTTCGCGTTTCAGAGAAGGGCGTTCGGGCACTCCGCTTTCTTGAGGATGGGGTAAATTGGGCCATTTTCGAGGAGCGCGCACACACATCCAAACTGCAGGAATCTGCCCGTAGACGGAAGTTCTTCTTGCATCCACTATTATGCGCGTATTTCAATATTCCATACAAGCGCATCAAAGAGCCAAGATACGTATCGGTCGACGAGCTTCACGACTGGATCTTCTGTAATGCCAAGATCACGTTTGGTGGAGCCAGGAGGCCCGCGTCTCAGGTCCGACCGCTTCAGGAAGATGATGCCAGACAGCTGCGGCTCTTCGAGTGAGGTGTTACAGTGCGAATGCCATGGGGACAGCTCAAAGACATTGGCTCCGTATTCCTTCGACAAACTCCCTATGATGTTATAGGGTGTCTTTCTTTCGAAGACCGTTGCTGCCACGTTCCACAGTTGCTGTGCGGCCCTGCATCGGATTGCGTTTCACTACAGTTGGTGTGTGTTGATGACCCGATTGATGCAACTCCCGACTACAGCCAAGCAAGAGCTCCACGCATCGCTTCGAAGGAGCAGGAAAGCAGAAGGTTTCGGCCGGATGTCAAGATCTCGCACGCCAAGTTATTGGCAACAGAAGACGATTTGCTGGCCTCCACGGCGGAACTGCTACAGTCTATCCGCAGCAATGTGGTTGTTCTTGACATCTCCTGTTTTCCTAAGCGGTTCTTCTGTTTCTATCTGAAGAGGCTGCTGGCAGACCAGGCAGTGCGAGGTATGGTGGTCACTTATACCGAGAGCGCTCCAGGTGGATATGCTTCAGGGCATCTAGCTGAGGATCCCATGACGCCTGATCATCTGCCTGGGTTTGCCCCACAACTGCAACCCAAGGGGAACACTCTGGTCTTGAGTGTAGGATTTGAAATGTTGCGCATATCGTCACTTATGAAGGAGATCTATGATAGAGATGCTGGCTCAACTAAGGTAATCATGCCCTTTCCTCCCGACGGAGCTTTCTCGCGAAGATGCTGGAAGACGCTCTATGAAGCTACAGGTGGTGCAGATAGTGCGATTCGCCGTGAGGATATTGAAATGATCGCTACATGGGACGCAGACAGAACATATCATGTACTGCGAGAGCAATGGGAATCACGGGCTAACGGATTGACTCTTGCTCCGTTCGGCCCCAAGCCAATCACTTTGGGCATGGCGCTCTACGCGATAGAGCGAGACGCTGGAATCTACTATACACAGCCAAAGGCTTACAACCCCACATATAGTCAAGGAGCTGGCGCTAGCTGGGCTTACGTTGTCAAGTGGGATGGCATCGCTTGTCAGGACCGAAAGACCAACCCAATATGAGTGTTTCGTCTTCCGGGAAGGAGCGGACACTGGGCGTAGGAAGCCCTCCGAGGCCCTCGAGTCCACCCTAATAGCGCCCCAACGAGAAATGAGGATGTTTTCGGAGACGACGCAGGCCGCGCTTAGTGCTACTCGACATCAACCAAGTGTTCATGTTGCTCGGGATTCTCGATAGGGTCCATTCCTCTCGCTCTGAGCACATCGCGCCATAGCTTGGTCAATGCCCGGAAGAAACGAATTACAGCGACGATGTCAACCAAGAAGGTCTCTTGGGAGTCCTGCCCCTTAGGGATTAGGAATCCCCCGTATGTTACCGCCAGAGGCTTGTCTGAGCTAGGATGCCCACATAAGCCATTGCCTGCCGCAAAGAGGTCGCTCAAATCTCTCTGCAAGTCCTTATCATGCTGGGCATTCGTGGTCACTTGGAACCATGCCGGATAGATGGACATGTAACTTTTGGGTGGCCTGGATTGCCTCCAACAGGGCTGACGCAAGAGTAGTGTCACAGCGCTACGGTGCATTGCGTCTATCGCTGTGTAGATGTCTGCTAAGGGGTTAACACAGAACTCGGGTTCCTCTGGAGATCCCAGCGATGCCATGACGCATGTGGTGCCTGTGCCCACTTCAGCAAAGTCCCAGACGTCCTTCCCGTCCACGGTGTATTTGCGATCACGCACTTCGACAAGTCGGCTAACATATTCCCATGCCCGGACATATTGGAGCTTCTGAACATTTAGTACTACTCTCGTCATTTACGCGTCCTTCAATCCTCTGGTCGTGCGAAGCAACTGGATTCTCGCTATATGACCGCCCTCGTCAAGCCTGCAGCGATTCTAATGCCTGATCGCCCCACGGTGTCCCCCGGTGTTCTCGCTCACGCCCCGACGACCTCATGATCGTGATGAACCCATGAATCTCCGAGGAGCCATTTCGCCGCTCTTCGTTGGCCTTCAAGCTTGAATACTCCTCGTTCACGAAAAGCGTTCAAGACTGTGCCGGCCGCCTCATCTGACCCGAACACCTTTGCCATTGCTGCGCGAGTTGTGCGCTTAGCCAAGAATACCTGAGACACTGCTTGTGCAAGGCGCCTCTCAATTTCGTCTCGGGCATAAGGGAACTGGGCGCTCTGAATCTGATAGGAGACCTCGTTGAGAATCCTCATCGCGGCGCATTTTGTCCGTAACAGTTCGCGAAGCTTCGTCTTGAGCGTCTCGCGGGATTGATACTCCGCTCGCTCGGCATAACTCATATCTGCGTCGCCGAGCGGATTTGCTTCGCCGGTCTTTAGCAGCGTCAGGCACGGCTTGTTAATCGCCACCGCCATGCCCAACTCAAGGGCCACGTTGGGGTTGCCGCCTGAAATGTCAAAGAAGCAGAGATTGCTTCGTAGGATCGCTCGCCACACTTTGCGCATCATCTCCTGCGTCGTGACTTCATCAAGGAAGTACCAGAGTCGGATGGGTAGTTCTTGCTCAAGCTCCCGAGTTACTGATCGGTAGTCGTCCAAGGCAAGCGGTGGCTTGTGTGGGTACCCGAGGAATACAAAGTTCGCCCGCGATGAATTGTCCGGAAACTTCTTCTCGTCCTCGAACATTTGTGCCACGTTAGTCTCCCTCCTGGTCGCCACTCCCCAATGGTTAGGTCCATCTAGACTCCACGCATGCTCGCGGCTATCCACCAACCACCTATCGGGCAAGTGGGCTTATAATCAAGTATGAGAGTGATTTCAAGTGAGCGGCGGGCGAGTGCCATGCGTGTGGGACGACGCGGCTGATCTTGTGGTTCGCTTGGGATCATGCCACCCCCTCATCGTCTAGATAGCATCGGCAGCAGAACGAGGTCGACGATTGCCAGGACGAAGGCAGTGCTAAAATCGGGTACTGAGCATGAACTGGGCGAGGGAAGCCCTATGAGGCCCTCAAGTCGGCCCCAATAGCGCCCCAAGTGGATTTGATGCGCTCCCTCTGGAACGAAGAAATGTCAACGGCTCCCGGCAGCGATTGCGGGCGGACGGATGACTCGAGGGCTATGGATCGCGGCCAATGCCGGATTAGATTCATGTGCCCGCTGTTAACCAGTAGGCCATTGGTTCGGAGCCGACATGGGGAGCCATCTCAAAAACAACCGACCAGGACGGTCGAATCCGTTAACGCAAGGCCCCGCGGCGAGAGTCCGGGGCCTTTTCGTATCCCTCTCTACGAAGGGCGCTACCGACACAGCCCGGAAGG
>Ga0302238_1000134_pt1 | contig 82666 bp, 52 predicted proteins | sample AAG_UR_Asn_MG_FD_193527 | JGI IMG/M metagenome (GOLD analysis project Ga0302238, IMG submission 193527) | Enriched activated sludge microbial communities from anaerobic digester in WTTP, New Holstein, Wisconsin, United States - AAG_UR_Asn | ecosystem: Engineered > Bioreactor > Anaerobic >... | reverse complement strand
GAGCTGGCCAAGGGGACCCTGACGCTCTCCCCCTTCGGCACCGGAAACATGACCTTCACCACAAAGAAGGATGCCCCCCTGGGTTACTACAGCATCCAGGCCAACTGCCGCGCGGGTACGCTCTATGGCAGCTTCCAGGTGGAGGAGTTCCGAACGCCGGAGTTCAAGACTACCGTGGAGTGGCTGCTGGATGGCTCCAATCTTCTGGTCTACCGTGACGTTCAGGCCAAGATCTCGGCCAACTACTACTTTGGCTCCCCCATGCCCAATGCACAGGTGGAGTGGCGGGTGACTCAGAGCCGGTCGTACTACTCGCCTCCCGGCAACCCGGGCTTTAGTTTTAGTGATATTGAGGAAAACAGCTCCTTTGGTCGCTATTACTATTATGATGAATATGATTATGGTGGACATCGGCGTTACAGCGGCCTTGGCAACGAACCGCCGGCCATGAGCGGCTCCGGGACTCTTGGAAGCGATGGAACGCTGGTGGTTCCTATCAAGCTGGATCCGGGCAACGTCAAGAACAGCGCAGTCACCTTCACATTGGAGGCCGAGGTTTTCGACCAGAATCGTCAGGTAATTGCTGGCCGGGCGTCGCTCATAGCCCATCGAGCCGAGCGTTATCTGGGTCTTTCTCAGGACCGGTATCTTGTGAAGGCCGGCGAGACGGTGGAGATCAGCGGCATCATAACCAGGCTTGACGGCTCCAGATTGGACGATGGCGAGGTAGAGATTGACCTGATGCAGTCCAATTGGGAGTCCGTTGAGGTCGTTGGCGACTCTGGCGACATCAACTACGAGTACAAGTATTCAGAAACAAGAGTTGGAGGATGCAAGTTCAAGCCCGGTTCGGTTGCCGGTAAGTGCGTCCTTACTGTGCCGAAGGCAGGCAGCTTTGTAGTACGTGGAAAGACGAAGGACAAGGGGGATAGGCTGGTACGTTCGGCGCTTCGACTCTATGCTTCTGGTGAAGAGGGAGCGGGTTGGACCAGCAACAGCCAGAACAAAGTAGAGCTGATCTCTGACAAGAAAGAGTATAATGCCGGTGATGTGGCGAGGGTGTTGATTCAGTCTCCATTCCAGGATGCAACGGGGTTTGCTTACGTGGCCCGTGAGGGCTTCGTCGACGTGAAGCCGCTGGTTGTCAAGGCCGGCAACACCACCATCGACGTTCCTATCGAAGAGCGTTACATGCCTTCGATTACCGTTGGTGTGGTGCTGGTCAAGGGCAGGACGGAGAAGCCTGGTTTGACGAAGGACGACCGGGGCAGGCCGCAGCATGCTGCGGGGCGGGTGAGCCTGAGCGTTGCCCGTGAGGCGAGGCGGATAAACATCGAGCTGAAGCCCGAATCGGCCGGGGTGGCCCCTGGGGAGACGTTGAAGCTGGCGCTGGAAGCTAAGGACGCCAAGGGCGCACCGGTTTCGGCCAACATCGCCTTGATGGTTGTTGATGAGGGAGTCTTGAGCCTCATCTCCTACTCGACGCCTCAGCCCATCTACTTCATGTATCCGGGCAGAAGCTCTGGCGTGGCCACGTCGGATTTGCGCCCCATGGTAGTTCCCCGTGTGAAGCCCAAGGTCGACATGCAGGAGATGGCGCAGTTGGCCGAGGAGTCTGAGGGCGTGGTGATGAAGTCGGCCGAGTCCGCACCTGGCCGTGCCATGGGCGGTGCCAAGGGTGAGCGGGCCCGATCGGCCAAGATGGCTCCGCCTTCGCCGGCGGCCATGGCTGATGGGATGGGTTCTGGCGGCATGGATGACGAGTCAGCGCCGATGTTTGCTACCCGTGAGCTGTTCAAGTCCACTGCCTATTTCAACGGCGAGTTGAAGACCGACGCCGAGGGCAAGCTCTATGTCGAGATCAAGATGCCGGACAACCTGACTGAGTTCAGGGTGATGGCTGTTGCAGCTAACGAGGGGTTCAAGTTCGGCTCCGCCGACACTCAGGTCAAGACCAGACTTCCGTTGATGGTTCGTCCGGCTCTGCCCCGGTTCTTGAACTTCGGGGATCAGTTTGAAGCAGCGGTGATGGTCAACAACGAGACTGGTTACGACACCGAGGTGATGGTGAAGCTGGTGGCGGACAACGCCACGGTGGAAGAGCAGCCTGTGAAGAGCATCGAGGTTCCCAACGGCGATGCTCGTGAGCTTCGGTTCAAGGTCAAGGCCGGGCAGCCTGGGCCTGCGACGTTCCAGTTTGCCGCTGTGTCGTTGACGAAGCAGCGAAGGACCGATGCGGCCAAGCTGATCATTCCGACGCTGATTCCTGCTACCAGCGAGGCTTTTGCCACTTACGGAGTGGTAGAGAAGGCCATGACCCAGCCGCTCTCTCCGCCCAAGGATGCTCTGCCCGACTATGGTGGACTGGAGGTGTCGTTGTCCTCCACGGCCATGACGGGTCTGCAGGATGCGATGAACTACCTGTTTGAGTATCCCTACGAGTGTACCGAGCAGGTTTGCAGCCGGATTCTGCCCATCATTTCGTTGGGCGAGATTATCAAGGACTTCAAGATCGGGAAGGCCGACTCGCCGGAGAAGGCCAAGGCACTGGTTGAGGGCGGTATCAAAAAGATCCTGTTGCACCAGCGCAGCGACGGTGGCTTCGGGTCGTGGACGGACAGCCGAGAGAGCTGGATGTACATCACGGCCTACGCTCTGATGACCCTGGATTTCGCCCGTCAGCGTGGCTTCACGGTGGATGAAGCATCGATGCGGAGGGCTGCGGAGTTTTTGAACCGCAGGCTGGACAATCCTCATGAGTGGGAGCGATACGCTTACGAGACGCAGGTCTTCTCGGCGCTGATTCTCACCAGGCTTGGCAAGGCCCCCAAATCGCACATCGACCGTCTTTACAAGATGGCCGACAAGGACAAGGGGAGCAACTTCACGGTGCTGCCGCTCTACTCCAGGGCATGGCTCATGGAGGCCATCTTCAGGGTCAACGAGCGTGATTCCAGGATCAAGGAGCTGCACCGCCAGATCAACAACGCTGCCATCGAGAAGGCCAGCTCCATCACCTTCGCCGAGGGGGTAACCGAGTACGCAAGGCTGATGATGTACTCCGAGGACCGCACCAACGCTATCATCCTGGGCACGTTGCTGGTGACCAACCCGAAGGATCCGCTCATAGACAAGGTGGTTCGGGGGATGATGAGGGCCCGAGTCCAGGGGCGGTGGTCTACGACTCAGTCCAACGCCTATGCTCTCATGGCCATGAGCGAGTACTACCGGATGTTCGAGAACGAGACTCCGAATTTCCAGGCCGGCTTGTGGCTTGGGAAGGTTGGGCTGCTTGGGCGCACCTTCAAGGGACGCTCCATGGAGATTGTGAAGAGCACCATTCCTATGAAGGAGATCCTTAAGCAGGAGGCAGGAGATCTGCTGCTGGCCAAGAAGGGGCCGGGGCGGCTCTACTACCGGTTGGGGCTCAAGTATGCCCCGTCGAACCTGAATCTTGCAGCGGACGACCGTGGCTTCACAGTTGAGCGAATCTACCTGCCCGAGGTTGATGGCGGTGACAATCTGCGACGTGGGCCCGACGGCGAGTACATCGTCAAGGCAGGCACCAACGTCAGGGTGAAGCTGCGTGTGGTTGCTCCCGACGTGAGGTACTACGTTGCCGTGGTTGACCCCATGCCGGCGGGCTTCGAGTCGGTCAACGAGAACTTCGCCACGAGCGCAAGGACCAGGCCGGGAGGCAGCACCAGCTCTGATTGGCACACGGGCGGAAGGTACTCGTGGCGCTACTGGTGGTACTGGGATCCCTGGGATTTCAAGGAGAAGCGCGACGACAGGGTTCAGCTCTTCCAGGACCGGATGTACGGCGGAGTGTTTGAGTACACCTACGTTGCCAGGGCGACGACCATTGGCACCTTCGTAGTGCCGCCGCTGAGGGCCGAGGAGATGTACGAACCCGAGACCTTCGGGCGCAGTTCTACCGAGAAGGTAATTGTGGAGCCGTGAAGCCCGGATCGTGCCAAGTTGCAGCGCTCATCCTGGCGGGCCTTTTGTGGCTGGTGATGCCGGGTGGGTGCTGCAGAAACTCTCCAGAGTATTGTATTGAGCGAGCGCTGGTGCCTGTTTCGGCAGCACCGGCGCATGGCCCCGTTGTGCCCACCATGGAAGGGGTTGGCCTGGAGATGCTGCAGGCGGACTACTGGCTTATGGGCGACGATGGGGCCGACGATCTGCTCATCGCTTCAGAAGAGATGGGAGCCTATCAGGAGGAGCTTAGGAAAGGCTCTCGGGGTTCGCTGGTTGACATGGCGAACTATCCCGTGGAGGTTCCTGGCTCCGAGGTGCGGCGCCACATCGAGGATTGGCACCCCAAGCCCCCAAAACTCTATTCGCAAGGTGTTGAACTGGGGCCCGAGGCCATTGAAGGTACACGCCGGAATCTGAATGCCGCGGCGGTGCCGGAGACCGTTGTTGTGAGGTGGGGGGTTGTAACCAGGGCAGCGCCTCTGAGGGGATGGCCTGTGACCGAGGGCTGGTTCGACGCTCCTGGGGATGACGAGTTTGACATCATGCAGGGAAGCGTTTTGGACCCGGGTGAACCCCTGGCGCTGCTGCACCCGTCGGCTGACGGAGGGTGGTGGTTTGTTCGGGCAGGGCACTCTGATGGCTGGGTGGCGGCAGAGAGCGTGGGGGTTACCAGCAGGGAGGTATGGAATCAGTTTGCGGCCCCGGGGCGCTTTCTTGTGGTGACGACCAGCAGGTTGACTACTGAGCAGAGCCGGACGGTGGGGCCCTTGCAGTACCGGATGGGGGCCCGATTACCCTTGTGGCTCGAGCCATGGCCCGAGCGGCTTGGGCTGCGCTCCACGGCGGGGACCTGGGTGGTTGCTCTACCCTCCCGTAGTGCCGATGGTGCTCTTGAGGTTCATCCGCACTCCGTACCCGTATCGGCGGGGGTGACGGAGGGTTACCTGCCTTACACTCGTCGCAACGTGCTCAGGCTGGCATTCCGGATGCTGGGCGAGCCTTACGGTTGGGGTGGGCTTCACGGCGGTGAGGATTGCAGCTATCTGGTGGCCATGGTCTACCGCTGTTTCGGCATGTTCTTGCCTCGGAACTCCTGGTACCAGGAGCAGGTTCCCGGGAGGTTCTGGCCTCTGGCTTCGGGCAGCCTGGAGGAGTTGGACGTTGCGTTGTCGAGGGTACCGGCGGGGGCCAGTCTGCATCTCAAAGGGCACGTGATGCTCTATTTGGGGAAGCGTTCGGGCCGTCATTATGTGCTGCACGCTCTGGCGGCGTATGGGGCTGGGCCTGGGGCCAGGGGGTATGCGGGCGAGGCAGGGGCGCCGTTGGTGGCCCCCGCTCAGAAGCCCAAGAGGATCGATGTGATGAGGGTGGTTGTAAGCGACCTGGACTTGACGAGGTCTAACGGGTTGCCTCTGGCGTTGTCGGTGACGGTGGGCAAGCTCTTCGTTTTTTCGAAAAGCCCTTGACAGGGGGGCCTCTTCTCACTAAACATTTGACCGATTTGTTCGGTCGGTCGGTTGCCCAAGTGGAGGTGACCGTCTGGCCCTCGGCCCATACGGAGGGACCATGAAGCCAGGTCTGCATGTTGGAAGATACGTGATGGCGGCTGTTGCGGTGACGTTTGTGATGTGGAGTCTCCCGGTTTTGGCGTTGGACGGCGACCAGATCCTCCAGAAGGTAGAGGATGCCATGGATGCTGCCAAGACGAGGACGGCGCACGTGAAGCTGACGTTGAAGGACAAGAGTGGGGCGACGAAGACGCGGGAGATGAAGATCCTTCAGAAGGGAAAGGACAAGCGTTTATTTGCATTCATTTCACCGGCAGACGTGAAGGGTGTTGCGTTCCTTGTGTTGTCGGATGACGAAACATATCTTTACACTCCAGAATTCGATAAGATCAGGCGTATCGCATCTTCGGCGAAGAACGAAGATTTCATGGGCACGGATTTCTCCTACAGTGACCTTTCGAAGGGTGACTATCCGAAGAAATACAGTGGCAAGTTGGTAAAAGAAGACGCCAATGTATACCACATCGAGTGCACGCCTAAACCGGGGTCGGAGTCGGACTATGGGAAGGTGGAGATGGAGGTAGACAAGGCGAGTTTTATGCCGGTCAAGGTGGTGATGTACGATAAAGCAAAGAAACTCCACAAGGTTCTTACCAGTGGGAAGATAGAGAAGATAGATGGGTACTGGACCACTAAGAAAATGACAATGGAAGACAAGAAGAAAAGTCACTCCACGGAGATGGAGATGATTGAGTTGAAGCATGACGCAGACGTTCCGGATTCGTCCTTCTCAAAGAGAAACTTGAAAAAATTCCACTAAACTCCGCTGCTTCGGAGACTGGGTCCGGGGGGCTCCCCCCACTTGCCCTTGCCCCCCGGGCCCACGGAACGCCTTTTTTGAGAAGACGAAAGCGACCTGAAGAGTGAGAAGTGACTTGTGGCTTGGCGCCGTCATGCGTGATGATGGGCATACGGCGATGGTGCAGGAAGAGTTTCGTTACGGGTTCCGAGCTGTGAGACGAGGTGTCGGATGCAGAGGAATAGGCCATTTTGCGCTGTCTGTGGAGTTGTTCTTGTTGGGGCTCTGACCCTTTGTGCCGGACCGGCGGTGGCACAGGAGGAGGGGACGGAGGTATCGGGGTCGGTGGTGTTGGACAAGCGGTTTCTGGTGAGCGACTGGTGGGCATCGGAGCCATCGGCGGATACACCGCAGGTGGGTTTTTTCAGCAAGGCCGATTTGAAGCTGCAGCGTCGTTACGACGACCTTCGGGTGGTGGTATCGGGGCAGTTGAGGTTCTACGACTACTCTGGTGTGAAGGAGTCGGACGACCTGTTCAGGGCCGAGGCGCAGTCGGAGTTCGAGTTTCTGCCTTGGGAGGTGTTTATCGAGGCCCACGGGGTCTTTGTTGACGGGTTGGATTTGAAGATGGGGAAGCAGCGGATAGCCTGGGGTCGTGCTGACAAGCTGAATCCCACGGATGTGCTGAATCCCGACGACTTCTCGGACATCTTTGATTTCGGGGCGCACGTTCCTTCGACGGCGGCGGTGGCCTCTTACACGTTTGAGAACGATATGAGCATAACGGGGGTCTGGTTGCCGTCGGTGCGTCCGGTTATGACTTCGTATGCCTATCCGCAAGTTGAGTCCATGGTAACGGGGCAACAGCAGAAGATGCTGGAGGGTGCTCTGATGCCCCCGGGCTCTTCGTCCATGCCCATAGAGCTTGCTCCAGGTATTAACAAGGTGAATATGCCTTTGTTCGATGTTCGCCACTCGATGCAGGCAGTGAAACTAGATGGATCTTTCTTCGGAGTGGACCTTTCCGTCTCGTATTTTAATGGATATGAAGATATACCTGTGGTCAAGGAGGTAATGGTTCAGCTTGGATCCGAGGTCAGCGTGGACACGGTGATGGGGTTCATGGCTGTTCAGCAGGTGGGATTCGATATGGCCACGGATCTTTGGGGGGTTGGTTTTTGGGCCGAGGCGGCCGTTGTGATACCCGAGGGTGTGAAGACGAAGGTCTGCTCTCCGCTGGCCGAGGGTCCCGTGGCGGTTCAGACGGTCTCTGACTCGCCCTTTGTGAAGTTCACGGTGGGGGCCGACTACACATTTCCGGGCGGATTCTATACAAACATACAGTATGCGCATGGGCTAGCTCATGAGATTGACGCAGAGAGCGTTGGTGAATATATCGTAGGTCGGTTCCATAAGAAATTTCTAAACGATAAGATCCAGTTGGCTTTGAATGGTGGATACGCTGTTCCTGAGTGGAGTCAAGCAGCAGATCAATACGGATTTCTGATTAATCCAGAGTTTTCATATAAACCTTTTGATGCGTTCGAGCTGATTGCTGGTCTGCAGGTGGTGGAGGGTGAGGGGGCCGAGAGCCTCTTCTCCAGTCTGGACGCTGCTGACCAGCTCTATTTCCGTGCCAAGGCCACGTTCTAAGCGCTGGGGTGTAAACATGCTGAAGTTTGGTCAGTTTGTTGTCAGGTTCCGTATACCATTATTGGTGCTGATAGCCGGGCTCACTGTTTTCTTCGGCTACAAGGCATTGGACCTCAAGGTCAACAGCGACGTTGTGACCTACCTGCCCCCCGATGAAGAGGCAGTGCTGCTCTTCAAGAAGGTTGGCAACACCTTTGGGGGCAACTCCATGGTGCTGGTAGTTCTGGAGAGCGAGGGGGAGAGCATCTTCACCACGGACGGTTTGTCGCTGGTGCGGAAGGTGGCCCGGTCTGTTGAGAAGTTGGAGGGGGTTCACAACACGGTCTCTATTTCCAACATTCTGGACATCAGGAAGACCGAAGACGGCATTGACGTGACGAAGCTCATCGGCGACGAGATTCCCACTGATGCTGATGAGCTTGCGGAGTTGCAGGCCAAGGCCCTTTCAAAAGACATGTACAATGGGAAGCTTGTGTCGGGTGACGGCAAGCGTGCCATTGTGGTGGTGAGGATGTCCGAGGGGGCGGACCGTGGGGTGCTGGCCTTTGAGCTGAAGAAGAACGTTGGCCAGGTGCTTGAGGAGCACGGCCGGGAGAGTTCAGCGGGGGCTGGGTACAACGCCTATTTCGGTGGCCTTCCCATCTGGACGGCCGCCTTGTCGGAGATCATCCTTGAGGATATCGTCTTCCTGGTGCCTGTTGTGGCGCTGGTGCTCATAATAATTCTGCTGCTCTCGTTCCGTTCAATACGGGGTGTGGTGTTGCCTCTACTCAATGTGGGTGTGGCGGTGGTCTGGGTGTTGGGGGTGATGTCGTTGCTGGAGATGCGGCTGACCATGATTTCCGACGTGATTCCGGTGCTTCTGATGGCAATTGGAAGTGCATATGGAATTCATTTTATTAATGCTTATAACGAGGACCTTCAGCCAGGTGAGCTTCCTCGTGACCGGCTGCCCAAGGTGACGGCCCGAATCGGTGTTCCAATCGTCATGGCGGCACTGACCACGTTTGCTGGATTTATATCATTTGTAACATCATATCTCTCCTTATTTAAGGAGTTTGGTATTTTGAGTGCCATGGGCGTTGTGTTTTCCTTCGTGCTGGCGCTGACGATGATACCGGCCATCCTCTCGTTTCTCCCTGCCAGGAAGCAAACGGCTTCTGCGGGCCCCGAGCTTCCTCTTGTGCGCAGGGCTCTTACTGCCATAGGCCGGAGTGCTGCCAGCCACCGCCTGGTGTGGGGGCCAATCTTCGTAGTACTGGGCGGGTTGTTGGTTTGGGGAGGCAGTTTAGTGCACCGCAGCGTGAATCTGTCGGAGTATTTCCAGGACGACCATTATATTCGGAAGAGTGACAGGGTGATAGATGCCCACTTCGGGGGGGTGGCGCCCATACAGATTCTGGTGCGTGGGGACATCAAGGATCCCTTCGTGCTCAAGAAGATGCTGGAGGTGGAGAAGTATCTTGATTCGCTGCCCAAGGTCTCGGGGGCGACGTCGGTGGCCTCGATGCTGGCCGAGGTGAACTATCAGCTTTACGATCGATATGCCATTCCCGACACGGCCGAGGGGGTAGCCAACCTCTATTTCAACCTGGAGCAGGACGATGTGTTGGAGCGGCTGGTCTATCCCACGGGGGTAGAGCGGCCCACCATGGCGTTGATCCAGGCGTTCATGAGCACGGCTGATTCGGCGATGCTGGTCTCTACGTCGGCCACAGTTCGGGAGTACCTGAGCAAGAATTCCTTTGCGCAGTGGGATTTGCAGCTTGTTGAACAGGGCACCAGGTTTGGGCCGGGGCTCTCGGGGCTGCAGAAAGAGCGGGTGGCCCGGGCCGCACAGCTTATTCGGTTCGATCTTGTCAAGCGCCTGGCCGACGGCAGTGAGGTTGAGCTTCCCGATGTGGAGCAGTTGATTCTGGGGGCCATGTCCGCAGACTACTCGAACGACGCCGAGGTGGTGGCTGGACTGACCACGCTGCTGTCGGACTACTTTGCTGACGAGGCTGTTATCGAGCCCACCTCCGAGGAGCTTGAGAAGTTCGAGCAGGCTGTTGGGAAACCCGATGTCTTCTATTTGACCGAGGTGAAGCTGACCGAGCTGATTACGGGCATTCTAGGCGAGGAGAACAGCGCCGACGAGCGCATGGTAAGAAAAACCATCAGAGATATTTTTAAACAATACAACAATTATGCGTGCGGTGTGGTCGTATCTAAAGCCACGGCAGCGCTGTTGGAGAAACTTCCTGAGGATCTCGCCGGAAATGAATGGGTTAAGCGTGATATCAGCGGGAATCTATGGGAGCTGATGGATGGTTATTGGTTCAGCGACGAGGTGGCCGGTAACAGCAGCGGGTTCCTCGCCGAGATGGTGCAGTTGGCTCAGGCAACGGATCCCGAGTCTGCCGGCGGGTTCGGAGTTACGTCGCCATTCAAGGCCGATGCTGAGGCGGTAATGGCTGAGGCTTTGTTGACGCCGTTTCAGAAGGGTGAGGTGGCCGAGCTGGAGAGGGTTTCTCAGGCCCTTTCGGTTGTTTTGAAGGGGATTGGCGGCCTGACTGAGGGTACTCTTTCGAAGCTGAACGAGAGCATACGTGAGGCTTTGGAGTCGGGGGCGTTCAGTCGTCGGATGGTCGCTGACGAGTTGATGTGGCTGGTGCGGGGGAAGCCTCTGACAGAGGCGTGGAAGGATGCAGGCGAGGTGGTTGCGGAGTACGAGAAGCTGGTTAGAAGAGAGCGTGACACAAGAGCTTCCAGGCTTATAGAGCAGAGAATCGACAGCAAGAATCTGGGTGACGGCGAGGCCGTGGAAGCCTATTCAGCGGCGGTTGCGGCACTGGCGGATAAGGCGGTTCCGGCCAGCGCATCGATGTTTTCGGCGACGGGAATGCCCAGGATTTATGAGGAGATGGATAACAACCTTATCAGCAGCCAGCTTCAGAGCCTGCTGATAGCGTTGCTGCTGACTTTCATTCTGTTGACCATTCAGTTCCGGTCGTTGGGAGCGGGTGCCATTGCCGTGGTGCCCATTGTATTCACTGTAGCGGGGGAGTTCGGGCTCATGGCATTTGCCGGGGTAGCTCTGGACACTGCTACGGTGCTAATTGCATCGCTGGCGGTGGGAATTGGAATCGACTATACAATCCACTACATGTCGAGGCTGAAGATCGAGGCGGAGCGGAATCCCGGAACGTTGGAGGCCATATCGGCTACTTCCCGCACCACGGGGGTAGCCATTGCCATCAATGCTGCCAGCGTTGCCGCAGGGTTCTTCATTCTGGTGTTCGCCAATCTGGTTCCGTTGCAGAACTTCGGCTGGATGACGGCGACGACCATGCTCATCAGCGCATTTGCTGCACTCACTCTGTTACCCATGCTGCTCTCCTTCGGTAAGGGGGCGGCCCGGCTGGTTGGAAGGCGAAACCATGGCTCGAAATGACATCAAAACCGAGACGGATTCAGGACCGTTAGCTGCAAGCGGGAGAGTGCTCAGTGAGCAGGGCGATCAGCGGCGACAGCTCATAGTAGAGCGGGCCGGGGAGCTGTTTGCCAGGTTCGGGTACCGCAAGTGTACTATCGAGGACATATCCTCGGCATGTGGGTTGACCAAGGCAGCATTGTACCACTACTTTCAAAGCAAAGAGGCCATTTTCAGCGCTGTTTTGGAGCGTGAGGGTGATGCGCTGCTGGCCAGACTGAGGGAGCAGACCGAAGCCGAGCCGGATCCGGTAGCGAGGATAATGCTCTACTCCAAGACCCGTTTTGAGACCATCAAGGCGCTGGCCAATCTGTACGACATCAGTCAGGCCCCGGGGCCGTTGCAGCCTCACTTCGAGAAGGGTTTGCAGCGCCTGGCGGGGGAGGAGCAGATGTTGGTGAAGGAGATTCTGGACTCGGGGGTAGCCAGCGGCCTCTTCAGACCCGTGGATACTGGCCAGATGGCTCAGGTGCTCATTGCAGGCAGCAAGGGCGTGATGTTGGACTACGTTTTGGGGCAGGAGACTGAGACGGTTCACAAGGCCATGGATGCGTTGGCGTACATGGTCTGTTTCGGACTGGTAGCCAGGCCGAACTGACCCTTTCAGTCGTCGGCCAGGATGGACCGCACGGCGACGGCGGAGACCTTGACGATGGCGTGAGCCGGGGCTTGAACCAGCACGTCTTTTCCAGCAGCGGAGCAGGTGCCTGCAGCCTCTTTTTGTTGGCCCAACTGAACGATCCAGTGATTAGGACCAAGCCTGCTGAGGGTCAGGTTGCTCTCAATGGACTGTGGAGGCGTCGGTCTCAGGCCGGTGATTCGCCACGCCGTGGCATCTCGCCTCAGCGAGATCTCTTGGGCCGCAACGATGAGGGCCAGCTCTTCTCGGGGGCATGTGGGGAAGCTGCAGTCCAGGAGCATCGATTCAAGAGTGAGTGAGAGCAGGCATTGCGGCTCGGGGGTGGCTGGTAGGTCTTCGGCCGACGCCGAGATGCCGCCGGCTCCAGAGGGCATTGGATTGACAGCGGGGTTCGAGCCTGGAAGGTTTCCGGCGTTAGCTCTTGTGGTAATGCTCTGAGTTCTGGTGGCTCCCTCTTGTTGCTCCTGCGGTTGGGCGACCTGCCTGGGTTCTTTGCAGCTGGTGGCGGCCGCGGCACAGGCCATGGCCAGAACACCGACGAGGATAACTGCCCTCCCCTGACGAATTACCGCACCCTCGGAGCTTATCCGTGGCCCTGACCGTGCCGTTGGCACGCTTTCTCTGAATGGTGGTAACACTGCTGCTCCTCAGGTAGCTGGTCCGCTTGTAGTCTGGCACAGGCCAAAGGGGAGCGCCAGAGCGGTGTAGATTGTTGTGGCAGCAACCAGGGGCTGGTCCATGGACGTTGGGATGAATGCCAGCGGAGCCCATCATACGTTGACTTCCACGACAAACCACATACATTGAGCCCGGCACAGGGCCGCAACGCTAATCTGACAGGGGCGATACCTATGGGATCTTTCGGCACCTTCTTCAAGAGGCTCTTCGGAACCAGGAACCTGCGATACCTCAAGACCATCAACCCGCTGGTGGACAGCATAAACTCCTTTGAACCTGCCATGAAGGCCCTCTCCGATGAGCAACTGGCGGCCAAGACGGTGGAGTTCAGAGCTCGCCTGGAGAAAGGTGAGACCCTGGACGATCTGCTCCCGGAAGCTTTCGCCGTGGTGCGAGAGGGCGGCGTTCGGAGACTGGGAATGCGCCACTATGACGTCCAGCTCATCGGCGGCATCGTCCTTCACCGGGGTAGAATCGCCGAAATGAAGACCGGTGAAGGAAAGACCCTCGTTGCCACCCTCTCCGCCTATCTCAACGCCCTCTCGGGTAAGGGCGTCCACGTGGTCACCGTCAACGATTACCTCGCCCGTCGTGACGCCGAATGGATGGGGCAACTCTACAATTTCCTGGGACTATCCGTTGGAATAATCGTCCACGGACTCTCCGACGACGAGCGCCGTGCTGCCTATGCCTGTGATATTACTTATGGCACCAACAACGAGTTCGGCTTCGATTATCTACGTGATAATATGAAGTTTGAGCTTGCTGACATGGTGCATAGATATTATTGGCCCGAGAATACTGACAATCTTGAACTGCGCCAACGATACAAGGTCTTTAACTACGCCATCGTGGACGAGGTCGACTCCATCCTCATCGACGAGGCAAGAACCCCGCTTATCATCAGTGGCTCCTCTGATGAGTCAACGGACAAATACGTCAAGGTCAACGCTCAGATCCCCTTCCTCAAGAAGGACATGGACTATGTAGTAGACGAGAAGAGCCAGACCGTTTCACTGACGGATACGGGCGTGGACCGTATCGAACGCCGGCTGGGAGTGGGCAACCTCTACGATCCCCAGAACATCGAGTGGCTGCACCATGTGAACCAGTCGCTGCGTGCCCACACCCTCTTCAAGCGTGACGTCAACTACCTGGTGGAGGGCGGCAAGGTCATAATCGTGGACGAGTTCACGGGCCGTAAGATGCCAGGCAGACGCTGGAGCGACGGTCTGCACCAGGCCATCGAGGCTAAAGAGGGGCTGGAGGTCGAGGAAGAGAACCAGACCATGGCCACCATCACCTTCCAGAACCTCTTCAGAATGTACAAAAAGCTCTCGGGCATGACGGGCACCGCCGACACCGAGGCCGAAGAGTTCCAGAAGATCTATGACCTTGAATGTTCGGTTATTCCTACCCATAGAGATATGGTCAGAAAAGACTCTGAGGATGTGGTATACAAATCAGAACGGGCCAAATTCAATGCTGTCTGTGCCGAAATCAAAGAGTGCAACCTGAAGGGGCAACCAGTCCTCGTTGGTACTGTGTCGGTGGAAAAATCCGAGCTGGTATCGAAGATTCTCACGAGAGAGAAGGTTCCCCACAACGTCCTCAACGCAAAGAACCATGCCCGAGAAGCCGACATCATCGCACAGGCGGGACGAAAAGGGGCCGTGACCATCTCCACCAATATGGCCGGCCGTGGAACGGACATTCTTTTGGGCGGAAACCCCGATAACCTGACCAAATCCAACAACCCCGGAGTTCCCATGGAGGAGCTGTCGGGAGAGTTGGAGAAGTACCGGGATCAGTGCAAGGCCGAGAGACTGGAAGTGGTCGCAGCGGGCGGACTTCATATCATCGGCACCGAGCGCCACGAGAGCCGACGAGTGGACAACCAGCTCCGTGGACGAGCCGGTCGCCAGGGTGACCCGGGCAGTTCACGGTTCTATCTCAGCCTTGAGGATGACCTGCTGCGCATCTTTGGTGGCGACAGGCTCCAGAACTTCATGGACATGCTCAAGGTGCCCGAGGATGAACCCATCATCCACCGTTGGGTTACCAAGGCCCTGGAAAAGGCCCAGAAACGGGTCGAAGAGATGAACTTCGGCACCAGAAAGAACCTCATCGAGTTCGACGACGTGCTCAACCAGCAGCGAATGAGCATCTACGACCTGCGCCGGCGAGTCATGGGTAACCTCAGGACTCACGAAATGGTCCTCGAGGCCATCGACGATGTGGTGGAGAAGACCTGCGGCGACTTCTGCCCCGAAGGCATTGTCCCCGAGGAGTGGGACCTCAACGCCCTGGCCACAGCCCTCAAGACCCTTGCAGGTGCCGAGTTCTCCTTCAAAGGGATCGAGCTCAACTTCGATAAGCTGGCCGACCATGCAATCTCCACTGCCCGACAGGCTTACGAAGCCCGCTGCTCGGCCATTGTGGATAACCTCACCGAGATCAGAGTTCTTAAGGACGGCAGCGAGGAAGGGGCCCGAGAGCGGGCCCAGCGCCAGTGGGACTTCTACGAGCGTGAACGCTACATGCGGGAGCTGGACAAACAGTGGCGCCAGCACCTCGTGGAGATGGAACACTTCAAAGAGGGCGTTTATCTGAATTCTTATGCCCAGAAAGACCCCAAACTTATTTATAAGAGAGAAGGTTATAATATCTTCTCCGATATGATGCAGCGTATTCGCCAGAACCTCGTTGAACACCTCTTCCGTGTGGAAGTACGGGACGACAAGGAAATTGAACGGCTGCGCCAGTGGCGGGCTCAGCAGCAGAAACAGCAGCAGCAGATGAACTTCGTCCACGGAGAGAGCGCTCAGGCTCGCCAACCGGTGAAACCCCAGACCCTGCGCAGGGATAAGCCTAAGGTGGGTCGCAACGATCCATGTCCCTGCGGCTCGGGCAAGAAATACAAGCAGTGCTGCCTGCCAAAGGACGAAGCGGCCGGCGCGGCCTGAGCCCACGCTGCCGGCACGCGGCCCTCACCCGGCCCTTTCGGGCCGACCTCTCCCGGGGCGGGAGAGGTGATTTGGCACAGCGATTTTCGCCGTTGACGCTTCTTGCCGACGGAACCATACTCGTGGCCTACCGTCACATGGGGAGTGCCATGAAACAGCTGTTCAATACCATCGCCATCACGTTCGTTGTCACCCTGGCGCTAGCCTGCGGGCAGGAGTCGAAACCAGCGGATCCGCAACCTGGGAAGCAGTCTGCGGAGCAACCCAAGGCAGAGGCCGAAAACCCCACGGCAGGGGCCGAGCAAGCTGCTCCGGCCCAGGCGGTGCCCGAAGGTGAGCTCTCGGCCATGGCTCGGGACTTGCCAGGCACCGAAAAGGCGGCCGTGAAGGGAGCGCCGTCGGGTGAGGCCGAAGCCCAAGCCGGCACCGCGTCGCCGACAGGTGAGGCTGAGAAAGCCCAGGCAGAACCGGCGGACGGTGGCAACCCCCGGGCCGATTCTACGGTGGCTTCAGAGATGCTTTCGACGATGATCGCCATGGCGCCTCAAGAAGCAGTGGGCTTTGCTGCAGCGGACGTCACAGGCATGGTGACCGAGATTGCGGCCCTGGTTGACCTGCTGGCCGGCGTCAAGCTTTCCTGGGGCGAGACTCTGAAGGATTTGGACCAACTCTTCCTGGCCAAACTTGGAATCTCTCTTCTGGCCCTGGAGCGGTGCGGCATGATGGTGCTGCCCAAGGGACCAATCTTCATTGTGCCCATGAAGGATGCCCCGAACTTCCCGGCCCAAGCCGACGTCAAGGAGCTCTTCGGGTACAAGCTGGTTGAGATTGATCCGCTCTGGGCCACACACATCGACGGGCTGCTCATCGTAGGAGAGCGCTCTACGCTGAAGCACCTGTTGGGGGCCAAGGCCGGGGAGAAGGCCAAGATGGCCGCCGAAACTGCTGCTCTTCATATGGCCGCTGCCATGGAGTTGGGGCAGGGTCTGCTGCTTGCAACTGGCGACCTCAGAATGGTGACCCCGGCCCTTCAGCAGGAGCTGCCAGGCGTAGAACTGCACAGCCTGGGCTTGGTCTACTCAAGGTCCGAAGGGTTCAAGCTAATGGTCAAGGCCCCTGACGCCTCACGAAAGCTCCTGCTCGACTTCATGGAGAAGACCATGGCCGAGGCTCGGGCCGCACTGAACAAGGCTTACGAGCAGCGGGGGGATCTGGAGTTGGTCCAGGCAGCGGCTATAGTCGTGGCTTACCATCAGTGGGAGACCATCAACAAGCAGCTACTACCCAAAGAGGAGGGGGGCCACATTGTAGTGCGCCTGGAGGGACTTCATGCGGCCATCATGCCCCTGACCGGGGTAATGTCGGCAATCGCCATTCCGGCCTTCATCAAGTACACCCGCCGTTCCAAGAGCACGGAAGCGCTGGATTCGCTTCAGCGTCTCTACTACGGAACCATGGACTACGCCGAAACCCGCATGGCAACTCAAGGCGATACAGCCCCCTTTGCGTTTCCCCCGTCGGCCATATCCGACGAGAAGCGTTGCTGTGAGTACCCCGACAACCGTTGCCCATCAGATCCTGCCAAGTGGGATGGTTCGCCTTGGAAGGAGCTCAAGTTTTCTTTGGATGAGCAGAGATACTATCGCTATGAATTCAAGAGCCAAGGCACCGGGTCCGAGGCCAAGGCGGAGCTATCGGCTTATGGAGACCTCGATTGCGATGGTGTGGAGTCTACGTTCCGTCGGACCGTGTCGACGAGGCCCGTGACCGATTCCGATTCCGGCCCAAAGGCCAAGAATGTGCTGGTAATCGGGGGTGAGTACTTCGTGGACCAGGAGACAGAGTAGTCACTCCGTTGAGAGGTATTTCGGGCCCAGCCCCTCTGGGCCGTAGAAGCCCACGCAATCCGGATCGATTGGGCGAAGGCGGGCTCAGATAGATGACCGGCCGTGTAGAGTCCGGATGCCTATTCTTCTTCTGCGCCCAGCCAGTCCTCTTCGGGCAGCTCTTCGAACTGTGGGACATCAACCTCCATGGGGGTCTCGCCTCCGTTGATCATGGCATCCAGTTCGGCCTCGCTCATGGCTCCCAGCTCTTTTGGCGGAGCCTTTCGGGCGCCCTCTCCCCGGGTCTTCCTTGGCCTGTAGAAAACCTTTACTGGAGAGCCGGCGAACTGGTAACGCTCTCTCAGCTTGTTGAGAATGAAGCGTCGGTAGGTCAGCGGCACAAGGTCGGGGTTGTTGACGCAAAGCACTATTGTAGGAGGCGCCACTGCCACCTGTGAGACGAAGTAGAAGCGGGCCGGGCGCTGCTGCTCCACGGGCGGCGGAGTTCTGGCCACAAGATCTCTGATGAACCTGTTGAGCTCACCGGTAGAGATTCTCTTCTCCCACTCCTGCTTCACGGATTGGACCATCGGCAGGAGCTTGTGGACGTTCTTTCCTTGAAGCCCGGACATGAAGAGCAGCGGAATGTGGTTCAGGAAGGGGTGACGGCTGCGCAACGACTTGATCATCTTGTCGGCGGTCTTGTCGTCCTTGTCCACGGCATCCCACTTGTTGAAAACGACGAGCATGGCCCGCCCGCGGTCCTCGACGAGGTTGGCAATTCGCAGGTCCTGGTCGGCCATCCCCTCCACGGCATCAACGACCAGTACGGCAACGTGGGCCCGCTCCATGGCACGAACCGCACGGATGACGCTGTAATACTCCACCGAGTCGTGGATCTGGCGTTTGCGGCGCATGCCGGCCGTGTCCACGATGATCATCTGATCACCGTCGGGCCCCTCCCACAGGGTGTCAACGGAGTCACGGGTGGTCCCTGGCTGGTCCGAGGTCAGGAGTCTGGCAGCGCCGAGCAGCCGGTTGACGAGGGTGGATTTGCCGACGTTGGGTCTGCCGATAACGGCGATGTGGGGTATGCTGGCAAGCTCCTCTTCTTCTTGAACTTCTTCCTTGGGGACCACTTCGCACACAGCATCCATCAGGTCGGCCACATTTCGACCGTGCGCCGACGATATGAAGTGCAGAGGCTCCACCCCCAGGCTGTAGAACTCCGAGGCGGCCACCTCCCGCTGATACCCATCACACTTGTTGATCAGGTAGAAGATTGGCTTGGTCCGCCGCCGGAGCATGCGGACTATCTCCTCATCCACCGGTGTGACACCCGAAGCGGCATCCATCACCATGAAGATGACGTCGGCCTCGTCCAGGGCCATCTCCGCCTGCTCCTTCATGGTCTGGACAAGGGGGTCAGTGGGCGATGGGTCAAACCCGCCCGTATCCACGACGTCGAAGGTGCGCCCCTCGTGAAGCGCCCTGCCGTAGATTCGATCCCTGGTAACTCCGGGCATGTCCTCCACAATGGACTTCCTCTGCCCTACCAGACGGTTGAACAATGTCGACTTACCAACGTTGGGCCGCCCAACAATCGCTATCATTCTGCTCATATGTCGTAACCGACCCTCCGAACCCCTCTCGCAGAGCGGGTCCATTCTTCTTCGACTCTCACATGCAGCTCAAGAAACACCCTCTGACCGCAGAAGGTCTCTATGCTCTCCCTGGCACCCTGACCGATGCTTTTGAGCAGCTGCCCACGTTTTCCAATGAGTATCCCTTTCTGGCTGTTACGCTCCACATGGATGGTCGCTGCGATGTAGAGCAGCGGAGTGGCTGCAGGCCGGGGCTCCATGACGTCCACGGTCACGGCGGTGCTGTAGGGCACCTCCTGCTGAGTCAGCATGAAGACCTGCTCACGCACGAATTCACGAACCACGAAGTTGAGGCCACGGTCGGTGAGCTCTCCGGCGGGGAAGAGTGGTTGGGCCTCGGGAAGCAGCTTCTTGCACTCTGCCAGAAGCTGTTCTACACCGTCGCCCTTCAAGGCGCTTACGGGGACCATGGCCACGAACTTAGCGGCCTGGCCCAGACGCTCCAAGACAGGCAGCAGTGCCCCTTTGGCAACGGTGTCGACCTTGTTGATGACAAGCAGGCAGGGCAGAGCAGAGGCCTCGATCTGTTCAATGATTCTTCGCTCCTGCTTGGGCGTCGTTTCAAGGACCTGAGCAGCGTCAACAACCAGAATGGCAGCATCGGCCTCCTCCAGCGAGGCCAGGGCATTCTCAACCATTCGCTTGTGCAGAAGACCCTTGGGCTCGTGAATCCCCGGGGTGTCCAGGAAGATGACCTGACTGTCGGGCCAGGTGCCGATACCCATGATTCGGTCTCTGGTGGTTTGCGGCTTGGGCGTCACAATGGCCAGCTTCTGGCCCAGGAAGGCGTTCAGCAACGTCGATTTCCCGACGTTTGGCCTGCCCACGATTGTAATGGAGCCCGATTTGAACCCGCTGATTTCACTCATTTCGTCCCTCGATGAGGCCTGCCAGGTGCTCAACCACCTCTGCCAAAGTCAGCCCCGTTGTATCAACCACCACGGCATCGGCCGCCGGCTTCATGGGCGCAACGGCCCGGTTGGAATCGGCCTCGTCACGCCTGGCGATGTCCTCCATGAGCTGTGAAAGATCAATCTGCCTTCCGTGGGCGGCCAACTGCCTATGCCTTCGAAGTGCTCGGGCTTCAACGGAAGCCGTTACGAAGTACTTATGTGTGGCATCGGGAAAAACCACCGTGCCAATGTCACGCCCCTCCAACACAGATCCGCTGCCCTGCAACCCCAAGCGCCGCTGCAACTCCAGCAGTGCGGCCCGAACCTCGGGAAAAGCCGACACCTTGCTGGCACCCATGCTCACATCATTCTGCCGCAGCTCTTCGGTTACCTCCTCACCTCCAACCCAGACTCGGTTAATGTCGGCCTCCAGGCTGAAGCGAATCTCCAGCCCTTGAGCCAGCTTGCCCAATCCAGCCCCATCATCCAGGGCGACCCCTCGTCGCATCGCCTCCAGCGCCACGGCCCGATATATTGCTCCGGTCTCAACGTAGGTGAGGCCAAGCCTGCTGGCCAAAGCCAGAGCAACGCTGCTCTTTCCTGCCCCGGCCGGGCCATCCAGAGCCACCACCAGCTTCCTATCCGCTTCGCTCATCTCCACTCCTGAACCACGGATCCATTTTTCCTGCCAGCCGACAAGGCCGGGAACGACGGCCCGGGAGTATATTCCATGCCGCTACTCAATGATAGACAAGAACGGCAACCCCCGCCGTTCTCGGCTTGCACAGGCCGTCGGTTGGTCCTACATTACTGCCAGGAGAGCGGCTCTGCCCAGCATACGATGGTGCCCCGAATTCTGTCATCGCCTGAGCTGCGTATCAGAAGGGCCACTAAGAGCTTTCCGCAAGGCTCATTCGAAACCCCGACAGTTTCCGTGGGGTGCGTGATACAGTGGGAGCGGCCTCGGGAGGGCGTTGATGGATATAGCGTCGTTTTTTATACTATTTGCCCCTCTTATTCTTCTGTATACCTATACACCCAATGAGTTGTTCTCGGTATCGTCGGCTGGTAGTAATCTGATGTGGGTTATCCTCTCCACCATGCTGCTCACTGCAGTTGTTTTGGTTGTTCCCATTATTGTTCGTAGGCCTAGAGCGGCAGTGGGCAAGAATATATCAAGAAATCCTTGGTTTGCCTATCTGTTCACCATAATGCTCGTGTTTCTCTTCGCTGGTCTGGTGGAGGTTTTCGATTGGATTGAGACCTTCGGGGCGCTCTTTTTCCCTCCCGATACGTTTCTTGTCGCCGACCTGCTGCTGCTTCTGCCCTTCCTGATTCCATTTCTGGTCTTCCGTACGACACTGGCTCATCGGACGCTGCTGGCGAGGGGGCTTTCGGCGCCGCTCAAGGCATCGCTGGACAACCAGCTGAGGTCTACTGTGGTGCTGCTTGGACCGCAGTTGCTCTATCTGAACACGTATGCGTGGCTGGTGGTAGGGTTCGAGCCTTCGGCGGTGCTGATTCAGGAGAATCCGTGGCTCTCTTTCGTGGTAGTTGGCCTGCTGATCTTTCTTCTGCTGACCTACTCGCCCTACTTCGTAAGGGTGCTCTATCGGCGGGTTCCCTTTGCCAGCCACCCGGCATCGGAGCACTACAAAGAGGCTTTTCAAGAACTCTCGGCCAAGTCCGGGGTTGCTCTGGACCGGGTTTTCGTCTGGTTGACGGGGTCGGCGGCTGTGGCCAACGCCGCGGTGAGTGGTGCCTTCAAGAACCAGCGAACGGTGTTTCTCACGGACAGAATCCTGGAGGTTCTTACTCCCGCTGAGATTAAGGCGGTGGTTGCCCACGAGCTGGGCCACGCGCACCATCGCCATCTCCTTCTAATGCTGCCCATTGCCCTGCTCTCCAGCGTTTTTGTGCTTTGGGGCCTCTATTTCCTGGAGAACCTGACTTGGCTGGGAGAGGGGCTGGGGGCAGTGGTGATACTACTTCAGTTTGTATACCTGGCGCTGGTCTTCCGCCCCATGGCGCAACGCTTTGAGTACCAATCCGATATCTACGCAGCTTGGCTTGTTGGTTCCCACGAGCAACTCTCCAGCGCCCTGCTCAAGCTGGGCGGCGACTCGGCTTCCTCAAGAAAGGTCTCTTCTCTCACCCACCCGTCGGTGATGAAGCGTGTTCAACGACTCAACGACGTTGTATCCAAAGCTGGAGGAGACCTGGCAGGAGTGGTCCAAGGGGCAAAGCGAAACAACTACATCATGGCAGCGGCTATGATAGGGGCAATAATCGCCTCGGCGCTGCTTTCTTCGGCCCTTGACTGAATGTTGTCTTGTTAAGAATTAGATATTCTTGAGGTCATCCATGGTGGCAGGATCGGAATTCTGCTGTGCTGCTTCATCCAGATAATCCATAATCGCCATCGTTATAATTGCAATCTTAGCCTGCAACTCTTCGTCCTCGGGATTCCGGTATACTATTTTGTCTGAGGGCTTAAGGCTGACGCCATATCTCATACGGATTACGGCCTCTTGCTCATAAGAGAGCTTGCACTTGGACAGAGCCTCACGGATCTGATCCCTGGTGAGCTCCAGTTCTACCGTTGTAACGTTACTGTTGTTGTGCATCACGACGAAACCTCCTTGGGCTCAAAGGCCCCGACCAGGGCTCGACTATACGGGGGGTTCAGCACCAGATCAAAAAAAACGATCCGGCAGAATCGGCCCAGTACAGCGTATCTCTAAGATCGTTGTCCGATCTGCAAGAGCCTCTTAACCCTGGGTGCCAGCTTACCCACCCCGGAGACCAGCAGAGGGCATCTGTCAGCCACCAGCGACGCTGCTTGCGCCGCCCGAATGGCAATGGCTACAGCATAGGCTTCCCCACGTTCGCCCGTTGGCAACTCGCCCCGCTGCCCCAACTCCCGAAGCTCCGAGATGAGGTGCTTGCCGTGGGCCCCAAGAGCTCCTGCAATGGTGCCCACGTCACGGCTTGCCCCAGGCGCCAGGAAGGCCCTTGGTAACTCCCCACGACGCACAGCGGCCACAGGTGCCGGGACGTAGAGTTTCCCCTCGCCGCGCCCGTAGAGCATCTTCAGAAGCGCTGAGTCGTCGTCGACGTCGGAACCCGCCTTCTGCAACAGGGCCGCAGAGATGGCAACGTTGGTGTGCGGTATGACCTCGGCGCCGGGCCCGGACTCGAACCCCGAGAAGTAGAGCATCGCTGAGCCCGAAACGTACGGCCTGGCCTGGATCAGGCCACGCTGGTATGGGGGCACCGACGTGTCGGCCATCAACCGGCCGTGCACTATGCCCACCTTGCGTTTCTCAAGTATGGGAGCTACCAGTCGCCCAAGCCACTGCCTGTCCATGGGCAGGGTATCCTGGGTGATGAAGACCACAGCCTCGCCCTCGGCAAGCCGGGCGGCGGTCTCACGAACCCCTTTCTTCCCAGTTATGGGGTAGTTCCTGATGCCCCTGGACCTCAGAATAAGATGCGTTCTGTCCGTGGAGCCGTGATCCAGCACAAGGACCTCGCTGCTGTAAGGCATCACCTGACCCGATAGGTTCTGAAGCAGCGGCTCAAGAAATGGCTCAGCCTGGTGTGTCAGAACCACCACGGTCACCTGCGCTGATGTCCTGAAGAACATCTCCCGGGACGACCTGCCACCACCACCTCCGTAGCCAGGCCCGTAGCTCCGTTGTCGGGGACGAACCGTAGGCTCGGTCTGTGACTCACCGGCGACAGAAGTCGTCCGCTGTACCCCCGGCTCTTCGGCGATCACGCTGATCGGAGTCTCCGAGACCGGAGGACGGTCCAGAGAGTTGCCGTCGTAGCCCCCACTAAAATTCCTTCGCCTGCGGTCGTTTCTGAAACCCATGAACCCTCCTGAACACCCGAGCACAAGGAGCAGAACCCCGATGCCCACAGGCGCGTTAGTTTAGCCACCTTCACCATCACTGGCAATCAATAGTAGTTCGGGGACGCGTGGAGGTGGCCAGGGGCCGCCCATTCGGCAAGGCGTTGGTGGAACGGGGGGCCTGATTTCCGAAGGATTTTCCTTGTTCCCTTTACCGTGGCGCTGCCACATCCTATCTTCCGTTACCTGATTACGGTTCACGCAGGCGAATCGGGAGAGCGCATGTTTAGACTCCTTGAACTCGACGACCAGGTGAAGTTGATCCACCTCTGGACCAGGACCAGTGCGGCCTTCGGCTTTTCTACGTGGGTGCCGCTGCTGGGCGATGGCATGGTGGACAGTGGCTTTCCCCGCGCAGAAGAGTCGCTGCTCAAAGCGCTTGGATCTCAGCCCATTCGGCGAATTGTCCACACTCACTCACATGAGGATCATATAGGTAATGATTTCGTATTACAGAGCCGATTTAATACAGAGTTATATGTCAAGAAAGACGCAATAAACGAGGTTGCTGAGCCAGAGAAACTCAGCTATTTCTTCTATGAAAAAATAATGTGGGGAATCCCTAGGGGCGTCCGAAAGGTGCTGGCGCTCCCCCCAACCATCGAAGTGGGCAATGCCCTTCTGCACACCATAGAAACCCCCGGCCACTCCCCCGACCACGTTGTCTTTTTCCACGAAGAGCAGCGCCGCGTATTTGGCGGCGACATCTTCCTTTCGGTGAAGGTACGGGTGGCGCGACCCCAGGAGAACAACATCCAAACCATCGACTCAATCAAGCGGGTCCTGGAATTGAAACCCAGACAGTTGATCTGCACGCACAAGGGGGTCGTCGAGGATCCAATCCCAATCCTCACTGCGAAACTCGAATTCTTGGAGAAGACCAGAGATGAGGTGCTCAGGCTCAACGATCAGGGTTTGGAGCCGGCCAGGATAGCACGGGAGGTTCTGGGCAAGGATTCGCCGCTGATGTACTTCGGCACCAGCAGGGACGTGAACAAGCTCAACATGGTGCTCTCGTTCCTACGCTAAGCAGTTCCCCAACGGGCCTTGTACCTCAAGGCAACGCTTCGTAGTGGGTCTCAGTCCCGAAACCCCGCAGACGTCCTGGCCGTGACCAGAAAGATGCGGTAGCTCTTCGTCATCCCGCCTCGCTCTTTCTCCATCGTGGTTACACTCTTGAAGGCAATGTCTGTGAAGCCGCCGGCCTCCAACTTCGCCCTGAGCGCCCCCTGCTCGAAGCCGAAGTGATGCACGCCATGGTTCCCCTCGTGGAAATCGCCATCTTCGGGCTCCAGGTCGGCCATGGCTATCCATCCCCCAGAAACAAGAACCCTGCGGGCTCTTTCAAACAGAGCCGACGTCTCTGCCACGTGGTGCAGCATCATGCTCCCGCACACGAGGTCGAACTCTCCCTTCACCGGCCACGGCTCTTCCACATCGGCCACCAGAGCCTCAATATTGCGGATCTCCTCTGCATCGGCCCTTGCGCGAAGCTCCGCCACCATGGCCGAGGCACCATCCAGTGCCACAACACTCCCCACCCGCCGGGCCAGCGCCCTGGAGATCAGCCCGGTTCCAGCCCCAAGATCGAGCACCCGGCTCTCCTCATGCAGCGGCACCGCCTCGAGCATCGCCGAACTCACTGCCCTAGCCAACCCCTCTCTCCGCCCCTCGGCTTCCCAAGTCTTGGCTTTGTCTTCAAATCCAACGTAACCCTTCATGCTCCCTCCTGATCTACTGCTCATCATTCTCGCTCCCATTCGACTCGGCCTTGGCCTCGCTCGGGATACACGGCTGCTGGGGGGAACGAGATGTCTGAGCAGCTGTGTAGCGCTATTCACCCCCGTCAAAGTCAAGATCATGTCCATTCCGATACAAATTCCAAGCCCGCTGCGCTATGGCGCTCGAAAGAGAACGGATAGTGCTCTGTGTGCGAACCCGATCCCGCCCGAATCTGCCGTTGATAAGTTCGGCGCATTTCTGCACAATCGCTCAGGCGTCTGCTCACACTGTTGCCTGCACAATCCAATATGTGCACCGGAGGTCCGTTATGGCTGCCCACGAACGCAGGGTTCTCAACCCACGCTCTACCTCCCGGAACATCGCTGCTCTGTTCCTGCTGGTAACCTCCATCGCAGGCTGCACCGTGGCCGGTTCGCTTCTCTCTCTGGTTGCGCCCCTGCTCTCCCTGGCGGCCCTGGCCCTGCTGTTGGTCTCGTCCAGGTGTTCGAGCCCCGGTGCAGAGAAGCCCGATGTCTGCTGCCTCGATAACGCCGCTCCCGATAACAACGGGACCCTGGATTACACCCCCATCCCGGATAACGAGCCGGGCAGCGATCGGGTTGACCCTGGCTTCGATCTGGCCAATGACGGGTTGGGCATCGATTCGACGACAAAGGACGTAACGGCAGACGTCGCTCCCGACACGTCGACCCCGGGGGACCAGACCACCCAGCCCGAACAGATATCTCCTACCCAGGACCAGGACGGGGACGGAGTCGCCAACGGCTTGGACAACTGCCCCCTGGTTCCCAATCCGGACCAGTTGGACAGCAACAAAGATGGTTATGGGGATGCCTGCCAGCTTGAATCCTACGCTGCGTGCTGCCCTGGCGACGATTGTCTGCTTGACTCCGACGGTGACTCGATTCCCGATCTGGTTGACCTCTGTCCGTTCACACCGAATCCCCAGGGAATTGAGTCCAATCTCGACAGCGACGGAGACGGCATCGGGGACATCTGTGACGACTCGCTGGATGCCGACGGCGACGGCGTGGAGGATGCTGTTGACAACTGTCCCCGGGTTCACAACACCGATCAGGCCAACAGGGACGGTGACGAGGAGTGTAACGGGCTGGGCGACGCGTGCGACCTGTGTGAAGGTTCCCAGTGCCTGACCCCGTGTGGTGACTACTGCTGCTACGATGCCGACGGCGACGGGGTGCTGGGCGGAAACCGCTACCCGGGCCCACACTCTTGCCCGATAGAGTCGCAGGACAACTGCCCATACACCCCCAATTCGGACCAGAAAGATTCCGATCTGGACGGCGTAGGAGATGCTTGTGACAACTGCCCCACAACCCCTAACTCGAACCAGTGGGACAAGAACGGCGACGGCGTAGGCGACGCATGCAGCTCCAACGACGCTGCGATGAACCTCCACGACGACTATGAGTTGCAGCTGCTGGCTCAATCGTTGAGGAAGAGGTTCATTGAAGCCGGAGTCCCAATTCGTGGCTGAGCTTTTCGACAAGGATAAGGATAAGGATAGGGTTCCAGCCGGGTCCCAAAACGGCAAGGGACACAGCCGAGGCCGCCCGGTTACCCCGAAGCAAACCTTCGTCCTTGAGCTGACCCACCAGTGCAATAGACGCTGTCTCTATTGCTACAACGGCTGCGACAGGCGGCCATCCACGACCAACGGCCCGCTGCTTGATGCCGATGCCTGGGACAGGATTGCTGAATCCCTCACCCGCTTCTGCTCGCCTTGCCACTTCCAGATATCGGGAGGAGAGCCCCTGCTCAGGCCCGACTTCCTTGAGGTAACCCGTCGTATCGCCTCTCACGGCCAGCAGCTCTCGTTGCTCACCGACGGAGGGCTCATCACCACACAAATGGCTACTGCGCTGGCCGAACTGCGCATCGCTCCAGTGCAACCCACACTGCTGGCAGCAAACAGGAAGACCCACGACGAAATCAAGGGCTCTGCCTCTTTCGACAGCACGGTGGTGGCAATTCAGATGCTGCTGCGAGCGCAAGTGCCGGTGTCGGTCTCCTTCGTCTGCACTGCCATGAACTACAACTACTTCAAGGAGACCATCGAACTCTGTTTCGCCCTTGGGGTTCGCAGGGTCGCCTGGAGCCGCCTCTGCAGCGTGGGCACGGCGCTGCACAACCACAAGAGCCTGATGCCAGACAGTGCGATGGTGAGGGACAACCTCGACACGGCTCTCTGGGCCAGAAACACTCTCAAGATGAACGTCATGGTGGCCATAGGCACTCCACGGTGCGTTGCCACAGCGGCACACACTCAGGCGCTCCACTTCGGACCCTGTGCCATGAGCGCTGGGAAACCTGGATACACGGTGGATCCATGGGGCAACGTCAGGGCATGTAGTGTCTCAAATGTGCTCCTGGGAAATCTTAACCAGATATCGATGGCTGAAATCGACGCTGATGCTCGAGCGAACTTCCTGCCCCAAGCCTCGACCCTGCCAGAACTCTGCCTCCGCTGCCCGGATGCTTCCATCTGCATGGGTGGTTGCAGAGCCAGCGCTGTGGCTTCAACGGGTAGTTGGGGAGGGCTGGATCCCCTTCTGCAGTGAACCATCGGAGGTGACTCTCGTCCCACCCCGTCGATTCGGCGCCAGGTTTGCTCACTCGTTTATTACGGGAAGGTCAATGAAAAAGGTCGTGCCTTTGTCCGAACTTGTGAAGTGTATCTGGCCACCGTGTTCCGTTACTATGCCATAAGCAATGGAGAGCCCCAGCCCCGTACCGTCCGTGCGGGACTTGGTGGAGAAGAACGGGTCGAACACCTTTGAGGCGATATCCGGGGCAATGCCATCCCCTCTGTCTTCAACCGAAACACGCAGCAACGTTTCGGGTGCACTGACAACCGACGCGGCCACCTTCACCGTTCGCACGGCCGCTCCTGCCTGGTTCGAGGCCTTGGCAGCATCCCGAGCATTCCAGACAACGTTCATTATGGCCTGCTGAATCTTTCGCTTGCGACAACGAATGAGCGGCAGATCTGCCGGAAGCTGTGCCTCGACGGAAACCCCGTCCTTTCGTAGCCCCGCCTGCATGATGGCCAGAGTTGACCGGATCAGCGCAGCGGGTTCTTCCAGAGTGACTTCTTCGTAAGTGGTTTTGGCGAAGGAGAGGAGGCTTTTTACAATATTGGCCATTCTCTCTGTCTCAACAATAATGCTTTTAGCGGCATCTTTGACATGTTCTGATGATACTTCATCGTGTATTATTTGTGCATAATTCAATACAATATTCAGTGGGTTGTTTATCTCATGCGCAACTCCCCCCGCAAGCATCCCCACGGACTCCAGCCTCTGAGACTGGGCCAGCTTGGCCTTCAGGAGGTTCTTCTCCTCGAGCGATCTTCGCCAGTCCGTAATGTCGATGATGCTGGACAGATTGCACAGCCTTCCACCTATATAAATAGTATGGGATGAGAACATACCCACGACAATTTTTCCCTCCGCGTCTCTGAATTCTGCCTCAAAAACATCTACTCTTCCTTTTGATGCCAGAGTGGCAACAATACCACTTCTAAGGCCATCATCAGCATAGAGCCCGATTTCTGCTGTTGTCTTACCCACTAGGGCTTCGCTTTTGTGGCCAAATATTTCAGAAAACCTGTCGTTAACCGCCAGAATTGTGCCATTGTCGGACCTGGTCATCATGACAGCTACGGGAGATAAGCTAAAAGCTCTGGCGAATGTCGCTTCGCTGGTTGCGACATCATCAAGAAGGACCTTGTTATACATAAGAACAAGAGCATATACTAGAACAACTGATAGAACCACGTAAACAAGGATAACCGCAGCTTGGACGGTTCCGGCTTCCAGGAAATCATCTGACTCCAGGTATTGGCCCAAGAGCGCTATCCGAAGCGCGAAAAAGAGGGCATAGGCCAAGAAGGCAAGCGCCACCCCCCTTGCCTCCTTGCCTCTGAAGGTACCCTGGGCGGAGAAGATCACATAGACAAATCTCAATGAAATCCAGAGCGATGCTGTAGACAAAGCGACATTTCGTGCCTGCAAATCAGGTTCTACCATTCCATAGTAGTATTGTATGCCAAAAAAGGCTGCTATTACCGTTATTTCCGGAATAATTGTATCCTTCCGGCCAAGGAACTTGAGAACAGCCACCAAGCACAACATTAGCCCGACGAGGGCGATGCTGTTGCCGACGACCATGGAGGAGAAATCCGACACGAAGTGGCGGAGGGAGACCAGCAGTGCTCCGGCGCCTATCAGCGACAGACCGATTGCCCAGAAGAGTGTTTCGGGGTATCTCCGCCTGTTCTGACGCCATAGCAGCACAGCGACCAGTGCCGACACGACCGACGTCCCCGCAAACGCAACCATTGATGTGCGTACGTCCATGAACCTCACCGCTGATGGGCTTGCCCACGCTTTATCCCGACAAGACCTTCAATATTCCAGCGCCTTTCGTTCTACAACGGTTCTGGCGACGGCACAACAAAATGCTCGGCCAACAGCTTCATACCGGTGGAATGCGTTGTGTTGCAGCGCACGGCTCAATAGGGCCCCGGAATGTTGCCCTATCGATTCCAGAGGCGTCGTTCGGGTCTGGGGAGGCCGCCGGTTTGACGCATGGGCTCGGATATGTTAGGAACTACCACCGGATGAGCGAGAATTGTACAGAGTGTGCCCCATCGTTCGGGCCTTGCAGAGTCGCCAGAAACGCCAAAGCCCTATGGCTTGGCGCTGAACCCTTCCCGTGACCTCGCTGCCGACAAGAGCCGACCGAGTCAGCTGATTCCCTGTGTCATCAGAGAGCGGCCAACTAATTGTGGCTGAAACGAGGTGTTATGACAATATTGGATTATATAGTTTTCGGCATTTATATGCTCGCCGTTCTGGCCGTTGGCGCCTACTTCTTTCGTCGAAACAAGGACGCTGAGGACTATTTCGTCGGGGGCCGCTCGGTATCGGCTACTCACGTGGGTCTCTCTGTGGTTGCCACGGATGTGGGCGGAGGCTTCTCCATTGGACTGGGCGGGGTAGGATTTGTCATGGGCCTTTCTGGAAGCTGGCTGCTCTTCACCGGCCTTGTGGGGGCCTGGCTCTCTGCCGTGTTCATCATTCCAAGGGTGAAACGCATCGACGCCAAACACGGAATGCTCACATACCCCGATCTGCTCAGGCACACCTACGGCAATAGAGTGGCCATGCTGGCAGCGGTGATATCGGGAATCGGTTACCTGGGCTTTACCAGCGGCCAGATTCTGGCCGGCGCTAAACTCGCAGCGGGGACGCTCTTCCACCAGCCAATCCTGGGCCTTGGGCCCCATGAATTCTCCCTGCTGATAATTGGGACCATAATCATCCTTTATACTATGCTTGGTGGGCTAAAGGCTGTAATTTATACCGATACTGTACAGTGGATTGTCCTGCTCGTTGGGCTGATCTTCTTCGCTATTCCATTTGCTCTTATCAGAGTCGGAGGTTTGGAAGGTCTTAGAGAGGCATTGCCCGATCGATATTTTGATATTACGGCGATTGATTCTATCACGATTATTAATTGGTTTGTGACTATAATTCCGATATGGATCGTTGCAATGACCCTCTATCAGAGAATCTTCGCCTGCCGCAACGAGAAGGAGGCAAAGAAAGCGTGGTTCATGGCTGGGCTCTTTGAGTATCCAATAATGGCATTTATGGGAGTCTTTCTTGGAATGTGTGCTAGAGTGCTTTTCCCAACGGCGGAGCCGGAGATGGGCTTACCCTTATTGATCAAAACCGTCCTTCCAATAGGGTTTACCGGAATCGTGGTTGCAGCGTATTTTTCGGCCATTATGTCTACCGCAGATAGCTGTCTTATTGCATCATCAGGAAACTTGGTTAATGATATATTGCAAAGAACATTGATGAAAAAGAGTGGCCACAAGAGAATCATGCGCATCTCGCAGGTGGCCACGGGCCTTTTGGGAGTTCTGGCGGTGGGCCTTGCGGCACTCTCCGAAGAGGTGCTCGGAGTCATCCTGCACGCCTACTCGTTCCTTGTGTCAGGGCTCTTCATCCCCACCCTCGGCGCCTACTTCTGGCCTGCTGCCGGGCCCAGAGCTGCATTCTGGTCCATGATGTCGGGCGGAACGCTCACTCTGGCACTGATCTTCTCAGGGATGCCACTTCCGCTGGGGCTAGACCCAACGCTCTTCGGCATAGCGGTGTCAACGGCGGTATTCGTGGTGCTGGGCCAGCCAGGCTTTCGCTCAAGACAAGTTGAGCGGCCCGATTTGTGACCTTCCCGGAGCCATCCTCTCCCTGCCCGCCGGTCGGGGCCGCTGGGCACGATTTGTGTTGTCTCGAAATTGGGCCGCACGTAACATCGGCCAGGTTGGATGAACCTCGACGGTGGGCCACCACTGGCCTGCAATACTTCGCCTGGTATTCTGGTTTCCCCCGGGCCTGGGTGCCACCGGGGGGCCGAATGGAGACTATTAGTTGGATTCTCTCAGTAGGAAGAACGAACCGCCCGCTGCGCCGTTCTTCTGGAAGCCGCCGCCGACGTCTGGAACCAGGCGTATTTCCTCGCTCTGCGCTCGGATGCCCCCGAGGGAGCCTACCCAGAGCTGCCGTGCGTCCAAGGGGACTAATGCACCTCACCGAGCTCAACTGGCTTGAGGGCCAGGTGCATCCGCAGGGAACCAGGATATACTTCATCGACCTGACCTACGCTCAGTAGCTCTCCTCTTCGATCCCCTTTCCAGAGGGGCTCGGCGTTCCTAAATTGCCCGCGCTCTAAAGCTATGACGCACACGAGGATAACTATGAGAACATATGACGAAAACAGCACGAACTCGCAGTGGATAACCGGGCCGATGCACGCTCCTGAAGTGCCGGATTTTCCAGTGATTCCCGTAATTACTGGCGACGGAATCGGCGTTGACATCACTCCTGCAATGATAGCGGTGGTTGACGCCGCAGTGAACAAGGCCTACGGCAGCAGTAAGGGCATAGTCTGGTGGCAGGTGGAGGCGGGACAGAGTGCTTACACAAAGGTTGGAAGTTACCTCCCAGAGGCGACGCTGAACGCCATCAGGAAGGCCAGGGTGGCCATCAAGGGGCCCCTGACGACGCCTGTGGGCGAGGGGTTCCGTTCTGTGAACGTGCAGCTCCGACAGACCCTGGAGCTCTTCGCCTGCATCAGGCCTGTGAAGTGGTACGAAGGGGTACCCTCGCCGGTGTGCCGAGCCGAGGACCTCAACGTGGTCATCTTCAGGGAGAACATGGAAGACCTCTACCTTGGGGTGGAGTTCGTAGCGGGATCGCCGGAAGCTCACCAGATCATTGAAGTGGCCAACCGCCTCTCCAACACCAAACTGCCCATGGAGGCCGGCGTCGGCATCAAGCCCATTACGCGGGAGGCAACCAACAGGATTACCCGTTCGGCCATTGAGTATGCGATAAAGCATAAGTTGCCCTCAGTAACGATAGTGCACAAGGGTAATATCATGAAGTTCACTGAGGGAGCCTTCCGCAACTGGGCTGTGGAGCTCTTGACCAGGGAGTACCGTGAACACGTCATAACGGAGGCCGAACTTACGGCCATGGGTGAGTCCGACGCCGCGGGCAGAATCGTGATTCGAGACCGCATCGCCGACGCCATGTTTCAGGAGATTCTTCTGCGCCCCAAGGACCACAGCGTAATACTTACCTCCAACCTGAACGGCGACTATCTCTCCGACGCAGCAGCGGCCCAGGTCGGAGGCCTTGGTATCGCCCCTGGAGCAAATATCGGTGAACAGTACGCCCTATTCGAGGCCACCCATGGCACGGCACCAAAACGGGCAGGGCTGGACATGGCCAACCCCTCCAGCCTTATCCTTTCGGCTCGAATGATGTTGGAAACTATGGGCTGGAATAAGGCAGCGGATCTGATAGAGTACGGCGTTGCGAGGAGCGTGGCTGAGGGGATGGTGACCTACGATCTGGCCGAGAGGATCCCCGGTGCCAAGGTTCTCAAAGCCTCAGAATATGCACTCGCAATCGTTGATAATATGTTAGCAAAGCAGCAGTAGACAAACCAAGTTGAGAGGCCAAAATGTGGAAAGAGTTCAAGGCGTTTGCGGTTAAGGGCAATGTTATTGATTTGGCGGTTGGTATTATTATTGGAGCGGCATTTACAACAATTGTAAAGAGCCTTGTGGATGACGTCATCATGCCCCCCGTTGGGCTGCTTCTGGGCAAAGTGGACTTTGCCAGCCTCTTTGTTGTTTTGAGGGAGGGAGCCACAGCGGGGCCCTATTTGACCCCGGAAGCGGCCACCAAGGCTGGTGCCGTGGTGGTCAGGTACGGCATTTTCGTGAACAATATAATCAATTTCGTACTCGTAGCATTCTCGGTCTTTATTGTCGTGAAGCAGGTCAACAGGCTGAAGAAGAAAGAAGAGGCCGCTGCTCCCGCCCCCGCTCCTGCCCCCACGCCGGAAGATGTGGTGCTGCTGCGGGAAATTCGAGATCTCCTGAAAAAGTAGCGCCGCTGATCGCCCCTCCCAACAGCCCCGGCAAGCGGGGTGCACGAACCGAGTCTGGAACCAGCATTTGCCCCTCCTTGCCGATAAGTTTGATCGACGCGTGCGCGCAGAGTATAGTGCGCGGTCTTGGCACCTGAATATGCGCGGGCCCATCACGGGCCTGGTGCGCAGCCTACGGGCGGAGGATTTCATGAACAGGCTTGGTTTGTTGCTGCTGGCGGTATTGATGGTTGCAACCACGGGGTGTCCCGATTCTTCCATTTCGGGAAGAGACCCCATGGCCTGGGATGGTTACCGATTCCCCCCGAAAGACATTGATCGCATGGATGCCCCCGTGAGCGACGTGGACTCCCTTGACCAGGTCGACGTGGGCGACACCGACGGCGTGGGCCCCAACGCATGCCTTTCCAACGATGACTGTCCCGAGGGGCTCTTTTGCGATCCCAAGTCCGCTGTGTGCGTCCAGTGCTACCTCCAGGAGCACTGTCGACCCGGTGAGATCTGCAAAGCAGGCCAGTGCGTCGAAATGCCTGCCTGTGGGCCGGACCAGCCCTGCCTCGAGGGATATTGCCTGGAATCGCTCTGGATATGTGTCCAGTGCATTCTCGATGAGCATTGCGCCGAGGGAGAGGTCTGCCTCGATCATGAGTGCGTCCCAAGACCCCCATGCTCCTCCGACGAGGATTGCCCCGAGGGGACGGTCTGCAGCCCCCACCTCGGATTCTGCGTCCAGTGCACCAACGATACCCACTGCACCCTCGACCAGTGGTGCGAAATCGACAGCGGCATCTGCATGGCAGACCTCTGCATGCCCGGCCAGAGAGACTGTGTCTCGGGCGGCTTCATGACCTGCACGGAGAATGGCTCCGGTTTCGAGAACTATGTGCCATGCCCAGAAGGCACATATTGCCAGGACGGCCAGTGCCTGCCCATCGAGGTTTGCATGCCCGGAGACTCGGTCTGCCTGAGCACCATGGCGCTCAAGCTCTGCGCCGAAGATGGCTACTCGTGGCTCACCATCCAGTGTGCCCCCGCTGAGGTCTGCGTCGACCTGGGCGATAACCGCGCCGTCTGTCAGACCAGTTGCCAGACCTGGTGCGAAGACCTCCCCGTAGATTCTTGTGGACCCGATGGATGTGGCGGCATCTGCAACAACTGCACCGATGGCCTCTCCTGCGACCCCAAAGTCCTTGACCTCAGCGGTGTTGCCTACCTGCCCTGCATCCCCGCCTGCTCGTGTGTCGGAAAGCAGTGCGGTGATGACGGTTGTGGCAACTCCTGTGGAACATGCCCCGCGGGCAAAGAGTGCCAAGCCGGCGTCTGCGTTCACCAGGGCACCTCATGCGCCGAATCCTGGGACTGCATCATGGGCTGTGCCTACGTAAGCTCCTCCGGCCAGTTCTCCCAGCAGTGCCTCCAGTCATGCATCGACGCCACCCGCCCTGAAGAACAGGGCAAACTAATCGACCTTCTCTCCTGCATCTTCACCAATTGTCCAAACCCCGCAGACCTTGCCTGCATCGGCCAGGTTGTGGCCACCTCATGCAAGGCCCAACACGACTCCTGCATCTTCTGCCAGCCCGACTGCATCGGTAAGAATTGCGGCGATGACGGTTGCGGCAGTCTCTGCGGAGAGTGCGTCACAGGCTACTCCTGTGTCGAAGGCATCTGCGTGGGCAATGGCACCTGCTCTTCAGTCATCGGATGCATGAGCCAACTGCCCGGCGAGTCTATCCCCGTCTCCTGGTGCATCGAACAGGCATCCCCCGAAAGCCAGGCGATCTTCTATAAACTCTACAATTGTGTCATGTCACAGTGTAATGCTTTCGTGGTTGATAGCGATTGCTATAATAACGCGATCAACACCACGTGCTTCCCGCAATATGTTGACTGCACCTCCTGCAACCCAAGCTGCTTCGGCAAACAGTGCGGCCCCGACGGCTGCGGCGGCTCCTGTGGATCCTGTCCCGGAGGTTGGAGCTGCCAGAACTTCACCTGCGTTTGCCAGCCCTCCTGTGATGGGAAAGAGTGCGGCCCCGACGGCTGCGGCGGCCTCTGCGGCATATGCCAGAATGGCTTCACCTGCTCCAGTCAGGGCCAATGCACCTGTAGCGCTGACTGTGTGGGCAAAGAGTGCGGCCCTAATGGTTGCGGCGGTACTTGCGGCACGTGTCCCCCTAACTCACAGTGCACCCCCAACGGCTCCTGCCTTCCCATGATCTGCAACCCCGGTGACCTCGAATGCGATGGGAATATGCGGCTGATCTGCCCCGATACGGGAGGTGGATGGGTCAAACTGGGAGAGTGCGGCTACGGTACGTGGTGCGTCAACGGGCTCTGCAAGCCATGGACGTGCAACCCAGGTGAGCTGCGCTGCGAAGGAAACGGCGTTTCGCAGTGCGCCGACAACGGCGCCGGATGGTTGCCCCCCGTCCTCTGTCCCTCGGGCACCACGTGCCAGAGCGGTCTCTGCATACCCAGCTCAGGCTGCGGCGACATCCCCGGTGCCGGGTGCTGCGATGGCAGCAAGAGCGCAGTATGTTTGGGAGGTACGGTGGTTGTAACGGACTGCGGCACGGCGGGATGCGGATGGCTCGACGCAGGCTATTACGGTTGCGGCGGCGTAGGCCCGGATCCAAGCGGTGCCTTCCCCCTGGCCTGCCCCGGCACCTGCACGCCCGACTGCGAGGCAAAGCAGTGTGGCGGTGATGGCTGCGGCGGATCGTGCGGCGTCTGCTCCATCGGCTGGACCTGCGAGGATGGCGCATGTATCCCCCTCTGCACCCCTCAGTGCGCCGGAAAGAGCTGCGGCTCCGATGGGTGCGGGGGCATTTGCGGCATCTGCCCGCCCACAGAGCAGTGCTCCAACGGCGTGTGCATCAAACCGAAAACATGCGGCGACATGGCTGTTTGTGCCCGTGGATGCCTGAGCCTGGGCGCTCAGTGCTGGAACAAGTGTGCCCAAGAAGGCTCCGAGGCTGAAATCGGACAGTTCGAAGAGTTGGCCGCTTGCGTTCAGGATGTTTGCCCTGCGGGGGCCAACCAGGGGTGCTTCGATCAGGCTGTGATGGGCCCCTGTTACCCACAATACCTGACCTGCATAAGCTGCTCACCCTCTTGTGCAAACCAGGAGTGCGGACCTGACGGATGCGGCGGTTCATGTGGCATCTGTGCTCCCGACGAGCTCTGCACCGATGGCGCCTGCATCCCCATCTGCACCCCCAACTGCTCCGGCAAAGAGTGTGGAAGCAACGGCTGCGGCGGGGTCTGCGGCGTTTGCCAGACTGGCTATGAGTGCGTCAACGGAAAGTGCCAGTGGCCCTGCCTGCCTCTCTGCACGGGCAAACAGTGCGGTTCCGACGGCTGCGGCGGCTCTTGCGGCACTTGCCCTCCCGGAAGCAGCTGCACCCCCGATGGTCTCTGCATTCCCGTGGCGCTTTGTGGTGACGGCCTCTGTGACCTCACTTCGGAGAGCTGCAACTCCTGTCCCCTTGATTGTGGCTCCTGCACCAATGGTTGCGCCACTTCGCCCTACCCAGGATGCTTCAACTGCTCGTGCCAGGCCTGCGTCTGCGACATGATGCCCGAATGCTGCACATCATCCTGGGGCCCAGCCTGCGTCGAAGCCTGCAAGAAATGTGGCGGCTGCGGCTGTCTCCCCAACTGCTCCGGACTCCAGTGCGGCCCCGACGGCTGCGGCGGCTCCTGCGGAACCTGCCCATCGGGTACCTCCTGCACCAACGGTCAGTGCATCCCCTCCTGCGTGCCCAGCTGCACCGGCAAGGAGTGTGGCAGCAATGGCTGCGGCGGCTCCTGCGGCACCTGCCCTGCAGGAACAACCTGCCTGGACTTCCAGTGCTTTGAAGGCCTCTCTTGTGCCGGCATCGTCGACTGCTCGCTGGAGTGTGTCTCCAGTTCGGGCCTCGATTGCGTCTACGACTGCATGGACCAGGGCACAAGCGATGGTAAATCCAAATTTATGTCTCTGGCCCAGTGCATTATCCAGGTCTGTGGCACATCCATATCGGAAGAGTGCTACATAGACGCCATGAAGGGCCCATGTGTCAACCAGTACTATGCGTGCACCAACTGTACGCCCTCATGCTCCGGAAAGAAGTGCGGGCCCGACGGCTGCGGCGGCTCCTGCGGCACCTGCCCCGCTGGAACCTCCTGCGAGAACTACCAGTGCGTCGGCTCATGCATTCCTCAATGTCAGGGCAAACAGTGTGGCACTGATGGCTGCAGCGGAACCTGCGGCACCTGCCCCTCGGGCTATTCCTGCACCCCTGCTGGACAGTGCAAACCCTCTTGCATCCCCAACTGCACAGGGAAGCAGTGCGGCAGCGATGGCTGCGGCGGCTCGTGCGGGAGCTGTCCCGATGGCTTCGTCTGCTCCCTCAACAACCTCTGCATACCCTCGGGCCCCGTGTGCGGCGACGGAACCTGCTCCAGCCCCAACGAGACCTGCTCCAATTGCCCCAAAGACTGCGGGCAGTGCGGTAACGGCTGCGTTCCTACTCAGTCGCCAACGTGCGGAGGCTGCTCCTGCCAGAACTGCGTCTGCAGCCAGGATCCATACTGCTGTCAGGTGGCATGGGACGACCTGTGCGTGAACGCCTGCATCGAGTGTGGCGGTTGCGGCTGCACGCCCAACTGCACGGGCAAGAAGTGCGGCTCCGATGGCTGTGGTGGCTCCTGCGGCACCTGCCCCGTGGGCACAACCTGCCAGAACGGCACCTGCGTCAACTCCTGTGTACCCAATTGTGTTGGTAAACAGTGCGGCAGTAACGGCTGCGGCGGCTCTTGCGGCACCTGCCCCCAGGGCTTCGTCTGTAATGCCCAGGGCTCCTGTACGCCAAGCTGCGTGCCCAACTGCAACGGCAAAGAGTGCGGCCCCGACGGCTGTAACGGTTTGTGCGGCCTCTGCGGTCCCGACGAAGCATGCCTCTCGGGAGTCTGCAAGACGGCGTGGGACTGCGGTGAACTGCTCAACTGTTCATGGGACTGTCCGCAGGACGACGACGCCTGCTGGAACGCCTGCTGGCAGAACGCCAGCCCTGAGGCCCAGGCCCAGTTCATAGCCGTCTGGCAATGCGCCATCGACGAGTGCGGCAATCCACCGCCCGACGAGTGCGTAGGCAACGCCGTCTACTTCGGCGCATGCAAGACCATCTTCAACCAGTGCCTCGATTGCACCCCTGCCTGCACGGGCAAACAGTGTGGCCCCGACGGCTGCGGTGGAGAGTGCGGCAAGTGCCCCCAGGGCTATCAGTGCGACCCATTCGGATATTGTGACTGCACGCCCAACTGCACCGGCAAGGAGTGCGGCAACGACGGCTGTAGTGGTAGCTGCGGCGAATGCAGTCCCGGCTACCTTTGCACCAACTACGGAACATGCGCCTGCCTGCCCAAGTGTGACGGCGCTCAGTGCGGTTCCGATGGATGCGGCGGAGTCTGTGGCACCTGCCAGCCGGGATACACCTGCCAGAACAAGCAGTGCGTACCCCAATGTACCCCCAACTGCTTCGGAAAACAGTGCGGTTCCGACGGCTGCGGCGGCCAGTGCGGCTATTGCCCGCCAGGACTCACATGCTCGGCCCAGGGGCAGTGCGTAACCGTAGGTCCTGTCTGTGGAGACAAGAAGTGCGAGACAGGAAACGGGGAGAGCTGCGCCACATGCCCCGCTGATTGTGGACAATGCACCGGCGACTGCTGCAAGGTACACGAGAGCCCGGGGTGCCAAGACCCGGCAATAACAGCCTGCGTCTGCAAGAGTGACCCCTTCTGCTGCGACGCCTATTGGGACGATATCTGTGTGGCCAACGTCACCGACTTCGGCTGCGGTACATGTGGCTGCCAGCCCCAATGCTCAGGAAAACAGTGCGGCTCCGATGGGTGCGGCGGCTCCTGCGGAACATGCCCCGCTGGAACCTCATGCAACGCCCTTGGCCAGTGCGTGAACAGCTGCATCCCCAACTGCTCCGGCAAACAGTGCGGACCTAATGGGTGCGGGGGCTCTTGTGGCACCTGCCCCTCGGACTCAACCTGCAACAGCCAGGGGCTGTGCATCCCCAACTGCAAACCCCAGTGCTCTGGCAAGCAGTGTGGACCTGACGGCTGCGGCGGCACCTGCGGTACGTGCGAGCCGGGAACGGCCTGCACCGCCCAGGGAACCTGCGTCTGTCTGCCTAACTGCGCCGGCAAAGAGTGCGGCTCTGATGGCTGCGGCGGCACCTGCGGCACCTGCGGCCAGTGGCAAACCTGCTCGGAGTCCGGACAGTGCTCCTGGGTTACCCCTCTGTGTGGCGACGGCAACTGCAGCGGCTGGCTCCAAGAGACCTGCGACTCCTGTCCACAAGACTGTGGTCAGTGCTGCGGTAACGGTCAGTGCGAGGGGGCCTTCCTCGAAACATGCAGCTCTTGCCCCAAAGACTGTGGTGAGTGCTGCGGCAACGGCTTCTGCGAACCCGCATTTGCCGAAACATGCGACTCGTGCCCGCAAGACTGCGGCCTCTGTCCGGCCAAATGCGGCGATGGCCTCTGCGAAGAAGATCGTGGAGAGACCTGCTCAAACTGCCAGGCCGACTGCGGACCCTGCTTCCCAACCTGTGGCGATGGCACCTGTGCCGACTCCGAATCGTGCTCATCCTGCCCCACCGACTGTGGATCCTGCGGGGAATCCTGCTGCGTGGAGCACCAGTCTCCAGGCTGCCTTGATCCCCAGGTCCAAGAGTGCGTCTGCGCCCAAGACCCATTCTGTTGCTCCGACTACTGGGATAGCTATTGCGCCTCCTCCGCGGACAACTGCGGCAGTTGCGCCGGGCCAGCCTGCGAGCCCCACGACAATCCCGGCGCCGACAACGAGGCCGTGGAAGCCTGTGTTTGCTCGGTGCTGCCCGAGTGTTGTCTCAAAACATGGGGGCCTGAGTGTGTCGAGGCCGTGGAAGGCTTCGGATGCGGCTCCTGCCAGATCATTGTGACCTGTGGCGATGGCCTCTGCTCTGCCGACGAATCCTGCGAATCCTGCGAGATTGACTGCGGCCCCTGTGGCTGCGTCCCCAACTGCAATAACAAGATGTGCGGCGGCGATGGGTGCGGCGGCTCGTGCGGCACCTGTCCCCCGGGCTTCAAGTGCAGCACCGCAGGCCAGTGCACCCCAGACAGCGGCGGACTCTCTTGCTCCGAGGTGCTCCAGTGCTCCACGGAGTGCGGCTCAGACTGGAACTGCACCATGTCATGCTACAACCAAGGTACTCCCGAAGGCCAGGCAGCATTTATGGAACTCTTCACCTGCGCAAGTAATGAGTGTGGATTGCCGCCAGATAACGCCTGCCTCTACATGGCTTTCATGGGTCCCTGCTACTCCCAGTATAGCGCCTGCACCAACGACGCCCCATAGGAGCGTTAGTTACGTCACTTGGGCCAGTTCTCGAAGGCCCCTGGATTCGGGTTGCCGAAGGTGCCCATGCCCGGCATGGTCACCGACGCACCGCCATTCATTCTGAACGTTCCGCTCGAATGCTCCCCCTCAACCACGAAGGTTCCATTAGGCCCACCGGAGAAGGTCCCGTAGTTGGTGAAGGAGTCCTCCGACCCATTGATGGAGGCTCGGCACCTGACAGGCATGGTCACCCCGCCCATTCCGGGCACCAAGCTGCCTACGTTCCAGAAGTTCAAGGTGCCTTGGCAGGTAACGATGTTTCTATATTCCTTGTGACTAGCGTCAACATCATGCTTGAATGCAATACTTATTCTTACAGGAACCACATCCTCCAACCCTCTAGGCATCTGGTCGGGGATTTCCACGCTCTCGTCGCTGGGGTCGGGCTCCTCCTTGGACTCTGCCGCTGGCTCCTCTTCGGGTTCGTCATCTGGCTGCTCCGGGGTCTCCTCACCCTCCTCGTCGGACTTGTCCTCGGTCTCCTCGGTCTCCTCGGTCTCCTCGCCCTGGGCAACCACATTGCCATGCGGCAAGTCCGCAGAACCGCCCTTGGTTGCCTTTCCTCGTGAGCCACCTCCGGGAGGAGTGGCGCCCAAATCGGGCGTTCCTTCTGCCACCCCAGGCTCCGTGGCCTCGGGAAGCCCCGATGCCTCCACCTTGGCCAGGAACTCTTTGATCTTCTGGTTATCCTTCTCGATCATCTTGGGCCCTTTCAGTTCCAGCTCCTTCTTGGCATCCACCAGATCCTGAGGTTCGCTGTACCCCGTGGCCTTTCCGATGAGCGCCTGGGCACCGTTCTGCACCGCCGGGATCTGATTCAGCCCGGTGCCTATCAAGACGCCACCTCCCGCCGCCACAGCAATACCTGTACCGATTATGAGCCCCCCTCCAGGCAACGCCGCCAGCGTCGTAACCGAAGTGCCCAGAGTGCCCGACACTCCGCCAAGTCCGGCTACAGTGGTCGTTACCTCTTTCCCGTAGTTCGACGCTCCGGCCTTGAGCATCTCGTAGCCGCTTCGAACGGACTGCCCCAGGGACCCGCCGCTGTTGGCCGTGGCACTCTGCGCCCCCTGAGTGGCCGGTGCCCCCTGGGGAACCATCATGTTGCCTGTGAAATTCGGCTTTCCATAGTAACCGTGGGCCTTCTCATTAAGGTCTCTGAAGATCGTCATGACTCGATTGGTTCCCGGGACGTTCTTGACCCAGACGTCGTGAACCCACCCACCCTTATCTATGGCCCCAACGTACTTGTACCCATCCAAGGTATTTCCGAAGGCCTGGGTGGCCTGGATCTTACCCTGCTGGAAGAGACCACAGACGTTCTCCAGGGTGGTGGCGCCGGCCTGCCACTCAAAGGCCGAAGTTCCTATGGGGTCGACGTTGTTAATCGGGTCGTTCTCGAACATGGCGTATCGGTGCCATGTCTCGGGGAATGCGAGTTGTCCTGGATGGGGATCCGGAGAGAGCCAGGTGGCAGCATCGGGGGCGGCCCAACGGGCGGGGTAGTGCGTGAATCCGGTGACCGGCTCGGTAAACCGGCCAGAGAAGCCAAAGTAGTTTCGCACCCCCTCCTCACGCCTGGTCACCGACCCGAAGAGGTCGTATCCGTACCTGTTGACCACTCGACCTTCCTCGTCCACCACGGCCAGCACCGTTCCCTGCCTGTCCCGAACATAATAGTAGCTCTTGCGATCCTGAGTGAAGCCAAGTGCATGGTCTCCGTAGGGCTCATAGATGTAAGTTCTGACGGTCTTTCCTCCCTCCATCTCTGCGAAGACTCTTCCCCTGATAGTGACAAAACTCACTTCGCCGGCTTCACCCTCGTACTGCACCAGGTTCCCCTCGCCATCGTACCGGAATGCTGCCACCACCCCTTTCGAACCGCCCTCGTGCCATGGTGTTGTCTTGGCTTCCGCGGGAATGGCGGGGGCACCCGCTGCGGAAGCGGGCAGCGGTCCAGCCGCGGCTCCGCTGCTATCCGCGGCACCTCCCTTTGGAATCGCAACCAATCTGGAGAGTCGTCCAAGGGGATCACGCTCCAGGCGAAGCCGGGCGCCAGCAGACGAGAGTTCTGACAGCCGCCCCGAATCGTCGTATTTCCAGGTCAGGTTGAGCCCCTCAATCACCCTCTGTCCCTTGTCACGCAGCAGCTTGTTCGTCCCAAGCTTCGTTACGCCGCCGGCAGCATCGTACTCGAGGCGGACCTTTTCGCCTGAAGGAAGAACGGCTGAAGCGAGTCGCCCCGAGTCATCGTAGGAGTATTCGTGGGCCTGGCCGTCAACGCTCTTTCGAAGGAGGCGGCCTGCCTCATCATATTGGTAGCGCAGCAGAAAGATCGCAGCGCCATCGGCCCGCTGCCAGCGCTCCGATTCAAGCCTGCCGCCCTTATCATAGGCCAGCTTAACTTCCACCCCTCCGTGAAGGGTGCGCTGAACAACCCTGCCAGAATCGTCGAAACTGTACTTAACCTCGAACTTCTCGGGGCCGTTCAGGGTATCTAACTTGCCATCGGTGCCGTATTGGAACGAGGAGAGGGTGCGGCCCAGCCCAACGATCTGTGACAGGCGCCCCGCAGCGTCTCGCATGAAGTCGAGCTTTGCCTTGGTCCGGCCGTCGGAGACCGAGACAAGGCGACCCTGGCTGTCCCACGTGTAATGGGTGGCATGATCCGGCCCCGTATCAGAGATAGTGGCGCCGTACTCGTTGTATACCAGACCCCGCATGAGCACCGCACCGGCTCTCAACTCCCCAAGACGCCCACCTCTGTCGTAGCTGTAGCGCTCCTCGGCACCGGTACCTCTGCGCCAGAAGAGGGTCCTGCCACGGTCGTCGAGCCGAGCCTCGTAGGAGACCCCGTCCAACCCCGTTCCCCCGGTCAATCTCCCCTTTTCATCATAGGTGAAGCGAGCCTTGCCCCCCATGGGATCCTTCAGCTCCAGAAGCCGACCATCTTCATCCCACTTCAACAAGTAGCGAGCCATGCCGACCTCAGCAGCGGCCAGATGCCCGTTGACGTCGTATTCCATCTTGCGAACCAGGCCAGAAACATGCTTCGCCTCCACAAGTCGCCCGGCACCATCCCACTGGTAGTCGCTACGCCCACCAACGCCCGATTCTACCCACTTCACACGCCCCAGCGCATCGTAGCCGTACTTCACCGACCCGGAACCGGCGCCCCTGGTGCCCGCCAGCAGACCCTGGTTGGTCCACGAGTAGAGCCTCCGCTCTCCCGCTGCCGATGCCTCCTCAACAACCCGCAACTCCTCACCGATTCCCACAGGCTGCAGCAGCGCCCAAGTCCCATCCGAGTGCGACACCTCCGCCGTACCACCGTCGCCCCACTTCACCGCCCGCCAGGAGGCTCCGTCGGACTCTTTGGTCAGCCGACCCAAGTCGTCGTATTCGTACTTCCTGGTGACCCCGTCCTCACCAACCTCCGAAGCCAGCAAACCAGCTATCGTCCACGTTCCCTGCCACACCGAGGTCCCGCCCCGAGCTACGCGGGCCAAGCGCCCCAAAGAGTCATACTCATAACTCCATTGGATGCCGCCCCCATCAACGAGGCCTTCAAGAAGGCCGTCGGGGCGCCACGAGTAGTTGCTCTTCTCTCCAACGCTTGTGGCCCAGACTGGGCGTCCAACCCCATCGTACTCAGCCTGGAACAGCGTCACGCCGTCTCGCACAGACTCAATCACGCGACCTTCGTAATCATATTTGTTAACTGTCTTCCTTCCCATGGGGTCCAGAAGCTCCAACAGCAAGCCCTTCTCGTCCCAGGCGAAGGCGCTCTTTCGCCCCTCGGGGTCAAGGCGCGCCACAAGATCGCCACGCTCGTTGTAGGTGAAGCGCCAGGATCCTACTTCATCCTCTTGCAGTTCAACTACCCGGCCGGCCTCGTCGAACTTGCGTCTCTGCCCCTTGCCGCTGGGGTCGGTTACCGATACAAGGCGTCCTTTGTCGTCATAGCCGTAGGTAAGTTCTCTCCCAGTAGGAAAACTCCTGGATACGACGGCTCCACATTCGTTGCGTTTCCAGGCCCAGACCCTGCCCTGCTCGTCGTTGAATCGCTCCAAACGACCAGACTCCCCATAGGTAAGGGTGGCTTTGCGCACGCCGTCACCCACGGAAGTGAGCCCGGATGGGCCGTATTCGTACTGCCTCATGGCACCGCCAGGCAGCACCACCATGCCCGGAGTCCCGTCGGCATTCCAGACTATGCGGAGCGTGCCGCCCCCAGGCTTGCTCAGCTCCTTCACGCGCCCCTTGTCATCGAGGAGTTTTGTTGTCACCAGACCGTTCTGGTCTGTGACACCTATGCTTTTACCATCTTTAGAGTATGCGAAGGCAACTTTACCATTATGGGTAGACATTATTTCTGTTATATTATTATCACTTGCCTCTTTATACGCAATTGTGGCGACATCTCCAGCTTTCAGGGGTTCAGGTGACTGGGAGCTTCCGGCGAAGGAGGCGATGTAGTTGACTCGGCCCCGATCGTCGTAGGTAATGATGGTCTTCATTTCTCCAGAGGCCGCCGCTGCCAGCCTTCCTCCTTGACCATATTCGTACTGTTTGTGGCCAAGGGGAGCAGCGACGGCGGAGATAAGCCCTGCGGGGCCGAAGCTGTACTTCACGCTTGTGCCGCCTGGAAGTTTCGCCGCTGCCAGCGTTCCATCGCCGGCGAATTCGAAGGTCACCCCTGTTCCCGTGGATTCGCCCAGCCAGAGCAGGCGGCCGTCTTGCCAACGAAACTCCAGGAGAGACTCGCCCCATGCCATGGCACGGACTCGACCGAGACTATCGCAACCAACCCCGGGGTTACCGCACAATGGGGAACCTGGCCCGTACCCGTAGTTCCAGCCTCCGCCGGGGAGTTCGCCGGGTTTCGTGGGTCCAGAGAGGGTGCGCTCCAGGGCGAATTCCAGCCCGCCCACCATGAAGCTGGCATCCAGAGCCGAGGCTACCAGCATCCCACTTCGAGGAATGACGACGAAGCCCGGTCGATGCTGCCACAGCGTCTTTGAGAGTCCCGCCAGCGAACCGATAAGGCTCTTGTCCAGAAGAGCGCTGTCTGGAACCTCGGCAGGCACCAGCGGAGCGCCAAGGCCGCCGGAGGCCGTGGGCGGTCCACCTGGGCAACGTTGTAAGCTCTCAGCGTATGCTTCCCATTGGGCCTCGTCGTCAGCCAGCTTGGGCTGTGGCTCAGGTGCGGTTTCGGGGAGGGCATCTTTGGCGGCCTCTTGTGAGAGGTCCGCTGCTGCTGCAGATTCGGAACCGGGAATAGCGACCTTTTCGCTTTGAGCCTTGGCGGCTTCAGCCTTCCGGTTATCGTCGGACTTGCACGAGGAGAGAGAGAAAGTAAGCGCCAGCAGAGAGCAAATTGACGCGATGATGCGGGATCGAAAAGCCATGGCAACCTCCGAGGTCAGGTCGCCATTATGCACCGGGAGGCTCTGCGGGGCAACGGCAGTAGCGCCCCGTCGGTTCCATGAAGAGTTCTGCTACCCCGTGATGTCTCTGTGGACTACCGAGACGTGGTAGCCACGATCCGCCAGTCGCCGGCCCAACTCTTCAGAGAGGACGACGGAGCGGTGGTGCCCGCCGGTACAGCCAATGGCCACGGTGACCATGGAGCGTCCCTCTCTCGTGAGGAGGGGCAACGCCGTGTCCAGCAGGTCGAAGGCCAGTCCCAGGATAGTGGAGGCAGAGGGGTCGGCCATGACGTACTCTCGCACCTCGCTGGCCAACCCTGTGAGATCCTGCATCGCTTCGACGAAGTAGGGGTTACGTAGAAATCTCACGTCGAAGACATAGGCCGCATCCATAGGGACGCCATACTTGAACCCGAAGCTCTGGACCACAACCGAGAGCTTGGGGCTGGAGGGGCTGCCCAGCATCCGCTGCAGCGTCTGTCTGAGAGTGTGGACCGTGAACTGGGTGGTATCCACCACCATATCGGCGCCGGAACGCAGCGGGGTGAGCATCTCCCACTCCCTTTCTACCGCATCCCGCACCGGAATGTTGCGGGCCAGGGGGTGAGGACGCCTCGTCTCTGCGAAACGCCTTACCAAGACCTCGGGCGATGCATCAAGGAAGAGTAGCGAGACCGTGTGACCCCGCTGTCGAAGGGTCTGAACCATCTCCGATGCCTGGCTTACGAAGCCTGGATCGCGCACGTCCATGGCCAGAGCGGCCCTGGAAACCTCGGGGTTGTTCTCCAGCAGGCGCAGCAACGGCTCCATGAGCGAAATGGGCAGGTTATCGATGCTGAAAAACCCCATGTCCTCCAGGGTCTTTAGCGCCAGCGTCTTTCCTGCGCCGGACATGCCTGTCACCAGCACGATGTGAAGAGCACGCTCTTGGGACTGAAGCTCAACCATCACACCCTCCAACTGCTGAAATACGTGCCGGCCCAGCCATTCAAAGGTGGGCCACCTGCCAAAACTCAGCGGCCGATGAGGCACCTCTTTCTGCCAGTGTGTCAACCCTGAGGGATACGCACTCTCTGGGACGAGGAGAGGATCCCCAACTGAGTCCGATACTTGGCAACGGTCCTTCGGGCAATATGAATCCCCTCTTTCTCGAGCAGCTCAACCAGTTGCTGATCGCTCACGGGCTTGGAAGGATCCTCGCCTTCTACGATCTGCTTGATCCGGTCTCTCACGGCCTGGGAGGCCACGTCTTCGCCGTCCGAAGTTTCTATCCTTGAGTTGAAGAAAAACTTCAAGGAATATAGCCCCTGAGGTGTATGTATATACTTGTTAGATGTAACACGACTGACCGTGCATTCATGCATGCCGATTTCATCAGCAACATCTCTTAATATCAGAGGCTTAAGATGAGATATGCCATTGTCAAGGAAGTCTTTTTGAAACTTAACAATACTTTCGGCTACCAATAATACCGTGGACTGCCTTTGATGAATAGACTTCATAAACCATACTGCTGACTGGACCTTCTTCTTGAGGTAGTCCTTTGTCTCGTTATTTATTGGTCGATTTATGAGGTTCTTGTAGTATGGACTTAGCTTCAGCTTAGGAAGTCCATCTTCGTTCAGCGAGCAATAGTACTCATCGCCCCTTTTAAGAACATATACGTCGGGTGTTACGTACTGAACTTCATCCCCTGTGAAGTTCCGGCCAGGCTTGGGGTCAAGCGCTGCTATCAACATCCGGATCTCGTCAACCTCATCGGCATTGACTCCCAGCTTCTGCGGTAAAGAGAGCACTGCCCTGCCCACAAGGTCGTTAAGGTGGTCCCTGATGACCCTCATCACAATATCGTCGCCTGGATAGAGCACCCTTGCCTGAATAGTGAGGCACTCAACCAGAGTTCGAGCGGCCACACCCAGCGGGTCAAAGAGTTGAACCACCCCAAGCACACGCTCGACCTCGTCGGGGGAGACTCTGAGGCGATCGGCAAGGGCCTGCGCCTCATCCTCGGGCACATAGCCGTTGGAGTCCACGTCGCCGATGATCTCGTAGGCAATACGCTGGCTCTGCTCATCCATTGAGGACATCTTGAGTTGCCAGAGCAGATGGTCCTGGAGGTCGTCTTTTCGGGTGAGATTTGCCTCCATGGGGGGCAGTTCTTCGTCGCGGCGCACGATGGTAGAGGGCAGCGGTCCGGCCTCGCCGAACTCTTCAATGACCTTGCGCCAGTCCTGTTCGTGGTCTTGCTGAACCACACCGGCTTCACCCTGTTCGTCAGAGGCGCCGTTGTAGTCCAGGTTCGAGACCGGGATTTCCTCGGCGCTGGGCGCCGGGATCTCTTCGAGCACGGGGTTCTCGGCAAGCTCCTGCTGGATCACGTTGGCAAGCTCAAGCCTTGTGAGCTGCAGCAGCTTGATAGCCTGCTGCAGCTGAAGAGTCAGCGTCAGCCTCTGTTCAAGCTTAGTCTGTAATGTCTGCCGCAGTTCCATGGGTGCCTCTTCGTCCGGCTACCAATCTAGCACGTTGAGCCCAGGAAGCAAGCCTTGCAGAGAGCGTGGCCCGGCTCTTGCATGGTTCACGGGCCGCAGCGAGTGCCAGTGTTGGCCTGCCGGGTTGCTGGCGGCTTTTGGAGCGTAGAGTGAGAGAGTCTAATGAAGACGGGCGGTTCCGGGACAGGGTCCAGTGGACGTCAGGGAGGATCAGTCAACCAGCACCGAGTACTTGGCCGTGTAGCGTTCGCTGTCGTACCGTGCGGGCACATCCACAAGTCGCACGTTCTTCAGATCTCGGGGAATGGGAATGGAGTCAAGTTTACCTTGGCGGATAGCCACCATGCGACCGAAGTTCTCCTGAACGATGAGGTCAAGGGCTCCGATTCCAAAGAGGCGCCCCATACGCCGGTCGTAGGCACAGGGCACGCCGCCCCGCTGCAGGTGCGAGAGGTTCACGGCTCTGGTCTCAAGCTTCATGGCCGCTTCGATCTTGTCTGAGAGCACCTGGCCAACGCCGCCAAGGGTGGGGTGGGCGTACTGGTCGTCCTGAGAAGCGGCCCGCTCTATTCGAGTTCCGCCATCCTCCTGCGCTCCTTCGGCAACCACGATGATACTGAACCGGTGACCATCCTCCTGGCGCTTGCGAAGCAGCTCCACGACGCGTTCCACTCTGTAAGGAACCTCGGGGATCAGAATCATGGAGGCTCCGGCAGCGATTCCGCCAGAGAGGGCCAGGTGGCCGGCATACCGCCCCATGGCCTCAACGACGAAGGTCCTGCTGTGCGATCGGGCCGTAGTCCTGATGCGGTCTATCTCCTCCACAATGACGTTGACCGCAGTCTCGAAGCCCAGGCTGTAGTCCGTGCCTTGCAGATCCCGGTCAATTGTCTTTGGGATGGCCACGATGTTCACCCCCATCTCCGAGAGCCTGCTGGCGATGGAGAGGGTGTCTTCGCCGCCGATAGCCACCAGCGCATGAAGCCCGAGGGCCTCTATGTTCTCCAACACCTGGGGGTAGGTTGGCCGCTTGTGGTTGAAGGGGTTTGTCCTGGATGTGCCCAACCTGGTGCCGCCCATTCGGTCCCACGTTCTGGTCTCTTCGGGCACAAGAATCCTGGCGTGATCGTTGGGCCCGAACTCGGTGCGGGGAGGCAGCACCGTGCCCCTGCGGTCGAACTCAACCAGCCCCTTCCAGCCGTCCTTGATGCCCACAACCTCGAACTGGTAACCACGCTTGTTGGCAAGCTCTGTATCCATGGCAGTCTTGACGACCCATTTCACCGCCGGGTTGAGCCCCGGGCAGTCGCCACCACCGGTCAATACGCCTATTCTTCTAACAACCATGATCTTCCTCCGTCACTCACAGAAGCCCGGAGCGTTTCGCATTGTAGCGAAGCACGTCGTACTCTTTTTCTACATCCACCGTCTGGATCGACCCATCCACAACAGCGATGGGCACATGAGTAATTCGACCCTCACGGAGGGAGACCATGTCCCCCGACTTTCCACGCCGAATGAGGTCCGCCGCTGCCTGCCCGAAGAGCCGTCCGATTCTTCGGTCGAAGGCGCACGGAGCGCCGCCCCGCTGAACGTGGGAGAGACTTACGGCCCTCACGTCCCAGTCCGTGGCCCGCTCCACTTCACCACGCAGCCACTCGCCAACACCCCCAAGCGGGATGTGGTTGAAGCCCGAATCCCTGAGGTGTCCAGAAGCCATGGGGCCATCCTGCGTATCGGGGTAGGCCCCCTCGGAGATAATCACGATGCTGTACCGGATCCCACCCATCTTGCGCTCGACAAGCAGTCTGACCACCCTCGACAAGTTGAACGAGTGCTCGGGAATCAGCACCACGTAGGCCCCCGACGCGGCGCCGCCCTGGAGCGCCAGATGCCCGGCGTGTCGTCCCATGGTCTCGATTATGAAAACCCTGCTGTGCGAACCCGCCGTGGTCCTCAGCCGGTCAACCTCCTCGGTCACTATCTGCAGCGCAGTCTCGAACCCCAAGGTGTAGTCCGTGCCAGGAAGATCCCGGTCGATAGTCTTGGGAATTCCCACCACCGGTACCCCGGCCTTGTCCAGCTTCGCCGCTACCCCCAAGGTGTCCTCGCCACCAATGGCAACCAGGGCGTCAAGCTTCATGGCCTCGATGTTCTTGAGCACCCTCTCTTCGGCGAGATGCTTCGGATCGTAGGGATTGGTCCGCGAAGAACCCAAGTTGGTCCCGCCCTCGGTATCCCAGTATTCCACATCCGTGGGTGTCAGCGTGCGCCAGTATTCGCCCGGCCCGAAATAGTGACCCTTCATGGGGCCCGCCGCAACCAGGTCAGGCTGTACCAGGGACTTCCAGCCGTCTCTCAGCCCAATAACCTCGTACTGCTCCTTGCCCCCGAACCAGGCCCCGTTCACCAGCCCCTTTATCGCCGGGTTCAGGCCGGGACAGTCCCCGCCACCCGTCAAAACTCCGATTCTCTTTGCCATGGGCAACTTCCTCCAGATTGATTCAGCCGGGCGGTCGGTCCGGCTCTTGAACGGCCGGGATATTAGGGCCTCCACCGGCCATGTGTCAATCGCTGCCCCGAACGCGTTTTAGCGCCCAATTATCGTTTCCATTGTGGAGAGTTCGTGCTAGCATCCCCGGTGTGGCTGTGAGGGTACCATGAGGTTGCTGCTCATCGAAGATAGTCGCATGGATGCCGCTATAGTGGAGTCCATGCTAGCAGCGGATCCGGGGGCGTTCGAGTGCGTTACGGTTGACTGTCTCAATGCTGCAACCCAGCAGATGCAGACCCTCCGACCCGACGTCATTCTGCTTGACCTGTTCCTTGGTGACAGCCAGGGCATCAACACCTTCCTGCAACTGCAAGACCACAGCCCGGGAATCCCCGTCGTTGTCCTTACCTCCCACGACGACGAGAAGGCTGCACTGCAGGCCCTCCAGAACGGCGCCCAAGACTACGTTCTCAAAGGCAGCTTCGACAAGCGAGCGCTGCTTCGCGCAATCAGGTACGCTGTGGAGCGCCAGAGCCTCCTCAGCGACCTCGAAGATAGAGCTCGGGAACTGGAAGCCAGTGAGGCCCGGTTCCGACGCATGATCATGTCGAGTCCTGACGGCGTGGTCATCCTTGGCGCAGACTCGACCATTCGCTTCATGAACCCGGCCGCCGAGGCCATAATCGGCAGCAGCGTCGACGAACACGCGGGAGAGCCCTGGCCTTTCCCAATCTCGGACATGCGTACCGTGGAGATCGAGTTCCACCGAGAGGGCGGGACAGGACTTGTCGTTGAGTCTTTGGGCGCCCCCACGGTGTGGGAAGGGGAGCGCGCAACCCTCGTTACCCTCCGTGTTATCACGCAGCATGTCCAGCTCCGGGAATACCTCAAAGATCTTGCAGTTACCGACGAGAACACCGGGCTGTACAATCGCCGGGGGTTCAACCTCCTCTGCGAACAGCACTTCAGAACCGCTGCCCGCTACAAGAGAGAGCTGGCCATTATGAGCATCGCTCTGGGCGGCACGGAAGCCGTGGCGGAGCAGCTTGGAGAGCTGGAGGCCAGTAACCTGGTGGCAGCGGCTTCGAAGCTCATTCAGCGAACCTTCCGATCATCGGATGTCATAGCTAGGGTAGCCGACGCTGAGTTCGGAGTGATGCTGCTTGAAACCAAAAGAGATGGAGCCGCCAGAGCGCTGGAGCGCCTGGTCAAGATAGTCTCTGAATACAATGATAGTTCCCCCCGCATACCAGTGGCGCTGGCCGTGGGTGTCTCCCTCAGAGAGGCAGGCAGCACAATGGGAATGGAGGAGCTTCTTGCGCTGGCTCAGCGTGCCAGATTGGAGCAGGAGAAGCGCTTCGCAGAAGAGTAGGCGTCAGTTGCCCAAGCCCCGCCGGGCTCGGGCGCCCCTGCAGGAGAGTGTGACCTTTACCAAATCAGGCGCCCGGCTGTAACCCCTGGGGGGCACAGCTGAGGGAGCGTTTCCGCTTAGGAGGTTCAAAGTGCTGGTTGATCTGCATGTGCTCGTCGCCAATGTCGACGCCGAAAAGATCGTCAATGATTTCAAGCAGACGTCCCTGGATGCCATCTGCCTCGTGGGTTTCAAGAAACTGCCCGATGCCGATCTGGTTCAGGCGGTTAGGGAGGCCGGAATCGTCACCTTCGTGGGCCTTGAGCTTCCACTGAGCAAGGGACACATCCTCGCCTTCCCCCAAGACCCGGTCGTGACCCTCGATGCGCTTATCGACAAGCCACTGGAAGATGACGAAATCATCTCCCAGTGCCGCTCCGCAGGCTGCGCCGTGGTGGCCTGCCACCCCTACCACAAAGACTCCACCGCTGCCATGGGAGACAGGGTCTTCCAGCACCGGGGCTTCGACGCGGTAGTGGTGGTCACGGCCCAGAGCCCCACCCACGCCAACGATATGGCCATTGAAGCCCTTGAGGCCGTGGGCGCCCCAGCAGCGGGCGGATCCGGTACCAACTCGCCGGAAGGACGCTGCGCCACTCTCTTCGTAACTACCATCGCATCGCAAGAGCAACTGGTGGACGAACTCAGGACGGGCGACTTCTGGGCCATAGCCCTCGGAAACGAGGATCGCTGGTCCGTTCACGAAGATGACGGCCGTTCTGGTGGATTCCGCAGAGACGGTAACAGATTCGGCGGCGGAGGAGACCGACGCGATGGCGGCCGTTATGGAAGCCGGCCCGACTCCCGTGGCCGTGATCGAGGCGGTGACCGCGGAGGCGACCGCTTCGGTGGACGAGGCCGCAATGACCGCTTCGGAGGCCCGGACCGCCGTGGTAACTCCGGTCAGCGCAGCGGCCCAAGAGGCGGGAGGTAGTCCATGAGGTTCGAGAAAACCGAACCACCCTCTTTCCCCCAGGCGGAACTCAACAAACTCCTCTCCTTCGTGCCTTCGGAGAGATGGCAGGTCCTCTGTGGCGATTCTGGACACTGGCGCGTTGGAATTTACTCGCCGTCGGAGACCGCTCCAGAACATATGCTGGAACTAGAATCCCACGATTGTCCCGAACTCTTCCTGCTGCTCTCGGGCCGCTTGACCCTGGTCATCAAAGAAGATGGCGTCGTGAAGGAGATCCCCCTGGAACCCCTCAAGCCCATCTTGGTAACAGCACCCCACAACGGCTACTGCCCCGACGGCCCAGGTACCGGCGTAGCGTTAGTCGTTGAACGAGATGCCTTCGTTACCGAGTACCGCACTCCGGATAAGTGGTAGAACCGGGGGCTGGGGGTTCGGACTCGGACGATTGGGACCTTTGGGACTCGGACGATTGGGACCTTTCGGACCTTTTGGGGGCTATCTCTCTACATCTATGAATAGTAGTCGGCCTACTTGCACCGGTAGGTAGCGGGCCTCTTTCTTTAGGGTTAGCACCACTTTGACGCCGCCGCCTTTCATGGGCCGGCCTTCTATGGAGGCCACGGGGCTGTTGAAGGCGCTTGTTACCAGGGGTCGGCGGTCGTTGTACTTTGGAATCCTGGCTGTGGGGATCTCTACTATGATCTGATAGTCGATCTCGGGGTTGCCCTGGGCCTGGGCAAAATTGTCGTATATCCATGGGCTCATGGCCCCGGTGCCAAGCACGAACATTCGGGAGAAGAGCTCCCGCTGCTCGAAACCTATTCGACTGATCGTCAGCTTATCGCCGGGTTCGCCCACCGGGACAGTAAGATCGCTTCCCCGCTTCTCTTCCAGGGAAGGAACTATGCCGCCGTACTGCCTGGTTTTGTACAGGTTAAGGTTGTCATCTATGTATACTTCCTGGAACAACCCTGTGGAATAGATACTATAGCTGTCTCTGGTCGCCACACGAAGGCTGGTCTCTTTCTTCTTGGCCGCCTCTTCTTTGTCCTTGTCGGCATCGGGCCCGCCCTTTTTCTTGACCTTCGGGGTCTTACCCGAGCCATCCTGGGAGTCCACGGCACCGTACCCACTGGAGAGGTCTCCATCCATGGGAGAAGCAGCGACACCATGGCTTAGGACTGACACCAGCAGGGCCAGAAGGAACGACGGGATACTCTGCATCGAAGTCATCGCAAACCTCACTCAGGGGGCGATGCTACCACAGCAGGCCACAGCCCGCAAAAAGATAGCGATCAGAGGAGAGCGGGTGAACGGGCAAGGCGTGGGGGGTGCACCGGAACTATGCGGCCAGCCGGACCGGTGAAGGGAGACTGGCCGGTTGCAAGAGCACCAACATGCACCTACTGTTAGATAGAATCGGATGTCGGCGACAGCCACAGCCAGAGCCATGGCCAGGGCCCGGCGTTTTGAACAGGAGCCGTGATGGTATTTCGGACGCTGTTACTCTTGGCAATCATGGCGGCGGCCTGGCTGTACGACCGGCAGGTATTTCCCGTAGTGGCGTTCCTGGCTGGGGCCGCTTGGCTAACCCCTTATATCAGAGGGAGGTCGGGGCAGGAAAAGGCCCTTCCCCAGGTGGTGGCCAAGGCCGCTCGGTGGATGGGATATGGAACGAGCAGGAGCCACCTGACCAGCTTTCGTGTGATCTGGCGGGATGTCTGGGTTCATGTTCGAGGAGGTTTCTTCGGCCCCGAAACACACTCTGTGGAGCTTCTGTCACTCTCGACGGCAATGCCGGCGCAGGTTCCTTTCTGTTTCGTTATCCGTTCTTCTCAGCAGGTCGTACGGGAAGCGGACTTGGTTGAGAACTCCCGAATTCCTCGCACCAGCTTCGAGTACGAACTCAAGAGGGTGGATCTGGGGTCGGGGATGGAGGCAGCGGGGAACCTTCCGGACCTGCTGACGGAGATAGTGGATGCCGAGCTGCGGAGGGAGCTTCGAGATGGATGCAGGAGGGCCGTGTCGCTGCAACAGGTGCAGTTCAACGGGTCGCTGCTGACTATGCAGTTCTATCTCTCCGGGGAGGCAACGGCCGTGGATCTCTCTCTTGCGGCCGACCTCGTGGTGCGTTTTCATTTGACTCTGGAGGCCCTTCTGGCCAATGTCACGTTCAAGGCTCCGCTCTGAAGCCGGTGACATCCAGCACACCTGCAACTCCCGTTGAGTAGGTGCCCTGAACAAGGTGCCGTGGCACCGGCGGGCCCCGGAGTGCAGTGCGGTGGTGGGAGCTACGGGAGACGCAATGCCGCAGATTCTGCATGTAACACCAAGCGATCTAATGGTTCAGGCCCTCGCCCTGGGCAAACGTCTGTATGATACGGGCTTCCGCCCGAAACACGCCATATCGATCTGGCGCGGTGGCACTGCCGTGGGGCTCCACGTGGACGCATATTTCCGGATGCAGGGGCTCTCCATAAATCACACCACAATTGCCACAGAATCCTATACTGGTATTGGTAAGCAGGAAGAAGTGGTAGTCAAGGGCCTGGAACATGTAATTCAGTCTGCCTGCCGAGAAGACGGCTTGCTTATTCTTGATGACGTGTTCGAAACTGGCAATACCATTCGGGCAATTGTTGAAACGCTTAAGAAAAAGGCTCGTGCTAATACTCCGGAACGAATAATGGTTGGCACAATCCACAGGAAGCCGGATAAGGCAGCATTTAAGAATATTGAGGTGCAGTGCCTTGAAGATATTGCGGGGACAACGTGGATTGATTACCCGCACGAACTGGCCGATCTTATCACCGATGACCCAGACGACCCGCTGATTAGAGAGAAGGACCCAAAGATCTGGGAAATTCTCAGACAGGACCACTTCGAGCCGACGGAAGAGACTATCGATGGCCCCTATAAATACGTCACACCGGAAGACATGCTTTATGATTCCCTGAAGCTGGGGATTAATATTTTTAACGATAAAGCATTTCAGCCCAACTTCATTATAGCACTGTGGCCCGGTGGCGTGAATCTTGGGCTTCCTCTCCATGAGGTTTATAAGTACAAGACGAAAATATCCCGGGAGAAGCGACCGACTCCTGACCACATCAGTCTTAATACCGTGCCCACGAGGCTCAGCTACCAGAGCAGCGTCATAGGTCTGGACTATCTGGCAGATCGTCTCAACAGGGATGACAACGTCCTCATTATTGACTCCACGTTTAAGAGCGGTCGGCTGGTGAACGAGGCTCTCACGAGGATGAAGGAGGTGTTGCGGCGCAACCTCGACGTCAACCGGGTGCGGGTTGCCTCGCTTTACTGGAACCCCGATGATGACGTGACCTGGACGGCGCAGCCTGTATTCCGGCGTCCCCACTACTATCTGAAGCGCGTCCGGGGCAAGGTTGTCTACTCTCATGCCTTCCACAGGCTGAACAACCCCAGGCAGGAGCTAAAGTCCCTCAATCCCGAGGCTTGGTCCGTGCTCTTCGACTAATCCCTCCGTTTCCTCAAAAACCGGGTTGCATTCGAGAAGCGGCCCATTATTTTACCGTCGCTCTCTGGGGCTGTGGCCCGGAGCAAGCCGCTTGGACAAGGGTCAGTGGCAATTTGGTTTGAGAGAACCGGTTCAGACCGGTTCGTTAAATTTAGCGCATAACGGAGGAAAGAGATGAAGTTGAGACCGTTGCATGACAGAATTCTGGTCAAGAGACTCGAGGGAGAAGAGCGCACCGCTGGTGGGATTATCATCCCTGACAGCGCCAAAGAGAAGCCCAGCCAGGGGGTCATCGTGGCTGTTGGCGATGGCAAGCGCAACGACAAGGGTGAGAGAATCGCTCTGGACGTCAAGGTTGGCCAGAAGGTGCTGTTTTCGAAATACGGCGGGAACGAGGTCAAGATTGACGGCGAAGACCACCTGCTTCTGAGAGAAGACGACATCCAGGCCATCGTTGAAGAGTAAGCCATACAACCCTGATTGGAGGATATACCATGAGCGCAAAGCAGATCATTTTTGATGAAGCCGCAAGACAGAAGCTTCTTCGTGGCGTAAACGTTCTTGCCGATGCAGTGAAGGCCACCCTTGGTCCCAAGGGCCGCAACGTGGTCCTCGAGAAGACCTTTGGTTCGCCCAACGTTACGAAAGACGGCGTCACCGTTGCCAAAGAGATCGAGCTTGAGGACAAGTTCGAGAACATGGGTGCCCAGATGGTCCGCGAAGTAGCGTCGAAGACGTCGGACATCGCTGGTGACGGCACCACCACGGCCACGGTTCTGGCCCAGGCGATCTTCACCGAAGGCGTGAAGATGGTCTCTGCCGGTCACGACCCCATGGGCATCAAGCGTGGCATCGAGAAGGCCGTTGAGGCCATCATCGGCAACCTGAAAGAGCTCTCCAAAGAGGTCAAGGACTACCGCGAAATCGAGCAGGTCGGCACCATCTCGGCCAACAACGATCCCAGCATCGGCAAGATCCTCGCCGAGGCCATGGACAAGGTTGGCAAAGAAGGCGTCATCACGGTGGAAGAGGCCAAGAGCATGGAGACCACCCTGGAAGTGGTCGAGGGTATGCAGTTCGACCGCGGCTACCTCTCTCCCTACTTCGTTACCGACCCCGACCGCATGGAGACCAACCTCGAGAATCCCTTCCTTCTGCTTTACGAGAAGAAGATCTCCAACATGAAGGAGATGCTGCCTCTGCTGGAGCAGATAGCCCGGAACGACCGGCCGTTGCTCATCATCGCCGAGGACGTGGAAGGCGAAGCGCTGGCCACCCTCGTGGTGAACAGACTCCGCGGCACCCTCAAGGTGGCCGCCGTGAAGGCCCCTGGCTTTGGCGACCGCAGGAAGGCAATGCTCGAAGACATCGCCATTCTTACCGGCGGCAAGCTGGTCACCGAAGACCTCGGCCTCAAGCTTGACAAGGTGACCTTGGCTGACCTGGGCCGCGCCAAGCGCGTCTCTATCACCAAAGAGAACACCACCATCGTCGACGGCGAAGGCAAGCGTGAAGACATCAAGGCTCGCGTCAACCAGATCCGGGCCCAGATTGCCGAGACCACCTCGGACTATGACCGTGAGAAGCTCCAGGAGAGACTGGCCAAGCTGCACGGCGGCGTTGCAGTGATCAACGTTGGTGCTGCCACGGAAACCGAGATGAAGGAGAAGAAGGCCAGAGTGGAAGACGCTCTCAATGCCACCCGCGCCGCAGTGGAAGAGGGCGTCGTGCCCGGCGGCGGCGTTGCCCTGGTGCGCTGCGTCCCCGTGGTCCAGAAGCTTCAGGAGAACCTCGTGGGTGCCGAACTGGTTGGCGCTCAGATCATCGGCCGTGCTATCGAAGCTCCCCTTCGCTGGATTGCTAACAACGCCGGCCATGAAGGCTCCGTTGTCGTTCAGAAGGTCGTGGGCGGGGAAGGCTCCTTCGGCTTCAATGCCCTCACCGACGTCTACGAAGACATGCTGGAAGCGGGCGTTATCGACCCCACCAAGGTCACCCGCTCGGCTCTCCAGAATGCTGCCTCCGTAGCCTCACTCATGATCACCACCCAGTGCCTCGTGGCTGAGAAGCCCAAGGATGAGAAGGCCGGCGGCGGTATGCCCGGCGGTATGGGCGGCATGGGCGGCATGGGCGGCATGGGCGGTATGGACTACTAAAGCACCGAACCTGATCGGCGCTCTGATCCGCCGTTCAGGTCAGCGCAGCAAGTAGAGGGAACCCTCTCCTGGATCTTCGGACCAGGGGAGGGTTTTTGCTTTTAAGGGGTCTCTCTATGGCAACAATGGCTCAGTAGAAGAAGTTCACCGCTTGACCACCACGAAGGGCCCAAGAACAAGAGCGTCGATTCCAGTGGAGAGGTAGCAGCGGACAGCGTCCTCGGGTGAACATACGATGGGCTCTCCCATGACGTTGAACGATGTGTTAAGCAGAACCGGAACCCCCGTCTCTTTACCAAATGCATCAATCAAGTCGTAGAAAATCGGGTTGACGTCACGCTTCACGGTCTGAACCCTGGCGGTTCCGTCCACGTGGGCCACCGCCGGCACAGAACCCATGGCACCGGCCTTAATCCCATACACGAAGAGCATGTAGGGACTGGAGGCCACGGGCATCTCGAAGAACTCCTGTGCCCGCTCTTCAAGTACGGCCGGAGCAAAGGGCCTGAATCCCTCACGATGCTTGACCTTCTCGTTGATGATATCTTTCATGTCCGCTCGACGAGCATCGGCCAGAATGCTGCGGTTGCCAAGGGCCCTGGGGCCCATCTCCATCCTCCCCTGCATCCAGCCCACAACAGCCCCCTGAGCAATAAGCTTCACCGTCTTGCTCAGAAGCTCTTTCCCCTCCAGTCGAGCATAGGCGACGCCGGCGCGGTCAAGGGCCTCTTTGCACTGGGCCTCGTTGTAGGCCGGCCCCAAATAGGCATGCTTCATTGGCACCCGCCGGGGAGAGCGACATACCTGGTTGTAGGTGAAGAGAGCACTGCCAATAGCCGTGCCCGCATCGTTAGCCGCCGGCTGAACAAAAACCGATGTGAATTCGGTCTCTGTCTGGAGGCGCCGGTTCAGCACCGAGTTCAATGCAGATCCCCCCGCATAGCAGAGATTCTTAATCCCGGTCTTCCGGTACAACTCCGCTGCCATGTGCAGAACGGTCTCCTCGAACCTTCTCTGCAAAGCCCAGGCAATATCTTCGTGCCGCTTCTCCATGGGCTCCCCGGCACGGCGAGGAGGACCAAACTCATCCACAAACCGCTTGGAAACCCACGGGTCTCGAATACCCTTTTGATAGGCCATGTACGACAAATCCAAAGAGTACTGGCCACCCTTCTCCAGCCTGACGAGCCGCGAAAACCTGTCATAGAGATCCGGCGTACCGTAGCTGGCCAGAGCCATCACCTTGTACTCGTCGCTGTCAGGGCGGAACCCCAGATAGTGCGTCATGGCCACGTAGAGGTAGCCCAGCGAATGGGGAAAGAAGGTCTCCTGAATCAGCCGCACCGACTGACCCCGGCCGATGCCAAGCGTGCTCGAAGCCATCTCCCCGGAGCCATCCACCGTCAAGATGGCCGCCTCATCGTAGGGCGAACAGAAGAAGGCGCTGGAACCGTGGCACACATGATGGTGAACCCGGTGAAAACGATACTTACGCTGCCCGACGGGCACCGGAAAATGGCGGGCCAGAATCTGAGGGGCCGTAACCATCTGCATGAATCTCCCGCCGTGGCTGTTCAGAAAGCGCACAGAGTCCGGCAACCCCGAGGCAATCTGCAACAATCTTCGCGGAAAGTGGTGAAATGGACGCCAGTGGAACGAGACGTGGTCAACTTCACCAAGGCCGATGCCGGCCTCCCTGAGGCAATACTCAATGGAGTATTTCGGGAAGTCCCCAGTGTTCTTCTCACGAGTGAACCGCTCTTCTTGTGCCGCCGCGATAATCTCCCCATCTTTTATGAGGCAAGCAGCGGAATTATAAACATTGCAATTGAAGCCCAAAATATACATGTCCTAGGCACCTCCGGAACCGCCTGAACAATCAAACGTATGCCATATATCAACTTTAGCAAACAAAATACTTTTCGAAAACAAATTCGGAAATCAAACCATATCTACCAGCTATCCATATGGCTGGCCCCATTGCTTTAATAAAAGGATAGTATGTGTTATAATCACGGAAGCTCTTTGGCGGTAAACTCATTATCTCTTCATACTGAGCCGTGGTCATTCCCAGGCGACCAAGAACCTCGGCCTCAACCTCGGGCGCGGGTGCCGCACTCTTCTTTTGTGCCAGCTCCTGAGCCTCTTTCCGAGAGAGCTTTCCGCTTCGCATCAGAGCCGAAGGCCCCAACGATGCCAGATTATATCCGAACTTTCGCAAGACGTGATGTGTCCGGAACTTACTATAAATACAGTCTGAGTGCTTGCCACCATCAAGCCATCCCAAATGCTCTGAAAGCTCAGTCTTGATTATCTGCTCGTCCCAGTTCATGTATAGAGGTAACATAACAATTTTGGTCCGTCTAATCAGACTGCTCCAGGCCACAGCGGCAATACTGAGCCCACTGTATGCCCGCACTACCTCTACGGTCTCGGGCTTCCCGAAGCGCCTGACCAGATCCATCAGGTAGCGACCCTCGCCGTAACTCCACGAAAGAGGGGTGATTCCCTCGGTCAAGGGCGAGGAGCCGTGAAAAACCCACCGCACACCCTCTTCGGCAGCGGCTTTGTAGGGAAGCGACCAGATACCGATGAGGCAGGGCAGGCAAACCTCGGGAACAGAACCCCTGAGCGATGCGGCATAGGCATCCATCATAGCTTCTCTGGGGTAGCGAACCACCTTCAGAGGAACTCCAAGCGAGCTTGTCACAGCGGTCATGTTGGTCAGCGCGATGTCGGAAACCCACCCGTTATCAAAATGTACAGCAAGCGGCCGAAGACCAGCCTTAACCACCGTGTAGAGCGAGTAGCTCGAATCGGCCCCGCCGCTCAGGGGCACGATACAATCGAATTTCTTCCCCCTGCCATCTGACCGAACACGGTCTACCAATCTGGCCAAGTTGTCGTCTGACCCCGCCGATGTGGCTCCGAACGAGAGCTCAAGTCGGTCGTGGACGTGGCAAAGATGGCAAACACCCAGGTCGTCGTACCTGATTCCGGGGACGGAGTCGTCCATCAGGCATCTGGTGCAACCACGAGTTGTCCCGATGACCCCGCTCTGTTCTCGCTCTCGGGCCATTGCTCTCCCCTCGGGCGGTAACCGGCCCCAAACCCACGTCACCGCCGTTGAAGCGATACAGCTTCACTGGACATGGTACCTGTCGAGTATCCCCCACTATTCAGCACCGCGTCAATCCACAACGGATCCTGGGCGCCGCCAACACCCTCCATCTTCACCGGAGGCGCCGCACAACGCATGAAGGTCACGCACGCCCTGCAAGCTGAACCGCATGATGAAACAGGCACACACACGCAATCATAACCAGGAACGCCTGTACCACGCTCCTCTCCTCAACTTCTTTAGCTATCATCGACAGACCTCCGGCGGCCAGGGCCGCAGAGGCAGGCAGCAGGACGAAGAGCAGTGAGGGCTCCCGAGGTATCTCCGGAGTTCGCACAGCAAAGGTGGCGAGCAGCACAACGTATCCCAAGATCATTGTGGCCGAGGCCAGCTTGGGCGCCCTCATCAGAAGGGCCGCCAGGCCAAGACCCGCCAGCAGCAGCACCACCGGAAGTGGCACGCCGTCGAAAATGGCATCCGTGACGGCCACCGACAGATTCTGTTCCGTCCATGGTCGCCATGCGTCTCGATAATAGAAAGCCCCCAAAGCAGTTATGGTGGCCCCCACTGTGAGCCCCACCCATGGTCGCCAACGGTCACGGATGCGGGGAAGGTGGCCGACAAGGCCGGCCCCCAGGGAGACCAGCGCCGCCACGGGGCCGCCCAACCCCCAGCCGAAAGAGACCAGACCGACCAGAGAGGTGACCCCAATGGACCACTTGCCAATCCCACGCCTATCTCGTTCGCTGCTGGCCACCTCAACAAACGCCGCTGCCAGACTGAGGCCCAGCACGGGCACCCATGCCCCACCATGCCACAGGAGATTCATGGGCAGAACAAGTCCAACGACCATCGATGATAGAAAGGCCGTGAGACTCCCTCGCCCCGGCCTGCTTCCCGAGACGGCATAGCCCACAAAGGCAAGGGCGAACACCATGGAGCCCCAGTGAACCAGCACAGGGACCTCCCCGACCCCGCTCAACCAGGGTGGCACTGCCTGGAGCACCGTGGACCCGGCGGGGAAGGTCTCCTTGCCCGGGCAACCAGCGGAGAGAAGCACCTGGGTCCAAACAGGATGCCCAGCCCTTGGGATGGCCAGAGCTGCAACGCCTCCCGCAATAGCCCCAAGCAGCCGCAAAGCGGCCTCTCTGCTGCTTGATCCGGCCACAACGATCCAACCTGACATCGCCAGCAACAGTAGAAGGGCAAGCACAATCGCCGCCGTTGTGTACCACGGCGGGCAGGTGCTCTCGCAAGGTCGTGGACCAACTTCAGCTCCTTGCCCCACCACATCCACGGAGTCGCTCTCCACCAGAAGCCGCTCCAGCCTGGAAACAAGCAGGATTTCTCCAAGCACCTCGTACAGCAGGGCCTTGCGACCCGCTTCTAATGCCTCGTCGCACCCAAACCAGACGGTCAACCCTCGCCACTTGTCAGCCTTGGTCTGTTCCACCAACGGCCCGGTCGAACCCTCTGTCAGGCTGAATCGGCACAGATTTCCCGTCTCCGTCGACAAAACCAGAGTGAGCTCTCCTGGCATTACCCTCACTGTCTCGACTTCAAACCCCAGGTCGGAGAGCCTGGTACCTCCGAACTCGTCGACCAACTGGTGCACGCCAGGTGCCAACTCCGGACCGGGGGCAGATAGCCCTGAAAAAGCGTTGTTGCTATAAGATATGGTCAATACAAACAGTAAAAGGGCTGCCTTACATTGTGATGAATGTCTCAAATAGCTGTCAATACCACTATTCATCCGATTATGCCGACCTCGTTCTTGTTGCCCCCCGGGCCCCCCCCGGTGGCCCCCAACCCAAGCTCAACGGCCCTGAACCGCTGTCACTATAGCCCGGCCCCCCCGCTCTCTCAACGACATTGAGCGGAAACAACCGCCGCACAGGCCAAGGCTTCGCTCTGTTGCCCCCCTGAACGAGCCCTGCCTGAATGCTTCCCCTTGACCCGGCCACAAACACCGGTCAAATTCCTCCCGTAGACCAGCATCATCGGTCCAGAAATCCGAGGGGGTACAATGCTGACACTGGGGTTCAACGCATACGCACATCACTCGGCCGCCTGCATCGTCAAGGATGGAGTGGTGCTGGCAGCGGGCGCCGAGGAGCGCTTCTCCCGAGTGAAGAACGATGGCCGCTTTCCGGAAGGGGCCATCCGCTTCTGCCTGGACCGGGCCGGCGTTGCAGCCAGGGACCTGGACAACGTCGCTTTTCACTGGGAGCCGTGGGTTGGCTTCCACAAGAGAGTGCTCTCTGTGCTCTCGGCAGGGGCCCGAGGCCGAAGCCTCATCACCAACCACGGTGGGACGTGGAGAGACATTCTGCTGGCTGGACATACGTGGCGACAGAAGTTCGACCCGGGATTCGGCAAGCACATCCCGTTCTTCCGGGTCAAGCACCACCTTAGCCATGCGGCCCTGGTCTACTATCAGTCCCGATACCCCGATTCCGCTATTCTGGTCATCGACGGTAATGGAGAGATAGCTTCCACATCTATGGGCATTGGGTCTGGTAATAAGATAAAACTGTTTCAGCATGTCGATTATCCACATTCGTTGGGATATCTATTTGTGGCATTAACGCACTATCTTGGGTTCAAACCGGAGTCCGATGAATATAAACTTATGTCGTTGGCGTCATTCGGGGAGCACAAGTATACTGAGAGATTTCGTAAGCTGGTTAGGCTGAAGAGTGATGGCGGGTTTGAAATGGACCTAGGGTACTTCGACTACCATTTGGGTGGCCGGGACCCATGGGTGTCCCGCCGCTTTGTGGAGGAGTTCGGGCCGGTGAGGCTGCCTGGTTCCAAACTTGACCAACGACATGCCGACATCGCTCTTGCTCTTCAAACGGTGCTTGAAGAGACGGTGATGCACATGGCGGTGCACCTTCGAAAGGTCACTGGCTCGAAGTATCTCTGTATGGCGGGCGGGGTGGCCCTGAACAGCGTGATGAACGGCCGGCTGCTTCGTGAAGGGCCCTTTGACGACATCACCATCACACCCGCCGCCAACGATGCCGGGTGCTGCATGGGTGCGGCCCTTGCCCTTCAAGTGGAGAAGTTCGGCGTTGAGCGGCCAGGAGAACCTCGTAATGCCCTGCTTGGCCCCGATTATTCTGCCCAGGAGTGTAAGGCGGCTCTATTGGAAGCCGGGCTTCCGGCCCAGGAGTTTGCCCCAGACGCCCTTCTGGAGAAGAGTGCGCAACTGCTTATGGCCGGCAGGGTGGTGGGGTGGTTTCAGGGGCGCATGGAGATGGGGCCACGGGCGCTTGGGGCCCGGTCTATCCTTGCCGACCCACGCAACCCGGAGATGAAGGACCGACTCAACGACAGGGTTAAGCATCGTGAGTCTTTCCGTCCCTTTGCCCCAGCGGCCCCGGAAGAAGCCGCATCACGATGGTTCGAGATTGACCGCCCCTCGCCCTACATGCTTTTCGTGGTACCCGTAAGGCCCGAGGCCAGGGAACTGCTGCCCTCAATTACCCATGTGGATGGAACCGCCAGGCTGCAAACCGTAGCCCGAGACTCAAATCCGATCTTCTATGATCTGCTTGACCGATTCGGGGCCAGAACCGGCATCCCGGTTATCCTGAATACCTCGTTCAATGTGGCTGGTGAACCCATAGTCTGCTCACCTCGTGACGCAGTGCGATGCTTCATGACAACGGGCATCGACGACCTGGTTGTGGGCCCCTTTGTTGTCTCCAAACCCTGAAGGGCACGAGAACCACCACCACGGTCCCGGCAAGGAGCAGCAGCAGAGTCGCAGCCAGCGAAATAAGCCAGACGGGCTTCCGAACCATTACCTTGGAGTACCGCTCCCCGGCGAAATCGTCTAGGGCCATCACATCCTCGGCACCGTTACTGACGGCCTTGTCCATGGGCTGATCAAGCAACTCTTTCAGCTGTGCATGACAACTGGCCGGCAAAGAGCCCGGTGACTCTTCTTGGGGCGAGACTACGCCCCAGGCTTGTTCCAGCTTCTGGGGGAAGTCGACCTCAACGGGCATGGGGAACAGGGCGCTGGCCAGGATCTCACCAAGTCCGCTGCAACCACCCGTTCGTTGGGGATACCAGACAATGGGGGCCGCCTTATCCATGGTGGCACCCTGACAATAGGAGCCCGAGAGGGTGGCAACGGGCGGTACCACAAGAGACCCCCCAGAATGGCCTGTTCTGGCGGCTCCGGCGTAGTGTTGCCTTTGATGCCCGCTACCACTTCCTTGCCCCGGAGAGAGAAGTCGGTTGCCGACTACAAAGAGGTCTGCATCGGGATTCTCCTGTAACAAGCTGGAGAGCGCCTGGGCAGCGTCGCTGCTGCTATAGATGCAGGCAAGGGCGCTTGCTGTTGGACGTATGGCGGAGAGCCGGCATGGCGGGCGTTTGGCCGGTGCGCAGCGGCAAGTGTCTCCGGATGTTGTGGCAGCGCACAGGGCCGTTTCTGCGGGGTCGGATAACCAAGTGGCATCCAGGAGTTCGTCGCCAATCAAGACCCTTGGTTGAAGAGCCGGTTTGCCTCCACGGTCGGCAGAGTCGGGCGGCCAGATGGCCAAGGCTTTGAACCATGTGTCCAGGGTATTGGGGCCCAGTGCAACGCTGCGCAGCAGGTCGTCGGGTCCACCGCTATGGTTGTCAACGAAACTCCGAACCAGATCGGCCACCTGCCCCTTGGCCAAAGGCTCCTGAGGAGTCTGCTTGGTAGCCCTGGCCCCCAAGGCGAGGCAGAGCAAAGCAGCGGCCACGGCCATGACCGTTCCCCATGCCCTTCTCTTAAAAACCGAGATAGCAACCATTCGTCCTGCCAGCGCAGCAAGCAGCGCTCCCCCGGGGGTCGCCACGTGCCAGTAGTAACCTCCGCCCGACGCCATGAGTGCCAGCACCGCACCCAAACCGCTCCAGAGGAGGAGAACTGCAACCAGATGCCCCAATTGGCAACGGGGCACAGATTCAATCCCGAGGACTCTTCCCACGTTGGTTTCCAGCCATTGCAGCAAACGCCCAATCAGGCCTGACACAGCGTCGCTGTATGCAACAACGCCCCCAAGCATCACCGGCCCAACCAGAAGCGCCAGAGTGGCGCCGCCAGCGAGGCTTTCCAGGATTGTAGGGGCGAGAAACATCGTGGGTGTCACCAGCGTGAGGGTTGCCACTTGCCCTGCGGTCACCATGAGCAACTCTACGAAGCGCCGGGAGCTGGACTGTGACCTCCCGAGAGCCAACACCATGGGCACTGGTGAGAAGAGCAGGAAGATAAGATGGGTTGCAACCGCCAGGGCGGTAACTGCCCCATAGAGCAGCGGCCACAGGATCTTACCTTCAGTGGCAGCGGCCCATCTCCACCCGAGCAGCAGCAGCATTATGGAGAGGTTGGGGATGAGGGTGGGGTTCCAGAGCTCGTCCAGCCTGTAGGGCCCAGGAAAGAGTGTCACCGCCGCTACGGCAGCGGCCACGGCCCAGGCCACCCCAAGGTAGCGGGCCGCCAACACTGCCATCGCCCCAAGCAGCAGGGCGCAGAAGAGCGCTACAGCCATGGCAAGCGCAAATTGGGAGAGCCCCAGGTATTGCCATGCAGAAAGGATGTGGGTCCAGACAGGTCCATGTGGAATACCGAGCGTAGAGACCAGCAGCAGGTCGGTCCAGCACGACTGATGAGAGAGGCAGGCGTCGGCTATGAGGGCGTGGGCGGTAGAGTCTGGCGTCGTTCTGGGCGGGTCCGGCGGCCGAACGGAGAGCAGCGCCAGGATCAGGGCGGTGACAAGCAGGAAGAGCAGTGGGGCCGCTTTGTGACACCCATGTCCAAAGACCGATAGCGGCTTCCGCCCGGGGCCAGGCCCGGGAGTCTTCTCACTACATCCATCAATACGCATGAATAATATGTGTCATGCTCTGACATGGTCTGCACAATGCGGCGGGCACCCCCGAGTTGCGGCGGGCACGTCCAGCAACAGCCCTGAAGATGTCCCCGGACATATCTTCGTCGCACTGGATGCATTCGTTGAGGTCTCCGTTCTCGGCTTGATAAGGATCATTAAGAAGCTTCATACATACAGAGCCGCACTTATCCCTGGTGTTTGTCGTATTATAGGCGTTTATTTGGGCACAAGGCAGCTCGAAACCAAGGTCTACGAGACATTGGATTACTTTGTCAATATCACCGGTAAGTCCCATCATGCCGCAATTACGGATTGGCCCTGTCTGATCGGGCATCTCTATGAGAAACGCCAGGCTGTTCAACGACGAGCAGACGCCGCACGCCGTGGTGTGGGTGACAATGGCCCCCGCCTCTTCCAGCGCCTCCATGGTTGGGAAGGTCTCCAGCCGATAGCTCTTGGCCGCTCGGTCCACCACCACCACACCGCAGAAGTGGTCATCGAGGCGGGGGTATTTTTCGGGTACCTGGTATGGGTCTTCGGCAAGTTCTTCAGGTGGATTCAGCAGCTTCCACTGCTTCAGCTCGGCTAAGAATGCGGCATCGTATTCTGGTGCGAAGACCCCGTTTTCGCAGATACACTCGCCACCACAAAGGCCTTCAGCGGTGCCGGTGCTCTCGTTGGGGGCCCCATAGAAGCCGGTACAGCCTGTCAGGCTCAGCAAGCGGCTTTGGGGAGTCGGCGGCACATCCTGGGCAGAGTCCCCGTCTGCAGCTCCATCTTCCAGGTCCGAATCAGCATGTGCAGCGTCGCCCGCTGCCAGATCAGATGCTGACAGGTCTGCGCCCGTATCTCCTACGGTTCCCGAGCCCGAATCTCCACCGCCGCCACAGCCCACCAACAGCATCAGCATTGCCACGGCCAGAGCCTTCGCAGGAACGCAGTCATCGGCCTCAATTCTCATGTCGCCTCCGTTTCGTTGAGTTTCTAATACCACGTTCTGAGGCGATTGCCATGGGGTATTGTCACAGCCCGGGGTCAACTTTCAGGTCCACCATAAAGGTGGTCCCCACACCCAACGTTGAGTCGAAATGGAGCCGCCCATCGTGCTCTTTCACAATGCCGTAGCTTATGGAGAGCCCCAGGCCGGTGCCCTTATCCTTGGGCTTGGTGGTGAAGAAGGGGTCAAACAGGCGGTCGGCGCACTCCGCACTGATGCCGCCCCCGTTGTCCTCCACCTGGAGCCGTATCCACCGCAGGGCCCCCTCATCCACAACAGAGGTACGCACGACGATGCGCTTCTCCTCGGAGTTCGGGCCGAAGCGCTCATTGACCGCGTCCCTGGCGTTGGTAAGCAGATTCATAAGCACCTGCTGGATCTGCTGTTTTCGGCACTGCACCTGGGGCAGAGCTGTCCCAAAGTCGCAGGCAATATCAATCTGGTCCCTCCGGAAGGATGCCCGAACCAACGAGAGCGTGGTCTGCACCAGACTCGCCATGTCGACGGCCACGTCGATCTCCTTCTGATTTCTTGAAAAAGCCAGAAGATTCTTGACAATCTGGGCCATTCGTTCGCTTTCACCAACGATTCGTTTCGCGTATTCTAAGCAAGGCTCACCCGATGTATCATCGTCAAGAATCATCTGTGCGAAGTTCATGACGATGTTCAGTGGATTGTTTATTTCATGCGCAACACCACTTGCCAGGGTTCCAATGGACTCAAGCCGCTGAGATTGAATCATTTGAGCACGCATACGATTCATTTCTTCTTCTGCCCGCACGTTCTCCGTAATATCCATGAAACTCTCGAGCAGCAACTCCTCCCCACCCAGCACTATGGGGGTAACGCTCTTCATAATCGGCACCCTAGTGCCGTCCTTGCGAACCATGGTCCGCACCGAGCTGTCGATTCGCTCCCCAAGGTCGAGAATAGGGCACTTGTCTTGCTCGGAGGGGCAGATACTGCTGTGGCAGGTGCGCCCAAGCAGCTCGTCTGCGTTTTCATAACCAAGCATTCCCAGGGCCGTGCCGTTGAGTGCCCTCAACTTCGTGTTCATGTCGACTATGGCCACGCCGAAGAGCACCGAGTCCAGGATTGACTCCAGATTCTTCTGCGCCTTGGCTACGCTTTGGTGCGCTCGCCGCCTCTCCAGAGCCACGCCGATGCTGGACCCCAGGTCCTCAAGGAAGTGCACCAGATCCAGGGAGAGCTTCCCGATTCTTCGATCGAAGAGTTCGAGCAACCCTACGATCTTGTCCTTGGCTCTGATTGGCACCAGGGCGACGGATTCGAAGTGGTTCAAGGCCTTACATGCCCCGCCCTTGGTCTTTCGAGCATCCACCCATGTCTTGGTCAGGGAATTGGTCCAGAAGCTCCCGTTCTTTGAGAACCAAGGGGTGTCAGGTGATGTCTCACCCCGAGCAACAATTCCACAGAAACCGCTCAGTAGCGCCCTTCCGGACTCATCCCGCAGAACCTCCCCGGCGTCATCCTTGCATATCAGGGACGCCATGGCCTCCCGAAGATCGCCATGGAGCCCACGTGTTACCGCCAGCGGGTAATCTTCGCCATCCTCCACCCGAATCAGCGACGCCTCGAATCCCGACCAGCGGTGAATCTCATCAAGAAGGTCCGGGACCAGCGATTCCGAATCGAATCGGCGATTCAACAGCCCCAACACCTGCGAAGAGAGCCGCTGCCTCGTCACGGCACGGTGCTTCTCTACCGCCTGCCCCAGAACCTCGGCCACAGCGGCGATTAGCCTGGTCTCCTCCAGCGATGCTGGCACCGAGGGCTCCCCAAAGCCTCCCAAGCGCACAACATCCAACCGTCCAGCATTCTCGCCGGCAACTTCAATTATCTGGCTGACCGAACCCTCGGACTCGGCGAACACTCCGGACTTCGCCTCCGCCATTCCCACTCCGATTCTAACCGCCACCGGAGCCGAGGATTTCAGCCCCTCCTCAACCATTGGGACCACTGCTTCAAGCAACTCCTGCACCGAGCCGAACCCCTGAACCGTTCGCTGGCTCACAGCATAGAGGCAGCTCTGCTCTCGTACTCGCTCGTTTACCAGCCTCTCCAGTTCCTCCCGGTGCCTCTCCAGTTCCATTTGTGCGGCCTTGCGCTCGGTAATGTCTCGGATTACCCCGACGCTTCCAAGAAACACCGGAGTCCCACGCCCCGTGGGCGAAGAGTAGAGCCCAGAACTGCTGACCTCGGCCACGACCGTGGAATCGCTAAGGCTCCTTAGCACCCCTCGAAGTGGACTGGAACCTTGCTTGGGAAGCAGCCGCACCTCCAGCTCCGTCGTTCGTCTCTCCCCCGTCCTGCGCTCGTCAAATAACTTGGGCGATGCCGCACCGTTGCCCTCCTTGCCCAGCAGCCCAGGCAAGACCGCTTCTCGGCTCACCCTCGCTGCCTCACCAGGCAGCATAATCTCCGAAAAGTGTTGGCCCAACAGATCCTCTCGACTGTACCCAAGCCTTTGAACCGCATCGTTGAGAAAGGTGAATCTGCCCTCCGAATCGATTCGATAAACGATGTCTGGAACCGTCATCACCAGACTTCTGAAGCGCTCTTCAGAGGCAGCGAGTGCATCAACCTTTTCAGCCAGCCAGGCGCTCCTTCGGTGTAATTCCACAAAGACGCCAATCTTGGAACGCAGAATCACCGGGTTATAAGGCTTTACAATATAGTCGACAGCTCCCGATTCATAACCCCTGAACACATGCTCAACCTCACCATAATCTGCTGTTACAAACACGATGGGTAGACTTGCCGTCTTGGGGTCACTCCGCAGCAGTTCGGCCAACTCGAAGCCATCCATCTCCGGCATGTGTACGTCGAGGATCGCCACGGCAAAATCGTTCGTCAACGATGCCGTCAAAGCCTCGTTGCCGTTCCCGGCCTCGAAAATCTCCACGTCGAGATCCGACAAGACCTTTCTGAGGGCAAAGAGGTTCTCACGCTTGTCGTCCACAGTCAGAATCTTTGGCCTTGCGATCATCGTTACCCTCTCGCTGCTGCCTCTCATCGTCACTTCCCCCGGCCCCGCTGCTTCCAACCCGGCCAGGGGCCGAGTCTCACACTTCCATTTTCGCAAGCCACCGTGCGATCTGGTCCGGTGGCAGAACCTGCTGTGCCGCTCCCATCTCTATTGCCGCCCGGGGCATCTCGGGCCGAGGCGCCGTCACCGGGTCCTGGACCAGCGCCACCCCTCCAGCCTCCATGATCCGCAGCAGCCCAACGGCGCCGTCTCCATTGGAGCCAGTGAGCAGGATGCCAATGACCCTGTGTCCCCAGGCTTGTGCTGCACTTTCGAAGAGAACATCGATGGATGGCCGCGACCAGTTCACCTTGGGCTCAACAGACAAGGAGATCCAACCCTCCCTCTCACACAACATGTGGTAGTTGGCTGGGGCCACATAGACGGTGCCACTGAGGATCCTGGTCTTGTCCATGGGAGTGGTCACTGCAGGCCCACTATGCCTGGATAGCCCTTGGGCGAAAGCACCGCAGTCGTCAGGGGGGAGGTGCTGGGCAATCAGAATCGGTAGCGGATACCGGGCAGGGAGAGCACCAAGAATCGCCCCGATCACCTCGTGCCCACCAGCCGAAGCACCCATTACCACAGCCCGAAAACCACCGCCTCGAGAAGCCTCCATGATCAGCGTTCCCCCTTTCTCCTTACTCCGGAGTCTACTCGGCGCCGAAAGACTCCCCCCGCTCCGGCAACGCTCTCGTACTGTTCCGCTGCCTCGGTGAACTGAAGGGATTCCATGGTGCCCACACAGAGAAACCCACCGGGCACAAGGCTGTCAGTAAACAATTTCAAAACACGGTTTTGCAGCTCTCTGTTGAAATATATCATTACATTTCTGCAAAATATGAGGTGCATTTCACCGAACACCTGGTCCATTACAAGATTATGGTTAGCAAAAGTAACCCTGCTTCTTAGATCGGAATCCATAACCGCAGCATCGTACCTGGCATGGTAGTACTCCCCAAATGAAGCTGTGCCTCCCGCTGCCTGATAGTTGCGTGTCGCTTCCCGGAAACTCTTGAGTGGGTAGACCCCCGAGCGGGCCCTCTCCAGCGACGCATCATTGAGGTCCGTGGCGTAGAAGGTGGTCTTGTGGTAGAGCCCCTCCTCTCCGAACAGAATGGCCAGCGAGTAGAGCTCTTCACCCGTGGCGCAGCCGGCACACCAGACTCGGACGTGGGGCCACGTTCGAAGCATAGGCACCACCTCCGAACGGATGGAGCGGTAGACCTGGGGGTCACGGAACATCTCCGTCACCGTCACGGAAATGTACTGTACAAGGCGAGAGAAGAGCTCTTCATTCCTCATTAGCTGGCGTGAGAGATCCCATGTGTCATTGATGGAGCCGTTACCCGAGATGAACTGCCGGACTCGCCGCTCAACGGAAGCCCTGGCGTAGCTGCGAAAGTCGTAGCCGTAGCGTCAGTATACCGCCTCCAACAGCAACTCGATCTCCAGAGCTTCCAGCGCGAACTTCTCCATCACAATCTACCTATATAGCCAGACACGCATCAAAGAAATGAGCCTGTCAGTATCCAGTGGCTTAGTCAAGTAGTCACTGGCACCGGCATCCAGGCACTTCTGACGGTCTTCGGGCATTGCCTTGGCCGTCAAAGCGATGATAGGCAGTTTGCGGAACCCCTCCTGCGCCCTGATCCTCTTCATGGTCTCGTACCCGTCCATCACGGGCATCATGATGTCCATGAGCACAAGATCGATGTCGGGTTCGGCGCTGAGCAATCGAAGAGCCTGCTCTCCATTTGCGGCCTTGATGGGCACCATCCCGTGGTCCATGAGAAGTCTTGCCACGGCAAATGTTGTACGCATGTCATCATCAACAAGAAGCACCTTCTTGTTCTTAAGCAGCTCATCAGTCTCGTAGAGACTTCGAATTATTTGCTGCTTAGTCTCGGGCATTTTGGCCACCACCCGGTGCAAGAATAGCGCCTCACCGCCATCAACCAGCGGAACGTACAGCAACTCCCGGGGAACCACCTCAACCAGGCCCGATACCAGCCTGACGGAGCCCGCCGGAATATCTCTGTACCGAATAATCTCCCCCTTGCTGGCCGCCAGGCCCACAGGCCCCTGGCCCATGGAGAAGCTGCCTCTGAGAGTACCCACCTCGCCCTGATGGCCGTGCAATGCAGCAAGCTCCAGACGTCCATTTGGCTCCGCAAGGTAGATGGCTCCCATGCCGGCATCCACGTGCAGTGCCACCGAGGCAAGCGCTGCCGATGCCTGTCCTCGCAGAGTATCCTCCGCACGCACAGCCTCGGCCAGATCAGCCTGGCCCGCCTTCACCCAATGCTGCCTTCGCAGCGACTCCTCGGCCTGCTTCCGCTCGGTAATATCCAGGGCCACGCCGATAACGCCCAACACGCTGCCCGACCCGTCGACGTAGGGAATCTTCGAGGTGTTGACCCAACGAACACCGCTTTGGGTCTGCCACGGCTCGTCAATGCCCAGCTTGGCCTTCTTGTTCCTGATCACCTCCAGGTCGTCTTCCCAGTACGCCTGCGCCTGATCTTTCGGGTAGAGCTCAAAGAGGCTCCGCCCTTCTATTTCCTCGTTAGTCAATCCATGCGCATCGGCCACGAATTTGTTTACCCTGATATATTTGTTGTTCTTATCCTTATAGAACACCAGTCCTGGAATGCTATCTATGATAATCTTAAGCTCTTCGGCAGTTCGACGTTGTTCTTCCTGGGCCCCAAGAAGGGCCGAAATATCCCTGGCGGCTGCGAAGACCCCCTCAACTTGTCCGGTATGACCGCGATACACTGAGGCATTAAATTCAACAGGTATAGATTTGCCACTTACATGCAAAATATCAAGGCGATAGTCCCGCACGTGTCCTTCATTGAACACGATAAGATAGCCGGCTTTGGCCATTTCTGGGTCAGCGAAACAGGATGAGAAATCAGAGTTGAGCAGTTCGTCTCTGGTTTTGCCAGTAACCCTAGACATGCTGTCATTGACATCGGTAATCTTTCCATCGGAAGAAATGGTCACCAATGGATCTATGCTTGCTTCAAACAGGCTGCGATTGTAAGCGTTGAGCATTCTAAGCTCATCAGTCTTCTCTCGGACAAGCTGATCGAGGTGGTCCCTGTGGGAGCGCAGCTCCTCTTCTGCCTTCTTGAGCCTCGAGATATCCGTGGCAACCTCAAGGCGTACAAGTTGGTTTCCCGTCCACTGGATGGCCCGGTCCCTGCAATCGAACCAGCCACCATTCTTCGTGTTCTGGAACTCCCAGCGATGAGTATCACGGGGCGTACCGTCGGGGTTCACCAGGAGATGGTTTGTGCAGAACTCGCAGGGCCGGGTCTGACCCACCTGCAGGAACTCATAACATTTCACACCAGGAACAAAGGTGCCGAATATATCACGACCCAGCTTATTTAGGAAAAGTAGTTCATATGTATCCATGTCGGCAACGTATGCCAAAGCATCCATGCTGTCCAATACGGCCCTGGTGACGCTGAAGCCCCCTTCACCATCGGACGAGTCGCCTTCCACGGTCCCATGTCGAGAATCTTCACCCAAATCCATGTAGTACCTCCAGATGGCCTACTTGCGGCCCAAAGCAGGAAACACTCAAAAAATAATCAACACAACAATAACCAATTTGTAAAGGTTGTCCATTAGTGCCTGGCGCCGCCGGGTGGGTGAACGCACTTCCACTCAGAGCGACGCAACAGAACACCACCGAGGAGATCCGCAAGCTCTCCGGCCCCGGCTCTTCTGAACTTTCATTCCCTTTACGTCAGCCAGTATGAACGATTCGAACGTCATGTCAACAGTGGGTTCGAAGAGCTTTTCCCTCTGGAGTGGCCCCCTATGCCGCCGGATGACAACAGAGGCAAAGAGCGGATTCTGTAGACATCCGACACCGCGCTGGCTCGAGGGGGTCGGGCCTCACGAAGTGCAAGCTCCATCGATCCATGGCACCCCTACGTTCATCTTGCCCTCGGTGCCCAAAGATCATATAAGCCTCCGGGGAGGTTGAGATGTCGCAAGCCATATTGGATGCCATTCGTGAGGCGGGTGTCGTTGGGGCTGGTGGGGCTGGGTTTCCAACCCACGTCAAGGCCCAGGCGAAGGTCGAGATTGTTATTGCCAATGGCTCCGAATGTGAGCCCCTGCTGCAATCGGACCAGAGCCTCATGGTTCACCACGCCGCTGAGATTCTCCGAGGCCTTCAGCTGGTCATGGAGTGCACAGGCGCAACCCAGGGAATAGTCGCTCTCAAAGAGATCTACACTGAGGCAATTGCCGAATTTAACAGGCTTCTGCCCAAATACCCTGAAATACGCATTCATACGCTGGGTAGTTTCTATCCCTCCGGCGATGAACAATCCATAGTGTATGAGGCCACAGGCAGAATAGTGCCCGAAGGGGGCATCCCTCTGAATGTGGGAGTGGTCTGCGACAACGTCGAGACCCTCTTCAATGTGGCCAAGGCCTGGTCCGGCGCTGCTGTGACCCACAGAACCGTTACCGTGGTTGGCGAGGTCCGCAGGCCCGGCGTCTGGCGCTTCCCCATCGGCACCAAGGTCTCCGACGCCATAGAAGCGGCGGGCGGTACGGCACTGGACGAGGTCGCCGTCATCGACGGTGGTCCCATGATGGGGGCAATCTCGTTCAATACCGACGGGGTTATCAGGAAGACAACTTCTGCCCTCATCGTGACGCCAAAGGACCACCCACACGTGGTCCGTCGAACCCTGCCGGTCAATATGGAGCTCATCCGAACCATCTCCATGTGCTGCCAGTGCCGAGAGTGCACCGACCTCTGCCCGAGATACCAGTTGGGCCACGACCTGGAACCTCACAAGGTCATGCGGGCAGTCATTACCCGCTCCGAGGTGCCTCCGTCGCAACTGACGCAGGCCCACATCTGCTGCCTTTGCGGTATCTGCGAGACCGTGGCCTGTCCTCTTGGGCTGTCGCCACGCAACGTCTTTGCCCAGGTTCGCCAGGAGCTCAAGGCCAAAGGCGTACCCAACCCCCACCACAGAGCCCCCTCGGAGGTCCGCTTCGCATACCCGCACACCAAGATCCCCAAGGAGAGAGTTCTTGCCCGCTGCCAGATGACCGACTACTACAAGCACCTCCACTACGAGGGCGAGATTGCCAGTGTGCGGCGAGTGGAAATCCCCACGAGCCAACATATCGGCGCCCCCTCCATCCCCTGCGTGCGTAAAGGCGATGCCGTCAACAGAGGGCAGCTCATTGCGGCAATTCCAGATGGCAAGATGGGGGCAAATATACATGCATCTATCTCCGGCATGGTTGTCTCAGTAAATGATCAACGCATTGTTATAGAGGGCTAAATCATGAAAGAGCCGGCAATCGGAATCATCGAACTAAACAGCCTCGCCCTGGGCACCGTGGTCACCGACGTCATGGCAAAGCGCTCCCCTGTAAGGGTGCTGGAAAGCCACACCATCTGCCCCGGGAAGTTCCTCATCATCGTTGCCGGGATGGTCGACGAGATTAACGAAGCCATGCAGGTGGGCAGGCACTACGCCGGATATACCATGACCGACAGCACCATCATCGAGAACCTGGACAAGCAGGTGCTGCCGGCAATCCAGGGGGCCAACCCCGTACCCGAAATCAAGGCCGTGGGCCTCCTGGAAACCTGGGCCGTCCCATCATGCGTCATCGCTGCCGATGCGGCCTGCAAAGCAGCGGCCATAACACTCATCGAAGTCCGCCTGGCAAATGGTCTGGGTGGTAAGGCTTACATGACCCTGACGGGGGAGCAGCACGAGGTAGAGGCAGCAATGGAAGCCGCGGTGAAGTCCATCGGAAGCGGCCTGCTGATTCGACACGAGGTCATTCCAGCCCCGCATGAGTCGGTCAAGCCAACGTTGTTCTGAACCGGTGCCGATGATGCTCTCCCCAATGCCCCACGGCGGTGACTGATGTTTGGTCTGGTTCGCTCATGGAAGCGAAAGAGGTTAGCCAAGAGGCCTTTCCCGGAAGAGTGGATGGCCTATGTCACGAAGCATGTGGCCTTCTACGAGTTTCTCTCTGAGGCCGCACGCCAGCGATTCCTCCGCAAGCTCAAGGTCTTTGCCTGGGAGAAACACTTCATCGCTGCTGGCGGCATGGAGATTACCGACGAAGTGAAGGTGGTGATCTCGGCAGCGGCGGTGAGGCTGGTTCTGAACCTTGGGCTGAGCTACTACGACAGGTTGACGGAGATAGTGGTCTATCCTGGACACTACCGGCATCCCGACGATGATGGCGATTTTGTGGTATTTGGTGAGGCTCACCATTGGGGAACCGTTGTGTTGTCCTACGAGGCAGTGCTCCACGGCCTTGCCAACCACAGCGATGGCCACGATACCGCAACCCACGAGTTTGCCCATGTGCTGGACCGGGCCGGAGGGGCCTTCGACGGCACCCCCTTGCTGCACGCCTTGCAGGACTACCGACCCTGGGCAAGTGTCATGAGTCACCACTTCGAGAGGCTCCAGGAGGGCAACCGACCCGAGCGGAGAGTCATGAGATCTTACGGCGCCACCAACGAGGCGGAGTTCTTCGCTGTGGCAACTGAATCGTTCTTCGAGAAGCCCATAAGGATGCACCGGGAGACCCCCGAACTGTACGAGACTCTCAAGCAGTTCTACCGATGCGACCCCCTGGAGAGACGCCGTCAGGCCTCAGGGCGCCGTTCGGGCAAGGGCACCGAGCCTGCCTGAAGTAGGGTCGTCACGAGGTGAAACATGCGGAGCCTTGCGTTGAGACTGTGCACCATACTAATTCCGATCTTGCTCTTGCCTCTTGGCGCGTGCACCGGCGCCACCACTATTCTGGCGGACCCTTCGCTTCCTTGGGTAACATCCAAGGTTGAGGCTCCCGGGGTTGAGTACCACCAGTTCCAAAGCCGGACCACGGGAACCACGGTCAGCTTTCACCTATACGTCCCCCCTCAGTACCACGATGGGTCCGAGCATCTGCCCGTTCTGTACTGGCTGCACGGCACATCGGGGGGATTGAAGGGCATCGCACCGCTGGCAAACCACTTCGATGGGGCCATGAGGGCCGGGACCGTTCCGCCCATGCTGGTGGTCTTCGTCAATGGCCTGCCAAAGCGGCTCTGGGCCGATTCCAAGAGCGGCTCATCGCCCGTTGAGACCCTCTTCATCACCGAAGTGATCCCCATGGTGGAACGACTCTATCGAACCATACCCAAGAGAAGTGGCCGCATCCTCGAAGGTTTCAGCATGGGTGGATACGGTGCTGCCAGATTGGGCATGAAATACCCCGAACTGTTCGGCAGCATCTCGGTGCTTGCGGGGGGGCCTCTGGATCTGGAACTGCGGGGGCCCAAGACCAGGAACAACGCCGGCCTGAGGGCAGAAATACTCCGGGAGGTATGCAGCGACGACCTGGAGTACTTCAGGTCCATCAGCCCAATCACAATCGCAGAGTCAATGGCCCGCACCCCGCAGGACAAAAGGCCACTCATGCGGCTTGTGGTTGGTGAACTGGACGAGACTCGCGCACTGAAACAACTCTTCCACCAGCGCCTCACGGACCTGGGCGTCGCCCACACCTACACCGAGTACCCCGGCATCGGGCACGACGCACTGGCCCTGCTCAAAGCCCTGGAAGAGAGCTCCGAGGAGGGAGACACTGGCAGCTTCTACCGAAGGGCGTCCAAAGAGCGTTAGTACAGCCGGAGCGGCTGGGCGATTGTAGGGGCTTGGTTCCACAGGAGTCCAATGACGTCCCATAGGCACTCCAGCCCGGAAGCCTCTTTGACATGCCCGCCTGACAGTGGTAAACGCCCCTTGAACAAGGGTCTTCCCTCATTCAGGCAGCGTCTTCTACGGTATTTATCGTAGAATCTACTGTATGTGTGAAGATTTTTCTATTGAGGCCGGTGATGTCTTTGAGGTTGCAACTCTGTATTTGTTTGGTTGTTGTTGTTGTTTCGCTCTTTTCATGTGGTAACGGCTCAAAGAGCGGCGATTCTATTGGTGTCGATTCTGCAGGGGAACTGGATCTTCGAGCCGTGGACTCTGCGCAGGAGACCAGGGACTCCGATATGGCCCGAGGCGAGACATCCTCGGACACTGCCCGGGATTCTAATCCGGCTCTTCCCGGACTGGAGGTCGTTGCCACGGCCGGATGCGGAGCGCCAGCCTATGAACTGCTGCCTCCATCGGGGCTTGGCAAGGTAGTTGTAGTAGAGCACATGCCCAGCCTAAGCATCAAGGGGCCGCAGATTGACACCATGGCCGCGGCAGCGGGGGTGACGGCATTCTCTCCAGTGCCCTATGATGTGGAGGTATTCCGGTTCAGATACACGACGCAGGATCGGGGCAAAGAGGTGGAGGCAACCGCACTTATGGCCTTTCCGAAGCTTTCAGAGAAGGCAGAGATACCGACTGTGGCGTGGATGCACCAGACCACGGGGATGGAGGACTTCTGTGCTCCATCGGGGCGTGGGCTGTTGTGGGCCATGCCGGCCATTATCCTGGCGTCGCTGGGGCAGGCCGTGGTGGCCCCGGACTACCTGGGGCAGAATGGATTCGGAGACGAGTCCGAGCAGTACCATCCCTACTTCATCGGAGAGCCTTCTGCTTTGGCGACACTGGATTCGCTGAGGGCGCTGTGGGCCTTTGCGAAGTCCGACGATGCAGCGCTGGTCACTGGCCTGCCGTCGCACAAGGTGGTGCTTGCGGGGGGATCCCAGGGAGGCAGTGTGGCGATGTGGGCTCAGCGTTACGTGGATGTGTACCTGCCTGAAGCAGATGTGGAGGCCGTGGTGGCCATAGCCCCGGCAACCAATCTGCTTGGGATGCTGGAGAGCGGGACGAAGCAACTCTCGGTAGGAGGAATAGGCATGGCCATGACCCTCATGCTGGCGAAGGACTGGTATTCGGGAACTGCCTCGCTGGAGGAGGTGCTGACCCCCGAGGCAGTGGTGTTCGTGCGCAACATCATAGATACACAGTGCCCCAAGGCAGAGCTGCCTCCCGAAGTCACCGCACTCACCGACGTCTTCTCGGCGCAGCTCATCCAGGCAGTGGCTGTGGGCACCTTCGACAAGATGGAACCGTGGTACTGCTACTTCGCCGAAAACACGCTGGCTCTCAGCGCCGTGCCTCTGGTTCGCCATGCCCCGGTGCTATACATCACGGGTGAACTTGACGACATCTCCATTACCGAAGTGCAGCGGCCTGATGTGGAGCGGCTGTGCCAGCAGGGCTACAAAATCGAACACGTGGAGTGTGCAGGTATGGGCCATTTCGACACGGCCCTGAGCGCCATGCCCCTGGCCTGGGACTGGGTGAAAGAGATAAGGGCCGGCGCCCAGATTCGGGCGGACAAGCTCTGCACAATCTCCGCCCCATCTCAGTGCAAGTGAGTAGCAGAACATCCCGCCGCAGAAACAGCAACGCAGGGTGCCACCGCCAAAAGGGCCTGACCAGGAAGCCGAGACTACGTCGCCAAGGCTTCGTAAGCCCAAGGCGCCAGGTGGGCAACTCAATTCGGCTACTCGGTG